>Ga0209648_10001961_pt1 | contig 16851 bp, 12 predicted proteins | sample GraSoi2013_115cm_FD_185830 | JGI IMG/M metagenome (GOLD analysis project Ga0209648, IMG submission 185830) | Grasslands soil microbial communities from the Angelo Coastal Reserve, California, USA - Sample 9_17_2013_115cm (SPAdes) (version 2) | ecosystem: Environmental > Terrestrial > Soil >...
TATGCCTCCGCCATCGATCTCATGCTGGGTAGCCTCACCGAACCTCCCCTGGGTGTGCTAAAGGACCTCTCCGCGCTCGATGCCATAGGGTTTAAAGCTGTCCACGGTGGCATCTACCGTCAGCCCATCATCGTCACACCTGAAGTGCTGGCAGAAATGGAGCGCATGACACCTGCTGCTCCCGCCCACAATCCGCCCTATATCCGCGCCATGCGCCTTTTTCAGGAGCTTGTTCCACAAACTCCTCTCGTTGCTGTATGGGAAACAACCTTTCACTCAACAATGCCTGAGTACGCGCGTACCTACTCCGTTCCTTACGCCTGGAAACAAGAGTACGGCATCGAGCATTACGGCTTTCACGGAGCATCGCATCGCTATATCAGCCGCCGCATTGCAGAGCTGGCGCCCGGCCCATCGCCATTTCGCGTTATCTCCTGCCACCTCGGTGGTAGCTCCTCCGCCTGTGCCATACGCGACGACCAGTCTATCGATACCTCGATGGGCTTTTCCCCGCAGAGTGGACTCCCACAGACCAAACGCACAGGCGATCTTGATCCATTCGTCTTACTCTGGCTGCTCGAGCAGGGCAAGTCCACCCCGCAGGAACTGAACGCCATCCTCAATACCCAGAGCGGCCTGGCCGGAATCTCCGGCACCAGCGGCGATATGCGCGACCTGCTCGCAGCAGAGGCGGCAGGCAACGAACGCGCACGCCTTGCCATTGAAACCTTTTGTTATGCCCTCGTCAAAACCATCGGAGCCTATTACGTCGCCCTCGGCGGCCTGGACCGCCTGGTCTTTACAGGCGGCATCGGCGAGAAAGGTGCAGCAATTCGCAGTCGTGTCATCCAGGCGCTAGCCTGCCTCGGCCTCGTGTTGGACGAAGAGCGCAATGCCTCGGCGCTGCAGCAAGAAGCCCTCATTTCATCACCGCTGTCCAGCGCCCAGGTATGGGTACTGCCCACCGATGAGAGCCTTGTTGTCGCTGAGGAAACCGTGAAGGTCTTGAACTCCAGAACCTGAGAAAGCACTTTCCCCGTAGATTTCCGCTTTTCATCACTCTCCCCGTATATCACAACTGTAGCCTGATTTCAGGTTTTGTTGATTTTATGCGAGGAGGATACGGCAAAAGCGCTTCTCACCTGAAATTGAAAGCCGTGGGTACTATCGGGTATAATTGCTACAGGCTGGGTTGGGAGGGCTTCTTGTCCAATGCTGAAATATGCCCAAAAAGATTCGCGAACTCAAGGCAATGTTGCGTAAGGCGGGTTTTGTTGTTAAACCAGGTAAAGGCAGTCACACTGTGTGGGGTCATCCAGCTTTGACTGCCAAAATTGCGCTCTCTGGTGGCGATGGTGATGATGCCCAGCTCTACCAGGAAAAGGATGTACGGGAGATTCTCAGAAAGTTAAGAGAGGTGCAAGGTGAGTGATCAATTCAATCACTATTCGATGGTGATTCAGTGGAGTGTCCCGGATAACACGTATATCGTTACCGTGCCAGAACTGCCAGGATGCAAAACGCACGGTGACACCTACGAAGAAGCTGTCCGCAATGGACAAGAAGTAATTGAACTCTGGATTGAAGCAAGCCGTGAATGGGGGCATCCAATACCTGCCCCAAGAGTACTATTCGCTAGCTAGCGTTTTGCAAACAAATTATTCTCCTGGTTCGACAAGAGTGCATTCCTCGTATCATTGTAAGGGCGGGGCTTGCCCCCGCCCTGATTGCGATCCCGTTCGTTAAATTGGTCCCCGCCCTATACTCTGATTCCCGTTCGGTATTCTGCCCCTGCCCTGTATTGCGATCCCCGTTCGGCACTCTGTCCTCGCCCTTGGGTGGCTCCTGGTCCTCTTGGCGACCGCAACGATCGCCAGGATAACTCACCTCACTTCACATCAGACGAATGCTTCTTCCCCTTCTTCCTCTCATGCTTCCCATTGTTGCGTTTGCTATTAGAGTTCGCGTGGTCTGCCCCATCATACTGCTCACCTGCCACATAAGTCCCTGCCCCATGTTGATTTTGCGGCCACAGATCGGGGCGACCGAAAACCAGGTTCGTACCCACAACAGGAATACCGGAAATAAACGAAGCCTCCAACGTCAATGCACGCAGGTCCTCCGGCTCGAGATCATGTATATTACTCTTGCCGCATGCCCTCGCCAGCATCTGCATCTCCATCGTCATCGAGTTGATGAAGTTGGCGACGCGATCGGCAGCTTCATCGATATCTAGCCGCTTCATTAATTCAGGGTCCTGTGTCGTAATCCCCACCGGGCAGCGTCCCGTGTGACAGTGATGGCAGGCGTACGGTTCAGTTCCCAGCGCATGGTAATCCTCAATATAAATAGGACGGTTGCAGTTGAGCGCGATTAAAGCACCTGTGCCGATAGAAACGGCATCCGCGCCTAACGCCAGGGCTTTCGCGGCATCCACACCCCCACGGATACCGCCGGATACTACAAGCTGTACCACGCCGTCCATGCCTATTTCGCGCAGGGCTGCCTTTGCTTCCACCACTGCTGCCAGCGTCGGAATGCCCGTGTGATCCATCAAGATATCCGGCGAGGCCGCGGTACCACCCTCAGCACCATCCAGCACGATCACATCCACACCGGCCTTGACGGCCAGTTTTATATCGTCGGCAACCCTTGAGGCTCCAATCTTAACATAAATTGGAATTTCCCAGTCGGTCGCCTCGCGCAGTTCCTCGACTTTGGCCACCATGTCGTCCGGTCCTGTCCAGTCGGGATGGCGCACCGGGCTGCGCTGATCGACCCCCGGCGGCAGTTCCCTCATTTCCGCAATCTCTTCCGAAACTTTCTGGCCCAGCAAGACACCGCCCGTCCCTGGTTTAGCGCCCTGCCCAATCACGATTTCGATGGCATTTGCCATGCGCAGGTGATGCGGATTGAAGCCGTAACGGCTGGGTAAGACCTGGTACACCAACTGCTCCGATGCCTCGCGCTCAGCCATCAACATCCCGCCATCACCTGTAGTGGTCGTGGTGCCAATGCGGGTAGCCGCTCGTCCCAGCGCCACTTTCGCATTGCGCGATAGTGCCCCAAAGCTCATGCCCGCGATAGTAATCGGCGTTTTCAGGACGATGGGCTTTTTGGCAAAACGTGTCCCCAGGACTGTCTCCGTGGTACATTGCTCACGATAGCCTTCAAGCGGTACGCGACTGAGCGTACAGGGAATGAAAGTCAGGTCGTCGAATGAGACGAACTTACGCAGTGTGCTGAAACCGCGAATACGGTACCGTCCAAGCTCTGCCTTGACGTGTACGTCTTCCATAACTTCCGGTGACCAGAGTTGTCCATAACGAACAAGTGGCTTTTCCATTTTCTATACCTCTTCAATGGGCGCGATCATGCACATTGACGAAATAATCAGGACATCCGTAGGGGCCTCAGCGGAGCGGAGCGCGTCTCACTACTTCGCGCCCACCGCCGATTATGGGTTTTAAGCAAATACCCCGGATACCCGTAAGGGCCGATTTATCGGCCTTTGCTGGCTATTCCGCTATCCCGATTAATTTGTTAAACCGCATTATCGGCCTTTGCCGGCTGTTCCGCTATCCCGATTTACTAGTTAACTTGCATAATCGGACCCTTACATGGCAACGCGCCACAACTCAAAATCGGCCTTCGAGAAATTGTGCAGGCGTCCACCTGAACCGATTTTCTTGAAATCGGCAATCTTGCGCCTATCGCTCAGGCCGTAACGCTCCAATGTCTCGCTGAGGAAGTGTACATCTTCGCCGGTCATCTCTTTCAGTACTGCATCGTTCCCTAATTGCTTGATCTCTCCCCCGGCATAGATGGTACCCGCATACATAGAGTCGCCCAGTCCTTCGGCGGCGTCACCACAAATAATCATTGTGCCCCTTTGCATCATGAAGCCTGTCATATAGCCAGTGTTCCCGCCAACCACGATCAAGCCACCCTTCTGACTAATACCCGTGCGAGCGCCAACGTGCCCTTTGACAACCACGGTTCCGCCGCGGATCGATGCCCCGGTGCTGCTGGCCGCATTGCGTTCCACAACGATTTCACCAGCAAGCATGCACTCCCCCACGGACCAACCGCAATTGCCCTGTACGTGGAACGTTGCGCCGTCGTTCATCCCCCCACAGAAATACCCCGCCGTTCCCTCTATTACGATCTTGACCGGGTAAAAGATAGCAACACCCAGGCTGTGCCGCGCTTCTGGATTGACAAGATGTATCTCGGTCTCTCCTTCAGCTGCCAGTCTTTTGATGGTTGTGTTAATCTCGCGTGTTGTTAGCTTCGCGCAATCCAGGATTACTGGCATACAAGCTATCTCCTTTGAACGGCATCTACGTCAACGATGCAGAGACCTCAAGGGCACTTGCCTTGCCTTCGCGGTTGAGATGCCATGTGCGTACTTCGCGTGCATCTGCCTCGCGCGTGTCGAGTTCATAGTGGAAAGCCTTGCGCAACGCAGCTTCTTCTGAGGCGACTGCAACAAACTCGTCGGTTTCAGTCACTACCAGCGGTTTCGTGCCAAACTGGTCGCGGGCGTAACCAATACTATCGGCCGTGGCGACAAGATAGGTAAAGGTACCATCAAGCGCGGTAATAGTGCTGCGCACGGCATCTTCAAGCGTTCCACCCTGCTCCATTATATCCGCAATGTAAATGGCGATGACCTCAGAGTCATTCTCTGTATTGAACCGGTGCCCTTTCATTTCAAAGTAGCGGCGCAGCTTGTGATAATTGGTAATGTGCCCATTGTGGACAACAGCGATATCCGGGAACGGACGTGCCCAGAAAGGGTGTGAGTGGCTGATATCGACGCGGCTTTCGGTCGCCAGGCGCGTGTGAGAGATGCCGTGTGTGCCGTAGAACGCGGAGATGTTATGTGTGGCCTCCAGTCTTTGAGCGCTGCCCATCTGTTTGATAATTTCGAGGTGCTGTCCCATACTAAATACTTCAACGCCCCGACCACTCACCTCGATAGCGCTGGTCAACTCTTCGTACGAGCCCTCAAAGTCCATCATTAGTCGAATGTACTGTCCTGCACGGCTGCTTTGCTTCACAGAACCAGATTCGCGAGCCGTTTCAACAATCATTTCTTCCCAATCGATTGTTTCTTCCTGTGCATCTTCATCCACCTTGATGCGCACCACGAGATTACCCTTTGGAAGATTGCCATACAAAGCCACGCCCGTCGAATCGGGTCCTCGACGATTCAGGTCGGCGAGCATTTTGATCAGGATGTCACCAATTGGGCCTGCTTGTTGCTTGAAGAGAATGCCTGCAATGCCACACATAGATGCGATACCTCCTTGTGTTCAAGGTCTTTCGTAGTCAAACGATCCTGGTCAGTCCTGGAACATTCGTCGTTTGAGGAATAGAACTGCTTTACCCATTTCGTATTGCTTACACACTGCTGGATGATAGCTCCGGCCAGCCCGTGGATGGCTAGCCCGTAAAGGTACTATAGTGTAAAAAATGCACATATTCAAGGGGTATTCTGACCAAATCGCTGTATTGGCGCATAGACAGTCTGACTATTTGCCCTGTAAACATCGGGGTTTTGCACATACTCCTGGTGAGGTTGTCGCGCTGGCATGCTGGCGAAGAATAATAGACAATGCTGATATAATCAGGGTGTATAAATGCAGCGACAATTACAATACTGAGGAACCGTTGTATGAGATTTTCAAAAATTCTCCTCGAGAACTGGCGAAACTTTACCCATGTGGATATCCCACTTCAGCAACGTATGTTTCTTGTAGGACCAAATGCTTCTGGTAAATCTAATTTGCTGGACGCTTTTCGCTTCTTGCGTGATCTTGTCCGAGTCGGAGGAGGACTTGAGAAAGCTGTATCTGATCGTGGAGGGGTTAAACGTTTACGTAGTCTGGCGGCCCGCCGTTACCCTGAAATCGTCATAGATGTTAAAATTGAGGACAATGATGAAATCGCCTGGCGGTACCGTATCGGGATTGTACAAGATAACAACTCCAGACCATTCTTGAAAGAAGAAAAAGTTTGGAAATCTGACAAACTTCTCCTTCAACGTCCTGACAAACAAGACAATGCTGACAAGGAATTATTACGTCAAACTCACTTAGAACAGATTAATTCTAATCGTGCGTTTCGTGAAATCGCTGAATTCTTCAACACAATTAGTTACTACCATATTGTGCCACAGCTTATACGTGACCCAGAACGCTCTGTGGGCAGAAAGTTTGACCCTTTCGGAGGCGATTTTCTTGAACAAATAGCCAGTTCACCAAAGAGAACCCAGGAGTCTCGCCTGCGCCGCATCCAAAATGCACTACGTGTCGCCGTGCCTCAACTTCAGGAACTTACACAATACAAAGATGATCGCGGCGTTCCGCACTTAAAAGCAAAGTATGATCATTGGCGAAGTAAAGGTGCCTGGCAAACAGAAGCAGACTTCTCTGATGGCACACTACGACTTATGGGACTACTTTGGGCACTACTTGATGGAACTGGTCCTTTAATTTTAGAAGAACCTGAGCTCTCTTTGCATGCCGAAGTAGTTAGTCATATTCCAGAAATGATGGCATCTATTCAAAAGTCTCAAAAAAAGCAAGCACGTCAGATCTTGATGAGTACACATAGTAGTGATCTTCTTCGAGATCCAGGTATAGCACCCGATGAAGTATTGCTCCTACGTCCTACTAGTAGTGGAACCAGGGTGGAAGTCAGTAATGATATTGCTGAAATAAGAATCCTTCTAGACACCGGGCTTCCTCTCTCTGAAGCAGTTTTACCACACACGCGCCCACCAGAGGCAGAACAACTTGCTTTTTTCGGAGTATGACCGCCTTTCTTCTCAAGAGGGACAAAAAGCCAGTGACGAAACGAACATTCCTATCAAAACTGCATAGAAACGGCCTTTACTGCATCATCGGCTCACTAGTATTGTTGCTGGGAGTACCGCTCTATCAATTCCTCGTCCTCATACCCTCGGGCTATGCAAATGCGCTCGCCACCCATAGCCAGGCCTTACGCTGGCTCAACACCCATAGCCTCCACTTTCTTGGCTATCGTGTGCTGCTCATTCTAGGTTTTGCCCTCATCATCAGCCTGCCTTTCACACTTTTCCGCATTATCGTCGCCCAGGAAGTGCTGGGACAAGGGGAAGAGCAAGCACAGGATGATGAAGAGGAAGAAGAGGAAGATCAGGCCGTCAAAGGCGAGCCCGGTGGTATGCCCTCTTTCGCCTGGCGTGGCAAAGGGTACGCGGTACTGGCAGCATGGGCCGGTCTTTTCGGCCTGCTGCTCTTTGCGGCAGGAACCCTGGCAAGCACACTCTACCTGCTTGGCAGCGCAGCTTCCATTAACCCTCAAGCATCCATCCCTGCTGGCGCTGCACCGCTGACTGGCCTCTTTGCCATCCTCACCTTTACCGCCGGTGGCGGCCTGTTAGCCATGTCATGTTTGTTTTTCGGAGCAGTAATAGCCAGGAGTGGACTGAATCTCTGGCCCGGCATATGGGTAGCATATGGCTACATGGCCCTCGCCCTTGCCGCGCTCTTCAGCGCAAGTGCAGTCGAAGTTGCCTCCGCCCCCGGCTCCGGTCAAGGATTACTCTCTACCCCGGCCGTCCTCCTCTTTGCCCTCTGGGTACTCTGGTTCGGAGTGATGCTCGTACGGCTAAAACCGGAATAAACAAGATGATGTTATTCAGAATACTATTCTTGGACAAAAGTCCTAAGCATGTATAGAACATTCCGTTGTTCTGGTAGAAGGTGTAAAATAGTAGCGCTCATATTTATCATTGTTGGGAGGGCGCCCTATGGCATCGGAGGTCACCTGGCAGAGCAATCCACCAGAAACACTGCTCAAAGAACGTTTTCACATCAGCACCGGCTTTCATCCAGGTCAACGCGACATCATCGAGCAACTCGTTCAAGGCAAACGCTTGCTTGTCATTCAACGCACAGGCTGGGGGAAGTCCCTTTAAATCTGTACCGAAATTTAATCGATCTTCTTGAAACCTCATTTCTCACGTCGTAAATATGCTCACGAAGCAGCTCTGAAAATCCGCATTATTCTCTACGAGCATGATATTTTTATGGGGATACCATGAAACTGCTGTGCCGCAAAACATCTATACAATAGACCTCTTGAGGTACAGCAAATGGTGGTATCTTCTTGAACTATATTGCTTCTAATGTCGAGTAGTGAGCATCTTTAGCGCCACCAGAAAAGTGATGATGCTTGTACCTGCTGATGGGAAGAAAACCAGCAGCACAACGACTGTCAGAGCGAAGACGACCAAGGCCACCTGAGTAGCGGGCGGCAGGCGTTTGAATTGTTCGATGATATTTTTAAGGCTCATGTCTTTACCTTTCTCTCCACATTGGTTATACTGGTGCCCGTGATCCAGAGCCGTCCGCTCACTGGATCTACCAGCGAGAAATCTCTTGAACTCCGTTGCAACGCTTACAGAGAGAAGGTAGCATCCGGGTAATGTGCAACGATGTGCTGTGTCGTGCCAATGATGGTGAGTTATGCGTGATCTGAAAACATTTCAGGAGAAGGTAGAAACTTACCGGAAAAATGCTCCTACTCCACACACTCAGAAAGAGTTGGCGGCAGCGATTCCCCTGGACAAAGATGAACTTAGTAAGCGTTTGAACGCCTATAAAAATCTAAATAGAACCACCAGTCCGCTTACCTGCGCTCAGGTGCAAGCGATTGTTCGTGTGCTGGCCAGATGGGGAGCCATTGAAACACAAGAACAAGCTAAAGACCTACTTGACTTGATGGAATGCCCTCATCCCGGTGAAGCCGATTGGCAACCCTATCCTCTCAAAAATCTTAAAGCTATATCATCTCCGACATATTCTCTTGGCACACAGAGGAATGATGATGACCGGCGTAAAGAAGGGAAGCTTATCTGGCTTCGCGCAATGCTATCAAATCATAGTGGATTCCTGCGAGATCGAGTAGCGAGCTTTGTCGGACGAAAGACCGAGCTGGCAGAGATACGTCAGCGTATTGGAGCGATGTTAGTAACCGGGGGCTATATCACCATCACGGCACAAGCGGGCCAAGGGAAAAGCAGCGTTATTGCCGAATTAGTGCACGAATACGGCCCAGAGAAGACAGCCTATCACTTCATCCCTTTCAACCCGGGCCCTGACTACCAGGTAAGTCTCTTGCGCGACGTGATGGCTCGTCTCATTCTGAAGTACAATCTCTCTGACCTGTATGTAGCCAGTGAGGGTCGATCGGCTCTACGTGCCTATTTCCCTAGAGTACTAGCGGAAGTGGCGGTGAAAGGGGGGCAGGAAGTCATCTTTATTGATGGCTTAGATCAACTTGAAGAAGAAGCTACTACTGTTCGTGACCTTAGCTTCCTCCCCGATGATCCACCTCCAGGCATTGTCTTTGTCCTGGGAACGCGACCTAACGAAACATTGAAACCGCTTGAGCTACTCAAACCCTATCAGGAGTATCAACTTCCTGGTTTGAGCCGTTTAGATTTTGACCTGATCTTGCAACATCGAGGAGTGCAAATCTCGATGCTATCTCGATTGTTGTGTAGCGATGTACAACGAGAAGGCGTTAAACTCAATCCAGACCTGGCTTCCAGGCTTTTCTGCTATGTACCAGTACACAACAATCGAGATGGCATCCAAATCTCCAGAGAAGTAGCAAATCGCTTTTATCAAGCAATGAATAAGAATGCCCTCTACTTAGATCTCGTTGCCAAAGAACTCGCAGAGCAAGAAACAATACCTCCCCAGGATCTGATTTCACAACTTGCTGACAACCCGCAGCATATCTTCTCGCTTGCTATCAATCGATTCAAGCGGCGTCCTCCGGAATGGTATGAAGTTATAAAACCTACTTTGGGTGTTCTCTTAGCTTCGCGAGAACCGTTGGGATTACACCATATCCGCCAGATTATCGACGATGAGCGGGTTGATGATGAAAGGCTTCGAGACGGAATCGATCGTTTGGGGGGATTGGTTACACGAGATTGGCAACACCGTTATGGGCTCTTCCACCCCAAGTTTTACGAATATTTATGCCAGGATGATCAAAAGCCGACAAAAGAGTATATCTTTGCGAAAAGAGATGAGGAGCGCTGGCACAAGAAACTTGCGTTGTCGTGCGAGCAAGGGCATCTAGTAGAAATCTGGCAAGATGTGAGAGACGATGGCACTGAACAGCGTCGGCGGGAATACGCTCGGCATCACTATATAACACACCTGTATCTGGCGAAGGAATGGCAACAGCTCTTTGAAGCTCTTGATACAAAAGAATATGGTCGAGCTAAATTACGCTTTGATCCTAGTACTCGATCTTATGCTCAGGATATACATTTGGGGCAATTGGCAGCTTCGTGGGAAGGTTGGACACTGGAGGAAGGTATTGCACTCCTTCCACGGCTCTGGCAATACACGTTGTTGCATGGCAGCCTTGCTAGTAGGGCAGATAACTATCCCGAAGAGGGATTTCGGCTATTAGCCCTACTGAAACGCGAGCGGGAGGCACTTGGGTTAGCCGAATTGCTGACCAGCTTGAGCCAAAAAGCGCATATGCTGTGCATCATTGCTGAGAGTTTGCGAATACAAGGGCATCCGAAGAATATCTGGCTCGAGTTACTGATGAGAGCTCACGAAGTCATATTGATGATAGAAAAGAACGATGCACGAGCTTGGGTGCTGCGAATACTGGGAAGTGCTTTAGCGAAGGCTCAGGAGTGGGAGCAAGCCGAAGTTATATGGACGGAAGCAGAGCAGGTGATCAATACCATAGAGGAAAGTCATGCTCGTGCCGAGGCGTTGCGTACACTTGGGGAGGCCCTGGCTGAGTCTCGACAGTTGGAGCGGGCCAAAGCTAGATGGACAGAAGCAGAGCAGGCAATCAATACTATAGAGAGAAGCGATGATCGAGTTTGGGCATTACTCACTTTGGGAGAAACCTTGGCTAAGGCTAAAGAATTGGAGTTCGCTAAGGCGGTATGGACTAAAGCGAGAGAGATGATCGATATAACAGAAGTAAGCGAGGTGCGGCCCGGAGCGTTGTCTACATTAGGACAAGCACTAGCTAAGGCCCAACAATGGGAACAAGCGGAGATTGTGATTAGCACGATAGAGAAAAGTGCCCCGCGAGTCCAGGCATTGTATGTATTAGGGATTGCTCTAGCGAAAGATCATCAGTGGAAGCGAGCTGAAGAAGTGTGGACAAGTGCAGGTAAGATAATCGGCGCAATAAAGGAAAGCGAAGAGCGAGCCGAGGCTTTACATTTCGTGGGAGTGGTGTTAGAGGGAACTCAGCAATGGGAATGGGTTGAGGGGATGATCAACACGATAGAGCCGAGCGATTTACGAGCGAGGCGATTACATTCGTTGGGATTTTCCTTAGCTAAGGCTCACCAATGGGAACGAGCGGAGGCCGTGATTAGCGCGATTGGAGACAGCAATTTACGAGCCGGTGCATTGTGTTTACTCGGAGAGGCGTTAGCTAAAGCCCAACAATGGGAACGAGCTACAAGCATAATCAACACGATAGAAAGAGGCGATCTACGAGCTAGAGCATTGACCACATTGGCAGAGGCGTTGGCAGAGGCTCAGCAGTTGGATCGAGCGGAAGTGGTATGGGCCGAAGCAGAACCGTTGATCAGAGCTGGAGAGAAAAGCCCGATGCGAGCCCGGGCCTTACGTAGAATGGCAGATACGCTGGCAGAGGTACAGCAGTGGGCATGGGCGGAGACTGTGATCAATACGATAGAGAAAGGTGACGAGCGAGCTTGGGCGTTGTATTGGCTGGGAGAGACGTTAGCTAAGGCCGAGCAATGGGAGCAAGCGGAGGCCATATGGATACAATCCGAGCAGGCAATCAAAATGATAGAAGAGAGCGATGTGCGATCTATAAACTTATGCGGCTTGGGAGAAGCGTTTGCTAAAGCTCAGCGATGGGAGCGAGCCGAAGCCATGATTAGCACGATAGAAAATAGTGATGAACGAGCCTGGGGGTTACGGACCTTGGGAGAGGAATTGGCTAAGGCCCAACAATGGGAGCGAGCTAAAAACGTAATCAACACAATAGAGCGAGGTGTTCTACGAGCCAGCGCATTGCGGGTATTAGGAGAGGCATTAACAGAAGCCCATCAATGGGAGCAAGCAAAGACTGTATTGATGGAAGCCGAGCAGGTGCTCGAGTCGACGGAAGAGGGCGATTTACAGATTAGGGTATTGTGTGGTTTGGGGATCGCATTGGCCAAGGCTCAGCAATGGGAATGGGCTGAGGCAGTATGGGGAAAGACGAAGCAGGTGATCAATACGGTAGAGAAGAGCAACGAGCGAGCTAAGTGGTTGTGTACATTGGGCGAGGCAATGGAGAAGTCCGGGCAAGTAGAGCAAGCCGATGCCGTGTGGGCTGAAGCCGAGCAGGTGATTAACATCATAAAGAGGGGGGATGAACGGGATTGGGTATTGCGTATTATGGGAGAGAAGTTAGTCGCAGGCCACCGATGGGTATGGGCTGCAGCTATGATCGGTGCTATAGAGAGGGGCGACTTGCGAGCCATGGCGCTGCAAACAATGGGATATGAGTTGGCTAAGATGCAACAATGGGAGCGAGCCGAAGCCGTGATTAGCACGATAGAGAGGAGTGATATACGGGCCGGTGCATCGCATGCTTTGGGAGAGGCGTTAGCTAAAGTCCAACAATGGGAGCGAGCCGAAGCTGTAATTAGTACGATAGAGAGGAACGATCTACGATTTGATGCCTTGCGCATGTTGGGAGAAGCCTTGGCTAAGACGCACCAATGGGAACGAGCCGAAACCGTGATTAGTAGGATAGAGGACAGTGACGCCAAAATAAGAGCATTAGGGGTAATGGGGAATGAATTAGCGAAAAATCAACACTGGGAGCGCTTATTACATCTCATCCACCGTTTCTGGAGAGTAGTCAGGTCAACAGATGAAGCTTTAGAAATCTTCCCTATGTGTACTGACTTCATTTTACAATATGATGAGCTTGGTGCTGCTCTGGAGAAAGCTTTTATTTGGGTAAATGCCTTCTTGACGGGAGATGTAAAAGCTTCTTTTATACCACAAACATTCCCAAATCTTTCCAGATAGCATACAATAGAAGCGCCTAAATATATTCATCGGAGGCGTCCATCCTGGCATCGGAGGTCACGTGGCAGAGCAACCAACCAGAAAAACTACTCGAAGACCGTTTTCACATCAGCACTGGCTTTCATCCAGGTCAACGCGACATCATCGAGCAACTCGTTCAAGGCAAGCACCTGCTTGTCATTCAATGCACAGGCTGGGGTAAGTGCATGAAAATATGATACAGATTTCCCTCTGCTACCAGGTAGCTAGCCTCTACTATCCACATCTCACCGTTGCGAAAACACACTACTATGCGAACATTACGACCTCTTGAGCAAGTGCTTTCTCAGTTTGGAAGTAGAAAGCACACTCAGCAGACTTGTGGATTGAGAAGTGCGTAAGGCGACCGAGTAGGACCAACCAGCATAGTAAATGTGTTTGCCCTCTTGGGGGCGGGGTGTGATCCCCTGCGACGGCAACAGCAGCGTCGCGCCGGCCCTGATGTACAAAGCCGGCTTGACTTCCTCGGAAGTCATACGGTACGATTGGTACCGCTTGGTGTCATGATAGGTCACAAGAAACGCCAACCCGAGCCGGGCAATGTTGAGGGAAGCGGCATAATCCCGCGCCCCATTCCACCGGCACGTGGGATTGCTACAGCAGAGCCAGGCCCCCCACTTGAGGGATGTCTTGCGGTCTGCTTGCGCCGGCGAGGCATACGTTTTGGCCGGACGATGACAATGGGGGCACGTATGCGTGGTGCCACGAGGCTCAACCTGGCGCGCACGCATTCCCAGCAGATGACACTTGTATTTAAGCACACGCCATAACTCCCCTCGCACCGTGGTATTGTTCCTCCAATGGCGCCACCGCCCGCGAACGCCACGGCCCCGCCCTTCGGTTTTCAGCGTGGTCAGATTTTCTCCACAAATCAGGCGACAGTCATGGAGCAAAGCGAGCAAGATCAACAAGTTGGAAGCCAGGTGCGCCAGTTCGCGATTGCGCCGTTCATACTTCTTCCAACAGCGTTTGATGCGTGTGTCGTAAAAGGCGATCCGCTCTTGCCAGCCAGGAAAATGGGCGGGCAGGGGAGTCTCGTGCTCGTCTCTTGCTCCCAACGCGTGCTTGACCAACAGGGCATACCGCTCCCGGCAGGCTTTCAGGCAGTCAATCTCACGGCGCAAGCGTGCCTGTCGCCCATCAATGCCACCAGTGTCCAGAAAGACTGGGCGGCTCACCTGGCGGTACGGCTCGTCGCCTTCCGGTTTTTCCAGGATCGAGACCGTGATGAGCGAGCGGACTCCCCAGTCCCAGCCGAGCACACGGGTTTCCTGGTCGAGGGGAGAGACAGAGGTGGCTGGCACCTCCAGCATGACATCTAAAACAGTGACTCGGCTGCCATCATCGCTCGTCATTTCCCGCAAGGTGGGGGCCTGGGTGGTAGCTCCTTGATCGAAATAGGAGAACATGGCCTCTGGCAGAGGAATTTCTTCGCTCCACTCGCCCCACCTCCACTTGCCCTCTTCGCCTGGCGCGCGCAGTTTGAGCCAGAGGGAAGCTGACTTCCGCTCCTGTCGGCTCTCCACGTCGCACACGTGCATCACCCGCATCTGGGCGCGATAGGCCTGGCCGAGGTTTGGCCCATCATCCCCCGCAAACGTGAGTTGGCCATGGCTCAGCACTGGGATCGGCTGCATGGCTTCATACGTGGTCGGGAACGTTTCCGTTTGGAGGTAGACATTGCAGGCTTGCTCGATCACGTTGGTCATCGCCATAAAGGTGTCGGCATCATCTCCCTCCGCTCGCAGTGCCCGGACTTGCTCTTTGATGGCCCGAGCGTCTTTTGTGGCTGGGCGGTTTCCCTCTGCCGGTCGAATCAGTCCCTCTGAGAGCAGGGGCAGGATGGTTTGAAAGACCTGTTTGCGCGTCGCCTGCGCCCGGAGGATCCGGCCGGCCTGCTCCATCTCGCACCGTTCCTGCCGACTGCCATGCCCACTCCGACGCAGCAGGTGCTTTTCCACTTGCTTCCAAGCGATTCCCGTGCGCTCTGCGGCAAACAGATCGAGGTCAGGCCACAGATCGGTAATCATCTGATTGATGGCGCTGGTGCTTGCATCCAGTAGCCGCAGCGACTCGGCTTGCATGGCGTCGGGCAAGCGAATGGGAAACGAGAGCGTTTGTGTCTTGGCCACTTCACTACTCCTGTTCTGCAAGGACCTGTTTTGCGCAGGCTACGAGGGCTTTTTGTTTCCGCGAGCGCAGGCCATACAATCGACCAGCAAAGGAAGCGATAAGCGCTAACAGATCTACAGTCAATTCCTGTTCAGGCGTCTGCTCCTCATCAGGATGCAACACCGTCAACGTCACGCCATACCCCGAAAACAGGGCTTGCAGGTACGAGAGTCCAAATCGAGTGAGCCGGTCGGAGCACGTGACGACGACTTCGGCCACCTGATAGTCCTGCACGAGCGCAAGGAGTCTTTGGAGACTTTTGCGCTCGGTATCCAGACCAGAGCCAATATCCGTCAAGGTTACCGTCTTCTGTCCCGTCCGCGCCACCAATGCCCACTGTTCAAGCTGTTGCACTTGTCGCTGCAAGTCTTCTTTGTCAGCGTGACCACTGACCCGACCATACAGGACGATGATCCCAGCGCGCTGCTCTCCCAGAAGCCGCTCCACTTCGGTGATGGGAATACGGGCCTCTCGCCCGATGGGGATGGCTGCAATCTTGCCTTCTTTGACCCATCGTCGTACGGTCAGCGGATGCAATCCCAGGCGCTTAGCCACTTCTCCTGATCGCAGTAATCTGGTTTTCTCTGTTCTCATAACAAGGATAGATTATCAGATATATGTCAATTTGTCAACAGTGGTTCATCCTTGTCTCAGGGCTGTTGCAAAGTCGAATCTCCTTTAAGCGAGTAAACGAGCAAGCACCTTATCAAGATGATAGGCAAAGTCACGCCTAGCATGAGCCATATTCGTTTCTCCTTGCCTTGCAAACAGCCCAAGGACGATATTGTTGAGTACGGCGAGCATCTCAGGTGCATGCCCCATGCGTAGCTGAGCATGATCCTCGTGAAAGGTCACATCGCGTCGATAATGTAATCCATTTTCAATTCCCCAATGCCCTCGTGTCAATTCGAGGAGTCGTTTCGGATCAGCCAGATGAGCAGGCAGGCTGCTGACCCCGTAGCGTACCTGCGTTTGGGTGATCCCAAGGGCATTGGTACTTTGCCGCTCGAGCTTGAAAACCTGAGCCAGTTCCGGCCAATCACTGTAGTCAGCGAGCAGACTACTGACGATGATTGATCGTTTGTCTAAGCGTCCATGGCCCTTCTCGACGGTGCTGCTTCGACGGAAATCCATCGGCGGGGCCGACGTCCCAGCCTGCTTGCGATGCGGCTGGAAGAGGACTTCAATATCTTGATAGAAGCCCTTTTCATTTTCTTTGACCGTCCAGAGATAATCCCCATGCGCTTGCACGATCTTCGAGCTGAGGGAACGGCGATCAAACATGGCATCTAAACTTCCCACCACGCCGCGCAAATCGATCTGACGCAACAGGGTGGGAGCAAACGTGATTTCACGGCCCTTGTGCTCGACATTCATCTGAGCCAGCACTACGCCTTGTTGGGGCAGATAAGCTGAAAGCCTATGGACTCCCTCCGTTTCGCCTAGAGGGATGGTTCCCCGTAGCGTTTTGCCATCAATAGCGAGTTGGATACTGCCCCGTTTGTGCCGAGTCGTTCTGATGGCCTGT
>Ga0209648_10001964_pt1 | contig 16839 bp, 17 predicted proteins | sample GraSoi2013_115cm_FD_185830 | JGI IMG/M metagenome (GOLD analysis project Ga0209648, IMG submission 185830) | Grasslands soil microbial communities from the Angelo Coastal Reserve, California, USA - Sample 9_17_2013_115cm (SPAdes) (version 2) | ecosystem: Environmental > Terrestrial > Soil >...
GGCGGCCGTAGCCGCTGCGGCGATACCGGCGCCGGCCCGTGTTGATGCCGTGAATGCCAGCGCGACCGTGGCGGTGCCGTATCCGGCTCCTGCCCAGACGGTGGCCAAGAAGAAGTCACGCAAGGGACTGTTCGCGGCGATAGCAGCTGGGGTCCTGGTCGTGCTTCTCATCCTGGGAGTGCTTCTGGTCGCGTTGGCGCGGCCGACGCTTTCGCTGTCCGCATCAACCGTGAGGGCGGGTGACACCGTGGTCGTGAACGCCAGCCACCTGCCGGCCAACCAAAACGGCGAGATCCAGCTGCTCAGCACTCTTCATACATTTCCATTCCACGCCAATCCCAGCGGCGACGCCAGCGTCTCCATCCGGGTCCCACCGAACATCGGCGCCGGCGATCACACCGTGAGGCTGTGCTGGAACGCGTCTTGCCGCTTATCGGCGACGCTGCACGTGCTCGCGCCGGTGGCGTTCGCGACCCCCTTGCCCGGAAGCTCACCCTCAACGGCACCAGGGTCCAGTCCAACCCCTGGCACGACTCCGGGCCACAGTCCAACTCCGGGCGGGGGTTCTTCTCCGAGCCCGATTGCAAGCCCGATTGCAAGCCCGATTCCAACCCCGAAGCCGACCCCGCCGCCGCCAACCCCCAACCCTTACATCGTCCTGGTTTCGGTGTCCGCCACTGGCAGTACCACGGTGGTATTTCACTATTTCTACGCCGGCTCCGCGACAGTCAACGTCTGTCAAAACGGTACCTGTCACCAGGTGCCAGGATCTGTATCGGTCGCTCCAGGTAGCAGCACTACAGTGACTTTCAAAACACCACTTGGCATCCTGCCGTCGACAGCGGTAACGACTGAGTACGCCTACATCACCGCCAACTCGTTGAGATCGAACGCGGTGGTCGTCGGAGCCTAGGCCCTAGAAGACTTCGGCGGAGATCAAGTCCTCGAGCGTTTCGCGGCGCCGCATCACCGTGGCGCGGCCGTCGGCAACCATGAGCACCTCCGGTCGCGGCATGCCGTTGTAGTTGCTCGCCATCGCCAGGCAGTACGCGCCTGCGGCTGGAACAGCGATGACGTCACCAGCCTTGAGCTCGGGCATCTCGATGTCGGTGATGAGGATGTCAGTTGACTCGCAGTACTTGCCGGCGATCGTCACTTTGCCGTCGGGCGAACGCTCGGGGTCGGAGGCGAGAAACGCTTCGTACCGGGCGCCGTACAGCTTGGGCCTGATGTTGTCGCCCATGCCGCCGTCAATGGCCACGTAGCGGCGGACTCCGGGTATGTCTTTGATCGAGCCGACCGTGTACAGGGCCATGCCGGCGGGTCCCGCGATCGACCGGCCAGGCTCGACCACGAGCTCCGGCACCTTCAGGTGCCGCCGCGCGCAGCCCGTCTCGAGCGCGTGACGGATGGTCTCGACGAAATGACGCGGGGTGGGAGGGTCGTCATCGCGCGTGTACGCGATGCCGAGGCCGCCACCAGCGCCGAGCTTGCGAGGCTCGTACTTCAGCTCGTCGCGAAGTCGGACGACCAGGTCGAGCATGATGTCCATCGCCTGCTCATAAGCGCCGAGCGCAAAGATCTGCGACCCGATGTGCGAATGCAGGCCGACGACCTCCAGGCGCGGGTGTCGCAGCGCCTCGGTCACCGCCTGGAACGCCGCCCCTGATTCGATGGAGAACCCGAACTTAGAGTCCAGCTGCCCGGTCGAGATGTGAGCGTGCGTGTCCGGCTTCACCCCCGGCGAGATGCGCAGCATGACGGGCGTCCGCTTGCCGTCGGGCACGATGTCGCGCAGAAGCTCGAACTCGTACGAGCCGTCGATGACGATCGTGGCGCCGGCACGATACGCAGCCTCGAGGTCTTCGCGGCTCTTGTTGTTGCCGAGAAAGTGGATGTGGTCGCGTTTCGATCCAGACTTCAGCGCGAGGTTGAGCTCGCCCGCTGACACGACATCCAGACCCAGGCCCTCTTCCTCGACGATGCGCAGGAACCGCGGCGATGCGAATGCCTTGGCCGAGTAAAGGACCTGGCCGGCCGAGCCCATGGCCGCCACATATTCGGAGGCGCGTTGGCGAACGGTGGCTTCGTCGTAGATGTACAGGGGAGTGCCGTGCTTGCGCGCGAGCTCGACCAGGTCGCATCCGCCCACCTCCATATGGCCGGCGGCGTTGACCCGGTACGTGACCGGGAAGAGCAAGTTACTTCGTCAGTTGGGCCCGGAGCCGCAGGAGCCGCACGAGCCGCCGCAGCAGCCACCACCGCCGACCTGCTCGGTCCCGAAGTCGACCGCGGAAGACGGTTCGCCGCCCGCCACCGCGAAGCTCGAAACCAGCACCCTGGTCTTGATCGACTCGCAGGCCGGGCAGATCTGGGCGCTGTCTCGCTCCGCGAACCTGGTCAGGACTTCGAACTTCCCTGAGCAGCTCTCGCACCGATACTCGTAGATGGGCATCTCATGAACGATTCTAAGCTGGATGAGCTCGTCCGATTGATTGCGGCGTGGCCCGGCCTCATGGCGCGCCCGGACCGGGCCCTCGTCGACGACGGCCTCGTCCTCCTCGACCATCTTGGGGGCGCGCACAACCTGGTCGACGTCGGCTCGGGCGCCGGCCTGCCGGGCCTACCGATCAAGATCGCCAGGCCGGATCTCGACGTCACGCTGATCGAAGCCGAGCAGGCCAAGGCCGCCTTCCTGGTCCACGCCTGCGCAGCGCTTGGCCTCGAGCACGTCGAGGTGGTGGCACGGCGCGCCGAAGAGGCCGGGCATGATCCCAGGCTGAGGGAGAAGTTCGACGTCGCGGTTGCGCGCGCGCTGGCGCCGCTGCCGGTGCTGGCCGAGCTGTGCCTGCCGCTGGTTCGCGTCGGCGGCCGGCTGCTGGCGCAGAAGACGGAGGCTGAGGATCCGAATGCCGCGGCTCGCGCCATCCAGCTTCTGGGCGGCGAGCTGTCCTTCGTCGTCGCGGCGCCCTCCACTGCTCGCGGCACGGGGACGGTCGTCGTCATCGACAAGGTCCGGCCAACGCCGGAGGTCTATCCGCGCCGGGCGGGCGTCCCCGCTCGCAAACCACTGTAAAAAAGAAGCGGCGCGCGAGAAGGCCCGCGCCGCTGCGGTGACTCCGGCTGATCGTTAGGTCAGGATTGGTTTGCCGCCAGCCTGGACCGTCTTGAGGTTGGTGAGGGCGAGGTTCTGCACCGCGGTCGGCAGCCCGGCGTACTGCAGAGACGTACCGTCCGACTGGCCGTCGGTGACCAGCCACTTGAACAGGTACACAACGGCCCTGCCCTTGGCGGCTTCGGTGTAAGAGGTGTACAGAAAGACCCAGCTGAAGGCCGTGATCGGGTAGGACGTGGCGCCGGGCTCGTTGGTGATCGAGAAGTTGGTCGGGCTCACGTTGGTGTTGTGCGATGCGGCCGCGGTCGCGCCGGCGACGCTCGCCTGCACGAAGTTGCCGTCGGCGTTCTTTAGGTACGCCTGGCTCATATTGGCCTGCACGACGTACGCGAGCTCGTTGTATCCGATGGCGCCAGGCGTGGAAGTCACGGACAGTGCGACACCGGCGTTCTGCGCGGAGCCGATGCCAACCGGCCACGAGACCGCTTTGGCCACGCCGACCTTGGTCTGCCACTCGCTGGAAACCTTGGAGAGGTAGTCGGTGAAGTGATAGGTCGTGCCGCTGCTGTCGGCGCGGTGCACGACCTGGATGGCGCTGTTCGGAAGGGTCGCGCCCGAGTTCAGCGCGGTGATCTGGGAGTCGTTCCACTTGGTGATGTGACCGAGATAGATGTTGGCGAGAGTCGGACCGTCCAACTGAAGCTTGCTGACGCCCGAGAGGTTGTACGTGATTGCGATCACGCCCAGGGTCGTCGGCACCTGCACCAGCGCGGTCGCACCGCCAGGAACTTTGGCCTGGTCGGCCGGGCTCATGGGCACATCGCTGGCGCCAAAGTCGACGGTGCCCTTCTGGAAGGCCGAGATGCCGCCGCCGGAACCGATCGCCTGATAGTTGACCGTCACCTGCGGATACTTCGCCGAGTAGTCGAAGAACGCTTTCTTATAGAACGGATCCGGGAACGTCGCGCCCGCGCCGGTGAGAGACGCACTCCCCACATCGACGGGCGTCGGCGTTGCCGAGCCCGACCCCGGGCTGCCGCACGCGGCGGCGAGCATGGCGGCCGCAATGCCAACGAGCAATGCCCGCGCTCCTCGTATGCCTACAAACATCGAACCCTCCTAACCCGTGTGAGACGCATTGATTCCTGTCCTCAAGCTAGACAGCGCCGTTTAAGCCGCGGTTAACCGCCGCTTAAGCGTCTGGGCGCTCGCACCGCTCATATACTCCGGCCGTGATCTGGGATCGAGGGCGCAACGAAGACCAGCCGGAACCACGCCCTGCTCCGCGAGAACCTTTCGGCGCGCTGCTCGAGTTCGCGCCCGTGATGGCGCTCCTGCTGAATGTCGAAGGACAGGTGGTGGCCGCCAACCAGCCGGCTCGGGAGTTCTTCGAGATCGAGGTCGACCGCTTGCCCGCCAGCCTGGTGGAGGTGACGCTCGAGTCGAGCCTGCTCGATGTCCTCGGGAGCACCGACGCCGAGGCCGAGGCACACCTCGTGCACCATCGCCGTACGGTCCTGGTCAAGCTCGTGCCCAGCCTCCGCGCCGGGGAGACGCTCATGTTCCTCTCGGACGTCACCGAGCTGCGCCGCCTGGCCACGGTGCGCCAGGAATTCGTCGCCAACCTGGTCCACGAGCTGAAGACTCCGATCACCTCGCTGCGCCTCACAGCTGAGAGCCTTTTGGGCGACCCTGCGCCGAAAGACCGGCACCGATTTGCGGAGCGGCTGGTGAAGGAGGCTGACCTGCTCAGCAAGATCATCGACAACCTTCGCCAGCTCGGCGACATCGAAGCCGGAACGATGGCGGTCGAGACGGCCCCATTCGATCTCGGGGAGTTGGTGCAGGAGAGTGTGACGAGGCTTGGCATCGACCGGCCGGTGAATGCCGACATACCCCAGTCCCTGACCGTGACGACCGACCGTCCGAAGCTGGTCCAGGCTCTGGACAACCTGCTCGATAACGCCGCCAAGTTCTCTCCACCGGGTTCAGCCATTGATGTCAGCGCCGAGGTCGCCGGCGAGGAGGTGCGGTTGAGCGTTCGGGACCGCGGTCCCGGGATCTCACCCGAGCACTGGAGCCGGGTCTTCGAGCGCTTTTACAAGGTGGATCGCGCCCGCCCGCGAGAGGCAGGCGGGTTCGGCCTGGGCCTGGCGATCACCAAGCACCTGGTCCAGGTCCTGGGGGGCCGGATCTGGACCGAAACGGCCCGGGACGGGGGCCAGGTGTTCACGATCGCCCTACCGATCGAATCCTTAACAGAGCCATAAACCGGCCTTAACCTGGCACGCCTTATCCTGGGGATCGGGTGGCGGACGCTAGACCGATCATTACCTGGCCGCAAGTAGGGAGGCCGGAGCTTCGAGCGATGCCGGGAGCCGCGGGAACGAAGCTCGAGGTCGATTCCCTTTCCTTCTTCTATGGCAAGACACGCGCCCTGAAGGACGTGACCTTCGACATCCCGGAGAAACGGATCACCGCGATCATCGGTCCCTCGGGGTGCGGCAAGACCACGCTGCTGCGGGTGTTCAACCGCATGTACGACCTCGTGCCCGGCGCGCGCGCCCAGGGCACGGTGATGCTGGATGGCACCGACGTCGTGACCACGACGAAGCTCCTCGACCTCCGCCAGAAGGTGGGCATGGTCTTCCAGCGCCCGAGCCCGTTCCCGATGTCGATCCGCGACAACGTCGCCTTCGGCCCCCGGCTGCTGGGCTGGAACCAAGCTCGCGTCAAGGACCTGGTGCGAAGCAGCCTGGAGGCGGCAGCTCTGTGGGACGAGGTGTCGGATCGCCTGGATGAACCAGCCACCTCGCTGTCGGGCGGCCAGCAGCAGCGGCTCGTGATCGCGCGGTGCCTGGCCGTCAGCCCGGAGGTGATTCTCATGGACGAGCCCTGCTCCGCTCTCGATCCAGTAGCCACCTTGAAGATCGAAGACCTCATGGTCCAGCTGGCGACCGACTACACGATCGTGATCGTCACCCACAACATGCAGCAGGCGGCGCGGGTCTCGGACTTCACCGCTTTCATGCTCATGAACCCAGAGGGGCGGCACGGCGAGCTGATCGAGTTCGCCCCCACCGCCGACCTGTTCAACGCGCCGCGCGACCCGAGAACTGAGGCCTACATCACCGGACGCTTCGGCTAGCCAATTGCCGCGCCTCACATTCGAAAGAGAGCTGGCGAGCCTTCGCGAATCGGTCGTGCGCATGGGCACAGTCGTGGAGGCGCAGATCGAAGCTTCGCTCGACGCGCTCCGGCGGCGGGATGGCCCCGCGGCCGAGAAGGTGCGCTCGCAGGACCAGTACCTCAACGAGCTTTTCAAGCAGATCCGGGAGCAGATCTTCATGGTCATCGCCACCCAGCAGCCGGTGGCGCGTGACCTCCGCCGCCTCATGGGCATCCAGTACATCGCGACCGAGCTCGAGCGAATGGGCGACTACGCGGTCCGGATTGCGCGTATGACCAAGACCCTTGTCGGCCTTCCGGACAAGCCGCTGCGCGCGGAGTTCGGCCTCATGGGTGACCTCTCCATCGGCCAGGTGCACGACATCCTGGAGGCCTTGATCGACGAGAACGAGGCGCATGCGCGCGAGGTCGCCGGCCGCGACAACGAGATCGACCGTCTCTACCACCGGGTCTTCGATGAGCTCATCAGCGAGATGGGCACCGGCAAGCCCGACCCCGACGGCGCCCTGCGCGCGGTGACGCTGCTGCTGGTCGCCCACAACCTCGAGCGTATCGCCGACCGCGTCACCAACGTCGCAGAGGACATCGTCTTCCTCGAAACGGGCCAGGTGGTCGAGCTGGGATGAGCCGCGCGGCCGCCAACTCCGGCCGCGTCCTCGTCGTCGAGGACGATGAGGGCATCCGCGACATGCTCAAGTACAACCTCACCGCCGCAGGTTTTTCCGTGCAGGAGGCCAGCGACGGCGCGTCGGGTCTGCGCACGGCCCGCACCTCGAGGCCTGACCTCGTCCTGCTCGACCTGATGCTGCCGGGGATGAGCGGGTTCGACTTCTGCCGAGCCTTGCGCAAGAGCAGCCGCGTGCCGATCATCATCATCACCGCCAAGGACTCGGAGGTCGACAAGATCGTTGGGCTCGAGCTCGGCGCCGACGACTACATCACCAAACCCTTCTCGATTCGTGAGGTGCTGGCGCGCGTGCACGCGGTCCTCCGCCGCGCCCAACCCGACGCCAATGAACCCAAGTCGATCCCGGAGCACGACTCGATCGGTGCCTTCAGCATCAACCGCGCAGCGCGGAGGGTGATCCTCGACGGAGCCGACGTCAAGCTGACGGCGCGCGAGTTCGACCTACTGTCGTACCTGCTGGCGTTCCCGGGTCGCGTGCACACACGCGACTCTCTGCTGGAGAACGTGTGGGGCCGCGAGTTCACGGGCGAGCGCAAGACGGTCGACGTGCACATTCGCTGGCTGCGCGAAAAGTTCGCCGGGCGCGCGCCCTTCGAGATAGTGACCGTGCGCGGCATCGGCTACCGCCTCGACCGGCAGGCGGCTCAGATCGACATCCCCGACAGCGTCAAGGAATCCAGGCCGGCCGCCGCCAAGGAGGGTCTAATTGGCGGCCGCGGTCGATAGCATCCGCCCTTCGGCTTCCATCCCCAGGCCTCCCGACCGCTACCGGACCTTCACCGCCGTCGTCAGCTGGGCCGCGCCCGCCGCGCTGATCCTTATCGCCGCCGTCCTGTTCCAGCAGGCGTGGCCGTCAGTGACCAGGTTTGGGCTCGGATTTTTCGTCGGTGCGGAATGGAACCAGGTGACCAACCATTTCGGAGCGCTTCCATTCATCTTCGGAACCCTGGTCACCAGCGCGGTCGCGCTCGTCTTCGCCCTGCCGGTCGGAATCGCGGTGGCCGTGCTTTTGGCAGAGCCTGGTGCGCAGGGCATTCGCGGCGCGCTCGGAACCGGCATCGAGCTTCTCGCGGCGATCCCGAGCGTCGTCTATGGCATCTGGGCGCTGTACGTGCTGGCTCCGTGGACGCTCCTGCACATCGAGACCCCAATCACCGACCACCTGGGCTCGATCCCATTCCTGGGCGGGGTCCCTCGGCAGACGAGCCTGTTCACGGCGGCACTCGTGCTCGCGGTGATGATCTTGCCCACGCTGTCGGCAGTCTCCCGAGACGTGATCCGGGCGGTGCCGCGCGGTCTGCGTGAGTCGACCTTCGCCCTCGGGGCGACCTGGTGGGAAACCACGTGGAAGGTGGTTCTCCCGGCCGCGCGCGCCGGCCTCTTCGGCGCCACGGTTCTCGCGCTGGGACGGGCTCTGGCGGAGACGGTTGCGGTGGCCATGGTGATTGGCAACCGGCCCGAGATCCCAACCTCGATCTTCTCGCCCGGCTACACGCTGGCTGCAGTCATCGCCAACGAGTTCGCCGAAGCGACGGGTGACGTCTACCAGGGGGCGCTGGTCGAGCTCGGGCTGGTCCTCATCCTGGTCACGCTCACCGTCAATGTGCTGGCGCTCTTGCTGGTTCGTTCGGCGTCGGCAAGGCCGGCGGTATGAGGCGCAACCTCTGGCGGCGCTTCAGCAGCACGTTCGCGATGGGCGCGGTCTACGCGCTCACTGCGCTCGCGGTGGTTCCGCTTGGGCTCGTCTTGTGGTTCACAGCCGTCAAGGGCCTGCCCTCGGTCACGCATCTGGATTTTTTCCTCAACGCACAGCGGCCGAGCGGAATCCCTGGAGGCGGCGTGGCCAACGCCATCGTCGGCACCGCGATCGTCGTGAGCCTCGCCTCGCTGGTCGCGATCCCTGTCGGCGTGCTGAGCGGAATCTACCTGGCCGAGTACGGCGCGGGTCGCTGGGCAAGTTGGGTCAGGCTCGCTAGCGACGTGCTGGTGGGCGCTCCGTCCATCGCCCTCGGCCTGTTCGCTTTCGCATTGGTAGTGGTCCCGCAGCATCACTACTCGGCCATCGCGGCCTCGGTCGCTCTCTCGGTGCTGATGCTGCCGGTTGTCATTCGCACCACCGAAGGCGCGGTCGGCCTGATACCGAATGGATTGCGCGAGTCGGGCCTCGCCCTGGGGCTCCCGCGATGGCGCGTGTCGCTGCAGCTCATACTGCCGGCGGCGGCGCCTGGTGTGATCACCGGGGCGCTGCTGGCCATCGCACGCGCCGCGGGCGAGACGGCGCCCGTGCTGTTCACAGCGTTGGGCAATCAAAACCTGGTCTTCGATCCGACGCGCGCGATGTCGACGCTGCCACTCGTGGTGTTCCGCGACGCCCTCACGCCATACAAGGACCTGCAGCAAGAGGCTTGGGGCGCCGCGCTGTTGCTCATGGTGATGGTGCTGGTGATCAACCTGGGCAGTCGTTGGGTCTTGCGGCGCCAGATCCGGCTCGCGCAGCAACTCTAGTTTGTTCGGCAATAAGGCCATGTCTCGGCGCGTTGTATAAAAGATGTCGACACAGGGCGCTGCGCGGTTAAACTCTCATGCGTAACGCCAACAGTTCGTTAAATAGAGATACGCCCTAGCCCGCCGATCAAGCAGACGAAGGAGCAATGTTGGCCACCAAGATCCTCGAGTTGACCGATGTGGATGTGATCCGCGCGGCGGGCGGCGTCGTCTACCGCACCGATCCATCAGGCGAGACAGAGCTCGCGATCATCCACCGCCCCGCATACGACGACTGGACTCTGCCCAAAGGCAAGGTCGAGCCGGACGAGACTCCGGAGGACTGCGCCTTGCGCGAGGTCCGCGAAGAGACAGGGTTTCGTTGTGAGATCGAGCGGCCGCTCGGGTGCACCGCCTACGTCGACCGACGCGGCCGCGACAAGGTCGCGTGCTACTGGCTCATGGAGGCCAAGGGCGGGCGCTTCAAGCCCGGGGTCGAGGTCGACAAGCTGGCGTGGCTATCGGTTGCCGACGCGATCAAGCGCCTGACCTATCCGCGCGACCGGAAGCTGCTGGAGACGCAAGACTTACCCTAGCGTCCGTCCCCTGACCAGTCGCTAAGCTGGATTCATGCAGACCCTGGCGACCGACCGCCTGGTCATCGCGGGCGTTGAGCTTCGGTCACGCCTCTTCCTCGGCACCGGCAAGTACGCCGACGACGAGACCATGCTGGAGGCACTCAACGCGTCGGGGTGCGAGCTCGTCACGGTGGCGCTAAGGCGCCTCGACCTCGACGACCCGAAGAAGAAGACCCTCCTCGACGTCATCGATTGGAAGCGCTACCGCATCCTCCCGAACACCGCGGGCTGCCGCACCGCCGACGAAGCGATCCGCATCGCGCGTCTGGCGCGGTCGATGGGCCTCTCGGAATGGGTGAAGCTCGAGGTCATTCCCGACCCGCGCTACCTCTTCCCCGACCCCGAAGAGACGCTGAAGGCGGCTCGATCGCTCGTGACCGAAGGCTTCAAAGTGCTGCCCTACATCAACGCCGACCCTGTGCTCGCCAAGAAGCTCGAGGAGATCGGCACGGTCACCGTGATGCCGCTCGGCTCTCCGATCGGCTCCGCCCAGGGCCTGCAAACTTTGGAGCAGATCCGGATCATCATCGAGCAGGCGAAAATCCCCGTCGTCGTCGACGCCGGCATCGGCTCGCCGTCGGACGCGGCACGCGCGATGGAGCTGGGGGCGGACGCTGTCCTGGTCAACACGGCCATCGCGCTGGCCCAGGATCCTCAGCTGATGGCCGAGGCCATCGCGGGCGGTGTGGAAGCGGGACGCAAGGCGTACACCGCTGGGCTCATCCCCAAACGCGAGCACGCCAACCCCAGCTCGCCCACCGAGGGCATCTCGCCTTCGCGCTAGTCATCCCAGTCGCGATGGCGATCGTCACGAGCGCGAGCGCCGGCATGAAAGCGGGCGCACGCGCCACGATCCTGCAGGTTCGCGATCCTCTGTCGAGCGCCCGCACGATCGAGCAGGAGGCCGCTGCACTCGTCGCAACCTCGCCGGTGCCTGTCGTCGTGAGCTCGCGAAGCGACATCGCGCTGGCCGTCGGCGCGGCCGGCGTGAACCTGCCGGAAAACGACGTCCCGGTCGCCGCGGCTCGCACGCTGATGGGCGAGCGGCTGGTTGGGCGCTCGGTCCATTCGCTGGAGAGCGCGCTGCGCGCCGAGAGCGAGGGCGCCGATTACGTGATCTTCGGTCCGGTCTGGGCAAGCGCGAGTCACCCTGCCTCCGCGCCGGCCGGAATCGAGGCGCTGGCTGAGGTGGCTCGCGCATTGCGCATCCCGGTGATCGCGATCGGCGGCGTCACCGAGGGACGAATCGCTGAATGCCACACCGCCGGAGCTGCCGGCTACGCCGCGATCGGAATGTTCGAGTGATCGCGCTCCAGATCAACGGCCGGCGTGTGGAGCTCGACGGGCCGACAACGCTGATCGCCTATCTGGAGAGGCTCGGCGTCAGCGCTCGAGCGGTCGCGGTCGAGCTCAACGGCGCGATCATCGAGCGGTCCGCTTATGAGGAAGCAAAACTCGACGACGGCGACGTCGTGGAGATCGTGCGCATGGTCGGCGGCGGCGCGTGGTGAGCTAGCGACCCTTCTCCCTGATCGCCGCCTCAACCTCAGCGCGCTCGTCCCACGGCTCGGCGCCGGCGGCCATCTGCATCGTGCGCTCATGCCCCTTGCCCGCCAGCAGCACGCTGTCGCCTGGCCTCGCGACCTCGACCGCGCGTTTGATCGCGGCGCGGCGGTCGAGCACGATCTCGTAGTCCATGCCAGGCGCCTTGCCGGTGACGCCCGACTGCACATCCCTCGCGATCTCCGCCGGGTCTTCACGGAGCGGGTCGTCGGTCGTGATGATGAAGAAGTCGGAAAGATCGGCGGCCGCTTTACCCATCCCAGGCCGGTCGTGGTCGGAGCGCGCGGTCGAGCCGAACACGGCGATCAGCCGGCCGCGAGTGAAAGGACGTAGCTCCGCCAGCGCGCTCGCGAGCGCACCTGCCGAGTGCGCGAAGTCGATGAAGACGCTGAAGTCCTGCCCGAGGTCGACGCGCTCCAGCCGTCCGCGCACTCCATCGAATCCAGCCAGTCCAGGACCGATCTCCTCGACGGGCACGCCCACCGCGAGGCAGACGCCCGCTGCGCAGAGCGCGTTGTACACGTTGAAGCGCGCCGGCACGGCGAGCGATACCTCGGTCTCGCCGAGTGGCGTCTTCAGCCGGAAGCGCGAGCCCGTCGCCGTCAAGGAGAGGTCGAGTGGGTGCAGGTCGGCGGCGGTGGTCATGCCGTAGGACCAGCGTCGCGAGATCGGCCTCCTCGACAACCGCTCGTAGCTGGGGTCGTCGCGGTTGAGCACGGCGGTCTTCTCGATCCCCTTGTCAGCGCCGCCGGCAGCGAGGTCAATGAGTCGAGCTTTCGCTTCGAGGTAGTCCTCCCAGGTCGCGTGGTAGTCCATGTGGTCGTGGCCCACGTTCGTGAAGGCGGCGACGTCGAAGTCGCAAGCGCCCACGCGCTCCTGCACGAGCGCATGCGAGGTCGTCTCGATGACGGCGCACCTCACGCCTGCGTCCGCCATACGGCGAAGCCATTCCTGCACCTGCGGCGCCTCGGTCGTCGTCTGCCCGCTCGTGTTGTCGGTCTCGGCCCCGCGCACCGAGAAGGCAACCGTGCTCATGGCGCCGGCGACGATGCCCGCCGCCATCAACACGTGCTCGGTCATGTGGGTCACGGTCGTCTTGCCGTCGGTGCCCGTGATCCCCGCCACATACAAATGGCGCGAGGGCCGTCCGTAGAACTCCGCAGCCACCTCGGCCAGGCCCGTGCGAGTCGACGGGAGTCTCAACAAAGGCGTGCCGGGCCGGACCTCAACCGGGCCGTCGACGGCGACCGCCGCGGCGCCCGCGGCGACGGCCCCGGCCACGAACGAGTGACCGTCCGAGTTGATTCCTTTCACTGCCACGAACAGGTCGCCGGGCTTCACCTGGCGCGAGTCGTATTCGATCCCGCTGATCTCCACGTCGCCGTTGCCTTCAAGCACGGCCCCGGGCACGCCGCGCGCCAGGTCCTCGAGCCTCATATCTGCGTCGCAGCATAATCGGCGAGTGATTGCGGAAATCGGCGGGCACAGGTTCGAGTGGGGCAGCCGGACCTACGTGATGGGAATCGTTAACGTCACGCCGGATTCGTTCAGCGGCGACGGCCTCGGACACGATCGCGAGGCCGCGGTGGCGCAGGGCCTGCGCATGGTTTCAGAAGGGGCGGTGATGCTCGACGTCGGCGGTGAATCCACGCGACCAGGGCACGTTCCAGTCAACACGGACGAGGAGATCACGCGGACCGAGGAGGTCGTCAGGCGCCTGTCGAGGGAGTCCGACGTTCCTGTTTCCATCGACACGTACAAGCTCGACGTGGCGGTCGCTGCCGTCGCGGCGGGCGCCACCATCGTCAACGACGTTTGGGGGCTGACGCGCTCGCCCGGGCTGGCTGACCTCGCGGCTCGTCATGAGTGCGCACTGGTGCTCATGCACAACCAGGACGGCACCGAGTACGCAGGCGACTTGATGAGTGAGGTCAAGCGGTTCCTGCAGGCTTCGGTCGACGCCGCGGTGGCGGCGGGCGTCCCGCGCGAGCGCATCCTGATCGACCCGGGCATCGGCTTCGGGAAGACCGCCGATCAGAACTGGGAGGTCATGCGCCGCCTGGTGGAGCTCCGTGAGCTCGGCCAGCCCGTTCTCGTCGGGACCTCGCGGAAGTCGTTCATCGGGAAGCTCCTCGACGTGCCGGCCGATGAGCGCCTGGCCGGTACGGCCGCGACTGTGACCGCCGCGATCCTGCGCGGAGCAGACGTCGTGCGAGTCCACGATGTGCGCGAGATGATGCGCGTCGCGCGTGTCGCCGATCGCATGAAGTGACCGTCGCTTACCTCGGGCTGGGATCAAACCTCGGGACGCGTGATCGCAACCTCTCCGCGGCGAGGCGGCGCCTGCGGCAAAAGGGAGCGCGCATATTGCGTCATAGCCAGGTCATCGAAACCGAACCGTGGGGTGTGACCGATCAGCCCCGATTTCTGAACCAGGTCCTGGAGGTGGAGTGGCAAGGATCGCCCCGCCAGCTCCTGCTCGCGGCCAAGGCCGTCGAGCGCGAGGGCGGACGCAAAACCAGTCGGCGCTGGGGCCCACGCGTCATCGACGTGGACATCCTCCTGTTTGGGAGCGAGCGCATTTCCGAGCCAGACCTGCAGATCCCACACCCGCTCATCGCAGAGCGAGCTTTTGTTATGGACGGCCTCAAAGAGCTTGGAGTCCGCTGATCAGGTCGGGCGGGCGTTCGTGAACCGATAGCCGATGCCCGGCACCGCGAGGATGTAGTAGGGCCGTGAAGGCTGCCCCTCGATCTTGCGACGCAGGTTGCGGATGTGGACGTCGATGACCCGCGTCTCGATCGGGTACTCGTAGCCCCAGATGGAGTTGAGGATCTTCTCGCGACTGAGCACCTTGCCGGCGTTGCTGGCCAGGAACGTCAGCAGGTCGAACTCCGTATGCGTGAGCTCGACCTCCAGCCCCGCCCTGTAGATGCGGCGCTCGTTGACGTCGATTACGAGGTCGCGGAACTCGAGGCGGTTGCGCGAAGCCTCCGCCGACTCCATCCGCATCCGGCGCAGATGGGCCGCGATCCGGGCGGCGAGCTCGCGCAGGCGGAGCGGCTTGACCACGTAATCGTCCGCGCCGATCTCGAGCGCGACCACGGCGTCGATCTCGTCGGAGCGCGAGCTCATCATGATCACCGGCACCGCGGTGTCCTTCTTGCGCAGCTCGCGGCAGACGTCGAAGCCGGATGCGTCGGGCAGCGTCACCTCGAGGAGGACCAGGCTCGGGTGCAGCGCGTCGACCTGGCGGAGGCCTTCGGCGCCGGTGTCCGCCTCGACGACCTGGTACCCGTCCTGGGCGACGGCAGACCGCACATCGTCCCTGGTCGCCGAGTCGCCATCCACGACCAGGACCTTGCGGGCCCCGTGCGACTGTGCCATCCCCAAGATCCTAATCGATCTGAAGGATTGTTAGGAGATGTTTCGTTTCAGGCCCCGAATGCGGTCACGCGCCTTCTTCTCCAGGCCGATCAGGCGCGAGCCGGCCTCCGAAAGCACGAGCTCCCAGGCGCCTGCATAGTTCACCTCTTCGCCGCCGAACTCCGCCTTGAAGAAGCCGAGCCCGTGCCAGGGGTGTTCGGGGCGGGCGTCCGGGGGCGGCACGCCCCACAGGTCGTAGTCGCGGGCGCCATCGTTCGCGGCCGCCTTGATCGCGGCCCACCAGGCCAGGTCGTTGGCCATGAGCTCGGGATGGACCCCGCTTCGCCCCGCGAACAGGTGGTAGGCGCGGCCGGCATGGCGCGCGACCAGAACCGCCGCGAGCGCCTCATGCGTGCCCGGGTGGCGGGCGACGTACGTGCGGCACCACCGGAGCTGGTCGAGCAGCAGCTGGTAGTAGCTCCTCGCCGGCAGGTGGATGGCCTCGCGCCGCTCGACCGCCGCGGACTGCCGCTCCAGCTCGGCGGCGTCCATGCCCTCCTCGACCTCGACCCCGCGCCGCTCGCCAGCCCGGATGTTGTAGCGGCGGCCGTGCTTGAAGGTGGCGAGCATTTCGGCCGGCGGCGCCAGTGTGAGGATGCGTGTGTGCTGCGGCTGGACAGCCGCAGTGCGATTGAAGCCACGCACGCGCATGACCTCGCCGAACTCGAGCGGAGCCTCCGGTTCCACCACGATGCGCGCCACCTTTGCGGACCGCGCCCAGTCGACGAGGGCCGCGACGGCTTCCGGCGATGCGGGGACCGGCCCTCGCGGCACGTATGCCTCGCGGACCGGGCCGAGTCCACGCAGCTGCACGCTCGCCATCGCCCCACCCGCGAGTCGTACTCGTTCGACCGTCCAGCCGGCGCGGGACTGGACTTCTCCCCAGCCCCACGTCTGCAGGAGCGGAGCGGGTGATGCGCGCTCATCGAGCTCGCCGTCCCAGATCGCCTGCTTGCCGCTCACTCGGAGCCCTCTAGATGGCTCGTGTCATTGACGCCTGACACCACAAACCGCCCATTGCGCTTCTCGATCACCGAGATCGAGGCGTTCTCGATCCGGAACGGGAACAGGCCATGGTTCGGCCGCCCGACGATCCGATGCAGCGCGACCTGGATGACTCCGCCGTGGGTCACGACCAGGATGTCCCCGTGATCGTGGCGCGCGAGGATCGAGTCCATCTCACCAACCACTCTGGTTTCAAACGGCGCCGCGCCCTCACCGCCGGGAACGACATCCCAGCTTGGTTCCTCCGTCCACCGCGCCCAGGCGTCCGGGAATCGCTGCGCCAGCTCATTGGTGTTGAGCCCCTCCCAGTCGCCGAGATAGATCTCCCTCAGGCCCGTCGTCGGGCTGGGCGAGCCCCCAGTCGCGGCGGCGATCAACTGGGCGGTCTCGAGCGCGCGCTTGAGGTCGCTCGAGTAGAAGCCGGCAAAGCGGCGACGAGCCAGCCGTCGCCCCACGCGCATCGCCTGGCGGCGACCTTCCTCCGAGAGTGGGGGGTCGAGCTGACCCTGGATGCGGTGCTCGCGATTCCAGGTCGATTGGCCGTGGCGAACCAGCAACAATCGCGTGGGCGAAGGTTTCGAGGGGAGAGGGGGGTCTGGCGGCTCCGGGCGCGCGAATCCGATCTTGATATCTATACTAGCTCTCTTAGTCCATCGATCGGTGTTGGGCCGATCTCGGGAGACGACTTTGCAGTCACACGGCACGCTCGCCGAAATCACCCTTCGCTCGCT
>Ga0209648_10001965_pt1 | contig 16836 bp, 14 predicted proteins | sample GraSoi2013_115cm_FD_185830 | JGI IMG/M metagenome (GOLD analysis project Ga0209648, IMG submission 185830) | Grasslands soil microbial communities from the Angelo Coastal Reserve, California, USA - Sample 9_17_2013_115cm (SPAdes) (version 2) | ecosystem: Environmental > Terrestrial > Soil >...
CCTTCAAACAGGATCATGCGAAAGCCATTCTCTATTTTCGCAAGGCTGCCACGCTGGACCGTGCTTCCGCCCCAGGGCACTTTGGTTTGGGCAACGCGTTGTTTCAAGACGGGCAGTTCGAAGAGTCAGTGACAGAGTTCAAGGCCGCAATTGTGCTCGAACCGCGGATGGAGCAGGCCTATTTCTTGCTCGGGCACGCCTACCAGAAGCTCAATCGCCGCGACGAGGCAAACGAGACATTTAAAAAACTATCGGAGTTAAACCAGAAGTAATCACCGCAACTTGCGAGAGCTCAGTGGAAATGGGACTGAATTGAAAGCGGACCTAACGCACAGGAATTGAGTCTTGCGTGTAGCCCAATTTGAGCTAGGGGGCCATTCGTCGTGCTGAAACGTCGGCATCCGCGGCTAGACCTGCTCGATAGGCTCTTCTGGGTTGCCGCCTGACCCGCCCGATTTGTTAGTCCAGCTCTCCTTTAGAGTGATTCTCTCTCACTCCCGCCGGACTAAATCAGCCCGGTCAGGTCAATGCAGCCAAGAAGCGCTGGGTGTTGAAGGCAAACGACCCGAAGACGCTGGAAGACATCGATGCGGTTTTTGTAACTATCGAGCCGAATGGAGGAAGCCAGCATCCGAGCGGCAAGCAATTGCTGTTCGCCTACCTGCGCATCAGACCAAACCATCCCTAAGACACAACCGATCGGTCGTTCCGGGAAGTTTCTCCAGGCTCTGCTTTTCCAGCAGTTGCTGCCCGGAACCGCTTTAACTAGCCTGCTTCAGGCACAACTTGGCAAGATTCTCCTCCTCACCTGTGGCCCGCCTGGGTTATGGCCCTATTTAATGCGTGGCCCCAACCGAAGTTTGCCTCATGAATTGCTGGCGGCAATTGCACCATCGGGACCCAGGTGAATTGGGACTAAGAGGCCGCCCAGCGGATCCCCACTCCCTAAACTATTTTCAGCTTCTTGCGACACAAATTCCTTTTCCAGCGCTGAATAGGTATGTAGAGGGATAAATGTCTCGCCATCCAGAAGTACGAACCCATCCTCCAGCCTGCCATCTAAACCTCCTTACGCCCCGACGGCAGGAGCGGAGGCTCAGCCGATGCAGGTTACCTGCGTCGCGCTGGGGGGACAGCCCCGCTCCTGCCGACCAAACCAGGGAGGCAAGGTGAATAGCGCTTCCCCCCCACCACTTCACTGGATACTTCACCGTCTAATGCAGCTTGGGCTTCCCAGGATGTGGAAGGAAATCAATGCGACGAGTGATCCAAAACAAGCCGGACTACACTCCTGGCACCGGACAGGGTGAACGGAACATGAACGAGATGGTTCACCTTGGGGTTCACCCTTCCGTTCACCTCGGCAGTGAACGGAAGTTGCGCGGAGCATTGAGGTTGCGTGTGACGCGACGGTTGATTCTGTGCGCGGGCAAAACACCGGACTGGGCTGGAGCGACCCCCAAATTCAAACCGGGGGTCGCTCCAGCCCAGTCCGACAAGACGCGACAAATTAACCGTAACGTCGTTACATCAACAAAACCAAAGGGCGGTCCCGCACGCAGGAAAGCGCAATTTCCGAAACGCGGACAATCATCATAGTCAAATTATTTTCGTCTCCCAGCGACACAAATTCCCTTCCCAACGCTGAATAGGTAGGTAGAGGGAGAAATGTCTCGCTACTCCGAAGTAGAAACCCATCCTAAAACCCACCAAGAATCCCGCCACTCGCCCCGATGGCAGGAGCGAGTTTCGGTCGATGACGCTTTGCGTCAATGCACCAGCGGGACAGCCTCGCTCCTCGCCACCAAAGAACTCCCATGCAGGGAAGTGCCGTTCACCCCTGAACTTCATAACGGACTTCACCGGTCACTTCACCCCGGGTCGCGCAGCATCCTGAGCACCCTCAATTCTGTAGGTCATCCACAACAGATCGGACTGCACGCGGCCCAAACCCGGATGAGGCGGGAGCGACCCCACCCTTTGCCGCACGGTGCGTCACGGGTTCCGTGGAGTCGCTCCCGCCTCGTCACACTGGAACGTGACCGGTTTTGGCCGCGTCCCCGAATGGGACCAAACAAAGTTCGCATGCGCCCTTTAGTAACGGGCGCATGCATGAAAGGCGACAGCACATGTCAATTCTGAAATCTGCACCAAAACCGCCGAAGAACGAAACGCTTCAACTCCGCGTCGAAGAAGAAATCAAATCGAAACTGGAAAAGTATGCCGAGTTTATAGACTCATCGGAATCGTACGTCGTGAGCGAAGCGCTGAAGCTCGTGTTTAGGAAAGACGCCGAGTTTGAAACCTGGCTTGAGCAACGCAGCCACAACGGCGACCAATACCAGAACGCAGGCGGCGCTCTTTTTGAGGCGGCGAAGAAATCATGAAGACGGGCACTATCCAATTCAACTTGCACGGCTACCGCGTCATGACGACAGCTTCAATCTTGCCCTGCAGTCTATAGCCTTTCGTCCGATTCGGACGATTTGGTAGGGGATGACAATGCCGCACCCACCGCGGCCACAGGGGGAGGAATGAAAAAGAAACACCACTTTCTAACGGTTCATGAAGTAGCCGAGTAATTGCAGGTTTCCCCGTCGTGGGCAGAGCCGACCCGAATTACGACGCACGGGAGGCTGTTGAGAAAGTTCTAGCTGCACTCGATTCGATGGCGACAAAGACACCGAATCAAGGCGAATCAAAGGGCGAACAGGCAGAGCTGTACCTGGCACTAAGCTATTTTGACTGGTGGCGAGAGCAATTATGGCTGAACGAGCGACGGACAATGAGGGCCTGATTTCTCAAGGGAAGGGAAGCAAGCATTCTGTTGAGCAGGAATCCAACCTTGATATACCATCGCTTCGCCGCCAGTTTTCAGCGACTCGAAAGCGAGGAAAATGCATGAGTCGCCGGGCTGGACAGAATCCCTCCGTCCGAATGCGGTTAAACCGGACGAAGGGTATTAAGGAGTATTTCTTCCAATACTGGATCGATGTCCCAGGGAAAGGAAGAACGGAGAAGAGAAACAGAAATAATCGGACCTGTTACGACGATGACGAAGAGCGAGGCGGACCGGAAGAAATTGGAGTTCATTTTGAATCTAAAAGTAAATTCGAATGACTACCGGGTTCCGTCCTCTCGTACCTTCGCCCATGCGGTAAAGCACTACCGGGAGATCTTCGCGCCCAGAATGCTTCGGGAGTCCACATTTTCAGTTGCGGACGGGCACCTCAAATGCCATCTCGAAGCGGATTGGAACGATATTCCGGTAGAGCACATTGACATAGACGCAGTGAATGATTGGATCTGGAAAAAACGGCAAGAAGACCTTTCATGGGTTACGATTAAGAACATTCTGCGAACCATGCAACGCGTTCTTTCTTGTAGCTCGAAAGACAAGAAACCGCCGTTTTCCCAGGAGGGTCTCGCAATTCCCGAACGTGACAAGTTGCAGATGAAGATCGAAAGCCGTGAAGCGATATCGTTTTCGTGGCTGCAAACGAAACAGATTGCAGATCAAGTTCACAAGCTTGACGTGGACGATACCAGGAAAAAACGATATGCCACGGTTTTTCTTCTCGCTGCTGCAACTGGCCTGCGATGTGGGGAGCTGTTCGCACTGAAATTGAATGACATCGATTTCAATGCGGGCACGATTCGCGTGGACGAGTCAGCCGATCAGCGGACGTATATAATTGGGCCATGTAAGAATGCAGCGGCCTATCGGACGATTCTCCTTGCGTATTCGGAAGGCAGGGAAGTATTGGGAATTCTTAGACGTTTCCTCAAGGGCGTTCGGAACTCGAACGAACTTGTATTCCACTCAAAGCGTGGTTCTCCTCTGCGTGAAACCAATGTGCTGCATGAATTCTTGCATCCAGTTTTGAAAGCCCTTGGGCTTCCGCAAGCTGGAATGCATGCGTTCCGTCACGGATGCAATCGGAGATGGGAGTTAGCCGGAATGAATCCTGCCGTTCTTCGCCAACAAATGGGACACAGCTCTGCTGTGATGACGGCAAGATACACCGGAGAAATTCCACTCGAACAGGTGCGAGCGGCCTTTTCCAGCATCGAATTGGAAAATATGGAAAATGGCCGGTCTGTACGAGCAGTCGCTTAGTTGTGTATAATCAACAAGCTAGAGAGCAGAGCGGGCGTCGTACAATGGCAGTATAGAAGCTTCCCAAGCTTCGGACGTGGGTTCGATTCCCATCGCCCGCTCCATAACTCACGATGTCTCAATTGTCCTTACACGGCTAAGTTACCTGAATTTGGTTCTATAAGGCTTCATTTTGGACGGTAGTTGGACGGTACTCGACTCAATTGGGCGGTTAATTTCTAACGCTTGATTTGCTGAAATGACAGAGACATCTTGTCACTTCTCCAACCAGGCGGCATTCGGGCCGGCGCGTGTCAACGAGTTTGAGACGGGTGCTCACGGAATTTAGTGAGTTTTTTCATCGGAATTCCCTGGGTTGTTGATCCAGACCTCCGTCGGAACGGCAGGTGGTGTGGGAGCCTGTCGAACGAAGCGTTCTGGGTGAGCTCGATAGGCCACATCGAGAACCCTCTGACGCTGTTCGAGGATCAGCGCAGTCTGTCCGTAGTGAACCATCGCAGGGGTGAGCAGAGCCAACCCGGAATGGCGATGTTCTTCGTTGTACCAACGAAAGAACCCTTGCGAGAAGGCCCGGCTGTCTTGGATGCACCCGAAGCGATCCGGGAACTCTGGCCGATACTTCATGGTGCGGAACTGACTTTCCGAATAGGGATTGTCGTCCGAGACGTGCGGGCGACTATGCGTCTTGGTGACGCCCAGATCGGCCAGTAAGAAAGCCACTGGTTTGGAACTCATCGAGGTGCCACGGTCGGCGTGCAGCGTGAGCTGACCAGGTGGGATGCATTGTTTCTTGCAACTCTCCGCAGATCTTCACTCAAGCGCGCATTCTGACGGCGAAGCTTCTGATTTTCTTCTTCTAGCGGGTTGCGGTTGGACTTCGGCCCGCGTTTCTGCGGAGTCAGAGCCTCGAGGATTCCATGGGCCCGCTCTCGCCGCCAGTAGGCCAGCAGACACGAGTACAGACCTTCGCGGCGGAGCAGGGCGCCCAGGCCACCTCGCGTCGCCGCAGCGGCTTCGGCTTCTTGCAGGATGCGTTGCTTATATTCAGCGGTGTAGGTCCGCCGCTTCGGTTTGGCAACCACTTCGGAATCCGGCCGCGAAGCCGGCATCGAATCGGCGCCCACTTTGGCTGTCGCTCCACTGCGCTGCGGCTCGCGTCGCTCGCCTTCGCTCCGTTCCGCGACAGCCAAACCCTCAGAAGACCAAACACCAAGAGAATTCCCGTTCATCTCTTCCTTTTTCTTTCTCGCCCTGCTCATTAATTAAGAGTACTACCGGTGTCTCAAAGATGTTGGCACGGAGGGGGCCGCGCCGTCCCAACCAAATCGCCAAACGTCACTCTGTGACGCTGTGATTAGCAGCCTCGCTTCGGCTCCCTCGTCTCCGCCATATGGAACAACGGTCTTGTAAACCGTTGCCAGGGCCCGCGAGTGGGTTGCCAACATCACTGAGCCCTTCGGTTGAGAGCCGACTGCACCTAACTGGGGCGCACCGATTTTCGTTAAAATCGTTGACCCAAAGCCGCTGGGCAAGAAATCGCGTAGGCTCGCAGCGTCCTGTCGCAGTAATGTCATAGGGGATGCGATCATAGAGACAAGAGCTGCTTGGAACCAGTCTAAGAGCACCCGCGGGAATCCAGCCTACCGCTAGGACGAGCTAGAATGGACTCGTGCATAAATGAGGTGCCCGCCTTGCCCGACGCCCAAAAAAAGTGGAGACTTCCGAGATACGTGGCAGTCGTAGCCGCTATCCTATTCATGACTGCCATAGCTTCGTGACTGCCATAGCCGTTGGGGTTGCGCTCGCTATTGAGAATCGTAGGGACGGGCCATCACCAGAGAGATTACTCAAGCGCAGTCTGATTTGCAGGAACTCGGTGCGCAGATTGCCGCTATCAAGGACGCCGACCTTACGAGTATTAGCGACTTCATCGCCGCCTATGCACAAATAGAGCGACTCGAAAAGGAATACGATCAGAAGCTCCAGAAGTTCATGTCATCCCTCGTCTAGCAGCTACGTGTTTGGATGAATTGCTGGCCGATGCGGCAAGGCGTTGTCAGATTGATTGGATCAGTCGACTTGACGTGAGCTAAGTTATAGACATAACATTTATAAGAAATGATTGTACGAGACAAACGATCTGCAGGATGGCTTTTACTGACGTTCACCCTGCCGACGAAGCGCGCCAGCCAGAGAGTGGAGATCTGGCGAAAGTTGCAGCGGTACGGAACGGTGCCGCTTGGGAATTCGGGTTACCTGCTGCCAAGCAGCGCCAGCAATGAGGAGCGCTTCCAGTGGCTCGCGGCGACGATCCGGAAATACGGGGGAGACTCGTCAGTGGTCCGCGTGGAGTCCATCGACAATCTTTCGACTCCGCAGTTGAAAAGCCGTTTCTCCGAGGCGCGCGCGCGCGAATACCGGGAGCTGATTCAAGAGATTCGCGCTCTGTCGGGAGGTTCCGCTGAACGAAGAAGCACGTCGCGCCTTGGACGTTTGCGGAACCGCTTCCAGGAAATCGTGGAGGTCGATTTCTTCGACAGTCCCATGCAGGAGCGCGTGCGCGAATTGCTGGAACGGGCGAGTTCGCTGCGCGCAGCCGCTGGCGTAAGCGCCAAAATCAATCCAAAAGAATACAAGAACCGGATTTGGGTCACGAGGCCAAGACCGGGTGTAGATCGCTGCGCGTCAGCATGGCTGGTTCGACGATTCATCGATCCGAAGGCGCGATTTACCTTCGCGACGGAAGACCACGTACCCCCGCGGGCCGTGCCGTTCGATATGTTTCACGAGCGTGGTTTTGGTCATCGCGGCGCGGACTGCACGTTTGAAACCTTGGAAAAGGAGTTTCGGATTCGCGATCCGCGGGTCGCTGTGATCGGACAAATGATTCACGACGCAGATCTTCTGGATGACCGGTTCGGCCGCAAGGAAGGTTACGGAGTGGATGAGATTCTGAACGGCTGGGCCCGCCAGGGGTTGGCAGACGAAAAACTCCTGGAGCGGGGAATGGAATTGATCGAAGGGCTGTACCACTCCCCAGCCAAATAAACCCACGATCGGAAATGAAGAAGGGAAGAGAGACGGACGTTACGAGATGAGGAGTCGATGATGGTGCGAGGGAGTCATCATAAATATTCGAGAACGGTAATATTCGCGATTCTCTTTCTGCTGCTGGGCAATGCGACACCGGCCCAAACGCCGTCTGCCGAGCCAGCGAAGAGGGTGTTCACTCTGGAGCAAGCGGTGGACTTTGCTCTGAAGAACTATCCGGCGGTGCGCGCATCGCTCGAACGAGTCAAGGCTGCGGAAGCTGGAGTGGGTTTGGCACGGGCGAATTACTTGCCGCGGGCGGACATGCTCTGGCAGGTGAATCGCGCGACCGCCAACAACATCACGGGATTGCTGCTGCCGCAGTCCATCATTCCTCCCATCACCGGCCCGGTTACGCTCTCGCCGTCGAATCAGAGCGCGTGGGGAAGCGCGGCGGGGTTGCTCTTCTCCTGGGAGCCGCTTGATTTCGGATATCGCGGGGCCAAGGTGGATGCGGCCCGCGCCACTCAGAGTCGCGCAAGCGCGGAGGCTTCGCTGACTCGTTTGGATGTGAGCGTAGCCACCATCAACGCCTACATGACGCTGCTTGCCGCTGAACAAACGGTGCGCACCGCGGAGGCCGACGTTGCACGGCGGCAGGAGTTCACAAAATCGGTTCACGTTCTGGTGGACAACCAACTTCGCCCGGGGGCGGACGCGTCGCGGGCCGATGCGGACTTCGCGCGAGCGCGAGTCAGCCTGGCAAGAGCGCAGCAGCAGGAGGCGATCAGCCGCGCCTTTCTGGCCGACATCCTTGGCATCGCGGATTCAAGGGTCGAGATTCAAGAAAGCGGTTTGCTCGGAGGCATGCCGGGTTCCTCGCCCGAAGCGTCTCCCGTATCGGCAAACCCGGCAGCGAAGGTGCAGCAAGCGCGCGTGGATGAGTCGCGCTCTCAGGTGCACATTCTGGATCGCTCGTATTACCCGAAACTCTATTTTCAATCCTTGGTGGCGGGACGGGGAAGTGGAGTAGATCCGACCGGAAAATTTGTCGGTGGGACGGAAGGGCTTGCTCCGGATCGGTCGAACTGGGCGACGGGGATAATGGTGACGTTTCCGGTGTTCGACATTGTCTCGATCCGCTCGAAGAAAGCCATCGAGTCCGCCAACGAACGCGCGGAGGAAGCTCGCTACGACCAAGCGTTACAGGATTTGACAGGGCAGCTTCGCAAGGCGCAAGCGTCGCTCGAAGGCGCCAGAAAAGTTGCGGAAAACACTCCTCTCGAACTGGAAGCCGCTCACAGCACGGAAACGCAAGTGCGCGCCCGGTACCAGGCGGGTCTCGCCACACTCGTGGATGTTTCCGACGCGGAGAGCCTGCTGGTACAAGCGGAAATAGATGATGCGTTGGCGCGGTTAGCCGTGTGGCAGAACCTGGCCTCCGTGGCCGCGGCGCAAGGAGACCTCAGCCCATTCCTGCAACTGTTGCCGGGCAAGATAAAGGAAGGGCTTTAGCCATGTGGTTGCTGCGGAGCGCGCTTCGGAATCCCATCAGTGTCGTCGTAATCGTCATCGCTGTGGCGTTGTGTTCGACGCTGGCGCTTTTGAGAATGCCTATCGATATTTTCCCGAACTTGAATTTACCGGTGATTTACGTCGCGCAACCGTTCGGTGGAATGTCTCCGGCGCAGATGGAAGGCTATCTCGTCTACTACTACGAATACCATTTTCTCTACATCACGGGCATTGAGTCGGTTGAATCGAAGTCGATCCAGAACGTGGGGCTGCTGAAGCTGACGTTTCATCCGGGAACGGACATGAGCCAGGCCATGGCGCAGACGGTGGGCTACGTGGACCGCGCGCGCGCGTTCATGCCTCCCGGTACGGTCGCGCCGTTCATCATGCGTTTTGACGCGGGCAGCGTTCCGGTCGGCTATCTGGTTTTTTCGAGTACGACGAAGAGCGTCGCGGAGATTCAAGACCTGGCGCTGAACCGCGTGCGTCCGCTCTTCGCGACGTTGCCGGGGGTTTCCGCTCCTCCCCCATTTGGAGGCGCAGCGCGCACGATTGTCGTGAGCGTTGATCCGGATCGTCTGCGGGCTTATCGAATGGCTCCGGAAGAAGTAATTCAGGCCCTCAACTCCGGAAATACGATCATACCTGCGGGAAACGTTAGGACGGGCGATTTGCTGCGGCTGGCACCGATCAATTCCGTTGTTGCCAATATCAAGGACCTGCAGAACCTTCCGATCCGTACCGGAACTGGTCCGACCGTCTTTTTGCGTGACGTCGGCACGATCGACGACGCAAGCGACATCATCACCGGGTACGCGGAGGTGAACGGCCGGAGAACGGTGTACATCCCGGTGACAAAGCGCGCCGACGCGTCAACGTTGAGCGTGGTCAACGAAGTGAAAGCCAGTCTCCCGCAGTTTCAAAATGCCGTCCCTCCCGACATCAAGATCGATTATGAATTCGACCAATCTTCGTATGTCCAAAATTCGCTTCTGTCGGTGGTGCGCGAAGGGCTCTTGGGCGCTTTCCTGACGGGTTTGGTCGTGCTCGTGTTTTTGCGCGACTGGCGGAGCGCCCTGATTGTCGTCACGACGATCCCCTTTGCGTTGCTCACGGCGGTGGTCGCGCTGTGGGGCGCGGGGCAGACCGTCAACATTATGACGCTCGGAGGATTAGCGCTCGCGGTGGGAATTCTGATCGATGAATCTACCGTGGTGATGGAGAACATTCACAGTCATCTAGGGCAAGGACGCGGGAGAGCGTCGGCGGTTCTCGAGGCCAGCAAAGAGGTGCAGATCCCTCGTTTGCTGGCGATGTTGTGCATCCTGGCGGTGTTTGTTCCGTCGTTCTTCATGACCGGCGTATCGCGTGCTCTGTTCGTGCCGCTTTCGCTGGCGGTCGGGTTCGCAATGGGCGCTTCCTACTTGTTGTCGAGTTCTCTGGTGCCGGTCCTTTCCACCTGGATTCTCCGGGAGCATGCACCCGAAGTCGAAAACGACGCCTCGCTTCTGAGCCGCGTGCGCGAGAGGTTAGACAAGACCTTGAATCGATTGATTGCGCTGCGCTGGCTCGCGATCTCCACGTATGCGGTGGTTGCGGTTTTGACTTTGGTTCTTTTGGGGCCGTACCTTGGCCGAGAGGTTTTTCCGAGAGTCTCTTCCGGGCAGCTCTTGTTGCGGTTCCGCGCGCCGATTGGGACTCGGGTCGAGAGCACGGAACGGCTTACCCTCGGTGTGCTCCGCTCGATTCAAGAGGCGGCGGGCCCTGGAAATGTCAGTGTCACGCTGAGCTACGTCGGCGCGCCGCCTCCGAACTATCCGATCAACACGATCTATCTCTGGACGAGCGGGCAGCATGAGGCGGTGGTGCGCGTGGCGCTCAATCCGGACGCAAAAATCCGGGTGGATGAGTTTGAAGAGCGTTTGCGAAAACTCTTGCCCGATCAGTTTCCGGGATGCCAGTTTTCGTTTGAAGCGGGAGACATCGTCACGCAGATCATGAATTTCGGCGCTCCGACTCCCGTGGAAGTCAATGTGAGTGGACCCGATCTTGTCGCGGACCGCGCTTTCGCCGAGAAAGTGCGCCAGGAGACTGCGAAAATACGCGCGCTACGCGATCTGCAATATGACGAGCCGCTGGACTATCCGAGCATCGATGTCAACGTGGACCGCGAACGGGCCGGGCAATTGGGAGTCACCACCGCGAGCGTTGGCCGCTCTTTCCTGGCGGCCACCTCGTCCAGCCGTTTCGTGGTGCCCAACTATTGGGCCGACCCGAAATCGGGTGTCGGATATCAGGTGCAAGTGCAGATTCCGCAATCCGAAATGACTTCGATCCAAGACGTGGAGCACATTCCTCTGACGCAGGGATCGTCGTCGCATCCTCTCATCGGCGATGTGGCGCAGGTGAATTACGGGAATGTCGTCGGGGAATACCACCGGCTGAACGGACAGAGAATGGTCACGCTTACGGCGAACGTGTCCGGCGAAGACCTAGGACGGGTTTCCACTGCGCTCGACCAAGCGATCCAGCGTGCCGGCTCGCCCCCGCGCGGGGTGAAGGTCACGGTCCGCGGACAAATCGGACCCATGAAGCAGACGCTGACGAACCTGGGAATCGGGTTGCTGATTGCGGTCCTGGTGATATATCTGCTTTTGGCGGCGAACTTCCAATCGCTGCGGCTGGCCTTTGTCGTGCTTTCGACCGTGCCCGCCGTGATCTGCGGTGTGCTTGTTCTCCTTCTCGTGACTCGCACAACTCTGAACATTCAGTCTTTCATGGGAGCGATCATGGCGATCGGCGTAGCCGTAGCGAACGCGATTTTGCTCGTAACCTTCGCGGAGGAATACCGCCGCGCGGGAAATGCAGCGCCGGCATCCGCGATTCATGGAGCAAAAACGCGTATGAGACCGATCCTGATGACGAGTCTCGCGATGATTGCCGGCATGGTGCCGATGGCTTTGGGACTTGGTGAAGGCAGCCAGCAAACGGCTCCGCTCGCTCGCGCGGTCATCGGAGGCTTGGTGTTTGCCACCGGGGCTACGCTTTTGCTTCTGCCGTTGATCTTTTCCATCTTGCAAGGACACGCGGGAGTGCAATCGCCGTCGCTCGATCCGGAAGATCCGGCGAGTGTGTTTGCGGCGGTGGGACAACGGAACTCAAACCCACTCCCGGGAGGAGCGGCATGATACAAAACGGACTTTTGGGTTTTGCGATTCTCGGCGCGGCAAGCCTGCTGTGCGCTTCGTGCGGTTCACAGTCGAATTCCGGCGCTGCCACGCAAGGGACTGCGGCGGCAGCGGTACCGACCGTCGAGGTTGCCAAAGTTTGTTCGAAGAAGCTGTCGATCCTCGTGCGCCTGCCTGGGGAGTTGCAGGCTTTCGAAACGGTCGCCGTTTTCCCGAAGGTTACGGCCTACGTCGATTCAATCGTCGTCGACCGCGGGTCACGCGTGAAAGCGGGCCAGTTGATGGCTCGCCTGGTCGCTCCCGAACTTGCCGCGCAACGGGCGGAGGCAGAATCGAAACTCCAGGCTGCGGAGTCGCAACGCGCCGAATCGCAAGCCAAACTCAGCTCGGACGAGGGCACGTACGAGCGACTCAAGAGCGCTTCGGCAACGCCGGGCGTGGTCGCGGGGAATGACCTGGAAGTCGCGCAACGCGCAGTGGACGCGGATAAGGCGCGGCTCGATTCGAGCCGCGGAAGCGCGGAAGCGGCCAAGTCCGCTTTGAAATCCATTGCCGACCTCGAAGGCTATCTTCAGGTTCGGGCTCCGTTCAACAGCATCGTGACGGAGCGAAACGTTCATCCCGGATCGCTGGTCGGGCCTTCGACAGGCGCATCGAGCGCGGCGATGCCGATGCTCCGGCTGGAAAAGGCGGACCGACTGAGGCTCGTTGTTCCGGTTCCCGAAAAATATGCCGGCGGCATCGCGGAGAAAGCGAAGATCGAATTCAGTGTTCCGGCCTACCCCGGTCAAACGTTCACCGGAACGATCGCACGGATTGCTCATTCCGTGGATGTAAAAACGCGGACGATGCCCGTGGAACTCGATGTCAACAATGCGGACGGTCGCCTGAGTTCCGGAATGTTTCCGGAAGTGATGTGGGCCGTGCGCCGCACCGGACCCTCCCTGTTCGTTCCGGTGTCCGCGGTTGCGAGAACCACGGAAGCGACGTTTGTGGTTCGCATCCGCGACAGCAATACGGAGTGGGTGAACGTACAGACGGGAGAACTCGACGGCAAATCCATCGAAGTCATCGGTGGCCTACGGGATGGCGATGAAATCGCGGCGCGAGGAACCGATGAGCTGCGACCGGGTACGCACGTTGTCACCAAACAGATTCCAGCCGAGACGCAAATTCGGAAGTGACGATGAGGCAAACGCACGTGCCGATTCGTTGTTTGCAAATAACCAAATGATTCAGGAGGAGGTTCGATGCTTCATTCCGTAAGACGTACGATTCTTGTTTTGTGTGCTTGTCTTGTGTGGCTCGGGATTCCGGCCGTTGCGCAGGAAATTCCGGCCGACTATCAGGAGGTTTTGAAATCCCTCGACCGTAAGGGCGACTTCAAAGCGGGGGTTCTGAAAGTGAACATCCCGCGCAATGATTTGAAGATGACGATTCAGGGATTTTCTACACCAACGCCATTTGGTTTCGGAGGCTGGATTGCGCTGACCAAAGCGACGGACGGCTCCGACGTGATGATGGGCGATCTCGTGTTGCTGCAGGAAGAAGTAAATCCAGTTCTTTCCGCGCTGCTCGACAACGGGATTGATGTTACGGCCCTACACAACCACTTCTTCTGGGACGATCCGCACGTGTACTACATGCACGTTCACGGAATGGGGAAAGCCGCCGACCTTGCCGGGCGCGTGAAGCATGGTCTGGACTTGATCGGACACGTGAAACCCGAAGCGGTTTCTGGTGCAAGCGGGAACGGCACAGCTCTCGATACCGCCAAGCTTGCGAAAATCGCCGGGCACGAAGGCGAGCAGACGGGTGCCGTTTACAAAATCACGGTGGGCCGCAACGACTTGGGCATGCAGGAACACGGAGCGGTGATCAACGCGCGAATGGGGCTGAATACGTGGGCCGCGTTTACCGGCACACAGGAAGACGCCGCAATTGCGGGCGACGTCGCGATGCTCGAAAACGAAGTGACACCGGTTCTGAAAGCCCTTCGCAAGAATGGTCTCGACGTGGTTGCTATTCATCATCATATGACCGGCGACCGGCCCGTGGTGATCTTCCTGCATTACTGGGGCAGAGGCCCGGCCGAGAAACTCGCCGCTGGGTTCAAAGCGGCTCTCGATGAGCTAGGCAAGGCCGGCAGCAGCATTTCGCACTCGATGGGACAGTGAGGAGAAAGAATGCGACCAAGACTCTATTGGCAATTTGGGGTATGCGCCGGCCTCGCGCTCGCTGGCTTGTTCCCGTCAAACGCGTCCGCGCAAACGCTCAGGCAGGTCACGAAGTTCGACCTGCCTGGGCCGGGCGGCAATCGCTTCGACTACCTCACGATCGATGAGGACGATCACTACTTATTATCCGCGCATCTGGCCGCGGACCAGACCTATGTCATTGATCTTGGCACGAACAAGGTCGTCGCGAAGATCACGGATACCCCGGGTGCGGAAGGCATCGAGTATGTCCCGGAGCTGAAGAAGTTCTATACCTCAAACGCGTACGACAACACCATCGGTGTAGTAGACCTGAAGCAGATGAAGGTCGTGAAGAAACTGAAAACGGAAGCGAAGCCGGACGGCAGCACGTATGCGGCGCCGTTCCACAAATTGTACGTCTCCGATGAGCGAGGAAAAGCGGAGGCGGTAGTGGATGTACAAAAGGACGAAATCATCAGGACGTTGCGCTTCGACGGCGAGACCGGCATGCCGCAATACGATCCGGTTGCACGCAAGGTGTACGTGAATCTCCAAGATCAAAACATATTTGCAGTCATCGATCCGGCGACCGACCAGGTCATTGGACGCTATCCCGTCGGGCAATGCCAGGGAAACCATGGCATGGCACTCGATCCGGAGCATCACCGTGCGTTCCTGTCCTGCGAAGGAAACGAATTGATGACCGTGTTCGACCTCGACAAGCATGTACCCATCGCGTTTCTGAAAATGCCGGGTGGTCCCGACGTGATCAAGTTTGATCCCGGTTTGAGCCGTATCTACGTCGCCTGCTACAGCGGCGCGATTGCGGTGTTTCACCAGGGTGACCCGGACCATTACCGCAAGGTGGAGGATTTTCGGGTGCAGCACGCGGTGCACACGCTGGCGGTCGACCTCAAAACGCACCGCGTGTACACGCCCGAACAGGAAGAAGACGGTAAGCCCGTGGCGCGAATGGTCGTGTATGAGGCGGTGACGAATCCCTAGGGAATTTGGTGCAGTCCCTGACCCAATGGCGACGACGAATTTCATCCCGGGTGTGCTCAGAACACTGTCGCGCGACGGCTGGCTTCTCTTCGCCACCCGGTTCGCACGCCTGTTCGCATACGGCTCACTCTCCGTCATTCTGGTTTTCTACCTAGTTGGTCTAGGGCTCACCGAGGCCCAAGTGGGCCTCGTTCTTACTTTGACCCTCGTTGGTGATGTCGTTGTCTCGCTCTATCTGACAACGAGAGCGGACCGTATCGGACGGCGGCGCATGTTGATCATCGGCTCGATTCTCATGGCTGCAGCGGGTTTGGCTTTTGCCTGTACCAGCAACTTTCTCTTCCTCGTCATCGCCGGAACCATCGGCGTCATCAGTCCAAGCGGTAATGAGGTGGGGCCGTTTCTGTCGATTGAACAGGCCGCCCTGTCTCACATTGTTCCGGCTGCGGCGCGCACAGAAGTCTTTGCGTGGTACACACTCGCAGGCTCGGTGGCGACCGCCCTGGGCGCTTTGTGTGGCGGCGGTTTGACACAGGCGTTGCAACATACGGCGATGACGCATGTGCAGAGCTACCGCGCCGTAGTGTTCTTGTATGCGGCCTTGGGAGTCGCGCTGGCGTCTCTGTTCCTGCGTCTCTCGAAATCGGTGGAAGCGAATTCTGTTTCAAACGGCCCGGTCCGTTCTTCGAGCGTTGCGCACACGTTCGGAATTGCGCGATCGCGAAACGTTGTTCTTAAACTATCGGGCCTCTTTGCCCTGGATTCCTTTGCCGGCGGATTCGTTGTGCAAAGTTTCGCCGCCTATTGGTTCTATCTGCGCTTCGGAGTTCAACCCGCCGCACTCGGCGCCATCTTCTTCTGGGCGAACGTCTTTGCAGGAATCTCCGCTCTTTTCGCTTCTCGCCTCGCGTCACGCATCGGTCTCATCCGGACCATGGTGGTTACACATCTGCCTTCGAACATTCTTCTCATCCTCGTGCCGCTGATGCCCAATCTCCCGCTCACGGTGTTGGTACTTCTTATCCGCTTCAGCATCAGCCAGATGGATGTTCCCACCCGACAGTCCTATACGATGGCGGTCGTTCCGGCCGAAGAGCGATCGGCCGCGGGTGGATTTACGGGAGTCGCGCGCACCACGGGCGCAGCCATCAGCCCTCTATTCGTCGGGTTCATGTTCGCGCGGACCTCCTGGATCAATGTGCCCTTTTTCCTCGCGGGTGCATTGAAGATTCTCTACGATCTTTTGCTCTACAAGGAGTTCGCAAAGATTCACCCCGTCGAGGAACGATCGTGAGAACAGATTTGACGCAGTATGACCCATATTGGCATGCGCCTCGGCATCAGGGATGGGCGTAGGGACACGTGAAAAACATACGCAAATGTTTGCGCGGGCTCGCATGCATTTGCCTATCTCGTTTTCGCATTGTTCTCACCGTGTTGGGGCGCTGCCCGGCCTCGTTCAGCGGGGTTGCCCTCGATTCCCCAGACGGAAGCACGAGTGGCAGAAGCCGTGCCGGTGGAGCATCCCCCAAGACTGGACGGCACTTTGAACGATTCCCTTTGGCTCAATGCCAAACCGATCACCGATTTTCGTCAGCGGGAGCCCCACGAAGGGGAGCTGCCAACGGAAAAGACAGAAGTGCGCACTCTCTGCACGCGACATGCAGTTTATTTCGGGATCCATTGCTACGACTCGGAGCCCTCGCGAATCATCGCAACCGACCTGCGACGCGATGTCAGTCAAGACCTCGACGACCATTTTGAGATTCTCATCGATTCG
>Ga0209648_10001966_pt1 | contig 16836 bp, 12 predicted proteins | sample GraSoi2013_115cm_FD_185830 | JGI IMG/M metagenome (GOLD analysis project Ga0209648, IMG submission 185830) | Grasslands soil microbial communities from the Angelo Coastal Reserve, California, USA - Sample 9_17_2013_115cm (SPAdes) (version 2) | ecosystem: Environmental > Terrestrial > Soil >...
GCCCGCCATCTCCGCGATCAGGAGATTATGACTGTGGGGGACCGCCGTTTCGGCCTCCTCTCGCGGAGAATCCCGACGTTGCTCGGACGGAGGGTGCGTCCGCACCCTTGCGACATCTTCAAGCGCTTCTCTTGCCTGACGGAGTGCATTGGGCCGAGTTCCTTCCGCAAGTCGAATCCGATCGGACGGGAATTCGGGATCCGTTTTCCACACAGAATAGTTCCGACGCAAATTCTCAACGGTAACGTCCCGCAGATCGGGGACTCGATGTAACTGATCCACCAATTCGGAATCGGTCAGCGCGCCCTCCACGCTGTTGGCGATAATTGCTGCTACTCGTTTCAGTGTGACGGAGAAAGGAATTAGCGCGTCCGACACTTTCTCGTGCTGGAACAAACGCTTTCCTTCGCCATAGGCGACGAATTCGGCGGAGCTGGGGACGTGATCTTTGCTTTCCAGAAATGCGCGCAAGGAAATTTCTCCGAAATAAAATGCCGGTGAATTTCGGATCTCATCCGCCCACGCGCTGAATCGTTCATCGGTTTCTTCTGTAGCGACCCGGCCTTCTGGCGTCTGCCAAAAGGCCGTCGCGATTGCTTTCACGGCCAACGCGCGGTCCAAGGCGTCGATCCCAGTCAAAAGGTCGTCAATCGAATGATGGCTTCTCAGCCGTTCAAACAATCTCTCTTTGTCCGTCGGGAACCATTCGAACGCGGCCGAAATATTTGCTAGAAAGTTTGCCTCGATCTGCCAGGCGCGTCCACGCGAAATTCCAGCGGATGATCCGAGTTCGTCGAACGTTTGCTGCTCAACAAGGCGCCGCGTCAGTATTAGTCGCTCATCAGGTTCTAGGGCCTGGATTGTACCCGTTATCGCCGCCGAAAAAGACAGTTCCCTGTGCTCGATGTCGTAAGGAAGATACCTGATTAGATCCGCATGACTGGACTGTTCGATTGCTGCGCACAAACCAGCGATCTCCGCCACGGATTTGCGACCAAGGTTCTCCCGCTTTAGCAAACCAGCCTCGCCATCGCGCCGAAACAGTTCCATCAAAATAGGGATCGTTGTGATGTTGCTCGAGGTACAAAAATTCAGGACTCGCCTGGAAAGCCGACAAAATTGTAAGGGAAAATCCAGTGGTATTCCCAGCTCCACGAGACGCTCCGCTGGATTGGCTACACTGAGCTCGCTCGCCCTCGTTGAACCGCTGTCTTTATTGAGATCGAGAGGCTGGCCGGTCTCCTGCTCAATTGCTTCGACCAGAATGGCCAGCAACAGATCGAGCTTCTTTCTGCCGAAGCTCGTTCGATGTAGCAATTGGTCCCACGAGCAGGTGACGAAATCGTCGAGCGTGTCCGACGCGCGCGAAGCGTACCAGGCGTTTGCACGGCCAAGACCTCGAATCGGAATTTTCCGGCCGACAACAGGCGCAAAATATGCCCGTACCAACGTCCATACACGCCTCTTCATAACCTCGTCCCACCCGGTAACTGGCGTGTTCATTTGATGACACTATTGCATGCACTTCGATTGCAAGTGACCACGTTTGTAACATCAGCGACTTCTTAGCTGCGTCCGCGCAGCCGGCATCTGTAAAGAAAGTTGCGATGGCGAGCCGCCCCGAATTCCCATGCCGAAAGCCGACGCGCCGCTGGGGGTGTGCAAATCATCACGAGGGAAGCCACGCCTGGCCTTTCCGAATGATCTTCACGCGCGCGCGCGAGGGCTGTTGACACCATGTTGACCGTACCACGGTCGCTTTTGTTCGTTCAGGGTCATTCATGTTCGCAACCGTGCGAGGGAGCGAATATGTCACGAGGGGCAAACACTAGATTATGAGTCCCCTGCTCTAACCGCTGAGCTACAGGCCCAAAGCGCTGAATGAAATCGAAGTGCTTATTACTGCGATCTGACCAAGATTCACACAAATTGTCCTCGTTAACAATTTTAGAGTGCACCCGCCAAGTGGTCGCAAGTCGGCGCCTCGCAATGAACCCTGTCCTCTTCGACACGGCTTGTGTTAAACAATTCTGCGCGCGCGCGAAGCAGAGAGCATCACCGTCGTTCCACTACTGCGACCCGTTGCACGCGCGGACGAGGGATGATCTTGATCTTGCCCGCCGTTATAGTTGCCAGATAGGGCAACTTAGGCGTCGATTTCCGGACACCTCTTGGCAGTTCTTCACGCTTTAGCGAAATGTCCTAGGCAAGCCGTAGCACGCGAGTAAATCGTCAAGTCCATGTGTTCGCAAACCCAGAGCTTTGTAGCTAGAGGTCAGCCAAATGCTTTACGGATTATCCTGCGACAAAATGAGAACCGAGTAAGGCCCGACGCCCACATTGGCTTGAAACGGCATACCGTCCCGCGGCCCGGCGCCAGCGGATGTATCGTAACCCAACTGACTTCCAAAATCTGCGCTGTAACCTTGCCAATCACTGTTGAAACGCACCCGCCAGTAGCCCGCTCGTGGGAATCCTAACGAGTAGCTGTCGTAGCTGCGGTTGCCAAAGTTTGCAACGATCACCACATCGTCGCCAGGCTCGCCGTTTTCCCAGCGGTGAAATGCAATCACCTTATCAGCGTTGTTAACGTGATGGACATTGACGTGTTGGCCTCGGAGACCGCGTGTCTGATTGAACCAGTTTCGGCGCAACCGAATCAGGTCGCGATAGAGAGCATTGATGCCCGGGTAGGAATCAAGTTTCGCCCAATCGAGCGGAGCCGAGTCGCGAAAGTATTCATCTTCAAGAAACTCCTGGCCTTGAAAGATCATGGGAATACCCGGGGCAGTAAAGACGAGCGCGGCACCGAGAGTGGAGCGCTTCCTGGAAAACCAACTTCCCGCATTGCCAGGCCAGATCTCTTCGGGCACGCGAGCGTGGCCATTCGCCACCTCGTCATGCGATTCCGTGTAAATCACCCGCTGCTCCGCGTTGCCATTGTAGCGATGGTAGAGTGCCTCCCGAACAGCATCTAGATTCCGGTCCGCATCGCTTTGAGCGATAATTGCATCCCGAATGGGATGCACAAACCCGGCGTCCCATTGCGAGCCGAAGCCTGCTCCTCCTTCATCAATGCTCTTTGTGACCCACTCGTTATTCTGCAAATCCTCGGCGATAGTAATCTTCCACGGCTGCGTGGAGCGAATTTCATTGTGGATCCATTGCAGAAGGCTCCAGCCATCCGGGAGGTCGCGGCCATTGACGCTGCGAATGTTGCTCACTGAATCGAAACGCAGACCATCCAGACGATATTTGTTCAACCAAAAGAGAGCGTTGTCGCGAAGGTACTGCCGCACTTCCGGCCGACCGTAATCAGGGCGGGTGTCGCCCCAATCGGTGTGCGAGCGGTCGTTATCATAGAAATAAACGCCGCCGTTGTGATTCTCATCGCTCCAGCCGTCAAAGCGCCAGAGATCCAGATCTCCGGGACCGAAGTGGTTGTAAACCACGTCCATGATCACCGCGATGCCCAGCGCGTGAGCCGCTTTCACAAACCTGTGAAGACCCTGTGGTCCGCCGAGCGCAGATTCCACTGCAAAGGGATTCGAAGGATTGTAACCCCACGAGAAGCTCATCGGAAACTCCAGCACCGGCATGATCTCGATCGCGTTGATACCTAAATCGCGCAGGTAACCCAGTTTCGGTATGATTTCGTCGAACGTGCCCGGGCCTGCATTGGCTGAGTCGTTGAAACTGCCGACATGCATCTCATAAATCACCAGTTCGTTGCGCGGCGGCATCACGAAATCTACGCCTGTCCAATCGAAATTGGGATCGTGGATGATGGCGTTACCGGACGAATTCACGACCTCGCTCGCGTATGGATTCTTGCGCCAGAGCTCCTGGGCGCCGTTGTGGATCACGAACTGGTATTCATCGCCGATTTTCGCTTCTGGCACTTCCACCGACCAATAGCCACCGCCCTCGCTGGCGAACGGATTGGCGGTGGCACTCCATTGGTTAAAAGTTCCCGCAGCAAACACACTTGAGGCAAACGGCGCCCAAACCCGAAAGGCCACCCCACCTGGATAGAGAACAGTGCCCATGCCGGGATGGGCGGACGGTGCAACCGGCGGTGGAACAGATGGAGTATTCGCAGTCATGGCGAGTTTCCCGGTTGTCAATCTTGTGGGAGAGAGTTAGTCCCAGCCCGGAGTATATCACTCTACGCTGATGCAGGTGAGCTGAAAAGTACATTATCATTGAGGTCGCTCAGATCCACCCGTAAGATTCCAAATCGACAGCAATTGAGGTTTGATACACGACTTTTCACGGGCAAAAGCTATTCGCACTTGGTCGACTCTTAGAATCCGTATTCACGATCACAATTTTGATATCAAAAGGACGTGACGGCCGACCCGACGTAGCAACTGGGGATTTTTCTACGGTCTATTCTACGGTCGGACAAAATTTTGCTGCAAAAGTGCGCAATTCTGCGTGATGCGTTGCAAATATGGGATTGCCGAAATACCTAGTGTCAGCAACGCTGTGCGACACTGCGAAAACGGGCGCAAAAACTCTTTCTTGAATTATGAGTCCCCTGCTCTAACCGCTGAGCTACAGGCCCGGACTGATCGTGGAGTGAACCATAGCATATTGCAGCGGCAACTCTGAACCCTCAGGCAGGTCACTCGGCTAAAATTTCGGATTGCGGATTGTGGATTCCGGACTTGGGATGGAACGGTGATTCGCGCAATCCTGAGGACAATTGAAATCGCGCTTCTCAGCGCGTTGATCCTGGCAACGCGCTGCGCCAATTATCAGGACGTTTTCGTTGCCGGCAATGTTTACTTCGTCGATCCGGATTGTTACGCGCGCATGACGCGCGTGCGGATGTGCCATGAAACGCCGGGGCTGATCGTGCGGCATCACGACTTTGAGAATTTTCCGCAAGGAACAAGTCCACACACGACCGCGCCGCTGGATTATCTCATTCTCGGACTGTCGTTTCCGCTAAACCTATTCACGAAGCACACGCTGGATTTGGCGGGAGCATTTATCTCGCCGCTGCTGGCGCTGCTTGGAGGCTGGTTTCTTTGGTGGTGGTCGCGTCGAATGAAATTCCGGTATCGCTGGGTCACGTTGGTCTTGTACGCGATCAGTCCCATTCTGGTTCACGGGACGGCGCTTGGCAGGCCCGATCATCAATCGTTAGCAATGCTGCTCGTGACGATCGCGATTTGCGCGGAGTGGAGCTCGCAATGCGATGGGCCGCGGGCGATTGAGGTCAATCGCCCCTACCTGCGAACGTATCGGCTATGGAGCGTCGTCAGTGGAATCGCGTGGGGATTGGCGATTTGGAATTCCGCTTATGAATCGCTGGTTTTATTTCTGCTTGTGATGGTCGTAAGCACACTTGAAGACCGACAGGCGCTAATGGCGAAATCTCGGCGTGCCAGGTGGCTTTGTATTGTTCTCATTATCGCCATCTCACTTTTGATTGAGCGGCGCATCCCGTCACTCTCGATTTTCCATGCGGACGCGATTTTCAAAAGCTGGGCGAGCACCATCGGCGAACTTGCGCACGTCTCGCCGGCGAATCCGATCTGGTTGCGCTGGTGTGGCTATTTTCTTCCGCTCACGCTTATCCTACTTTGGATAAGCGTCAGAAACCGAACAGACGGCGCGCCCGGCGGTCGCGCCCTTCCAACCTACGTTCTTCTAATCGCCACCTATTTTCTCACGATCTGGCAGGCGCGCTGGGGATATTTTTTCGTGTTGATCTTCGCTCTTGCGCTTCCGGCTTTGCTCGCGCCAATCAAATTGCGCGGCGCAGTTTGGATCGCATTTATTTTATCGATCTTTCCGATTTTGCGCGACTGGGATGAAAGACTCTGGCCAAACGAAACGCAATTGGGCGGGCGCGTGGAACAGCGTAACGAAGCGCTGCAAATACGCGATCTCGCGCTCAATTTGCAATCGCCAGAAAGCCGTCCATTCCTTGCGCCGTGGTGGCTTTCCCCCTCAATCGCTTATTGGTCCGGGCAGCCTGGAATCGCCGGAAGTTCGCACGAAAGTCTAAGCGGCATCGAAGAGAGCGCGCGATTTTTCCTTTGCGAGGATTTACAAAAAGCACGCGAAATTCTAAAGAAGCGCCAGGTGGCGTGGGTTTTTGCGTATGATTCCGAACGCGTGGCGCAAAATTCCGCCGCCGTCCTGAACCAGCCATTGCCGCGGCACCCGCTGTGTCGCGTTTTGGATCGAACGCCCGGCCAAGCGCCGCCGTTTCTGCTTTTTTCCGCCCAGAATGCGACGTGCAAACTTTACCGCGTCGCGATTGAACGATAGAACGACAAATATTTTGCAGTCACGAACGAGAATCCGTTGACAGGCATCGGTGAGTGTCACATTACTATCAGATGCTCAAACGATTCGTCCCGCAAAGGCCGATGCCGCCGGTTCGAGAAGAACCGCGGAATCCGGAAGCAGATGACAACAATCATCTTGCGAGTCGCGAAGCACCAGCACCAACACCAACAATAATCCATAATCCAAATCCAAATCCAAAACCTATGGCAGATCACGGTGGCAAAGACATCCTCTCGAGCGATGTCGAAATAAAAGGCTCGATCAAGTTCCAAAAGGAACTTCTCATCGACGGGAAGGTCGAAGGGGAAATTAATTCTGACGGCGTTCTAACCATCGGTGAAAACGCTGATATTCGGGGTGAGATAAAAACCAAATCCATCACCGTTTATGGCAAGGTGCACGGCAACATTACCGTGGCCGAGCGCTGCGAGCTAAAATCCAAATGCGTGTTGCAGGGAGATTTGAAAGCAGCGCGTCTCATCATCGAAGAAGGGGCGACTTTCATTGGCAAATCGGAGGTCACCAGCGGAGCGATTTCCGCAAAGGCGACCCCGGCGCGTCCTGAAGTCGTGCGGCCCAGCGAGCCGATCAAAGCAGCCTTTGGTGCCCGCGCATAAAGAAAGGATCTTGGCTTAGGATCCAGTGGCCAATCCCGCGCCTGTAAAAGTCAGTGCGGAATGCCCGCATTGTGGCTTCAAGCAGATGGAGTATGCGGCGGCCAAAAGCTCCATCTGCCGCCAGTGCGGCCGCTCCTTTTCTCCGTTTGCTCCGAAACCTGGCCTGAAGCTGCGGACAAAAGAAGAAACGCCACCGCCAGAGAGCCCTTCCATTCTTGGCAGGTTCGAGGATTTTTGGAAGCGACAACGCAGTTCGATCATCGAGTGTTTTGAATGTAAACGGAAACAGCAGGTCTGTGGCGGGGCGACTTCGACAATCTGCCCGGCGTGCAGCGCGCATATTGATCTGCGTGACTACAAAATCACGAGCGGTTTCAGCCGAAGCATTCGAACACGTGGGGACGTGCATCTGACTGGCAGGGGCGATCTGGGCAGCAGCAGCGTGGTTTGCCAATCCGCTTTAATAGAAGGCAAGCTGCGCGGGAATCTGCATTGCGACGACACTGCAACGATCAACTACTCGGGCAAAATGCCCGGGCGTATCAGCGCGCGACACATCGTCGTTGATCGCAGAGCCGACATTCACTGCTTCCGCAGAGTTCGTGCGGGAAGCATCGAAATCAAAGGCAAGATGTCGGGAGAAATCATTGCCGAGACAATGGTGACCGTTCACAAAAGGGGTTCCCTGGAAGGCGATGTCACGGCGAGGGCCATCACGGTGGAAAAAGGCGGGATGTTTTCCGGCCAGCTGGTCATCGGGGACGTCAGCATTACACAGGGAGAATTGTTACAAGGCCAAGAACCGGCTGTCGCGAGAATTCCTGAGTCCCATTTTCCGGACGCCGCACCGCGGCCTCTCCCGGCGACTTAATAAAGATCTCCATGCAAAGACTGCATCCGCGCAGTCCTTACGAGAAGCTGGGCGGTTACGTGCATATGCCGCGTTTGATCGACAAGGCCAGGCTGCACCGCAAAGGATTGCTTGACGGTTACAACTATAAAACCGTTGGATTCGATAAACACTTGCTCGCGTTTCTGAAACTCGACGGCGACGCATTTGAAGAAATCGCTAACAGGCTGGAGGAAGACGACGCAATTCTAGAGTGGGTGCAGAAAAACGGAGCGCGACATTCTCTCGAAGCAATCGAACAATGGAACCAGGCGATGATTTCGCGGCACCCCGACACCGCTGCCAAAAAGGCGCGTTTCGTCCATTTCTTGAAGGAGGCGGGCGGCGAAGGCCGGAAGGATATTCGGACTTATTTCGACCTGATCGAATTCGATGAAAGGCGACTTAAATGACCCGCCTTCGCTAACGCTACGGCGGGCAGGCGGAATTCTAACAATGCTGTCTTCGCCGCAAAACCTAGGAGTTGATGTTTCCGAGAATTTTGTTTGCATTCTCAAGCGTTTCTTTGCTGCCGATATCAAGCCATTTCCCTTTGATCTGAAACGTCTTTACCGGTTTGCGCGTGTACAGCCATTGCACAAAGCGGCCTGGCTGGTCGGGATTATTGCCCGCCGCGAGGTACGTCGTTAACAGAGACAGAACCGCAGGCGAATAATAGTAAAGAGCGATCGCGGCAAATGTTCCCTGAGGCTTCTTCGGTTTTTCCTCAAACCGGGTAATGTTTCCCTCAGCGTCCACGGTAATGTTGCCGTACTTCTTGATCGCTTCGAGATCCCCGACGTCGTAAACCGCCACTGTTGCGTCCGTTTCCCTCGCCCGCTCCACAAAATTCGCCAGTGATTCAGTAAACAGATTGTCACCGGCAATCACTAAGAGGCTGGTTTGAGTCAAGTTCTCGCGCGTGACTACAAAATTGATATCGCCGATCGCACCCAACTTATCTTGATCACTCGTGGAGCCGTCGTTGACGATTTTGAATCTGAATTCCGGATGCCGATTCTGATACTGCTCGCTCCACGTCTCGAAATCAGCCGCAAATTTGTCGTTTGTGACGACGTAAATCGTTTCCAGATCGGGAACACCCGCGAGGTTATCCACGACCCATTCGATAATCGGTTTGCCACCCACCACGAGCAGCGGTTTCGCCCTTTTAAGCGTCAGCGGATAAAGCCGTGTGGCGTATCCGGCGGCTAGAATCAGAGCGTTCATAAGATCAAAATGACGCCCAAATCGGGGCGCCTGCTTCTACTTAATGCGATTTCGCAGCGTCTCCACTGAGAATTGTGTTCTTGAGATGTTGCTGAATCAACTGGATGCGATTGGGATCCGTGACTTTGGTATGGGTGGAACCGTCCACCACATACAGCGTATCAATGGCGGCGCCAGTCTGAGTGTTGATACGAGAAAGCGGGATCAAAATATTTTCGCGATCGAGGCAGCTCAACACGTCGTAAAGCAAACCGATCCGGTCCGGCGCCTGAATCTCAATAAACGTGTACGTCGGATGCGTTTTGTTATCGATGGCAATGCGAGTTGGAAATTCAATGCCTGGCACGCCACGACGGCTTTGGCGCTTCGCCTTTTCAATTAACGGCAAAAAGTCGAAGCTCTCGTCTTCGAGCGCTCGTTTCAAGGTTTGCTCGACCAGCTCGAAGTCGCGGGGGTTAGTGACAGGCCGAGCTTTCGTATCGCACACACGAAAAATGGTAAGCACCACGTTGTCGCCGCGCGGGAAAACGTCGGCGCTCAAAATGTTTAAGGGCACAACCGAGAATGATCCGGCGACTTTCGCCAGCAGCCGTTCACGCTCCCACGTGCAGAAAGTAACAACGCTGTGCCCCTGCTCTGACACGACTTTCCATTTTATTGCTGGAGCCAGCGCAAATTCTCCCCCACTGGAAACATTCTCAAGAAAGCAACGGAACAGTTTCAAGTGTTCGACAACTTCGGGCAGATCGCTCGCGCGGAAATAATTATCGGGCATGAATTCAAAGTGCGCCTCGATTTCCCCAGCGTAATCTGGAGAAAGATTGGCGGCGACGGCGGTTTGCAGGCTTTCGCGCTCAATTCTTGTTTGTTCGTAGTAGGATTGCCGGTCGGCCAAATAACGCGAGGTCTCGTGAAACAATTGCCAAACGAGCGACTCTTTCCAATCCGACCACGCTTCCGGACTCGTCCCCTGACCATCAGCCAAAGTAAGCAGCATTAGTGCGTTCAGGTTTCTTTGATGCTTCACGATGTGGCCGAATTCCATTACTGTGGCTGGATCATCCAGGTTTCTCTGCTGCGCGGTCTTGGAGAGGGTAAGATGATGATCAACCAGCAGGATGAGCGACTTGCGCTGTTCGGATGATAACTGCAAACGGGCAGCTACGCGCTGGGCGAAGAGCGCGCTTCCTTCAGAATGTGGCCTGGCGCCAACGGCTTTGCCGCTGTCGTGCAAAAGAAGTGCAAGATAGAGAACCAGCGGGTCGTCGAGTTGCTCAAGAATATTTCGATAAGCAATCAATTTCGGATCATTCGTCTTCGCAAGGGCGTCGAGCTGGTCGATACACACTAATGTGTGCTCGTCGGCTGTATAACGATGTAGAAACTCATGTTGCACGAGACAGGTAAGCTGGCCGAATTCGGGAATGTAACGGCCGATAAAATCGACTCGATGCATCATTCGCAGGATGCGCCCTACTCGGCCTTTTTGTGACAGAATCAATTTGAAGATCTCCCGTGGGCCGCGTGCATATTGATATGTACGGGTGACGTGCCGGAGGCTTCTGCTCAGCAAATCCGCCAGTTCCGGGCTAAGATCCAAATCGCGCTCCTGTGCAAGCTGAAATGCCTGCATCATCTTCTCGGGCTCTTTGCGAAAAACATCACGCCGCGCTGCGTGTAATTGTTTGTTCCGCACAAAGAAAGAGTCGCCGATGGGAGTTTTGTCCGCTCGGATTAAAGGAAGAAAACTAAAAAGAGCGCGTGTCTTGCTCGTGACATATCCGCTCACAAATTGTTCTGTGATGCGTTCCGTTACTCGAAAGATATTTCGCGCGTGCTCGTAGTAGTCCCGCATGAGCGTCTCACCGCGGAGCTGTCCATTTCGAGGAGAATAATTGAGCCGTCTTGCGATTTGTTCCTGCAGGTTGATGTGCAGTATGTCGGTGGCGCGCCCGGTGGCGTAATGCAAATCTGTGCGCAAGCGCAGGAGGAAATCGTAGGCTCTCTCGATCCGTCGCTGATCGCTTTCGCTCAACCAGTCTTTACCCACGAGCTGGTTGGTGCTCAGCGAACCCTCTTTGAAGTAGGTCATCCAAAGCAGATTTTGATAATCGCGCAGTCCGCCACATCCGCTCTTCAAGCTCGGCTCCTGTAGATAGACGCTGTCGCCGAACTTGTTGTGCCGGGCGACCTGATCTCGCATGCGCATTTCGACATATTCCCGCTCGTGCCCCACAACGCATTTTGAACGAAATTGGTCACGAAATTCCCGTGCCAGCTCGCCGTCGCCGGCGAGAAACCGCGACTCCAGCATCGCGGTCTTGGTGCGCATGTCGCGATTGGCCTGGGCAATCGCTTCCTTAATGGAACGCGTCGAGTGTCCAACCTTGAAGCCGCTGTCCCACAGCAGATAGAGAACCTCATTCACCATCTCCTCCAAGCCTGGCGAGATCTTTGCCGCGCGTTGGTGATGCAAAAGCATCACGTCGATATCGCTGAATGGATTAAGCTCGCCGCGGCCATATCCGCCAAGAGCGATCAACGCTAGCGGAACTCTGGGTTCACCATTTCCGCGCGTAGTAGCGGCAGCGCCGCCGAAAACATATCGTAACAAAACATCGACTAATTCAGCCCGCCGCGCGCAAATTTCGCGGCCACCGCCGCCGGCCTGGTGGTTCAGGCGCAAGCGATGCTCTTCAACCTTGAGAAACTTTTTGTAAAGTGAGAGAACCTCTGTCGGGCGTTTGGTCCCAGTCACGGCAAGGCGACTCTCGGCGTGAGCCAAAACTTGTTCCAAATGTCGGGACATTGTCATCGCGAGCTTCGGTTGCAGGCGGAATCTAAAGTTGAAATTTCAAATGCCAAAATCCTGTCCCGCACCAACCGCAGATCGTGTGGTTGACGCAGCACGCGCGCTTAAGTCTGCCCTGCAAAACTCAATATTTTAGAAATGACGTGACCGGCGTTGGCTCAAGTCGCTTCCGCCCATGCAGGAATTCTAACTCGATGAGAAACCCGCCGGTCGCGAGCAAATCATCCAACAGTACAACCCGCTCATCCGCTCTTATACCATCGATATGCATCTCCATTTCAGCTTCGCCGTACTCGAGCGAGTACTTTGCGCTCTCTGTCCTGTAGGGAAGCTTGCCGCGTTTGCGAATCGGAACAAAACCGACGCCAAGTTCATACGCAACCGCTGATCCAAAAAGAAACCCGCGCGCATCAATCCCGACAATTTTGTCGATCTTCATGTCGCGACACCGCTCAAGAAAGAGATCAATCGACGCACGGAACAACACCGGATCGTTCAATACGGGCGTGATGTCCTTAAACACGATCCCCTTCTTTGGAAAATCGGGTACATCGCGCACAGCAGCGCGCAATTTCTCGATAATATCGGCACTCATCGGCACGAATAAGCACCAGAGCAGGAAGTACGCGTTTGATGCTGAAAATCTTTCCGCGAGGTATGCATTCGAATGAGGGAGTTATTTTTTTGTCAAATGCAGTTCTTCTGTCTTGCCATTTGTTACGAGCCAATGCTTCCCATGCATTATGTAGTGAACTCGCAACTCGTCAGGCGAAACAGCTATCTCACCTGCACGAGAGCCTTCTCCAAGAATCTCAAGTGAGCTTAGCGATTTTTGGTACACGGGGAGACGTTCTTTCGGTTTGTAAAGCAGATCCAATTCATGGTCGCTCGTACCCTTAATGATCGGTCTTTGTAACCGAGCGAACCATCCATCTCCCGAACCACCCATACGCGACAATTGGACGTAGGCTACTTCGCGACTGACCCCGATATCAGCCACGCCAATTTCAGATGGAGTAGCGTTTTCAGTTTCCAGCGTAGCGAGCGGAGCGCATCGGTACGCCGCCACCGAAAACTGCTCCTTTTCATCAAATGTGTCCGTTTGGATTTGGCCGTGCCACAGATCACCGTATGCGGCAAAGAATAACTCTCCACTTACAGTAAACACCAGGCACGACGGATAGGGGTGACGTCGCATCCGCACGGGAATCCATTCCTTTTCGTTTCGAAACGTGAATAGAGGATTCTCTGGATCATCAGTGGTCACAAACGTTCGATGGCTCTTTGGATCAAAGGCAATTCGCCAAAAACTGGCTCCCGGCAACGCGTCACGGATTTTTGTCAAACTCTCGGACTTCGGATCGAATGACCACAGGCTTCCCTTCGTAGTGCAGAAAATTCTGTCCCCGTCTGAACATGTAATCCCTCGCAGCCAATCGCTATCTGCTAATTGTGTCAGTGCGATGGTTCGAATTGTTTTTTTACCAAGCTCGATCTCTTGAACTGCCGGTCGCATGTCAATATCCGCCAACGCGTATATTCGCTCGCCATCCCTTGAGAAAACCGCGTCACCAGCGACGCAATGGGTGACAACCCAGTGAAAGAGCATTCCTGCGGACATCGCAATTCGACGATTACAGTGACGCATATCTCTTGAGTTGTGTCGGCCTACAAACTTCTGCAGGGAAAGGGAGATTTACGAAGCAGGTAAGTCAATCTAAACTGGATTTCCAGTGGATCGGTATCTTCTTGTCGTTTCAACGGTCTGTTTTCTCGCGGCGGTTGTGCACACGGCTATTGAGCTGCGTGCCGGAGTGTTTCGGCCGATGCGATTCAATTTTTTTGCCGTCGCTTTGGGATTCATTTTTCAGACGGCGTTCTTGTCGATGCGCGGGCACGAGCTGGGGCGCTGTCCGCTCACGAATTTATTTGAGGTTTTTATCTTTCTTGCGTGGTCGGTAGCTGCGATCTACATCCTGGTTGGGCCGGCTTATCGGCTCTCGCTCATGGGCGCCTTTACCGCGCCGCTGGTGGTTTTATTACAGGGTTTCGCCCTGCTTGCGCCGATCGACATTCGTCACCCGGTCAGGGTGCCGTCAAATCCCTGGCTAGAATTTCATGCATCCATTTCTCTCGTGGCTTATGGCGCGTTCGCGTTAGCTTGCATCGCAGGCGTGATGTATCTGGTGCAGGAACGCCAGCTCAAAACACATCACCTGCATTCGATTTTTTATCATTTGCCGCCGCTGACTGATCTGTTCGCTGCCATCACCCGTCTGCTTTGGTGGGGGTTTGCGCTTTACACGCTGGGAATTGTGAGTGGTTTTTTTACCGGCCATCCATTGCCGCGCGTACAAGTCGGGGCCGCTCTTGGAGTCTGGCTGCTTTACGCGGCGATTTTGCAAGGCCGCCATCTTCGTTGGCTCGCACCAAAACGCGTGGCTGCGCTATGCATCATCGGCTTTAGCGCCGCGTTGACGCTTCTCTGGGGAATCACGTTCACCGCGCAGATGCATTCGCTACCATGAATCTTTTCTGCATCGGTTTGAGCCATCACACAGTGAACGTGGCCACGCGCGAGCAGTTCGCGAGAGGCGCAACGGCTGAATCGATCGTGCGCGAAGCCGGTTGCACCGAAGCGTTGCTGCTGAGCACGTGCAATCGCGTAGAGGTTTACGCTGTTTCGAAGAGCCGCATTTCCACCGATGAAATTGCGCGTTGCCTCTTGCGGAAAATCGATACCGATCCTCATGACTACGCGCCTCCATTTTATCGGTACGAGGCCGAAAGGTGCGTGCAGCACCTTTTCCGGGTCGCCTCCGCGCTAGACTCGATGGTTGTCGGCGAGAGCGAGATACTGGGGCAGGCAAAGAAAGCATACGAATCGGCCAGAACATCCGGCGCAGTCGGTCCCTATTTGCATCGTTTGTTCCAGCGCGCTTTTCGCGTCGCGAAACAAGTGCGCACGCACACGGATATTGCACGCGGCGCGGTGTCGGTCGGCTCGGTCGCTGTCGATCTAGCTCAAAGAATCTTTGGCAAACTAAGCTGTTGCAAGGTGCTCGTCCTCGGCGCAGGTGAAACCAGCGAGCGCACGGCGCGCGCGCTCATCTCGCGTGGCGTCAGCGATCTTCGCGTAAGCAATCGTTCGACGGATCGCGCAGTCGAGCTGGCGCAGACGGTAGGCGGCGGTTTCGTTGCGTTCCACGAATGGCCGGCTCAATGCCGCGAGATCGATATTCTCATCACATCGACAGCATCGGAAACGCCGTTGCTGCGCGAGCGCTTGGATCGTCCGCTTTTCATCATCGACATCGCCGTGCCCCGGGACGTCGATCCCGGCGTAAATGATATGGAGGGCGTTTATCTTTACGATATTGATTCGCTGCAATCTGTCGCGGAGCAATCGCTTGCTCTGAGACGCCAGCAGGTCGCAGCCGCAGAGGTGATCATCGCCGAACATGTCACGGATTTTGTCGATTCAATTTCTCGAGGATTGCATCCCGCGCCGCAGACCGTTGAGCATGCCTCGCTCGGCAAAAATTCGCTGCGCGCATCTGAGCTGTAGGAAAGCTGTCAGCTTCCTCTAGAAACTATCGCGGGCTACATTCGCACGTGGTTGGAAAGATTGTCCTGGGAACACGCGGCAGCGAACTCGCGCGCGCGCAGACGCGGTTGGTCGAAGAAGCGATTCGAGGTGCACATCCGGACGTCACAATCGAGACGAAGATTATCTCGACACGAGGCGACAAAGTCAGAGTTGTCGATCCTCGCTCAGGACGAAAAGGATTTTTCACAGCAGAAATCGAGCGAGCCCTCATTGACCGAGAGGTGGATATTGCAGTTCATAGTGCGAAGGACCTGCCAAGTGAAACAAGGCTCGGTGTCGAAATCGCAGCAGTCCTTCCCCGCGCGCCAATGGACGATGTGCTGGTTTCTAAACATCCGGGTGGTCTGAATTCACTTCCCCACGGTGCGGTAGTCGCGACCGGGAGCGTGCGAAGAAGACATCAGCTGCTGTGGAAACGCACGGACCTCGACATCATCAATCTTCGCGGCAACGTGCCAACCCGGCTGCGAAAACTAGCCGAAAACGAGTGGGACGCGATCGTGTTAGCTCGCGCAGGCCTTGAACGCCTGGGACTGTTTCACGCCTGTAACGAAATCAGTTTTGAAGGTCAGCCATTTTTTCTTGAGAGCCTTCCCTGCGAAATCTTTTTGCCGGCAGGCGGTCAGGGAATCATTGCCGTTCAAGTTCGGACCGACGATCAAAGCACAAAGGGAGCTGTCGATGCCATAAACGATCGCGGAACGTTGCTTTGTTTACAGGCGGAGCGAGGGTTTCTACGTGGTTTGCAGGGTGATTGCAATTGCCCGGTGGGCGTTCTTGCGAACATAGAGGACGGCAAGATGAAAATGCGCGCGCAAGTTTTCCTGCAAAGCGTGGTGGCGCCGCGTCAAGGTGAGGTGGAAGGCAAGCCCGACGATCGGGACCGCCTCGCGGCGGAGCTATTACATCGATTAGGAGCACCAGCCTCCGTGCAAGACTACGGCTTGGAACGTAAGCATGAACATCAGTAAGAGTGGGAGAGTTTATCTCGTTGGCGCTGGCCCGGGCGACCTTGGCTTGGTGACATTGCGCGCAAAGGAATGCATCGAGACTGCGGATGTGATCGTGTACGATCATCTGGCAAATCCGGAGATGCTCAGTTGGGCGCGAGACGATGCAGAAATTGTTTACGCTGGCAAGGAGGCTGGCGGATCGCAGCTGAGCCAGCAGCAAATCAACGCTATCCTGATCGACAAAGCACGCGAAGGAAAGCAGGTCGTCCGATTAAAGGGCGGGGACCCGTTCGTATTCGGTCGAGGAGCGGAAGAAGCGCAGGCAATCGCCGATGCGGGAATCCTATTTGAAATTGTGCCTGGGATCACTTCGGCCATCGCCGGGCCGGCCTATGCGTGTATTCCAATGACGC
>Ga0209648_10001967_pt1 | contig 16833 bp, 8 predicted proteins | sample GraSoi2013_115cm_FD_185830 | JGI IMG/M metagenome (GOLD analysis project Ga0209648, IMG submission 185830) | Grasslands soil microbial communities from the Angelo Coastal Reserve, California, USA - Sample 9_17_2013_115cm (SPAdes) (version 2) | ecosystem: Environmental > Terrestrial > Soil >...
GTTTTCGACGGAACCAACTGGACGACCGTCAGCACCAACTCATTTTATGCGCCGACCGAAGGCGATGAAGGAAAATCGCTGCAGGTTGTCACGACCTATAACGACCAGCCGACCGGTAACTCCGAGCAAACCATCAATTCGTTTGGCACCATCGCCGATATTACGCCGAAGCTGACGACACCATTCTCTTATTCGTTCGATGAATTGAAGATCGTCAAGGGAGGCTCGGTCGTCTTCGACGATACTTTCAGCCAGGCGCCCCCTGTGGGAAGCACTTTCGGAGGCACTCCCGTCGGCTTCACCACCATCGGCAGTACCTGGACGGAGGTCAACGGCAAGGCCGTCATGTCGTCTACCGGTGACGTCGCCCTCTCTATCGGCGGAGCCCAGGTCATTGCCCGGCTGCAAACGAACACGCAAGATGAGGCCGTCAGCAATGGCGGACTGAAGGAAAACTCCACATTCGCGGTGAGTGCGACGTTCGACCTGGCCGCCCCACATTTCGTCGGCCAGCAATACGGCATCGATCTCAACGATTCGACGGCGACGCATGCGAACGACGAAATGGTTCAGCTGATCGTCGCCAACACCGGATTGGGAGGCGTGAAAGTCGAACTCGTACAGGCCGATTATTCGACGACGACGTTCAACGTGATTGCGAGCCAGTTGCTCACCGCGGCGCAGCTGTCAGGCAACACTCAAATTCAACTTGATCTGTCGCATCTTGCGGCCAATAGCTCGGCGATCACGGGCTCGTTCGAACTGCTGAATAACGGGGTTCAAACCTCTACCCAAACGTTTGGGGTGACCGGTCACGTCTTCGACAATGTCACCTATACGCGCGTCGACACCTTTGCCTATGCCCCCGATCAGGTCGCGATCACGGGCGTCGTGGCGGAAGGCCAGAAGCTGACGGCAAATGTGACGACCAATGACAGCGACGCAAGCGTCCACTACCAATGGGAGAGTTCAGCCAACGGCAGCACCAATTGGAGCAACATCGGAACCGATAATTCGCAATACACGTTAGGCGAGGCTGACGAAGGACTTCACCTCCGCGTGGTGGCAACCACGTCGGACCCCGATAAGAGTTCCACGGCGTGGGTGACGAGTGCTGCGACGGCGGTGGTGGCGGAGAGCCCAAGCGAGAACGCGACGATCGCGCTGACCGGCCTGGATGGCAGCAACAACGCGGTCGCCAATCAGAAGATCACCGCGAACGCGACCGATGTGGATGCGCCAACCGGCAGCGGCGCCACCTTCACCTATACCTGGACCGTCGGTGGTCAGAAGGTGCCAGACCACACCGGCAGTACCTATACGCCGACGGAGGCCGACGAGGGTAAGGCGATCACGGTGGGGGTGTCGTTCACCGACACCCACGGCAATACTGAAACCGGCACCACCTCCGCCGGCTCAGTGCAAGCCCCCGCGACGCCGACGGTGACGATCACGGTATTGACGCCGAACGGTCTGGATTTCCACACCGACAATCCCCTGAAGGAAATGGGGGCCGGCACCATCCAGCCCGTGCACACTTCGACGAGCTTCACGATTGTCGACGCCGCCAACCACGTCGAGTTCGTACTCGACGGGAACTTCGTCTATAATGGCGACGGCACCACCGTCAAAAGCGGCACCCTCACCTCGTTCCACGAATTCACCACCGACAGCACGCCGGTCGCGATCGCGGACTTCACCGGCCTCTCGGTCGATGCCCCTAGCTGGATCAACGATGTTCAGCAGGAGGCCGCCGGCAACAAGACTGCCATCGAAACTCTGACGTCCACCTTCTCCTACAATTTCATCGGCGGCGCCGGGCCCGATTCCTTTGGCTCCGCCGCCCAGGCTGACACGCTCAGCGGTACCGGCAAGGATGTCTTCGATGGCGGCGGCGCCCCGGCTGGCAGCCACGACACAGAGACCGGCGGCGCCGGCAGCACCTTCGTGTTCCAAGCGGGCTATGGCGCGCTGACCATTACAAACTTCGATCAGAGCACCGGCACCTTCGATCAAACCGAAGGCGATCAGATCCAACTGAACGGTTTTACCGGCCAGCCGATCGTCACCTATGCCAGCGGCAACACCCTTGTGGATTTCGGCAACGGCGATGTTGTGACTCTGCTCAATGTCACGCAGTCGGAGTTCACAGCGCTAAATGGCTCCGAATTTGTCAGCGGCGGCGGCAATAATAATGGACCCGTGATCAGTAACGCCGACAATACGGTCACCTATACGGGAACGCCGGTGCTACTCGACCCATCGGTGGCGGTCACCGATGCCGCGGGCACCGTCACCAGCGTCGACGCCTGGTTCTCGTCGGGCTTCCAGAGCGGCGACAAGCTCACGATCAACGGGACGGTGGACGGCGATATCACCAATTCGGATGGCACTATCCATTACCATTTCGACGGCAATGCGATTTCCCTGGTGGAAACGGCGGGCAACGTCACGCTCGCCGACTTCGATACGGCGCTGCAGTCGATCCAGTTCTCCCCGGGCGCGGCCGACGGCGCCCGCACGGTGACGTGGGCCGCACACGAGATTGTCAATACGAGCCCCACCGTAACCACGACCATCGACGTCGGTCCGATCCTCAACAGCATGAAGCTGGACGCCGGCGAGGGCGGCACCACGATCCTGACGAACGGCGACTTCAACGTCAGCGATCCGGGTTTCACGAGTTTCACCTATTCGGTGAGCAACGTCGCCCACGGCGAATTCGAGGTTTTGCAGGGCGGCAGTTGGCAGGCCGCGCCGACCGGCGGATTCACCACCGCGGACCTTACCTCTGGCGACGTCCGCTTCGTGCAGGACGGCAGCAATGCCGCGCCGACCTTCTCGGTCCATGTCAGCGACGGCAGCAATGCCAGCGCGGACATTGCGCCAACCGTGAATTTTACGGCGCCGATGCTGACGCTGGACGGCTTGACTGGCAGCAACGCGGTCGAGGGCCAGCAGATCACCGTGAATTTGCCCGCGGACGCCGCTGCATCGGGCGCCGTCTACACCTGGACGGTCGGCGGGACCACGGCGCAAACCGGCAGCGACAACACCTATACACCCCAGGAGGCCGACGAGGGTCAGGCGATCAGCGTCGCGGTATCGTTCACCGACAGCAACGGCGATACCGAAAGCGGTTCGGTATCAGGCGGCAAGGTTGCACAAAGTCCGGCGGATGCGACGCTTTCGCTGACGGGCCTGGATGTCAACAACAACGCGGTCGAGGGGCAGCAGGTCACCGCTGCGGTGAACGACCCGACTGCCGGGAGCGGCATCACCTACACCTGGACCGTCGGTGGCAATCAGGTGACACCCGACGGCGGCCCCGGCGGCAATACCTATACGCCGACCGTCGCGGACGAAGGCCAGGCGATCAGCGTGTCGGCGACCTTCACCGATGCCCAAGGCAATTCCGAGACCCCCTCGGCGTCGGCAGGCACGGTGCAGCCGCCGCCCATCACTAGCTCTGCGCCCGTCGTCACGTTCGAAGGCGCGAGCGAGGCGGCCGTCTCGTTCGCACCCGACAATCTGCTGCATGATGTCTTCCCCACGGTGACGATAACCGATCCGGTCTCGTTCACCATCGACCATGCGTCGCTGACGTGGAATGTCACGGGTGGCGGCGGCATCGCGATCACCGGGCCGGGATTCGACACCCACAACATCTCCATCGCCATCGATCCTTCCACCGGCGGATATCTGCTGACCGGACCCGACACTCTTGCCGATTACGCGGATGTCATCGACCATCTCACATTCCAGACGTGGTATCCGCAGACGTCGACCTTCACCATCGTCGTCAATGACGGCACCGGGAGCGGTGACAGCACTCCGGTGACATCCACGGTCAGTGTCGCCGTGCCGTCGAACTGGGATGTCTGGACCGGGGTCGGTGCCGACGGCGACTGGAACGACGCGGCCAACTGGAGCCTTGGCACAGTGCCGGGTTCGTCCGATTACGCCTATGTCGACGCGCAAATCCACAATGAAGGACAACCCGCGACAGTTAGCGACGATCTCACGAGCAATCGCGGCGATCAATTTGTTATCCAGCTGCATGTCCTTTCGGGCACCACGCTCGATATCTTGAATACCGATTCTTCGTACTCGTTTCACGTCACCGGCGTGCTGAATTCCGGGGACCAGTATCTCGAAGCCGGGCAAAACGCCGGCACCATCGACGTCCATAATGCGACCCTCGGCGCGACATGGAACATCAGCGGCGACGTGAAGCTGCAGGGCGGCGGTGTTGTCACGCTCTCGGACGCAGGCGACAGGATCGTGGGAAGCCTTTCGTCCAATGATACGCTCGACAACGACAACAACACCATCAATGGTTTCGGTGATATCGGCGGCGGCCAACTGACCCTCATCAACGAGACCAATGGCGTCATCACTGCGACGGATGCATCCCATCAACTCAAGATCGACCTCGGCGACGGATCTTTCACCAACCACGGCCTCGTGGCGTCCGGCGGCGAAGGTGGTCTGGAGGTTTTGGGAGGCGTCACCAGCGACGGGAAACTGGAGGCGGACACGGGTCTTCTGAAGATCGATGGTGCTGTCAGCGGCGGCGGGCAGGCCGTGATCCAAGGCGGTGCGATCGAATTCGGCGGCGCCTCGGACGCGCATGTCCAGTTCTCGGCGAACGCATCGGCAAGTGGCACGCTGGTGCTCGACGATGTCGCAGACTTCACTGGATCGATTTCCGGGATCACGATGCATGGCGACACCATCCATCTCGTGAACGAAGCGACTGTAAGCCTGGACTACAATGCGGGCGCGCTGGAGCTCCATTATGGAACTGGGCCGGGTCAGTTCCTCTCGGTTACCGGCGGCATCGTTGCAAGTGCCGGCGCCGACTCGCCCAACTACTTCTCCGAATATTCCGACGGCAACGGCGGGACCAATGTCGTGTTCGACCGCGGGCCGGTCATCGCGACCGACAACTTCGATGTTACGGGAAACCCCAACGGGACGACGACGATCACCGGACTTTCGGTCTCCGAAGACAACAATTCGGCAAACCAAACCTATACGGTTACGGCGACGACCGGCGCTGCGGGAAGCAGCGTAACGCCCTCGCCAGCTTCTGGCTCGCTGACCGATATCAACAATTATTTCGCGACCGGCGTCACCTACAATCCCGGGTCAACACCGCCCGCGACGGACAAGGTCACGGGTACGGTTACGGACAGCTTCGGCGCCACCGACGCGGTGAATTTCGTCTTCAACGAGGCCGGGACTGGCCCGAATATCGTGCTGCAGGGCACCGCGGGCAAAGACGTCATATTCGCGACCGGTTCTTCGGACACCTTGACCGGCGGCGGCGGCCAGGACCAGTTCGTGTTCAAACCGAATTTTGGGCCGAACGTCGCGCAGCACACGATCACCGATTTTGTCGATGGCCTCGACAAGATCGACATCCGGCAGTTCAGCAACGTTTCAGCCACGACCCTCCCGGCTGCCGAAACCCAGCAGGGCAACGACACGCTGATCACGCTGGATAGTCATGACAACCTGTTGTTGAAAAACGTGGTCGTCGCGAACCTGCACAACAGCGACTTTATTTTCCACGCCTAGGTCTCGCTGCCGAAGCCGATCGAGCCAGGGTACAGGCGTACATTTTCGAGAAAACAAGATACGTGATCAATCCGCCCGAGCGTGATAACTGGATGGCATGAAGCGCTTACGGATATTGCGGCGTTGGTTTGGGCGGAAGTTCGGGTATTCGCGCCTGATCTGCCTTGCGCTGCTGATCGGGTTCGCAGCACTGCGCATCGCCGATCCCGCTCCGGTCGAAGAACTCCGGGTCAGAGTGTTCGATACTTTTCAGCGCTTCGATCCTCGCGTGAAGACGGCAAGGCCGGTCACCATCGTCGATATCGATGAAAAGAGCCTGGCCTCGAAACTTGGCCAGTGGCCGTGGCCGCGGACGCGGATCGCGGATCTGGTCACCAATCTGACCAGGCTCGGCGCGGCCGCGATCGCCTTCGACGTCATCTTCTCCGAGCCCGATCGGCTCAATCCCGATGTCGCAGCCGACACGTTTCACAATCTCGACGAGGAGACCCGCGAGAGATTGCGCGCGCTGCCGAGCAATGATCAGGTGTTTGCGGATGCGATGGCGCACTCGCGCGTGGTGCTGGGTGAATCCGGGCTTTCCGAGGCCTTGAGGGAATTCGACAAGACGCTTCCGGTGACGGGATTTGCGATGTTGGGTGAAGACCCGCAGCGCTTCATGTTCGATTTTCCGGGCCTGTTGCGTAACACGCCGGTGCTGGAACATGCCGCTAGCGGGCGCGGCCTGCTCACGATCAATCCCGAACATGACGGCATTGTCCGGCGGGTGCCGATGATCATGCGGGCCCAGGGCGCGACGATGCCGTCCTTGAGCTTCGAAATGCTGCGGGTGGTGACCGGCACCGACACCATCTTCATCAAGAGCGACCAGGCCGGCATCAAGAGCATCGGCGTCAAGGGTTTCCAGATTCCGACCGACGGCAATGGCCAGCTCTGGGTTCACTTTGCGCATCTCGATCCTTCGATCTATGTTTCGGCGATCGACGTGCTCGAGGGACGCGTCGCGCCGGAAAAGATAGCGCGCAAGCTGGTGCTGATCGGAACGTCGGCGGTCGGGCTCAACGACATCAAGACCACGCCGGTGTCGCCGGCGATGCCGGGTGTTGAAATCCACGCCCAGGTGCTTGAAGCGGCCTTGACCAAGTCGCTGCTGGCGCAACCGCCTTACGGCCCGATGCTCGAGTTCGGCGCCGCCCTGGTGCTTGGAATTCTGGTGATCGCGTTCGCGCCGTCGTTCGGACCGACCACCCTCGTTGGCGTCGGTGCGCTGTTCGCAACGCTGCTGATCGGGACATCCTGGTATTTTTACACGCGGCAACGGCTGCTGGTCGACTTTACCTATCCATTGCTGTCGACCACCGCGATCTACCTCACCCTCATCTTCTCCAGCTTCGTCCGGGAGCAACGGCAGCGGCAACAGATCCGCTCGGCCTTCAGCCGGTATATGTCGCCGGCGCTGGTTGCGCAGGTCGCGCAGTCGCCGGAAAAGCTCGTGCTCGGCGGCGAAGAGCGCGAGATGACCATCATGTTCTCCGATGTCAGGGGTTTTACGACCATCTCGGAGTCCTACAAGCACGATCCGCAGGGCCTGACCACGCTGATGAACCGGTTCCTGACACCGCTGACCAATGCGATCCTGGCGCGCAAGGGCACCATCGACAAATATATGGGCGACGCCATCATGGCGTTCTGGAACGCGCCGCTCGACGACAAGGAGCATCAGCTCAACGCCTGCGAGGCCGCGGTCGACATGCTGGAGCGGATCGACGTGCTCAACAAGACACGCGAGCAGGAGGCGCAAGAGGGCGGCCACGCCTACATTCCGCTCAATGTCGGCGTCGGGTTGAATACCGGCGTCTGCGTGGTCGGCAATATGGGTTCCGACCTGCGCTTCGATTATTCCGTGCTCGGCGACAGCGTCAATCTTGCCTCGCGCCTGGAAGGCCAATCCAAGGAATATGGATTTCCGATCATCGTCGGCTCCAAGACCGCGCTCGCGGTCAAGGACAAGTTCGCGATCCTCGAATTGGATTTCATCATGGTCAAAGGCAAGAAGGAGCCCGAGGTCATCTATGCCATCGCCGGCCGCGAGGACACCGCGCAATCCGGCCGCTTCCAGCGCTTGCGCAACCTCACCATCGAGATGCTGGCGTGTTATCGCAGCCGCGACTGGGAAGGCGCGCTGGCCGCGATCGAGCGGGGCCGCCGGACCGATGACGCCCACGCGCTCGAGTATTTGTACAATTTGTATGAGGCGCGGATTCAGGGATACCAAAACGACCCGCCGCCGCAAGACTGGAACGGCGCCTTCGCGCTATTGACGAAGTAAGGTCTCCGCTGAGGCGCACAACCAGGGAACGGCGGCATTGCAATCGAGGTTCAGGCAGGGGCTGGCGCTGCATCGGCAAGGCGATTTGGCGGCCGCGGAGCGCATCTATCTGGAGGTTCTGCAACGAGAGCCGCAGCATTTCGATTCGCTGCATATGCTGGCGGTGGTCGCGCTTCAAACGGGGCGTACCGAGCGGGGAATTGAGCTGATCAGGAAGGCGATCGCGCTGAACGAAAAGGTCGCCGCGGCTCATAACAACCTTGGCAAGGCGCTGATGGATCTCGGGCGGCCCGAGCCAGCGCTTGCGAGTTTCGACCACGCGATCGCGCTGGACCAGAACTTCGCGGAGGCGCACCTCAATCGCGGCAACGCACTGATCAATCTGAAGCGTTCCGAGCCGGCGCTGGAGAGCTTCGCCAAGGCTGCGGCCCTGCAGCCGGACGATGCGCTGGCGCACAGAAACTGCGGCAATGTCTTCTCCAAGCTCAAGCGTTACGAAGAGGCTTTTGCCGCTTATGACAGAGTGTTCGCCTTAAAGCCCGACCTGATGGGCGCTGAAGGCCATCGCCTTTACGCCAAAATGCATCTGTGCGATTGGAGCCATTGGGAGGCCGACTGCGCGCATCTGATTGCCTCGGTCAAGAATGGGCGCGCGAATACGCAACCGTTCATCTTCCTCGCCGTTCCCTCGTCCTCCGAAGACCAGCTGAAATGCGCTGGATTGTGGGTCGCAAATAATTTTCCGGCTGCGAAAGAGCCGCTTTGGCAAGGCGAGCGATATCATCACGATCGCATCCGCGTGGCTTATCTGTCCGCCGACTTCCGCCAGCACGCGCTTTCATTTCTGACGGCTGGAATGTTCGAGAGCCATGACAAATCCCGGTTCGAGATCACGGCCGTTTCATTCGGCGCCGATGACAATTCGGAAATCCGCCGGCGCCTGAAGGCATCGTTCGAGCATTTTGTCGAGGCCAGTGCCTATAGCGACGCGCAGATTGCCGATCTGCTCAAAGCACTTGAAATCGATATCGCCGTCGATTTGATGGGCTTTACCACGGATTCCCGAACCGGCATTTTCGCCCGCCGCCCTGCGCCGATCCAGGTGCATTATATGGGCTATCCGGGAACGATGGCCGCCCGATATGTCGATTACGTGGTCGCCGACCGCGTGGTGATTCCGGACTATCAGCAGGCGTTTTACGCTGAAAAGCTGGTCTATTTGCCTGACAGCTACTTCGTCAACGACATCACACGTCCGATTGCCGACAAGGCGTTCACGCGCGCTGAATTAGGGCTGCCGTCTTCGGGCTTCGTGTTTTGCTGCTTCAATAGCAACCACAAGATCACGCCGCCGGTTTTCGATGCCTGGATGCGGATCCTGAAGCAAGTCGAAGGCAGCGTGCTCTGGCTGTTGCAGGATCATGCGAAGGCGGCCGACAATTTGAGGAAAGAGGCGCGCGCGAGGGGCGTCGACGCCGAACGGCTGATCTTTGCGGGCCGCATGTCGCCGCCGGACCATTTGGCAAGGCATCGGGCAGCCGATCTGTTTCTGGACACGCTGCCCTATAACGCCCACACCACCGCATGCGATGCGCTATGGGCGGGCTTGCCGGTGCTGACATGTCTCGGCGAGACGTTTGTCGGCCGGGTGGCGGCCAGCCTGCTTCAGGCCGTTGGCCTTCCGGAGTTGATCACAACGACGCTCGGGGAGTACGAGCGTCTCGCCGTCGAGCTCGCTACGACGCCGGACAGAATGGCTGCCATCAGGGCAAAACTCGAAAACAACCGTCTGACGAGGCCTTTGTTCGATACCAGGCTTTTCACCCGACGTATCGAGCAAGCCTACACCGCGATGCACGCGCGGCATCAGGCCGGTCTCGCGCCCGATCATATCGCCGTCTCGAATTGAAGGGCGGCATGAGGTAAACTGTTGGGGTCGGAGAACGGAATATGCAACAGGATCTTCGTATTGGAGAGGTGGCGAGCCGGACCGGGCGCAGCATCCATACCATCCGCTGGTATGAGGCACAGGGGCTGATCCCCGGTGTCGTGAGGGACAGCAGCGGCCGCAGGATTTACACCGAGTATCACATCGGCTGGCTCGATCTGATGGAACGGCTGCGTTGCACCGGGATGTCGATCAAGCAGATGCGCGAGTACACTTCACTGGCAAAACAGGGCGGCGGCGCGTTGCCGCAGCGGCGCGCGCTGCTCGCGGGACATCAGGTCCGCGTCCGCCAAAACATCACCCGCTGGACCGAGGCGCTGGCCCTGATCGACGCCAAGGTCGAGTTTTATGACGAATGGATGGCCAATGGCGCGCGGCCTTCCGTCGAGCCGCACCGACGCGTGCGCCGAGTGAAAATTTCGTAGGGCAAAGCCAACGGGTCGGCGCGAAGCGCCACCCGATGGCGTGCCCACCATCTTCTTGCATCGTAGTTGCTGATCGGTGGGCACGGCGCGAAGAGCGCCTTTGCCCACGATTTTTGCTCTGCCATAGCGCAATGGCGTCCGCAAGCTGCGGTCGAATCGTTGGCCGCTATGTGCGCGCCGGCGGCGGCTGTAGCACGCGCTCGACCAATGCGGTGTCCATATATTCCGTCATCTCGCGCAATTGCCCCGCCGCCACGCGGATGACGAGGCAGTAAGTGTTGGCGTAGCGCTGACCGGAAACGGTGGTGGCGTCGCCGTTGCATTCCACGACGACGTGATCGCCGTCGGCCAGGATGCGCGTCGGCGTGATGCGCGACGGTGCGGTGAACTGCGCATACAGCGGCTTGAGCAATCGCTCGCGTACGTCTTCCTTGCCGACATATTCGCCCGACCACGCCGTCGAGCCGATGATCCGCCAGACAAAATCGTCCGCCATCGCCGCGATGAACGGCGCATGATCACGGCGCGACCGCGCTTCCATGATAGTTTGGACGAGTTGTTTGTTTTCGGTGGTGATTTCAGTGGAGGTCATGGCTGCTCCTTTGAGTAGGGACAGCCAGCTCTTTACAAACTAGAGCATACTCTAGGTCAAGCGCGCCGTAAGGTGGGCAAAGCGACTTGTCCGCCGTAGCTCAAAGAGCGAAGGCGGAAGCGTGCCCACCATTTAGGATAGCGATCGAGATTAGATGGTGGGCACGACGCAAGAGCGTCTTTGCCCACCCTTGGATACTCGTCATGCGCGGGCTTGACCCGCGCATCCATCATGCTTCGAAAAAGTTTTGCGAAGACGATGGATTGCCGGGTCAAGCCCGGCAATGACAACAGCGTCCGGTGTTTTCACTCCACGCCGATCGTGGTCAAATCCTGGAACCAGTGCTGCGCCTGCACGAATTTCTTGATCCGGGGCGATAGCGCGTGCGGATTGGTGTCGTGCACCACCCACACCAGCACGGCATCGTCGACGATCAGCGAATGCGCCTGCGCCAACAGTTCGTCCTGCTTGGCAGTATCAAAGGTCTGCTTGGCTTCGTCGATCAGCGCATCGACTTTCGGATTCTTGTAGCCACCCCAGTTGACGCCGACCGGGGCGATCTGGCTCGAATGGAAAAACCGCACGATGGAGTAGAGCGGGTCCGAGGTCACATAGGCAATGTTGTTGGCCGTGATGCCGGCGTTCATTTCGTCCGCCGCGCCCTTGCGCCAGTGGGTATAGAGCGTCTCGAGCTCGACCACCTTGAAGTCGATATCGATGCCGATTTCCTTAAAACTTTGCTGCAGGAATTCGTTCATCGGCAGCGACAGCATCTGCCCGGTGCCGCCTTGCGCGATGATGAACGTCGTCTTCAACGGCTTTTCCTTGGAATAGCCGGCTTCCTCGACCAGCTTCTTGGCAGCAGCGAGGTCGTATTTGATGTCGAAAGTCGGCTTGCCGAACCACGGGCTCGACGGGTCGACCTGTCCCTTGGCCGGCTTTGCCAAGCCGTTCATCAATCCGACCACGGCGTCGCGGTCGATCGCAAGATTGAGCGCCTTGCGCAGGCGGATGTCGGTCCAGGGCGAGCCCGGCAATACGCTCAAGTGATAATTCCACACATGCGGCGTGATGTTATCGACGATCCGCATCCCCGCGGATTTGAGCTGCGGCACGGCGTCCGGCGCCGGCGTTTCGATCAGGTCGACTTGTCCCGCCAACAGCGCGTTGGTTCGCGTCAGCGCTTCCGGCATCGGAATTAGCACCAGCTTGTCGACTTTTGGGATCCGCTTCTTGTCCCAGTAATCCGGATTCTTCGAAAGCTCGGCCAATTCGCGTGGCACCAGTTTTGTCAATTTGAACGGTCCGGTTCCGGAAGGCTCGCTGGCGAACTTGTCCCAGTCCTTGCCCAGTTTTTCGTATTGCGCGGGGCTCGAGACCAGAAACCACAGCATCTGATAGGGGAAGAATGAATCAACCGTCTTGGTCGTGATCTCGACGGTGAAGTCGTCGATCTTGGCGTAGGTTGCGACGGAGGGCAGGCGGGTCTTCACCTGCGCGCTCTGGCGCTTGTCGAATTGCGGTGCCTTGTCGTTCAACACCTTGTCGAGATTCCAGATCACCGCGTCGGCGTTGAAGTCGCTGCCGTCATGGAATTTGACGCCCTTGCGTAACGTAAATCGCCACTTGGTCTTGTCCTTGTCATCGACCTTCCATTCGGTGGCAAGCCCCGGCACCAGTTTGCCGGGCCGATCCGACACGTCCATTTCCCAGGCGACCAGCGGATCGTAAATCGTGTAGGCGGTGAATTGATAGGCGCCCGCGCCGCGATCCGGCTGGCCCGTGGTCAGCGGAATATCGGCCATCGAAATGCCGTACCGCACGACCGACTCGGCTTGCGCCGGAAGCGCAAGCAGGCCCAGGCCAAGGGTGAAGGCCAGGGCCGCAACAAGCATCGAATTTCGGGTGCGCATGAACTAAAGCTCCGTTAGACCAGTATTCGGAATACCTTATGCCAGCAAGCAAGGTTGATGCCAGATTAGGCATCGCCGCTTCGTCCTTCGCGCGCAGTCACATGGAATTGTGCGGTCCGCGGCGATTTGAGGGAAGAATCCTCTCCATTGGCACAGCCGTTGCATGAGGCTGCATAAGAAATAGTCATCGAAAGCCGAAAGGGATTGTTGCGATGCGTATCAAGAAATCTGGAAAAAGCCGGATAACGGCTGCGGTTCTCATGCTGGCGATGGCTGCCGTGGCCGCGCCGCGGATCGCCTCCGCCGAAACAATTTTGCGCATCGGCATGACCGCAGCTGATATTCCGCGCACGCTGGGCCAGCCCGATCAGGGTTTTGAAGGCAACCGCTTCGGCGGCCTCACCATGTATGACGCGCTGACGATGTGGGATCTCTCCTCCGCCGACAAACCGAGCGTCTTGATCCCGGGGCTCGCGACCGAATGGAAAGTGGACGATGCCGACAAGAAGAAATGGACGTTCAAGCTCCGCCCCGGCGTGACCTTCCACGACGGCTCGGCGTTCAACGCCGACGCCGTGGTCTGGAACGTTGAAAAGGTGCTCAAGCAGGATGCGCCGCAATTCGACCCGAGCCAGGTCGGCCTCACCGCCTCGCGCATGCCGACGCTGACGTCCGCGCGCAAGATCGACGATCTGACGGTGGAGCTGGTCACCAAGGAACCGGACAGTTTTCTGCCGATCAATCTCACCAATTTGTTCATGGCGAGCCCGGCGAAATGGCAGAAGTTTTATGACGCCGCCGAAGGCGCGGATGCCAAGGCAAAATCGCAAGCCGCCTGGGCCGCATTCGCAAAGGACGCTTCCGGCACCGGCCCCTGGAAAATGTCGAGCTTCACGCCGCGCGAGCGGCTGGAACTCGTCAAGAACGCGAATTACTGGGACAAGGCGCGCGTCCCAAAAGTCGACAAAATGCTGCTGCTGCCGATGCCGGAGGCGAATGCACGCACGGCTGCGTTACTCTCCGGCCAGGTCGACTGGATCGAAGCGCCGGCGCCGGACGCGGTCGCTGAAATCAAGCAGCGCGGCTTCAATATTTACAGCAACGAGGAGCCGCATGTCTGGCCCTGGCAGTTCTCGCGCGTCGAAGGCTCGCCGTGGAATGACATCCGTGTCCGCAAGGCGGCCAATCTCTGCGTCGATCGTGAAGGCCTGAAGGACGGCCTGCTCGCCGGCCTGATGGTGCCGGCGACCGGCACCTTCGAGCCGGGCCATCCCTGGCGCGGTAACCCGACCTTCCAGATCAAGTATGACAAGCCCGCCGCGCAAAAGCTCATGCAGGAAGCGGGATACGGCCCGAACAAGAAATTGACGGTGAAGATCCAGACCTCGGCCTCAGGTTCGGGCCAGATGATGCCGTTGCCGATGAACGAATATCTGCAGCAGGCGCTTGCCGAATGTTACTTCGACGTGCAGTTCGATGTCATCGAATGGAACACGCTGCTCAACAACTGGCGGCGCGGCGCCAAGGACGCCTCCGCCAACGGCTCCAATGCGGTCAATGTGACCTATGCGGCGATGGACCCGTTCTTTGCGCTGGTGCGCTTCCTGCAGTCGTCGATGGCGCCGCCGGTGTCGAATAATTGGGGTTACATCAATAATCCAAAATTCGACGAGCTCGTGACAAAAGCGCGCCAGACCTTCGATCCGGCCGCACGCGATGCGGTGCTGGCCGAACTGCACGCGGCCTCCGTCGACGACGCGGCGTTTCTCTACGTCGCCCATGACGTCGCGCCGCGCGCGATGAGCCCGAAGATCAAGGGCTTCGTGCAGCCCAAGAGCTGGTTCGTGGATTTCTCGCCAATTTCGATGACGCCGTAGCGTTGTTAACCGCGAAGGCTCTGCACCCTCTCCCCTTGTGGGAGAGGGTGGCTTCGCAAAGCGAAGCCGGGTGAGGGGTTCTCTCCGTGGATACAGACCCCTCATCCGGCGCGAATTTCGCTTCGCTCATTCTCGCCACCTTCTCCCACAAGGGGAGAAGGGAAGGAAGAAGAAGAAAGTAATTCCGTGCTCGCCTATATCGCCCGCCGCATCGTCTATGTGATCCCGATCGTCCTCAGCGTGGCGCTGGTGTGCTTTATGCTGGTGCACATTACGCCCGGCGATCCCCTGGTGGCGATCCTCCCCGCCGATGCGTCGCAGGAGCTCGCCAATCAACTGCGCGTCGCTTACGGCTTCGATCGTCCGTTGCCGGTGCAGTTCGGGCTGTGGCTATGGAAGGCGGTCAATGGCGATCTCGGCCATTCCATCGCGACTGGACGCCCGGTGCTGTCAGAAGTGATGCGCGCGGTCGGCAACACCGTGACGCTTGCGATCGCGGCGGCGCTGATCGGATTTACGCTCGGACTGTTCTTCGGCCTGATCGCCGGCTATTTCCGCGACACCTGGATCGACAAAGTCGCGACCTCGATCGCGATCGCCGGCGTCTCGGTGCCGCATTACTGGCTCGGCATGGTGCTCGTCATCATCTTCTCGGTGCAGCTGAACTGGCTGCCCGCCGTCGGCGCCGGCCCCGGCGGCTCCGGCGCCTGGGGATGGGACTGGGAGCACATCCGCTACCTGATCCTGCCCGCGATCACCACCTCTGTGATCCCGATGGGCATCGTCACCCGCACCGTGCGCGCGCTGACCGGCGATATTTTGTCACAGGATTTCGTCGAGGCATTGCGCGCCAAGGGTTTGCGCGAGATTAACGTCTTTCGGCACGTCATCAAGAACGCCGCACCGACCGCGATGGCGGTGATGGGATTGCAGCTCGGATACATGCTCGGCGGCTCGATCCTGATCGAAACCGTTTTTTCTTGGCCGGGATCGGGGCTGCTCTTGAATTCCGCGATCTTCCAGCGCGATCTGCCGCTGCTGCAGGGCACCATCCTGGTGCTGGCGCTGTTCTTCGTGATCCTCAATCTCCTGGTCGATATCGCGCAGGCCGCGATCGATCCGCGCATCAAGCGGAGCTAACGTCAAGTGAGTGTCACCCCCATCGGCGCAATATCAGATGCGGCGCTGCAGGCAGGACCTGCCGCGAAAGCGCGCGGCTACTGGGCCACCGTCGGGCGTCGCATCACGCGCGACAAGGTCAGCATGGTCTGCGCCTTTATTCTGGTGTTGATTTTCCTCTCCGCGCTGCTTGCGCCATGGCTCGGCCTCGCCGACCCCTATCAGGGCTCGATGATCCGAAGATTGCGCCATATCGGCACCCCAAATTATCCGCTCGGCACCGACGAGCTCGGCCGCGACATGCTGGCGCGGCTGATCTATGGCGGGCGGCTATCGCTGATCGTCGGCATTTTGCCGGTCATCTTTGCCTTCTTCGTCGGCACCTCGCTCGGTCTCGTCGCTGGTTACGTCGGCGGCAAGATCAACACCGCGATCATGCGCACCGTCGACGTGTTTTATGCGTTTCCCTCGGTGCTGCTGGCGATCGCGATTTCCGGCGCGCTCGGCGCAGGCATCGTCAACTCGATCGTTTCGTTGACCATCGTGTTCGTGCCGCAGATCACCCGCGTCGCCGAGAGCGTCACGACAGGCGTGCGCAACATGGATTTCGTCGAGGCCGCGCGCGCCTCCGGCGCCGGGCCCTTCACCATCATGCGCGTGCACATGCTCGGCAACGTGCTGGGACCGATCTTTGTCTATGCCACCGGCCTGATTTCGGTGTCGATGATCCTGGCGGCCGGCCTGTCGTTCCTCGGCCTGGGGACAAAACCGCCGGAGCCGGAATGGGGCTTGATGCTCAACACGCTGCGCACCGCGATCTACATCAACCCGTGGGTCGCGGCCTTGCCCGGCGCCATGATTTTTGCCGTGTCGATCTGCTTCAATCTGCTCAGCGACGGCATGCGCAGCGCCATGGACATCCGGAACTGATGTCATGAACGAACCAGCTTTGCACGTCGACATGCTTGAGCCGATCGAGGATCGCGGCGGCGCGGCGCAGCCGCTATTGCAGGTCAACGGACTGACGAAACATTTCCCGGTGCG
>Ga0209648_10001968_pt1 | contig 16827 bp, 16 predicted proteins | sample GraSoi2013_115cm_FD_185830 | JGI IMG/M metagenome (GOLD analysis project Ga0209648, IMG submission 185830) | Grasslands soil microbial communities from the Angelo Coastal Reserve, California, USA - Sample 9_17_2013_115cm (SPAdes) (version 2) | ecosystem: Environmental > Terrestrial > Soil >...
CATGTCAGGCTGGTCCTGTGATTGAATCCTCGCCATTGCAGGAACGGCGCGGCCTGCAAAATTCCTTTGTGAAGCTAGATAATCCTCCTGCTTGGCTGCCCTCGATGTCAAAGGCTTTCAGAATGTGCGCTTCATGCCGAATTGGATTTGCCGCCGGAGGTTCCATCGGCGCGCCTCACTTCCGAAGCCCCACGCGAAAACACGACCTACGTACTCTCTATTGACTGCCGACTTGAACGAGTAACGCTTAACTGTAGAAGTGCCTTCGGTCTGCGTGAGATTGGTGGGATTCGAACCCCTAAGGCCCATTGATAACGCGTAACTTACTGATTTTTAAGGACGCCAAAAACGCCAGAATCGGCAGATTTCGGGGATCGAGGTACACAGCAGGTACACGAGGCCATTCGTAAGCCTACAGCCGCGTCTAACTCACATGGGCGAAAACGAATTCAAGGGTTGCGGCGCGGATAGCCCCAAGACTTATGGCCGTGATCCAATCTCAGATAAGTGGGTCGAAGCCGATGTCCCGGCCCGTTGTGGCGAGTTCCTAGTAAAAGTTCCGTTCGAATTCGATAAACGCATCTGCCCTGAATGTGCCGTTCGCATAGGATTGTTGTGGTAGCACCCGACAGTCCAAGTGGCTCCCTCTGTTGTCCTTCGCTTATGTTTCTGTCTATCCGGCTTGTGCTATATTCAAGTAACTGGGGCGTATCTAACCTCAGGTCGGAAAAGAGGACTGGAGATGGTTGCTGCAATTCAGCAGGCGTTTGAGAGGACCGTCCTTTGTTGGCTGTGCAAAATCAAAAGAAGGGAGGCGTCCGATACGAAGAACTCTATCGAACGTTTCTTCTCTGCCTTTCGGAGACAGGCTGTCACTGAGAACCCTGAATTTGTCCCCGAACAGTGGAAGCTCATCATCGATTGCACCGGACAGAGCGTGATAGTTTTGCATGTCCTCGATGCGACGATTCACATACCCCGCAGCAAGCAGAGAGGATTCTACGGTCTTGTGAGTCACTTCCTTTGTGAGTCCGAAGCTCTCCAGATTTGTTTCTACCACATAGTCTGTGTCATCGATGGAGCGTATGGTCAGAGACACATCTGATTCTTGGGCGGTGAAGTTTGGTATCAGCCGAAGGCGGGACAATAATGCTGTCCTGAATATCGGTGAGTTGGCTTTGAGGTCGCTATCGAACGCAAGTATTGCCGCCCCTCCCGCGTCCTCCGGTATTGGCATCACGGCTCGGAGAATGGTACCTTCCAGTTTTCATCAGGTCTTTTCGCGTATGCACATCGAACAACGCATGATGAACCTCTTGCACAGAACGAACTAAGTAGTCGTTTTCATAGGAACTCCGAATCAGCGAGAACGAATATGAAAGCAGCGGAAGAGGCTCTTTGTCCCGAATGCCCAAACTGCGAGCCGTTTGCCCTGTTTGCCCAAACTGTGTCGGGTTCAAGTCAATTTTCAGCGCACCGGAATCCAAGAGTAAGAGTACATTTTCCAAGCCAAGATTTCGGACCAGACTCTCAAACTCTTTGAGACGAATACTCTGTAAATAGTAATCTTCAAAAAGCAGAAGGCGATTCAACAGAGCAGGTATATCAGCGGAGACGGAGACGGAACGGGGCTCGGTGTGGACTGTGGCACATGGGGCGATCAATCTATCTTGGACGTTACCCTTGACAGTTCGACATGCAAAAGTTTTTGAAAGTGAGAGAGAGTAAAGAATGCCGCGCTTTCCGCGAGTGGTTGAAACATGCCCAGTTTTCGGATGAGACGGAGATTCATTCGCAAATCGGGTCGTTACGCACAAGGCTTGGCACTCTCGTGCACGGGATAACCGGAAAGGTCATTAGATTCGCTGTGTGTAATGGGGCCGGAGTTGTGAATCCGGTTTTGGGAATAGTGCTTAGTGCTATCGATGGATTTGTCTTAGAAAACATTCTTCCAATATCCGGGCCAGCGATGTTCTTGGACTCAGCGTATAAGTCCCTTTTCTCAAGCGGCTTGGAACGCTGAATATGCCCTCCGTCGCAATTGGCACGACCTTTCTTGGCCCAAACAGCGAGACTTACAAAATCAAAGATTTCTTGGGCAAGGGCGGCTTTGGAGAAGTTTATCGCGCTGTCGGAGAATCATCGGGGAAAGTAGTAGCGATCAAACTGCTACCGCTCGGCTCACTATCTTCTCCCGATTCCAAAACAGCGTTGTTGCAAGAGATGAGAGCGGCGCAACAGATAAAGCATCCCAACGTAGTTGAAGTCCTGTTCTTCAATGACGGGACCTCATCTCAAATCGGCCCATACGTTGTTATGGAATATGTTTCCGGTGGGAGCTTGGCGAATGTGCTGCGTGCGGGAACCCAAGTCCCGCTCGAACGAGCCATCGACATGATGATCGACATTGCTCAAGGGGCCAAAGCAATAAACGAGAAACTGATCCACCGCGACATTAAGCCGGACAACGTTTTGATCGAGGGCAGTAAGCTCAAGATCGGGGACTTCGGTATTTCCAAGTTCGTAGATGAGAGCACCCGTCTGCACACCTTCAAGGGTAGACAGCACATTTGGTATATGGCCCCGGAAGGTTGGGCGAATCAAGCAAACACAATCAAGATTGACGTTTATTCGGTCGGCTTGGTGTTCTATGAAATCTTGGCGCTACAACATCCATTGTTGCCGCATGTGGCGGACCCAACCGATTTTATCGATTGGGAAAAAGCACACCTCTATCAACCGTGTCCTGATGTTCGCACCTCACGAAATGATGTGCCCTTGTCCATCGCCCAACTCTTGTCTCGCATGGTCAGCAAGAGGCCGGATGAGCGCCCCTATTGGGATGAAGTGTTGAACGTACTAAGTCAGCCGAGCGTTGTCAGCCCCACGAAAAATCCAACCGTCACAGCGGCGGTGGAGGCTGCCGTGGCTCGCAAAGAGGAGGAAAAAAAGAAAGAGTTACAATTGCTCGCACAACAAGACAAACGCGAGACGCAACTTGATTTGTACCGTTATTCGCATGCCGCCCTGCTAACACAATTTGACCCAGTTGTTGAGCAATTCAATCAGGAATTTCAGTACGGTCAAATAACGCGGCACGAAGAGATGGGTACGATGTTCTATCGCATTCCTGAAGGCCAGAGTATTCAGGTCAGTCTTTTCCGCCCGCCAGACGCACCAATTAGAATTCGGAATGGTGAGGTGATCGGAGGCGGTGGATTGGGCTGTCACACGGCATAAGCGCGAACCTGGTGCTCTTCAAACACAGCGCGGATGATCTGTACGGACACTGGGCAATTTGCGAAATCAAAATTTCGGGGCTGATTAGGCCCGCATCGCTAATCGGGCAATTCGGGATAACCGAGCACACTGTTGAACCATTTGGATTCAAGCCTCAAGACTTCTACGAGCAAATCCAATACGTAGGAATAGCGCACGTTTTCAACTATTTTTTCAGCGATGACGTTACGGGATTCTTTGCGAACTTGATTCACGAATCGTGCAAAATCGGAAATCCAGTACGCTGAACCCATGAGCGAGATTACGCTCTCCGGCGTACCCATAAAAACTCTCCTCCCTACATCATACGCGCTCGAAGTCCTTTGCTACTGCCTCCTGCGACTCCGCTATTGCAGCCTGCACGTCAGTGATGCAGCCTCCCGAGTGCACTTCCATTCCTTGTTGCGGTCGGGTTTGATCGGTCCCCAAAATCTCACCTGCAAAACATGCGGCTCAAATAGCATCTGATTTTGATCGCACAGCAAAACGCCAATTTCTTCTTTCTCTTTCGACTGTGCCGAAGCACAAGACTTGATTTCACCCGTCATCCAATTTTCTGGTTTCACGTAGACTGACACCTCTCTCGTGCGTGGAATCCAGCTGGACTCTTCCACGAACGCATAGACAATGCCGCCAACGACCAACAACACGAAAGCGACAGAGAAGAACGTGTGGATTGCCTTGGCGGGTTTGAGGAACGGCGGCTTCAGCTTGTTATTCGACAGAAGATAACCAAGCACCGGGAAGCCGATGAGGCCGCCAACAATCAAATAAACGATGAGGAGCGTGTAGTCGATCATCTGGCCGGAAGATATCACACACCAGCACGTATACAACAATGGTCTTATGATCTCGGTGAATCGCCTGTGATAGTATCGGCTCGACTAGTCACCACCCCCTTCCAGTGAGGTCTCATGCGAAAACTATTAACTTTACTCACCGCTCTTGCCTTCCTTTTTGTCGCCCCCGCAACTCCACAGCAACAACACGACGACGATTTTCTAATATATGTAGTGTCACAGGGGACGGCAGACCCGATTGGCAAGGCCTTCAAGAAGAAATTGAGCGTTTTGAGGCCGTTCGCAGTAGCGACGAAGGATGACGTTAGCAAGGTGGTGGTACTGATCTCATGTATGGACCACAAAGAGGGTTTGCCTTACGCCTGCATGTACGTTCTCAGCCTGAATGGCGCAGCCTTCAAGACGTTTATGGGCTCTCTTCCCGGGCTTCCTCGGCAGCGAGCGGCGATTGGGACAAAATACTACCAGCCGCTACTATGACAAGCTGTGACAGCCGACTGTGACAACACCTGGTTCAGCAATGGTCGCCAACGCCGGGCAGCCAGTTGAGCGGAGAGAGGCCCATGCCTCTCAAGTTGTGCCATCCCGAAGCGAAACCGCAGTCAAGGGCGACTGTAAGGAGTCGCGCAGGAGGCCTGCCCCTTGACGGCGGCACGAGCGAAGGGCAAACGATAAGGCATGACAAACCGCAACGGATATTGTAATTTTGGTGTATGGAAACCGTGGATGTAAAGTTGCCCTCGGAACTTCTGAGGGCCGCAAATTTGGAGCAGAGCACCCTCTCTGAGGAAGCGGCTCGCTTGCTGGCCCTTGAGCTTTATCGTGAGGATAAGGTCTCGCTGGGGCGCGCTGCGGAGCTATGTCAAACCCCCATCGCGGCTTTCATGGATTTTGCGGCGAAACACGGTGTTCCCCCGCTACGGTACAGCTTTGAGGATCTGGAAGAGGAACGTCAGACTTCTGACCGTCTCAAAGTGTGACCGCTGTAGCAGACTCATCTCCGCTTGTTATTCTGACCAAGCTTGGCTGCCTCGATTTCCTCAACCGAGTTTTCCCGCGCGTTTATATCTCCAATGAAGTTCACTACGAAGTTGTAATCGCTGGCGCTGGCTTGCCTGGAGCTTCGGAAGTGTCGAAATCGGAATGGATCGAAGTCAAGTCGGTTCAGAATCCAGCCGGTCTGGATTCGGCGCAGCGAAAATACGGCCTCGGTCCAGGCGAAATGAGCACAATCCTCCTAGCGAAAGAGCTGGGCGCGAATCCCGTTCTGCTCGACGATTACAGGGCGCGCAAACTGGCGAAAGCGGAAGGTCTCGAAATTCTGGGGAGCGTCGGCCTGCTTGAAATCTTTTACTTGCGGCGCTACTTAACTGATCTTCGGAGCGTTTTTCGGCAATTGCTGGTACACAACGTTTATATCGATCAGCGATTGTTGGATCGCCGTCTGCGGTCCCTGGGGCTTCCTCCGCTTTAAGTCGCCTGACGGGCAGAGGGCTTCAAAGCCTTGCTTCATCTGCCGCTTCACTTGGCAGAGGGTTTGCGTTTCTTCTTGGCCTTTGCCCATCGTGCGCGTGCTGCTTTCGTGGCAAGCTCTTTCCTCTCCTGTGGAGTGAGAGCTGCCATGCGCGCCCTTACGCCCTTGCCTTTTGCTGCCTTGCCGCCCTTTCTGCCCATCTCACTCATGACTTTGGAAACTAGGTCGCGTCTCATGGTTTTATCTTATGACGAATGAATTCCGCCCGCCAGTTGTGGAGGTTGACAAGCATCCTTCGGTTTGCGATAATTCTATGCACACGGCGCTATGTGCATATGCTTTCGCGACTTGTAGTGCCGCTGTTGATTAAGTGAAAGAGCGGGACGCACTCGTGCAATGAACACGATTGCGCCCCTAACCAAGTCGCCTGGTTAAGAGGCAACGATGGCTGCAATAGAAAGTATCGGGTTCGCCCTTGGGGTGCAACCCGCCTATCTCTGTTTTGTTTCCGTCGCACGCTCCATCCCTTTGCGCGTCGCGCATCCCCCGCCGTAGTTCTGTCCAACTGAATCCGTGTGCCCCATCCGGGTCGGCACTCGACTCCATCGGAGACGTGTGTCCCGACGCGCCACATTAACTGCCGAACTCGCGGCCAATTGCGCCGCAGAAAGGATATTTGCTTATGCAGAAAGCACATCTCTACGAAGCGCTGTACCTGGTGAATCACGGGATTGACGAAGCCGTTCGCGGAGTGCAACGCTTGAAGAAGGCACCCCACGCGTTTAGGGAGGTCTACTACAAGTCCGTGGCCGGTCTGGAACGCCGCCGCGCGCTGATCAACGGCCAGTTCATGCACGAGATGAGCGGCGAGGAAGAGGACAACGCCTCATTCTTCGAAGAGGAGTTCAATCGCTGGCTCTCCGACGATCCCCTCGACAACGAGGAGATTTACAAGCTCGTGCACTTCCTCGAGGACCAACGGAAGAAAATGGGCGAACCGCCTCTCGTCCAGTTCTTGAAGCCGAAAAAACAGGAGAAAGAAAAAGAAAACGCAGTCCTCAAGCAGGCCCTGAAGGACACCACCCCAAAACCCAGAAGCCGCCTGGGCAAACCAAGGCCCAGGAACGAAGTGGCTCGGGCTCGCGCCGCCTCGGACGCCCTGACCGCGTAACGGGAGCGAAACCACGAAACGCAGGTGATTCGGAAAAGCGACATCCAAAGGCTACGAATGCTTGTCAACGTCCTGTGGCTAATTGAGCGCAGAGAGGCCCATGCCTCTCGTGGCTGAGGAGAAATCCCGGAGCGAAGCCGCGGTCAAGGGCGACCGTAGGGAGCCGCGTAGCGGGTTTGCCCCTTGACGGGGGCGGGAGCGGAGGAAATCCGGGTCTATCTGCTGATGCTGTGACCCACTTGCTGTACGTGTTCCTGTACTTGGCTTCGCGCGGATGGCGGCTCGATCTTCTGTGCTGAGGGTGCGGACTCACGGCTCGGTTCGATTGCCGATCGGTGTGACACGTCGCGCGACAGTTGCTCGGTCAAATGTGTTTTGTCGTTGGTGTAGAGCTGCGCGTCGTAGCGCCCCCGCGACACGGCCACATACGCCAACCGGCGGTTGACGAGCTTTTCTCCTGCCTGTTCGGTGTCCACGTGAACAAGTACGCGGTCGGCGGTTTGTCCCTGGCTGCTATGGCTGGTGACGGCGTAGCCGTAGTCGAGATGCGGGTTCTCTTTGATGTTGAATACGACGGTCCGACCTGAGTCGAGGCGTAGTTGCAGGTTGCCGGAATCGTCGATCTTTTCGATTGTGCTTAGCTCGCGGTTGGCGATGTGTCGCTCTCGATTCGGCGCTGTGAACTGCACGCGGTCGCCTTCACTGAATGCGCGTTCTGTCTCCCGGTAGAGCGTGACGCCGTGCAACCGACGCGGATCGTAATTCACCCGCTCGCCGTTTTCGCGTTTCACCGTCACTAGATTATCTTTCTCGTTTGCCTGCTCGACGCGGGCATACTCTCCGGGTTTGATGCTGTGCGTCCTGCTGCCTCTCGTATAGCGCACAACGTCGCCCACTTCGTATTGCGCGGCCCACTGTCGGTCCGCGCCAGTGATTTCCTGCCGTGCAACGAGCACACGTTGTTTATGTTCGTGCATGTCCACCTGGCCTCGAGTTTGCATTTCTTGGTGGATAACCCGATTGATCTCTCTGCGCGATTCGTTGTCGGGCGACACCACGAGCGTGCCTTGGGGTTTCGCTGCGTACTCGCGTGCGATTTCCTTTAGCCGCTCGGTGCGGTCTGGGATTTCATGCACGCGGCCTTGCGCGTCGAGTTTCTCCATCGCGTCTTTCACATTGCCGCGCGAGAGTTGCTCCACCACTTCTTTGAGTGCTGGGTCTTTCTGCCGCACGATCTCATCCAGTCGCGCTGTCTGGATTCCCGCTTCTTGGAGCTGCTGATACGGTCGGCCAGCCTCGACCGCTTCATGCTGGCGCGTGTCGCCCACCAACAGCACGCGGTCGTTTTCCTCTAGCCGATGCAGGAACTCATTCATCTGCTTCGTGCTCGCCAGACTTGATTCATCCAAAACGTAAAGTCGTTTTTGTCCGTCGTGCGGCTCTTCACTTCGCGTGAGATGCCGCTGCAACGTGCTCGATTCGATCCCCGCTTCTCCGAGTTTCTGTGCCGCGCGTGACGTTGGCGCGAAACCCTCCACCTTATAGCCCTCGTGCTCGGCGGCTTCGCGGATCGCCGCCAAAGAAGTAGTCTTCCCGGCGCCGGCGACGCCTTCCAGCGCCGTCACCTGATCGTGGCTCGACAGGATTTGCTCGACCGCTGCACGCTGGCTCTCGCTTAGATGCGAGTGGTCTTGCTCGGTCGCTCTTAGTGTCTCGCAATTCGCAATTGGTGCGTGTTGTTGCTGTCCCGCACGCATCACCTGCATGGTGTCGTGCTCGTAGTGAATCATTTCCTCTGTGGTGAACGCGCGGCCCGGCGCGCGATTGCTCGTCTCGATGAACTCGCCGGCTTGCACGCGTTTCTCGAACTCCGCTTTAACCTCCGCAGCCGGGGCGTCGCCCATTGAGCGTTTCAGTGCATCCCGCAGTAGCTCACGCTCCTCGGCAACTGCTTCACGCTCGAGATTTTTCTCTCGTGAATAGGCAACGGCCTGACCGATGGCTTTCTCCGCGTGTTCTTCCTTTAGCTGCTCTCTTCGCTCCTGCGCCGCTTCGATAACGCGCTCCGGTTGATTACCGAACTGCGCGGCCATTGCCTTGTGCCGCTCTTGCATCTCTTCGTGTGAGAGTTCGAGCTTTCCTTCCCGTGTCTGGTGCGCGGCGATTTGCGCCGCGCCTGCTCCTCGCTGGTTCTCCTTGGCGAGATGTTCCTCGATCTGCTGGCGGCGGGGACTCGATGCCTCCAGATACTCTTTGCTGTAGCCTTTGATTTCCGGCTGGCTGCTCTCGCCACGCTCGATTTCGTAACCAAGTTCTTTCAATCGATGCGCCAGTTCCGAGCGATACACCGCAGTAGCATACTGCTGCGTCTTGTACAGTTCCCGTGGCTGTAGCGCGCGTGCATCGCCATCGTCGGTCTCGGTAAGATTGAAAAAGACAACGTGCGTGTGCAGTTGCGGTGCTGCGTAGCCGTCTACGGGCCTTGCGCTATCGTGCTCGAACTTCGCTGCTACCCATTTGCCCGTCGTCTCTGCCGGAAGATTCCCTCCAATGCGAGCCTGGACATAATGCTCAAGCTCATCAAGTGCGACGCCAACGCTTTCTCGATGCGCTCCGCGGACACGCTCATCTCCACCTACGAGGGCTGTCAAGGATACGCTCTTCGGGGCTGAAAACGTCGCGTCCCATCCCGCGCGGTGCTCCATCGCGCTTACCTTTTCGCCGTGCCTGTTCATGTATTCTCTGGCCGCTTGGTGACGGATGAGTCGTTTGCCAGTGGTCGGGTGTTGTCCTTCCGAAAGCCGCTGGAAGTGCTCCTCGCGGACCTCTCCGCGTAGTCCCCACTGTTCGGCGAGCCTTCCGTGCCACTCTCCGCGAATCTGCTCCGCTTCCGTGTAGTAGTTCTCGCGGGCATTGCCAAACTCTTCGGCGTGATACGACTGCGCCTGACCTGCGCTTAACGGTTTTGAGATAGTCAGCATGTGTTGGCCTACTCGAAAAAGTCCCTTTGCTTGTGTTGTGGCTCTCGTTGGATTTTCTGGTCCTCACTTTGTTGCCGTTCATTTGGTACGAGTTTCTGCCCCGATCCTCCATTCCCCGATGGCTTGCCTGCTCCTGCCGCGGCGGCCGCAACCTTCGGCGGTTCCTCCGGTGGCTGCTGTGCCGGGCGCTCAATGTATTGCGCCTCTTTGCTCTCAACCTCGATGTACGGGAGACTCATGCGCGCCACGAGATTTCCGCACTTGAGATAACCGTGCATCTTTTCAAGGCCGCTGATCTCGCTTGCCATCACGAGGGGCCTAATCTCGCGTTCGAGGTTATAGCCCTTCGACTTGCGCGATTGTGGGAACTGCTCATTTGTGCGGCTCTCGCGTATCCGCTCGATCTCCTGTTCTCCGATGGTGTCGCTAATCCATTTCGCGGCGTGCGGCTCGCTCGTGCACAAGAAGATTTTCGTCGAGGGTTGCGACATCATCGCCTCCGCTTCGTGCCCATAACGCACTTCTAACTGGCTGCGTCCCTGAAAACCCAGCACCACCGGATTGTTGGATTTGCGGTTCTCCGTGATCGCCGTGTGCAACTGCGGCAACCGCTGCAAGGTCGCTAGTTCGTCCAGAATGAACCACACCGGACGTGGACTCATCTCGCCCTGATTCATCAAGCGCAGCACGAGCATGTCCAGCCACAAACTGATGAGCGGCGCGAGGTTCTTCCTGGTGTCCGGTGTGCTGGTGAGAAAGAGCCAGCCGCGCCGCTCCTTCGACCAATCGAGCGTGCTCCAACGCTGTTTTGTCTCCGCTTCGGTCGGCAGTAGCCTCATGGCGTCGGCTACCATGCTCAATGAGCCAAGCACGCCGTTGCGCTGTGGCGGCGATTCCCGGTCGATCATTGCCGCGTACTCCGTCCCTTTCACTCTCCGGTCGATCTCTTCCGGGTGTGACATCCACGACACCAGCTCTTGTGGCGTCGGATGGAAAGTGAGCAAGTGCGCAAAGATTTTTCGCGGGGCCTCCACGAAGAAAGAGTTTTCGTTGTGCCGGTCGGGGAAAAGTGACGCCGCCAATGTGAGAGTGTCGGCCCCTTGCCTCAGTTCATCCCCCGGAGTCCAGTAAGGCATCCGCTGGTCCAGCGGATTGAGAATCAAATCGCCACGCGAAGGAGTAAGAAAGTAGGGCACGTAGTCGGCGGGCGTCGCCGGGTCGTACACGATGGCAGTCTCACGGCGCTCCTCGATCTGCAACAAGATTTGCCGGATGAGCGCACTCTTTCCTTTGCCCGAATCACCCATAACCAGAATGTGGCTCGATTCGATCTCGCGCGGCAGGCGTAGCCAAGTTTTATTGCGGAATATTTTTTGTTTGAAACTCTGCTGCTGCGAGAAGCCGATACCGTCTGAACGGTTGCGGCGGTTGAAGGCGCGCGCCGTCACAAGCTCCGGCCCTTTCAGCCGACGCCCATGTTTGCGTATTCTCTTGCGCGCCGCGTCCTTCGGGATCGCCACGACGAGACTCACGAACAACACACCTAAGCCGCCCCACAGCGCCGGTTTCGCCAGGTCGGTAAGCGTCTGGTCCTGATATATCCAATGCCCCAGGAACTCATGCAGCTTCGCATTGTTATATCGTGCACGCTGCCATTCGAGCTTCAAGTCACCTACCTTGATACCCTCTTCGGTCAGCGTAAACGTGCTCTCGCCCTTCTCCGTCACGAACGGCTCTACTTCGTTGTCGAGCGCTAGTCGCCTCCCCTTCCGCGTCACCACCATCAACAGCGTGTACCAGCCGTCCGTGCGGAAGGCTCCTGCTACCGGCGTGCCTACATAGGCCGTCAGGTAGTGCTGTTGGAGCGGAGTCCACACGCGCATGTAACGGTAGTACCCGATGGCGAGCACACTGAGCAGAGCGACGCAGAACGCTCCAATGGTCCATACCGCCCGGTCGCTCGGAAAGTCTCCCGCATCGTCCTCTCGGCCCCACTTCTGTTTCATTGCACACCCCCTGTTGCTGCTTCAGCAAGGCGCTGCCGCGCCTTGCTTAACTTGTTCTGGTCCGCCCGCTCGATGAGCTGCCGTATTTCCTCTCCGGTCAGCGTTTGCCCTTGTGATACAGCGAAGTGGAGGTTCAGCAGGATAGTTCGCAGCGCCAAGACTTCGGCCAGGACGGTTTGGTCGCCTGCATTCGGCTTGGTCGCCTTGAGCAGAACATCGCGCACCCACTCGCTGATCGTCTGTTCGCCCGCAAGGACTTCAAACTGGGCATATTCCTCGTCAGTTACTTTGGTGCTGACGGATTTGGTTCGAAGTGCGGACACGGAATTCACCCCATAAAATCAACAAGTTCCCATACGGGAACCAAAAGTTGCTGTGCCGCGCTCTGTGTGAAGTGGCTTGCTGTAAGCCACTCGATTTTCAGCAAGTTCCCATATAGCAACCTTGGTTGCTATGCGGCACCCGTTTGGGGGTGACGTGTCAGTCCAACTCCCGGTGCCGAAGGCACCGCTCCCCGCAAGACGCGGCGCAAACCAACGATTCGCGCTATCAACCCTGTTCGCCATATTCCGATTGCAGCTCCTGCATCCACCGCTGAAGCTCGGGGATCGCCCACGCTTTCTGGAACAGTTCGCGCAGGGCGTTCCATTCGTTCTCGGTGAAGTCGATACCTATATCGTTCTGCCGAAGCCAAAGCGTGAACGCTGGCCCCTTCTCCTTGGACAGCGTCGTGAGGAAATGCCTGCCGTTCCACGAACTCTTGGCCGACCATCCTTCAAGCATGGCCCGGAACTCGGCCAGGTCGGGGTACCGAGCAATGAGATAGTTCACACGACGTGTTGGACCAAAGTCGATATACACGCCCAGCTCCGGGCAAGCTGTCGTGGTAAACGAGAGCTTCAGGTCATCGACCTTGAGCGGATCAGGCAAGATAATTCGGCGGCGAAAATCATCTTCGTTTGGACCCGTTGGTCGCACGGGCTGGCGGTCATGTCGCACCCAATGGCCCCGAGCGGCGAGACCCCAGAGAGTCGGCCAGTACGGGGCAAGGATTTGATCGAGTCTAGTGCTCTCAACTCCTTCATCAGTAATGGCGGCTAGGACGCATCGTCCAATTGTGCCGGGGTTCTGCCATTTCTCCGCCGACTTCAGTAGCTCCTTGCGATGCGAAATTTGCTTCAGAACTGCTTGATGTCTTTGTTCGGCGTCATCATCGGAGAGCCGAACCTCGGTGAAGTGACCGCCGAGGTTTCCGAAGTAATACCAGGAGTGCTTCGAGGCATGCTTCTTACGGTTCTGATAGACGGCTTCGAAGGCGTCCAGTAACCTGAGGTATGACTCTCTGGATGGAATCGCGGGCCAAAGCAGTGGCGGCTCCTGAGCTTCTTCCTCTGTGCCGATCTGCACGTACTGCGCGAGAACATCCCACTCGGCGGCGGAAAGAGTGTGCTGTGACTCCCACTTCTTGCGAATGTGATAGAGCGAAGCGGTCGGCGTGCTGAGCATTTCATGACGGGCTGTTTCACGGTCCATCCCTTCGACACGCTCCTCGATAACGAGGAAGGCGGCCTCTCCCAAGGACACCTCGCGACCCCGTTGTTCACTGAGAACCTTCTGGTAGCGCTCCAACAGTTTGAGGCGGTCTTCGCTGAGTCGGATCGAGATTACCTTGAGGAGCGACATCATGGTTGACAAGCTCTCCTACATCGCTGTACGATGTTTACGTTATCGTAGCTCGATTGGCGACTGAATGCAAGAAGAATCTTTTGCGCAGCTCTCTCGGAAGCCGACGAGTCAATTCGACGATCTTCTCGACCCTGCAGGAGTGACTAACGCGCAATGGCCGTACCATCCCAAATCGAGACCTCGGTGCACATCGAGCGGCATTATGCCGTTACGGAAATCGCCGAAATGTGGAACTTGAGCCCTGATAAAGTCCGTGAGCTTTTCGAGCGTGAAGCCGGCGTGCTTGTGATTGGAGAATCGAATCCGCGCCGCAAGCGGCGTTATCTTACTTTGCGCATTCCGCAATCGGTCGTCGAACGCGTTCACGCTCGGTTGTCATCGAAATCAGTATTGCGGTAGGAGGTCTACCTCATGCTCACAGCCTATCGAAGACATCTCAAAAGTTGCAGACGGCGTGATGAAGGCCGAAGTTATCGCAACTGCAGGTGCCCCATTTGGGTTGACGGAATACTGGGCGGCGCGGAGATACGTGAATCACTGAAGGTCCGGGACTGGCAGCGAGCCCAAGAAATCATCCGAGAATGGGAGATCGAAAATCGCCGCACATCCCAGCTGACAAGGAAATCCACGCAGGAAGCATGGAAGGAATTCCTAGCGGACATCGAGGCTCGCAAACTCAACGACTCTACGGCACGAAAATACAAGTTGTTGAACCGCCAAATGGAAGAGTTCGCCCAACGACGCGGTCTTCGTGTCCTTGCCGACTTTGACTTGTCGAAGGTGAGTCAATTTCGCTCCGAATGGAAAGATGGTCCCCGTTCGAGCGCCAAGAAACTCGAACGGTTGCGCGCATTCTTTCGCTTCGCTCAAAAACGCAAGTGGGTAACCGAAAATCCGGCACTCGATCTGAAGGCCCCGAAGATAACTCTCTGTCCTACCCTTCCATTTGGCCGCGAAGAGATGGTGCGAATTCTCGCAGCAACTGACCAATACAAAGAAGAGATGCCGAGTCACGGGATCGAGAACGGACGGCGCATTCGCGGTCTTGTTCTTCTACTTCGTTACAGCGGGATGCGAATTGGTGATGGGGTCAACTTCAGCACAGATAGGCTCGAAGGCAACCGTCTCTTCCTCTACACGCAGAAGACGGGTGTCCCAGTGAACACAATCCTTCCGGGATTTGTCTTATCGGCGTTGGAAGCAACGCCAAAAGTCACAGAGAAGTTTTTCTTCTGGAGCGGAAGGGGAAAGCTAGAAAGCATCGTGCGGAGCTGGCAAACGCGATTGCGCAAACTCTTCAAACTCGCAAACGTTCCGAATGGACATGCGCACCGCTTCCGCGACACGTTCGCTGTTGAATTGCTTCTTGCTGGAGTTCCCATCGAACGAGTCTCGATTTTGCTGGGCCACCAAAGCGTGAGAATTACCGAGAAGCACTACGCACCGTGGGTGCGCTCGCGACAGGAACAACTGGAAGCGGATTTGGCTAACGCCTGGAGCCGCGATCCGCTCGTTCTTTCGCAAAGTGGGGTACACCAGAGGTACACGGAAAGGAGCGGCCCAACAACTCATTCATCTTCAACAAGAAAGAGTGGTGCCCGGGGTGGGAGTCGAACCCACATGAGGAAAAATCCCCGGAGGATTTTAAGTCCTCAGCGTCTGCCATTCCGCCACCCGGGCACTGGCAGTACAAATCTAGCGAATACAGACACCTACTGCAACAACACATCAGCGGCACCTTACAGGTTTACGGCGTTGGCGAGAGCGGATGGAGCACCCTGTCAGGAGCGGACAGATGCGCCCTCGCGTTGAGAATGTGGTTAGAGTGCCGATGAGACGGAGGTGCCGGCGGCGGCGAAAACGGGTGACATTTCTGCTTCGGCAAAGGAGAGGAAGGACTGGACGACTTCAGGATCAAACTGAGTGCCGCTTGATTCGTTCAGCCGGCGCACAGCCTCTTCAAACGGCAAGCCCTTGCGGTAGGGGCGGGAAGAAACCATGGCATCGAAGGCATCAATGACGCAGACGATGCGCGAAACAACGGGAATTTCAGCGCCTTTGAGTCCCGCGGGATAGCCCTTGCCGTCGAAAGACTCATGATGATGGAGAATATCGAGAGCGGCGCGCTCGAAGCCCGGGAGCATGCGCAATACGGCCCAGCCATACTCGGAGTGCTTCTTCATGAGGGAATATTCTTCGGGCTCGAGACGCCCGGGCTTGCGAAGGATGGAATCCGGGATGCCGACCTTACCGATGTCGTGGAGAAGCGCGGCAACCTCAAGATTCTGAAGCTCGGCTTCTTCCAGGCCCAGCTCCTGCCCGACGCGCATGCCCCATTCCGCGAGGCGGGTGCTGTGGACGCCGGTGTTGAGATCTTTCAAGTCGAGAAGCTGATTGAACGCGCAAATGACGGAATTGCGGAGCGCAGCAGACTGTTCTTCGAGTTGCTTGATGCGAAGAGACTCCAGCGCCCCGAAAACCGGGGAACCCTCGATGGGCGCTGGAATCTGGTTATTCGGCATTGCAGCTACAGGCAAAGCAAGAGGCAGCCGGAGCCGGAACCGGATGTTGAGCTAGAGCTGTTCACCCAAGCGGAGACGGCCTGATACACGTCGAGGCGCCCGTGATTGAGATCCGGCGTGAGCTTGATGGCATGGGACAACGCGCTGGATGCCTGGCTCTGATTTAGCGATGAGGACTTTGCGCTGAGCATCAGAGCGATAGTGCCGGTTGTGAGCGGCGCGCTGAACGACGTGCCGGAAGAGCTGGCGTACGTCCCGCCGGGGTAAGTGCTGATGACGTATTCGCCAGGGGCGGCGATCCAAACGTCATAAGACCCATAGTTGGAGAAGGAGGAGCGGGCGTCCCAATCTGTCGTCGAAGCGATGCCGACAACGGATCCGCCCATCGCGGCTGGATAGACGGGCGAGGACGTATTCTCGTTTCCTGCCGCAGCCACGAGAACAACGCCCGCTTTGTTAGCATAGGATACAGCCTTGGAAAGGGCGGGGGCGGGTGAAGAGGAAGACAGGTCGAAGCTCATGTTCACGACGTTAGCGCCATTTTGTACGGCGTAGTAAAGCGCGGCGACGATGTTGGCGAGGTAGCCCGTGCCGTTCGCCGAGAAGGCCTTGAGGGGAAGAATCTTCGCTTTGGGCGCAACCAGGTGAACGAGGCCGGATGTCATGGTGCCGTGGCCAAAAGCGACATAAGGCGAGCCGTCCAGAACCGCTGCCGTGGATTGATCGAGCACGGCGGCCGTGGATTGCTGGACGTATGCAGGCTGCTGATTCTGAATGCCAGTGTCGGTGTAGCCGCTTTGCATCCCCGTGACATCGAGCCACTCAGAGGCGCCGGGCTGGTTCCGCGTGAAGTCGTACCCTTGCAGAAGGACGGGCGAGAGGACCGGATGATTGGGGTCCACCCCGGT
>Ga0209648_10001969_pt1 | contig 16824 bp, 14 predicted proteins | sample GraSoi2013_115cm_FD_185830 | JGI IMG/M metagenome (GOLD analysis project Ga0209648, IMG submission 185830) | Grasslands soil microbial communities from the Angelo Coastal Reserve, California, USA - Sample 9_17_2013_115cm (SPAdes) (version 2) | ecosystem: Environmental > Terrestrial > Soil >...
CTCCCTCAGGTCACGACTAATCCGCGAACAGTCGCGACGCCATTTGGCTGGGTCAGGATGGTGGGGCCAGGTTCCGTAAGAAATCCGTGAGCAGGTTGAGAGAAACCCTCATGCGATAGTCCCTGGTTGAACGAAGATCGTCAATCGGAGAAGTATCGTGCGCCAGGGCGGCCCTGGCCGCATTAGAAGTGTCCCTATCAATTACTTTATTACGAATAGAGTTTTCGGTCCGCGCGCAGCGAATCGGAATGGGCGCCACGCTACCCAACGCTATTCGAACGTCGTCGACTCGGTTTCCATTCATACTCACCGTCGCGGCGAAGCAGACTTTCGAGATAGCCTGCGCCCTGCGCGTGCCGACCTTGCGATAGTAATGCGTGCGTTGCTTCGAGGGACGAGGCAGCCGGATGGCGCGCAGCAACTCGTCGGGACGGATGTCCATCTGCTTATAACCGAGGTGGAACTTAGAATAGGGAATTCGCCGCGAACCTTCTTTCGAAATCAGCTCCAACTCGGCATCGTAGACCAGCAATGCCGGCGGCGAGTCGGCCGCCGGTGAAGCATTAACGATGTTCCCTCCCAGCGTGCCGCGGTTTTGAATCGCCAGGCCGCCGGTCTCGCTCGCCGCCTGGCAGAGCATCGGAAATTCTTCGCGCAAAACTTCGTTGCCCTGTACTTCGGTGTAAGTCGTGAGCGCGCCGAGGTTGATGTGGTTATCCGTTACTTCAATTCCGCACAGTTCCGGCAGGTTCCAGATGTTGACGTAATTCTTGTGGGAAAGTTTGCCGGCTTCGAGCAAGACCATCAGATCGGTGCCGCCGGCAAAGGGTTTCCACTTGCGATCATTCTGTGCGAGCACATAAAGAGCTTCGCTCAGAGATCCGGGTGAAATAAGTTGGTACGCGGGAACGTAAGCTCTCATTCACTTTTTCTCGGGCTTCTGCCGGCTCTTCTTTCCTTCGTCGTGTCTCGCCAACGGCCGCGGCTCTATCTTAGCGGTTCCCAGCGAAAGACAGAGTCGCCTCAGTTGAGACACGAGTTTGAGTCGAGCTGTAACTGCCGGAGCTGACATGTCAATTTGTCGCATCGTTCGAATCCTCTAACAGTGCGCTAATGTCGGCGAGATCCTGTGGTCTCCCGCTCAACTTTTTCAGAGCAATTAGGCCCTCTCGTGAAACGACTGAGAGTTTTCCGCCTTCCCAATTAGCTTGTACTCGCGAGTCCCATATATGTTGAATCTGGGGCGTAATAAGAAGCAAGTCTAACGAGAGCACGATTCCAGTGTCCTTATCGATCTTTGAAACTCGCCGTATCTTTATAGCCCCACCGGTAAACGTCATATCTAAGCCACGAATTGTGTAATCAAGCGCCTTGGCTATCGCCATCACATCATCCAACGAGTCAGATAGAATCAACAAGTCAATGTCGACCGTCGCTCGAGGATGATCGTATATCGCTAATGCAATGCCGCCACAGAGCGCGTAATCGATTTGATGTCGATCGAACTCTGTAATTAACTTGCTTAACTCTTCGTAAAGATCCAGCATCGTTCGAACCGCTACTTCTGACACGCCCGCACCACTGATTCAAATATCTTCATATAGCCGGTGCAGCGACAAAGATTCCCGGCCAGCCCATTGCGAATCTCCGTCTCGTTCGGATTCGGATTCCGCTTTAGCAGATCGACGGCGGCCAAAACCATTCCCGGCGTGCAGATGCCACACTGCGCGCCGCCGCATTCAATGAAAGCTTGCTGCACCGCATGTAGTTGACCTTCGGTAGCGATGCCCTCGATCGTTTGAATCGTAGCGCCTTCAACCTGGGCCACCGGCACCAGGCAACTGTTGACGATACTGCCGTCAATCATCACCGAACACGCGCCGCACTCGCCTTCACCGCAGCCTTCTTTCGTTCCAGTCAGACGCAAATGCTCGCGCAGCACGTCCAGCAGACGTTCCATGGGATAAGCGTGCAGCTTCTGAGGTTGTTTATTGACCGTACAATTAATCTCAATCCTATCCGACACAAATGTTGTCCTCTGCGTACCTTTGCGAAATCCTCCGCGCCCTTTGCGTTAAGGATTCCTTCTTACTTGCCCGCTAAAAAAGGGAAGCATATCATGGTCTGCATGTTGGATTGGTCCGATTGCCAAGAGGTTGAGCGCTCCCAGAACAAAGTAAGCGGCGCCTGGGTCTTTCGCGGAACTCGCGTGCCCGTGCGCGCCCTCTTCGAGAACCTGGAATCCGGCGCGACGACTGATCAGTTCTTGGAATGGTTTCCCGGTGTCTCGGCCAAGCAGGTTGCGGCCGTGCTTGAGCATGCCGAGCAGAGCCTCGCCGAAGTCTAGAATCGGATTAGCTCTCCCACGAAGATGAGAATCCTCTTCGATCAAGGAACTCCAGTCCCGCTTAGAACCTATCTGGTCAACCACGTAATAGAAACTGTCTTTGAATTGGGCTGGTCAAAGCTGAAGAATGGCGAGCTGTTACGGCGGAAGAGTCGTTCGACCTTCTGATTACGACTGACCAACAGCTCCGCTATCAGCAAAACCTGGCTGAAAGAAAGTTAGGCGTTCTCGTACTCATGACTACAAGTTGGCCGCGAATTAAACTTTATGTTCAAGAAATTGCCGAAGCGGTTGAGCAAATGAGCGTCGGCGAATATCGTGAAATCAGTCTGAAGTAATCAGCGCTTTTTCCATCATCGCTTCCGGCATCAGCGGTACCAGATTGAAACTTTCGCCGGTGGCATTCTCAATCGCATTCAGGATCGCCGGCGCGGGACCGTCCATCGGTAACTCGCCGATCCCTTTCGCCCCGGCCGGACCATAGGCGTACGGGTTCTCTTCAAAGAAGACGCGAATCGGGGGAATGTCGGCCGCAGTGGGCATGATGTAGTTGGTCATCTGGCCGTTTGCCATGCGACCGTTTTGCCAGACCACGTTTTCGTAAAGCGTCATTCCGATCGCCTGCGCCACGCCGCCTTCAATTTGTCCTGCGGCCAGCACCGGATTGATCACGCGGCCGACTTCCTGCACGGCGACAAAGTCATCGACGTGCGCTTCGTAGGTCAACGGATCGTACGAAACCTCCGCCACATAAACCGCCCAGGCAAACGCGCCATAGGCGTCGCCTTGATACTTCTCGTCGTCCCAGTAAATATTCGGCGGCGGTTCGTACTTGCTGAATGATTTTAACGAGCCAAACTTTTCAATATGTTCAGCGCATGCTTTCTGAAACTCGGCCTGAGTAAATTGATCTTTCAACAGCCCGCTGCCAATCAGGGTTTGCTTCAAGCCGAGCACCGCCGACTCAACCAGCTTGCCCACAATCATGCAGGTGCGCGACGCGACGGTGGGGCCGCTGTTCGGAACCTGAGCAGTATCCGGCTGCGTTACTTCGACAAGTTCGTAATCAAGACCGAGCGCTTCTGCCGCGATCTGCCCAAAGATCGTGTTTGTGCCCTGCCCAATCTCTGTGCTGGCGGCGAGAATTTTGACCCGACCCTCAGGCGTTGCCTCCGCGCCGACCACTGACTGCAGAAAAACTTCGCCCGAGCCGGTAAATCCGGCGCCGTGCATGAATGAAGCGAAGCCGATGCCTTTCTTGATCCCTGGGAGCGCGGACGTCCTCGTCCGCACGGCGCGCGGCAGCGCGCCCACGCCCTCGGCATTCTCTTTCACGAAGCGTTCGCGCTTGGCTCGATAGTCACTCAACTCGAACGCGCGCGCGAGCAAGCCTTCCATATCAACTTTTTCGCGAATCACTTGATTGGTCGCCGTGGTCTCGCCTTCATGAATAAAGTTGCGACGACGAAATTCTTCGGGAGTCAATCCGATTGTCTTCGCGATTTTGTCCATGTGCCGTTCTAAAGCGAAGATGCTTTGCGGCGCCCCAAAACCGCGAAAGGCGCCGTGCGGAGGAACGTTGGTCGCCACCGCCTGGCTCTTAATGCGGACGTTCGGACAAAAGTAGGGACCGGCGGCGTGAATCGTTCCGCGGGACAGCACAACTGGCGAGAGCGTGCAGTACGCGCCACCATCGATGACGAATTCGATCTCCTGGGCGAGCAGCTTCCCATCTTTTGCGACGGCCGTCTTGTGTCTGGTGAGCGACGGATGGCGCTTGGTCGTCGCGACCATGTCCTCCGCGCGATCATAGATGATCTTGACGGGCTTGCCCGATTTCCACGCCAGCAGCGCTGCGTGTCCGGCAATCATCGACGGATATTCTTCTTTGCCGCCGAAGCCGCCGCCAGTCTCAGTTTGAATCACACGAACCTTTTCTTCCGGCAAAGCGAACAACTTGATTAGCGCCTTATGAACATAGTAAGGACACTGCATCGAACCCCATACCGTTACACCGTCGTCGGGGTTCGCTATGGCAATCGCTCCGTTATTCTCAATGTAAAGTTGCTCCTGCGCGCCGGTTTCGTATTCGCCTTCGACGATGAAGTCAGCTTTGGTCCAAACATCGTCGACATTGCCTTTGTCGACGAGAAACTTTTTGAAGACATTGTCGTCGCCCCAAATGATTTCTTTCAGCGCCAGTGAATCCTGCAAAGAAAACAACGCGGGCAACTCTTCATATTTAATTCGCACGTGCCGGCGGGCTTCTTCCAACAGGTATTTGTCGTGATGAGCCAGCAGCACGATTGGCTCTTCAGGGTGATTAACGCTGTTCTCGGCGAGGTAAGGCTGGTCGTTGAGGATCAGCGCGACATAGTTCTCCCCAAGCTTCAAATCGCGGATGTCCTTCGCGGTGACGATGGTGAATTCATTCCACGGAATGTCGCCTTCAAAGGAAATGCTTTTGATGCGGCCCCGCGGAATGGAACTGCGCACCGTGACACCGTGCAGCATCCCAGGGAAAGTCTGATCGTCAACGTAGAGCGCCTGGCCGGTAACTTTCCGGCGGCCTTCTTTGCGGGGGACGGGTTTGCCGACGAGGGTCATAGAGATGTTCAAGATTGCCCGGTCGAGAGGCGTTACAGAACCGCGAGCGGTAGCGACCGGATGCTATGCTCAACTTCGCCTGTTTGTATTGGTCGTAGTTCGCAAAAATATACAACGCTCCCATAAAACTAGCCTGTGTGAGCGGTCGACTGATCCTTTTTTTCCGTGCAACCAAGTCCCATAACTGCGGAAGGTAATTAAGTAGCCAATTGGAGTGTGTTCATTTCGGAACTCCGGGGGAGGCATTGTTGTTACTTGACGCTAGCATCCCCTCGCTACCGCTCGGGGTTCTGTATCCTTTCATTCCGCGGCCTTCTCTGAGATCGCAAATTGCGATATCAAAGATTCCTGAATCATATCTCTACCACCACTCTGCTCGGCGCGGCGGACTGTTCCCGCGAGTGCATAGTTTCAGCGGCGCTGGTGATGCGCGTCGGATACTTTTCGTTCCAGCAGGCGACGCACGATTCGGCGGGATTCAGGCCCGTCGCTTCCAGCATGCCTTCGAGCGAAAGATAGCCAAGCGAGTCGGCTTCGATAAAGTCACGTATGCCTTCGATGGAATAGTTCGCCGCGATCAGTTCCGATTTGTTCGGCGTGTCGACGCCATAGTAGCAGGGGCTGATGGTCGGTGGGCAGGAAATGCGCACATGAATTTCCCTCGCGCCGGCCTCGCGCACCATGCGCACGATCTTCTTTGAAGTCGTGCCGCGCACGATGGAATCATCGATCAAGACGATGCGTTTGCCTTCGATCAGATCGCGCACCGGATTCAGCTTGATACGGACACCGAAACTGCGTATGGATTGCTTCGGCTCGATGAAGGTGCGGCCGATGTAGTGATTGCGAACCAGGCCGAAGCGAAATGCCAGCCCGCTCTCAGCCGCATAACCAATCGCTGCCGGCACGCCGGAGTCGGGCACCGGCACCACGAGATCGGCGTCAACCGGCTGCTCGATTGCCAGGCGCTTGCCCATCTTGTGTCGCGAGCGGTTGACCGATTGACCAAAGATCAGCGAGTCAGGGCGCGCAAAATAAACGTGCTCGAAAATGCACATCGCATGTTTCTGTGGCGACAGCGGATGTGATGAGCGCAAGCCTTCCTGGTTGATGACCACCATTTCGCCGGGCTCGATGTCGCGGACGTACTTGGCGTCGATTAGATCGAAAGCGCAGGTTTCCGACGCGATCACCCAGGCATCATCCAGGCGACCGAGGGCCAGCGGCCGAAAGCCGCGCGGGTCGCGAATCGCAATCAGCTCTGTGGGCGTGAGAAAGAGCATGGAAAACGCTCCTTCGGTATCGCGCAGGACTTCGGGTATAGCTTCGGCGATGCTGGCAGCTCGAGAGCGCGCGACGCCGTGGAGCACTACTTCGGTATCCGAAGTCGAGGAAAAGATCGCTCCTTCACGTTCTAGTTTTTTTCTTTCTTCGCGCGCGAACGGCAGGTTGCCGTTATGACAGACGGCGATCTGACCGTGCTGGCAGGTGACTAAGAACGGCTGACACTCGCGGAGAGAAACTTCTCCGGCGGTCGAATAGCGTACGTGGCCGATCGCGCTCGGACCCGGCATTCGATCCAGGCGAGGTTGATCGAATGCCTCCGAAACGTAACCCATGTCACGTTCAGAGACCAGATGCCCGCCGTCTGAGACCGCGATGCCGCACGATTCCTGGCCGCGATGCTGCAATGCGGTCTCAGACGGCGGGCATCTGGTCTCTGAACGGGCGTGTCCATAGATTCCGAACACCCCACATTCTTCGCGCAGCTTGTCGTCCCAAAGATTGTCCACAGCGTGATTGAGATTATCGCGCATCAGCGCGGCTTTCAACCAGGGGGCTACGCTGAACCCAAACTGTCGGTTCTTCTCTGCGCCTCCTTTGCGCCCTCTGTGTCTCGGTCGTGAGCTTTTCGCGAGCCGAATTCAAGGGTCCGAAAGCGCGACAACCTGGTGAATTCGAGTTATAAATAGACGTCGTTTGAATTGTTCGACGATGCAAGCGAGCAACGCGCTGCGATTAGCGAGCTACTAAAGAATCGTGCTTTTCAGGATGAGTCTAAATGGAGGATTGCAACGGGATGAATAGCTCACAAAGATTCTGCACTGCGGTAACTGCGGGGTTGGCTTTGTTTGCGCTTGCCGTTTTCATATCCGGCTCGAGAACTTACGCCGGCACGGAAACCTCAGTCGCCAGTTCGAGCGATGCGAAGACGACGTTTGATGCTAAGTGCGCCAAGTGCCACGGGAAAGACGGACGTGCGAAGGGACTAATAAGTAAAGCCAAAGGCGTACGGAATCTGACGGACGCAAAATGGCAGGAAGACGTCTCTGATGAGCGCCTTTTCAATTCGATCAGTAATGGACGCGGAAAAATGCCGTCCTTCAAAAAGCAACTCTCAGAAGCTGACATCAATGCGCTGGTTGCATACGTGCGGAGCTTGAAGAAATAGGCCGATAGGGTTTTGCTAGTCGGGAAAGCAAGCGGTTACGAGCGCTGTCGGGCGCGAAATGTTTCTAGGTCCACGACTCTCCGAATGACTTTGCGGCTCCGCAGAAGCGAAACAACCCGCTCTTGCGGAGCTGACATTTCTTATTAGCGAATCAGTGCTATAGATAATCGGCTCCTCTGGAGCCAGAATTCTGAACCTGCTTTACCCAGCAGACGGTCGTGAATATAGAAAGCTTCGGGTTAACGATCTTAAGAGGGGTTCTTGGCCTGGGATTGCTGGCTGCGCTTTTCTTTGCCGGCTGGAACATCTATCGTCGTCTGCCGAGCGATGACCCGGTTGTTCCGCGCCTCGACGCGGCCGACGGTCGCGCGAAAACCCAATTGAGAATCGTTCTGGGCGATGAACTTTCCGCCGCTTCACTGAATTCCCCGGTTGAGCTTTATCCTTTCGATCTTACCGCCGCCCAGAACGAGTATCAGGCGTCCCCGCAGCTTGGCAAAACTTTCGACGACTTTCTCGCTCGGCGCATGCACGGAGTGACACCGGTGCAGGCGCCAACTGATTCCCACGGTCGTGTGATTGCGCTCCTAAGTATTGGCAATTGGTGGCTGCGCGCTACGGCGGCGCTGGGCAACGGCGAGACGCTGGAGTGGCGTCTGCCGTTTGCTGTCTCTGGTAACGCGCAAACGATTGAGTTGAGCGCCGAGAACGCTTATGAAAAGACGAAGAAGTTCTAAGACTGTCAGTTGTCAGTGGTTAGTGGTCAGTTGCAACTAACAACGGACAACTGACTACTGACCAGGTAGAAATGAAAGCTCTCCGTTACGAACATCAAAAGCTTTTGGTTGCTGACGTGCCGCCACCCTCTGTCGAGGACGAGGCTTTAGTGCGCGTCACGTTGTCGGGGATATGCAATACCGATTTGGAAATCGCGCGCGGCTATGCGGGCTTTGAGGGGACTATCGGTCATGAGTTTGTGGGTGTGATCGAAAGTGTGTCAGAAGCCCGCGCGTCAGCAAGGGCTAGTCAGCCTCCCATGCCCTCCCTAACGGTCGGGCTTCTGACACCAGGCCAGCGTGTAGTCGGCGAGATCAATGCCGGCTGTGGCGTGTGCGATCTCTGTCGCGCAGACGATCCGCGTCACTGTGCGCGGCGCACGGTCCTGGGAATTGTCGGACGGGATGGAGCTCACGCCGAGTTTCTGAAATTGCCGGTCGCGAATTTGTTGCCGGTGCCGGACGAGATTTCTGACCAGCACGCGGTGTTCACTGAGCCTCTGGCTGCCGCCTGCGGCATTCTGGAACGAGCGGAGGTTACCGAAGAGACACGGGTCGCGGTAATCGGCGATGGAAAACTTGGGCTACTCTGCGCGCAGGTTCTGCAGACGACCGGCGCCCCCGTCACCTTGGTGGGAAAGCATCAAAGCAAACTTGATATCGCCGCACGCCGCGGCATCGAAACAATTCTGCTTGCCCAGGCGACGGGTCGTAGCCGCGAATTTGACGTGGCCGTGGAAGCGTCCGGGTCGCCCACGGGTTTCCGACTCGCACTCGACCTGCTGCGTCCGCGCGGCATCCTGGTACTGAAGTCCACCTTTCACGGGGTCACGGAAATCGACGCCGCGCCCCTGGTAGTCAATGAAATCAGCGTGATCGGCTCGCGCTGCGGACGCTTTGGGCCGGCGCTGGAGCTGCTCAGAACAGGCGCCGTCGATGTCGAGAGTTTGATTAGCGAAGAGTTCGCACTGGCCGAGGGCGTGCGCGCCATGGAGCGCGCGGCCGACCCCGGCGTGATGAAAGTTTTGCTGCGCCCCTGAAGGCCGCACCCCGACTTCTAGTTTTTCCCGCAGCCTTTCGCTATACTGCCCAAATCTGCTCCCCTTTGAAACCGAAAGACGCCAGGGGGCGTCTCTTTAAGCAAGTCGGATCGACAAGGATTTTCTAAGGCGGTGAATCATGTTTGACTCTTTAAAGCCAACCTCTGACGCTGAAGCGACAATTCTGCGGAAACTGCGCGTGTGGATTGCGGCCCTGGCCGCCGTCTGTGTGCTGGCAGGCATCGGCATCGGCGCGATACTCGCGGGCCGCCCCGCGGTCGCGCAGGACGCGGCGCGCGCGCCTGAGGCGCTCTCCGCTTCGTTTGTCGAAATCGCCAAACGCGTCGAGCCGGCCGTGGTGAACATCGATACCTTGCAGGCTTCGACTGACATCGCCGAGGGCGATAACGAAGAAAAAACCACTCCGCAGAGCAATCCGCTCTATGACATGCTCCGCCGCCAACCGCCACGGCCTACGCGCGGAGTAGGCAGCGGCTTCATCATCGATCCGAAGGGCTACATTGTGACGAACCAGCACGTGATTGACGGCGCCACGCGAATCATGATCGGTCTGCTGACCGGCGAGAGGTATCGCGCCACGGTGATTGGAACGGATCGGGAAACCGATTTGGCTCTGCTCAAGATCGATGCGGGTCACGACTTGCCGGTGATGAAGTTTGGTGATTCCAACAGCGCTCAGGTTGGTGACTGGGTTCTGGCTATTGGCTCGCCGTTCGGATTGGATCAGACGGTGACCGCGGGAATTGTTTCCAAGAAAGAGCGCGACTCGCAGGCCTTCAAGAACTTTCAGCGCTTTCTGCAAACTGACGCCGCCATTAATCGTGGCAACAGCGGCGGCCCGCTGGTCAATATGCACGGCGAAGCGATCGGCGTGAACTCGCAGATTGCCACCCTGACCGGTGATTACAACGGCATCGGCTTTGCCCTGCCTTCCAATGAAGCCAGGTTCGTTTGCGAACAGATACTGGCCGGCGGAAAAGTTAAGCGTGGCTATCTGGGAGTGACCCTGGAGTCGGTGCGCACCGAATTCGCCCGCATCTATGGTCTGCCGGAAGCGAAAGGCGCCATCATCGCCGACGTCGTTCAGCAGGAACGCAATGGCCTGCCGACGCCGGCAGAGAAAGCCGGCCTGCAACCGAATGACGTGATCATCGAGCTCAACGGCCAACCCGTCCAGAATGCGCAGGATTTGATCGCCAGGGTCGCCGGCGCGGCCGTGGGACAGATCGTGGCGATTACCTATTTGCGCGACACTGACGGAAAACTCGAACGCCGCACTGCCAACGTGACTTTGGGTGAACGGCCGGACTTTTACGCGCCTGACGGGGAGATAGTTGAACCAAAAGTGAAGACTGACTCTGCCAGGACCGGCGGCACTCGTCTGGGTCTGACCTTGAGCGAGCTGACACCTCAGCAAATTACTGAGAAACACTTGACCGGCGTGAAAGGGCTGTTCATCAAAGAAGTCGATCCAAACGGATTGGCCGCGGATGTGCGACCGAATGAAGTCACTCCGGGCGAAGTGGTCACGCGTATCAATCGCGTGCCGGTGGCCACTCTGGCTGATTTTCAACGCGTGGTCGATTCGCTCAAGCCTGGAGATGCGATCGTGCTCAATCTTTCGCACTTCGAACGAGCACCGACCAACCGCGTGGTGCTGCGAATCGTACAGTTCACCTATCAATAAGGGCAGGCAACAGGGGTCAGGGGTCAGGGATCGGAAAGCGCGATCCTCCGGCCCCCGACTCCTGATCCCCAGCACCCATCCATGGTTCAAGCAAAAAAAGCACTGGCAAAGAAAACGCAGAGGCGGAAAGCCCGGGCAGTATCGAGCGCGCGCAGCAGCGACTATCAAAATTTTATTGGCGGCCGCTGGGTCTCCAGTCGCGGCGGCGAGTGGATTGAGAATCGAAACCCTGCCGACACACGCGATGTCATCGGGCGCTTTCCGCTCTCGAGTAAAGAAGACGTTGACGCTGCGGTGACGGCCGCCGGCGAAGCATTCAATCATTGGCGGCGGACGCCGGCGCCGCGCCGCGCAGAAATCCTCTTTCGCCTGGGCGAGATCCTGATTCGCGACAAAGAACGATATACCGCGGACATGACCCGCGAAATGGGCAAAGTCTTGAAAGAGGCCGGCGGCGACGTGCAGGAAGCAATCGACTGCACTTACTACACGGCCGGTGAGGGCCGGCGCCTGCATGGATTCACCACGCCGGCGGAAATGCCCAACAAGTTCGCGATGTGCGTACGCCAGCCGGTGGGCCTTTGCGGACTGATCACGCCATGGAATTTTCCCATGGCTATTCCATCGTGGAAATTAATTCCCGCGCTGGTTTGCGGCAACACCGTTGTCATTAAGCCCGCCGAAGACACGCCGCTCTCAACCTACAATCTCGTCAAAGCCTGTGAAGAAGCCGGCATTCCTCCGGGCGTCGTTAATCTGGTGACAGGTTATGGCGAAACCGTCGGCGCTGGAATCACCAATCATCCTTCCTTGCGTTTAGTTTCTTTCACTGGCTCGACTGACACCGGCCGCGTGGTGGCATCGGCCTGCGCCGAACGCAATGCGATTTGCTCGCTCGAAATGGGTGGCAAGAACGCGATCATCGTGATGGACGATGCGGACATCGATAACGCTATCGAGGGCGCAGTCTGGGGGGCGTTCGGCACTTCGGGCCAGCGCTGCACTGCCTCTTCAAGATTAGTAGTTCACAAGAAAGTTTATAAGCAGTTCGCGAAGAAACTGGTTGAACGAACCGGGGCTCTACGTGTCGGCAATGGCGCTGATCCTAAAACCGAAGTCGGCCCGGTCATCAATGAAGACGCCGTGCACAAGATTATGAGTTACATCGACATCGGCGAACATGAAGATGGCGCCACGCTGGCCTGTGGCGGACAGCGCCTGACCAAAGGCGATTACGCGCACGGCTATTTCATCGAGCCGACTGTCTTTACCGACGTGGCCCCGAACACGCGCATCGCCCAGGAAGAAATCTTTGGCCCGGTAACTTCGGTGATCCCTACCAACTCTCTGGATGAGGCGATCGAGATCACCAACGGCGTCCGTTATGGCTTGTCCGCGGCCATCTACACACAGGATGTGAACCGCGCTTTTCACGCGATGGAAGAGACCTACACCGGAATTTTCTACGTCAACTCTTCCACTATCGGCGCAGAAGTGCATCTGCCATTCGGCGGCACGAAGGGCACCGGCAACGGACATCGCGAAGCCGGCACGCAGGTCCTCGATATCTTTTCCGAATGGAAGTCAGTCTACGTTGACTACAGCGGCAAGCTGCAACGGGCTCAGATTGATAATGTTGTAGAAGATCTTTGAGGCGACTTAATCCTGGGAGCGCGGACGTCCCGTCCGCATATCTATAATGCTGGCGAGACACATAAAAGGGACTAAGCTATTACTTTCGGCGATTGGCTTCGTCCTGCTTTTCGCTAACCCGTCTTTAACGTCTGGTCAGGTTGGAAAGCCTCAATCTTCGGCGACGCCGGACGCAAACCAGATCTACAAAGGAAAAGAAGTCAGCACCAAAGCGTCGGTTAAGAAAAAGCCGGAACCCAGCTACACCAAAGACGCCAGGAAACATGGGATTGAAGGTACTGTCATCCTACACTGTGTCTTTGCTTCAACAGGACAAGTCACAAATATCCATGTTGTTTCCGGACTGCCCGATGGATTAACAGAACGCGCGATTGAGGCCGCTAAGAAGATTAAATTCAAACCTGCAACGAAAGACGGTCATCCCGTGTCGATGTGGATGGAGCTCCAATACAACTTTAACCTTTATTGATCTCGTATCCCGCGAGTATTCGTTTCCCACCTCGTAATTGTCGATTGTGGCTGGTCAGTCGTCAGTTGCAAAATCCCCTCCGTTCACATTAACTAACTAGTGACAATTGACTACGGACGACTGACAACCGCAAAATGGATCCATCCCGCATTCGCAACTTCTCGATCATCGCGCACATTGATCACGGCAAATCGACCCTGGCCGATCGGCTGCTCGAATTAACCGGCGCCGTGACCGGCCGCGATATGGAAGCGCAGGTGCTGGACGACATGGACCTCGAGCGCGAGCGCGGCATCACCATCAAAGCGCACGCCGTCAGGCTGGACTACAAGGCGCAGGATGGCCAGCAGTACATCCTGAACCTGATCGACACGCCCGGACATGTGGACTTTTCTTATGAGGTTTCGCGTTCGCTCTCAGCCTGCGAGGGCGCCTTGCTGATCGTCGATGCTTCGCAGGGTGTCGAAGCGCAGACGCTGGCGAATACTTACCTGGCGATTGAAAACAATCTCGAACTGATTCCGGTAATCAATAAGATCGATTTGCCCGGCGCTGAACCTGAGAGAGCCATCGAAGAAATCGAGCACTTCATCGGCCTGGAAACTCACAACGCGATTCTCACCAGCGCCAAGACCGGCGTCGGCGTAGCGGAGGTTCTGGAAGCGATCGTGCGCGACGTACCGCCGCCCAAGGGCGACCCGAACGCGCCGCTAAAGGCTTTAATCTTCGACTCGTGGTACGACTCTTATCGCGGTGTCATCGTTTTGTTTCGCGTCATTGACGGCACGATTCGGCCGGGAATGAAGATTCGCTTTTACAACGCGGGCCGTGATTATCAGGTGGAGACGCTGGGCGTGAATCGTCCCCGGCCGACACCCGTCGATGAATTGGGCGTGGGCGAAGTTGGATTCCTGACTGCTTCAATAAAAACAGTCGCCGATGTGCAAATAGGCGACACGGTCACCGAAGCGGCCCGCCCCACAAAAGAACCGTTCCCCGGTTATCAGGAAATCAAGCCGATGGTTTTTGCGGGACTCTATCCCGTAGATACGAACCAGTATGAAGAACTGCGCGACGCGATGGACAAGCTGCGGCTCAATGACGCCTCGTTCTTTTACGAGCCTGAGTCGTCGACCGCGCTTGGGTTTGGATTTCGCTGCGGCTTTCTCGGTCTGCTGCACATGGAGATCGTGCAGGAACGCCTGGAACGAGAATTCGATCTCGATCTGATCACGACGGCGCCGGGCGTGCGTTATGTAGTGACTACTACTGACGGCAAAGTCACGGAAATCGATTCGCCGGCGAAGATGCCGGATCCCGGTCGCATAGTGAAGATTGAAGAGCCAGCCATCCGGGCGACCATTTTGACGCCAGAAGAACATCTGGGCGGAATCCTGGCGTTGCTGGAAGAAAAGCGCGGCCAACAGAAAGGATTCGAATACATAACATCTAATCGCGTGATGCTGACTTATGAACTGCCGCTCAACGAAATCGTCCTTGATTTTTATGATCGCCTGAAATCAACTTCGCGCGGATACGCTTCGCTCGATTACCACCTCGCCGGCTATTGGGAAAGCGATCTGGTGAAGCTCGACGTCCTGGTTGCCGGAGAGCCCGTCGATGCATTGTCGCTGGTGCTGCATCGCGATACAGCGGCCGCGAAAGGCCGGGCCCTGGCGACCAAAATGAAAGAGCTGATTCCCCGCCAGCTTTTTGAAGTTCCCATCCAGGCGGCCATCGGCGCTAAGATAATTGCGCGCGAAACCGTGAAAGCGATGGGCAAGAACGTCATCGCCAAGTGCTATGGCGGGGACATCTCGCGCAAACGCAAGCTGCTCGAGAAACAAAAGGAAGGCAAGAAGCGGATGAAGAAAGTCGGCCGCGTAGAAATTCCGCAGGACGCGTTTCTGGCGGTGCTGAAGGTGAATGAGTGACAAGTTCGAAGAAACGGTTATATGTGATTCTTGTCGGTTTGACAGCGCTCGTACAGGGAGCTTGTCATTCGTCAGGTACCTCCGAGCAAAAGAACGAACTACTTCACGGTAGAATTGCGCAGATTACTCTAGTGGATTCCGAACACGGTGATCTGAATGGTGTCTTCAGCCCAAAGATCATTTACGACCTTTACGTCAACGTTGAGAACTCCGAGATCAAGACATTTAAGATCTTAGTGACTGAAAAGACTCAAGTCTTCGAACAAAGAGATAGTAGGCTTCAGCAAGTAGCAATTGGTGATTTCCGACCGGCGGGCGGCAATGAGTTGGAAGCAACGGTGGGTGATATTGATAAGCGATATCGCTATCCTGAGGCTATAGCGGTCAGCTCGTCATTCTTAAACAGAAATAGGCGTTCTTACTCAAACTCGCCGACATCATCAGACTCGACAATCTCTTGCGCGACCAATTCATGCCATGTCTGCATGACATCGTCTTTGACGCCCGCTGATTTCAAGGCTTCACTCACCGCACCCTGCTCCTTTTTCAATTCGGGAAAAGTCAAAAGCAACATTGCCAAGTCGCGCCAGTCGGTTCCGGCCTTCGGTTGTCCGCGCCGCGCGTGATACGAGATCACCTTCTGCGCTATGAGGTCAGGCGGGGACGTTACCAGGACGTCTTCAATTCGTTGGGCGCGCGGCAGTGATTCGACCGTTCGCAAATCAACCAGATGACGGTTGCGAGGTTTCTGAATTTGAAAAAGGCGATATCCTTTGCCGTCGCCAATCTCTCGCACGCGCACAGCGATATGAAAGCGTTCACTCAGATGTTCGCGCAACTCTTCAGCAAGCTCGGCTGCGCGAGTGGAAACCAGATCGATGTCCTGGCTCATACGCGGCTCGCCGACATAGGCATTAACAGCCTGTGCACCAAACACAACTGCATCATCGCGCCCGCGCAAAAACTCGAGCACAGCGTCATGAATCGTCGCCAGAGGCAATGGTTCGCGCATGGCAAACTCCTCGAATGTAAGGGTTCCGGCGTTGAGCATCGATTGAAATATACGCTTCTCGCTCCTCTCCTCCAAGATTCTCCGTTTCAGATGGAGTGGCGACAATCCGCTTTGCCCTCAGTCGATCGGCAGTCAAATTCATTGCGCCAGCCCCAATCGCTACAAAAGCAGCCGACCTAATCGACTGTTCAGACCTCAGAAAAATTCAAAGTATCTCGATTGCAAACACATCGTAATTAACCTGTAATCTCACCGGGCCATAACTTAAGAACACCTCAAGAATTCCTCAACCACGGCTAGCTATCCTGTATCCGTCAAATTAGCGCAAACCGCCCCTAAAAATGATTTCGAATAACGGAGGAGGTCTCATGAAATCACTTCGCAATCGCTTGTATACGCTCGCCAAGGTGGGCGTGGTCGTAATTAGTCTAACAACAGTTTCGCTGATTCTGCTTAGTGCTCCAAGAAAGACGGCAGCCGTGGGCGGCACGCCTTTCGGCCCGCCAGTTAAGGTGACGCCTGAATTGGGTTACGGCTACGAGCCGACCGTGGTGGTTGATCGATTCGGCAACATCTTCGCTACTGCACATAAGGAGAACTGGCAACTCGTCCTGGCCCCAGACATAAACTCGCCCACCTACGCGCGCAGCATGTCGTGGGCTTGGGTGTCGGTGGATGGCGGCCACACGTTTCGAGACATTCCCGGCCTGACATCTCTCTCTTTAGAGCAGCACCAGTTTGGTGATGAAGGTGATATGACGTTTGACGACGCCGAACATCTCTACTTTGTCGATACGAACGTGGCGGATGATACGTTCACGCGCTG
>Ga0209648_10001970_pt1 | contig 16821 bp, 13 predicted proteins | sample GraSoi2013_115cm_FD_185830 | JGI IMG/M metagenome (GOLD analysis project Ga0209648, IMG submission 185830) | Grasslands soil microbial communities from the Angelo Coastal Reserve, California, USA - Sample 9_17_2013_115cm (SPAdes) (version 2) | ecosystem: Environmental > Terrestrial > Soil >...
CGTCTCGATGACGCATTCCATCACGGACTTCCCGCCAGCACTCAGCACCGCAATCGAAATCGTTTCTTTGTGAATATCCATCCCGATATACTTCGTGTTCAGCATAGAGGGCGCTCCTTCCTGTAGGTGATGATCCGAACACTCAAAACCTACTCTAAAAGGGGCGCCCTTTTATAATGCGTGCCCAGAAAAATGAGCGGTAGAAAAGGCTGGCCTACTGAACTGGGAAGGTCGGTGCGGTATCGGCTGAGCTATGTGAGCAGGTAAAGCGGAACAGAAAAAATCAGTCGCGTCACGATCGCCACAGGTTCCACAATGGTGCTCGATTCGAGTGGCACCTGCGACGGTGAGCGCCGGATGGCTGTGGGAAATGCGCTCGGCGATTGTGGCTAGAGTGCGTAACCGCAACCCGATGGAAGTTGCCGATGACTTAGGGCACCGTTTTTGGCGATTACTTCCGTATGGCTGACCATCCGGGACTTATCGCACGGTGTCTCGACGCGAAGTGCTGAGGTGCATGTTCTTTGTTCATGCCCCAGTTTCTTCCACATATGGACCTCCGTTCCTCCGCGTTCAAAAGAAACTTCGTCCATGGCCAGTTTCATCAAATGGATGCCGCGCCCATGTTCGGACCGAAGGTTTTCGAACGACAGGGGATCGGGTACCTCATCGGGATCGAATCCTTGCCCTTAATCCCTGACGACAGACAGTCCACTGCCGCAGTCGCAGCGGCACCGGACGTGAACCAACTTGCGCGCCTCTAGGCGATTGCCGTGGAGCATCGTATTACTCAGGGCTTCCCGAAGCGCGAGTTCAACGAACTCCTCCTCTCTGCGAACACAGCGAGATGCCACGATCAGGCTCATAAGCCACTCCACTAGCGGCGAGATCTGGCCGATCTCGCTCTGCACCCAGATGTGCAGCTCTAGCGGTCCATCCGTGAAACGAAGTTTGGGAGCATCGACTGCAGCGATTTGAAACTGCCAACCCAAGTCATTTCTGCCACGTCCCTCCAGGAGTTATTCTTCGGCGCTTAGTGTCCGGTGCCGGGACCAGCCGACCTGAATTTGCGTGTGAAGAAAGCCAAAGGCGCCCCGATCATGCAGGCGCAGCCCAGCAGCCAGAAACAATCGAGAAAGCCAAGGAATGCCGCTTGCTGGTGGATCATTCGCGCCAATTGTGCTTTCGCGTGCAGCGCCGCGTCCGGGGTGGTGAAACCGTGTGTCACAAAATATCGCGACAAGGTGCCGAGCGTTTCTTGATAGCGCTGCTGGAATGGAGTGGCGTGAGCAACCAAGACCGACTGGTGGTACTGCGTTCGTCTTGCAAGAACGGTTGTAACGAACGCGATACCAACGCTTGCCCCCTGGTTCCGGAACAGATTGGTAAGACTGGAAGCTTTGTTGTTTTTATTCTTTGGCAAGAAGGAATAGGCCAGCTGACTTACCGGCACAAACAGCGGGGCAATCCCCAGTCCCTGGATGGCCCTAGCGAGAGCTACATGTTTGTAGTCCGTGCGTAGATCAATGCTGGCGTAGCGCCACATGGCAATGGCAAAAATGATGTATCCAGTGAAAATGAGTGGCTTAATCCCAACTTTTGGCAGGATTTTCACGATCAGCGGAGCCAGGGCGACGATGACGAATGCGCCAGGTCCAAGAACGAGTCCCGCATCGGTAGCGGTGTAGCCATACAGGCTCTGGAGCATCTGGGGAATCAACACCGTCGACCCGAACAGAGCAAAGCCAAAGAGAAAATAAAAAACGTTCGCTATGGCGAAGTTGCGCTCCGCGAGTAGGCGAATCTCCACGACCGGGTCAGGATGGCGCCACTCCCAAAACGCGGCCGCAATCAGTGCCACAAGCGCGATCGAAAAGAACAAAACAATGAAGGGGCTCTCGAACCAATCCTCCGTCTGGCCGCGATCGAGGACAACTTCCAAGCACGCAAAGCCGAAGGCCACGAGAACAATCCCGAGGCCATCAATCCGAAGCTTGCCGCCTTTCCGGGCAGCTTCGACTTCACGCGTGAACTCGGGAGGGTCGGAAACGAGCCGGTTCGTCAGGATCAGAGACACGATCCCGATGGGAATGTTGATAAAGAAGATCCAACGCCAACTCCAGTTGTCTGTGATCCACCCTCCGAGCGGCGGGCCGATCACCGGGGCAGTCACGATGGCCATGCTGTAGAGAGCGAAAGCCGCGGGCCGTTTCTGCGGAGGGAACGTGTCCACGAGAATGGCCTGCTCGACCGGAGCGAGGCCCCCGCCTCCGACGCCCTGCAGAACGCGAAAGAAGATGAGTAAGCCCAGCGAGGGAGCGAACCCACACAGCAGGGAGCTCAACGTGAAGAGGACAACGCAAAGCATGTAGTAGCGTTTACGCCCGAAGACGCGGCTCAGCCACGCAGAAAGCGGAAGTACGACTGCATTCGATACCAGATAGCTTGTGAGGACCCAGGTGCTCTCGTCGTAGCTAACGGCGAGGCCGCCGGCAATATGGGGTAAGGCGACATTGGCGATGGCCGTGTCGAGTAGTTCCATGAAGGTCGCCAGGGTGACGGTGACGGCGATGATCCATGGATTGATAGCGGGCCGCGTTGCCGCCACATTCGGAAAGGAAATGGAACCTGTGGTAGCGCTCATACGGTGCTCGGTTTCTTGGATGCAACAAGAGACCGGTCGGTCGCATCTAATATCTGGTACAATGCAATTAGCGACCAGTTGGTCGCAGGGCCGGTTTAGGGGACTTAAATGCGGAAAGGCGAGCAGACCCGGCAGGAAATCATTCGTAAGGCGGCGCCGATCTTCAATCAGAAGGGCTATGATGGCGCCGCCCTCTCCGATCTCATGCGAGCGACAGGGCTAGAAAAAGGCGGGATCTACCGGCACTTTGCAAGCAAGCAAGAGCTTGCGGGAGAAGCCTTCAACCATGCTTGGAAAATCGCAATGGATACGCGCTTCGAAGGAACGCAGGAGATCCCGAATACCGTTGACCGCTTGAAACAAATCGTCCGGAACTTTCGGGACCGGCGCACCGGGCTGGTGCCAGGAGGATGCCCGCTGCTGAACACGGCCATCGATTCCGACGATGGCAATCCTCAGTTACGAGCGAAGGCTCGGCGGGCTCTGAGCTGGTGGCTGAATCGCCTCCAATCGATCGCCGAGCAGGGACAACAACGAGGCGAGGTCCGTTCCGAAGTCGATCCTGCGAAATTGGCAACGCTGATGGTCAGCACGCTCGAAGGAAGCTTAATGGTGAGTCGTCTGCAGCGGAACCGCGATCCTCTCGATCTTGCCTGCCATCATCTGGAGGAATACCTCGAAACCAAGGTTCGCGTCCCGCGAGCGAAGGCCGGGGCTGACAAATCATGAGTACGCAAGAAACTCCCTTGCAACCCGACTTTAGGAAGCGGGCAAAGGCGAACGATGTGGCGGTGGCGCGTCTGATTGGATTCGAAGCGAAAGAGATTGCTAATGGACGAGCTACGATCACGTTGGCAGCCGGACCACAGCATGCCAATCCGATGGGGACGCTGCACGGCGGTATTCTGTGCGACATCGCTGACGCCGCGATGGGAATGGCGTTTGCAAGCACACTCGCGCCGGAGGAATCCTTCACTACGGTCGAGCTGAAAATCAATTTCTTTCGCCCGGTATGGCAGGCACGACTCCAAGCGGAAGGAACCGTCGTGCAGCGGGGCCGCACGACCGGCTACGTGGAGTGCGCCATCACCGATGAGGAGAACCGACTGGTCGCGAAAGCAGCGTCCACTTGCATGGTGCTTCGCGGCCAGAAAGCCGCAGGACGGTAATCCCGCCGAGCTTGGCAGCGTGGGTTTCGCAGGGACTTCCTACTCCACCTAGTCACGCCGCAATGTTCACAGTCCAGCTTGCAACATAATAAGGATGCAATGCCTGAAGAGTTTGGTCAGAAGCAGCCGCGCTCTGTAGTGGTCACTGGCATCGGGCTTATCAGCCCGCTCGGCGTTGGGACAGAAGAGACCTGGCAGGCGATTCTGAGCGGGAGAAGTGGCATAGCGCCTATAACCCTTTTCTCAGCCGATGACTATGCGTGCAGATTTGCGGGTGAAGTAAAGGGTTTTGTACCGGAAGACTTCATCGAGCGGAAGGACGTGAAGAAAATGGGTCGCTTCATCCAATTCGCGGTGGCGGCTGCCCGCTACGCTACGACTCAGGCGGCGATCCATGTTACGCCGGAAAATGCTGAGAGGGTTGGCGTCTACGTTGGAAGCGGCATCGGCGCCTTCGAAGTGATCGAGCGAGAGCACAGCAAACTCGTCGCGCAGGGACCCTCGCGTGTATCGCCTTTCTTCATTACCGCTTCTATCGCAAACCTGGCAGCCGGGCAGATCTCGATCCAGTATGGAGCGAGAGGTCCCAATATCACATGCTCCACTGCGTGTACCACAGGAGCGCATGGTATCGGGGAGGCCTTCCGCATCATACAGCGCGGAGATGCGGAGGTGATGATCTGCGGAGGAAGTGAGGCCGCCGTGACGCCGTTGTCGGTTGCCGGCTTTTCCGCGATGAGAGCGCTCTCGACCCGAAACGATGACCCGGAGACTGCGTCCCGCCCGTGGGATCGTGATCGCGATGGATTTGTGCTAGGTGAAGGAGCGGGCGTGCTTATTCTTGAAGAGCGCGAGCACGCTTTGCGCCGAGGCGCCAAGGTGCTCGCAGAGCTTGTGGGCTACGCCGCAAATTCTGACGCTTTTCACGCAAATGCTCCACCTGAGGATGGCCGAGGAGTTCGCCGGGTTATGGAACTCGCGATGGAGGATGCTGGGCTCGCTCCCTCGGCGATCCAATACCTGAATGCCCACGCCACATCCACCCAACTTGGGGATCGGGCCGAGGCGAAGGCAATCTGCGATGCCTTTGGCGACCATGCTGAGCATCTCCTCGTCAGCTCAACCAAGTCGATGACCGGTCATCTGCTGGGAGCGGCCGGAGGTCTTGAGGCCGGGCTTACCGTTCTCGCGCTGAGAGACCAGGTCGCTCCACCGACGACGAACGTGCGCGAGGTAGACGACGCGTGTCGTTTCAGGCTCATACGGGACAAGGCTCTCGGAACGACTCTGGAATACGCGATGACCAATTCGTTTGGCTTCGGTGGAACCAATGCATCCCTCATCTTCCGCGCTCCGACGGACGCATCTTCGACCGGCAAACGGACTAGCGAATCGGCTAGCGAAAGCCGAGATACCTAGGCTTTGCTGACGCCCATAATCCCTCCAGGGCAAACGTTTGCTCGCGTACCGCGGTCCATTTGAGCAAGGCGTTGAGCGCCGGGCAAGGCGCTTGAGCCCATTTCGTCAGGCAATACTCGACTGCGCGTGCCAGGCCGTTCTCCAAGCGTAGTCGAAGGCCTCGGCCGCCAGTTCCTCTTGGCTGGAGAAGTGGCGATAGATTCCGCCTTTTCTTCAGACCCGTCGCCTCCAGTCCCTCATCATCATCATCGCTGCTCGGCATTGTTTGATTCCAACTGGGACCACACGGTCTCATCGCGGTTGCAATAATCGTAGTGGGAGAACTATGCGACCGAACGGTCTCACGGTGCATCCAACGTTTCAGGAAAGGTTGAACGGGATGGTTCGGTTCGTTTCAAGTCGGCCGGAAAGTGGCCTGTGGCTTACTGACGACAGAGCCAAGAGACCGTCAATATGCGTTTCGATCGAGATTCTTGCTTGGAGGAATTGCAATGACCGATCAACATAGGTTCGTCTTAGCCGATCACGTTGATCGCGATCTATACACACGTTCCCAGACTCGGGAACGTGTCCTAAACGAGGCGATCGTCCAGGCCGAGATCAGCGAAAGCTTCGAAGAGTATCTTGAGATCTTCGACGCTTTTTACGCCGATGACATCGAGGTAAGCAGCGAAACCGGAGAAGAAGCGATTCGTGGAAAGGCGAGTGTACGCTCGCTTCTCTTCAACTTCCTTGTCCCGCTTCACGTAATGGCGGAGGTCGGTGGTCTATCGATATCCATTCGAGCGACCGCGATTCCTGGAGACGCTGCAGGCGAGACGCATTCTGCGTGGACACTCGACTTGGTCGGGGTGTTCGGTAGAACCTGCACTCTGAGCTGGCGCGCCCTCCGGAAATGGAATGCGTCTCGCGTAGTGTACGAGCATCACTATGACCATCAGCAAAGCGGCGGGCCATTGAGTTTCTATGACTTGAGTTTCAATGCGGATAAGCCTGCTGCAGGGTTTCGAAGGCCGTCATGACGCCGCATTCTGGGTTCTCCAAGGCCAAAGGGAAGGATTTGAGGCGGACGATTCCCCTAAGTATTGCACTCGAACCACGGGGCGAATTGCAGCGCCGGAGCGTGTTTGAAAGCCATCGACGTAAGCGCGTCGATGCGCGGTGAGAAGCGGGAACCGAAGGGATTGGCATTCTGGGTTATGTAACAATCGACGTTGCCCGGGGACACGGCGCGGACACTCGCAAAGAACGGCAAAAACATCACAACTACGGAGAGAAATAACATGGGAAAGCTCGAAGGAAAAATCGCGCTCGTTACTGGTGGCAATGGCGGCATCGGTCTTGCGACCGCGAAGCAGTTTGTGAACGAAGGCGCATACGTCTTCATTACCGGACGCCGCAAGCCGGAGTTGGAGGCCGCAGTAAAGGACATCGGAAGAAATGTAACCGGCGTACAAGGAGACGTGTCGAACCTTGGCGACCTTGATCGCCTCTTCGCACAAATCAAGCGGGAGAAGGGCAATCTCGATATTGTGTTCGCGAATGCCGGTGTTGCGACGTACGCCCCCTTCGGCAAGATAACTGAGGAGCACTTCGACTCGATCTTCATCATCAATGTGAAAGGCCTGCTTTTCACGGTGCAGAAGGCGCTTCCGCTGCTGCCGGATGGCGCGTCTATCATCCTGAATGCGTCTATCGTCGCCAGCAAAGGGTTGCCGGCGAATAGTGTGTACAGCGCCACAAAAGCCGCCGTGCGCTCGTTCGCACGGACATGGACAACGGACTTAAAGGATCGCCGCATCCGGGTGAACGCAGTGAGCCCAGGCCCCATCGACACGCCCGGGCTGAATGACCTGGTGGCTTCCACAGGGGTGGGCGAGCAACGCTTGAAGATGATTTCCAACACTGTTCCGCTCGGCCGGCTCGGTACACCCAATGAGATCGCCAGGGCCGTGGTGTTTCTCGCATCCGATGACAGCAGCTACATCACGGGCACGGAATTGTTTGTGGATGGCGGTTTCGCACAAGTGTAGGCGGTCAATAGCGGAGGGACACGGCATCAAAAACGGTTCCTCCGCTCCGCACTTCCTTGTGCCATCAGCCTGGAACTTTGATATTTTGCGACGTGCGGGCGTACTCGTGCGCAAACACGCGGTTCTGAATGTTGAAAAAGATTTGGCGCTCATAGAGGGAACAGGCGCGACTGGCAGCGTACAGTTTATAAGACCAGACAAGTTGCCACTCTCTAGGGGTGGGCGATATTTCCTCCCGAATAAGAGTCGCATCCTCGGCCGCGTACTCTTCGATTAATCGTGAAATACATGCGTGCTACTGAGGATCGGTTTGCAGGACGAACGCGAATGACGCTGATTCCTGGCGGATGACGGGCAAGCCGGAAGTAATCCCAGCAGACCCGATTCGCGCCATTACTTCCGGTTGGCCGACCATTCGTCCAGAATGTGCCGTGCGCGAACGGTGCGCGTTATCCTGACCGGCGGGCGAAAACTGCCCGTCTGGAAGGTTCCATTGGATTCTTTTCAGATTTCTTGACTCGCACGTTGAGTGAAATTCTAATTGAGAACAAGATTTGGCCTTCGCTTAGGAGGTAGAGGTCAGTGCGAGCCAAAATTGAGACCGGCCGACTCGTTCTGCGTCCGTTCGAGTCGGGCGACGTTGAGGCGGCGTTCGCATGGCTTGGCGACCCGATCGTGATGCGCTTCACTCCTACTGGTCCTGATACTTCCATCGAGCAGACGAAGGCCCGGCTAGCCAACTATCAGGAGCACCAGACCGAACATGGCTTCAGCAAGTGGATCGTCTTGGATCGTCACTTGGGCCGTCCGATTGGGGATTCGGGACTACTCGCGCTGCCGGAATACGGTTGGATCGACCTGGGCTTCCGCCTTGCCCAATTCTATTGGGGCCAGGGGCTGGCGACGGAGGCAGCATATGCTTGGGTTCGCGCCGCATTTGATGATTTTCACATCGACCAACTGACCGCATTCGTTCATCCCGAAAACGTCGCTTCGATTCGGGTTCTGGAGAAGTTAGGGTTTCATGTCGAGCGGCGTGACACGATAATGGGCATGAATTCAATTGTCTTCTCTCTTAGGGCCAACGACCGCGAAACGGATTCATGTTTACCCCGCCGCATGTCACTCGATTGGACCCGAGGGGAGTTACACGAAGGCCTACGCTGCTTCCATTCCGGCGCGTTCTTCGAGGCGCACGAACACTGGGAATCCATGTGGCTCGCGGCGCAAGAGCCGGACAAAACCTTTCTGCAAGGACTGATCCAGGTCGCAGCTTCGTTCCACCATTTTCAGCGCGGCAACTACGCCGGAACCATTTCGCTGCTGCGATCAGCGTTGCGCCGCCTCGACGCCTACCCAGAAGCCTTTGCCGGAGTCGCGGTCGCCCCGCTTCGAGCGACGATCCACCTGTGGCTCGGCGCCCTCGAAACGCCGTCACGCTCTCCCCTACCGCCCCTTCCGCAGCTCCAAATCGCCATCACGGGGTCATTTTCTTCGAACCCCGTTTCCCGATAGCTTCTATGATCTGCGATAGTTCAATCTGTCCGTTACCCTGTTTCTCCTCTTAAGTCGGCAATTCTTTATCGTAGGATGTCTCTGCTTTTATCTCTCGGTCTGGTGTTGCCATGTATCTTGGAAAATCGATGAAACCACTAAACAACGTTGAAAAGACTGTGATAGAGGTTCAAGGCTTTCGGTTCAGCGCTCTGGCGGCGGGTCCTGTAGATGGCGATCTTGTGCTGTTTTTACATGGCTTTCCTGAGTTTGCGAACGCATGGCTAGACGTGATGCGCCCGATCGCGGAAGCAGGTTTCCGCGCTGTGGCTGTAGACCAACGCGGCTATTCCTCCGAGGCCCGTCCGCAAGACGTGAAGGACTACACGATCGAGCACCTCATCTCCGACGTTCAGGGCTTTGTTAACGCGCTAGGTCATCGACGCTATCACCTTGTTGGTCACGACTGGGGCGCTCTAGTGGCTTGGGAGCTTGCCGCTACAGATCCAGATCGCGTTCTATCGTTGAGCGCCTTAGCCACTCCGCATCCAGATGCATTCTTCAATGCTATTGAGGCTGATGAGGATCAGAAACAGCGTTCGAAGTACATCTCTCTTTTCCGAATGCCCGGCGGCGTCGCTGAGAATTTATTCCAAGCTGACGACTACCAGCGCTTGCGAGGCGTTTACCAAGGGAAGCTATCTGACTCAGCAATCAATGAAAACATCCGTCGGCTTGCACAACCCGGCGCTCTCACTTCAGTCCTTAACTGGTATCGCGCATTGAATCCCGACGTGCGGATCGGAGAGATTAGCGTGCCGACTCTGTACATTTGGGGCTCACAGGATCTTGCCCTTGGTGAGACAGCCGCGATCGACACCGCAAGATACATGTCCGGGCCATACTATTTTAAAAAGCTCGAGGGAATATCCCATTGGCTTCTTGAGGAAGTTCCCGACCAAGTGTCGGAGTTAGTGCTAGAGCACATACGCACCAATGTCGGTCGTTAGAAATCGCCAACGCCGGTCGGGAGACGGCGTAACTCTGCCAGTTGGGCGCTCACGGCTCTTGGCTGCAGTTCTGCGATGCTCCCGTTCGAGGAAGCGTGGTTCTGCTGAATGCCGCTCGCGCTAAGGCCTCCACGAACGCCGTTTCGGGATAACTTCCGTGTTGCCGACCACCCGGAATCGTGTTGGGACCGAACAGCACTTCTGCGTGTGGCGTTTTGCATCCAACGGAGCGGCGCAACGAGCGATGGGCGCATGTCTCCTTCACAGCGATTACTATCGTTTAGCCGGTAACTGGAAAGCGTCGAGTGGCTCCAAATCCGTAGAACGCTCCACGCGGCGCTGGAGAACCAAAGAAAATCGGCAAAGCGTCACGAGAACGTGATCGCGTTCAGCCGTGCCATGTTCGACCATGCCTATGGATACCGCAACGTCTAGTTCGCTCTTTTGAATACTGGGCATGGCCGATTGTTCGGAAGCAATTACAGGATGTTCTGGAGGAGTTGATACGACGGGAATGCAAGGCCGAAATTGTGAACCTGAAGACAGCGAATTCGGAGGTTCCGGTTGATTTGTTTGTTCACTATCTTACTTCGGCTTTCTTTGCCGTTCTGATCTGGTGGATGGACCGCCGCAGCCGTTTAACACCGCCACAAATCGACGACGTATTTCGCTCGTTGGTCCTCCCTACAGTTCACGCCGTTCTCGGATAGGGCGTGATAAGACTAATTGCTATCAATATAGGGTGATATAATTCGTTCGATGCGATCTCGGGCGTCCCTTATAGCTGTCACGCTTGTGCTGCTCACTTGCCTTGTATGCCCCCTCGTCGAGATTTTCGACCACTGGGATCACACAATTCAAACCGGGAACGATACCGAATACACTTTGGTTCTTCTTGCATTGTGTGTGGGAGTGGCGTATTCGTTGGCGCGCTTCCTCTTCAAATCCGCGCCGCTTGGTTTTGTTGCAAATAGTCTGTTCGCTTCTTGCGCCCCGAAATCTTTCTTTACCGGGCCGTCCAGTTTCGCTTTGCCCCTTTTTGACGTAACAAGTCCTCCTCCCCTCCCCCTGCGTATCTAGAAATCTGCGGTACCTGATCCAAAAAAAAACGCTCAGGGGAGGTCCGTGTGTTTTGCTGCGCCGTGATGGGCCGTCCTTGCAGTTCAACCAAGACATATTTCTTTGTTCTTCCTCTATTTATGGACTGGGTGAATGAAGATGATTCTGGCTTGCCGTTCGTTCTCCGTGCGTCATGTTGCTATCGCGATTGCCGTATCGTTTCCCTTGTTGTTTTGCGCGACTGTCGCTGCCGCTCAAGCGTCGCGAGTTGGAGCAACTCTCGAGGGCACTGTGAGCGACGCCAGCGGCGCTGTCATTCCCAACTCGAAAGTTACGCTCTACAACCCTTTGACCAATCACTCTCGTACTGCAATAACTGACGAGCGGGGTTTCTTTCGAGCAGAGCAGCTTGGTGTCGGCAGCTATGAAGTGCGAGTGGAACAAACAGGCTTTGCACCTTATCGTCAAGCAGGCGTGGGAGCGAGTCTCGGACAAACCGTTCATCTCGACATCGTTCTAGCTCCGGCATCGGCGTCTGAACAAGTGACAGTCAACTCCCAACCCTCGTCACTTGATTCCTCACAGTCGTCAGTCGTCTCATCCGTAGATCAAGAGAGGATAGAAGAACTGCCTGTGCGGAGCCGAAATTACTTGGATTTCGTTCTACTTGCCCCAGGCGTTTCGAGTTCACCGATAGCCTCCGGCGCGATCGGTTCGACGCCACTTACCGGCAGTGGCTTCACTTTCGGCGGACTGAGATCGCGGAGCAACAATCTCTCCATCGATGGCCTGGACAACAACGACGAGTACGCAGGTTCGAGTCGTACCGAGCTTTCGCCGGAAATCGTGCAGGAATTTCAGGTGGTCAACAATGGCCTTTCAGCGGAGTCGGGCGGAGCCTCGGGAGGTTCGATCAATGTCATCACTCGTTCCGGGACAAACACAGTCCACGGCGACGCGTTCCTATTCGCGCAGGACGGCGCACTCAATGCGCGTGACCCGTTCGAAACTGAGTTCGGTAAGCCATCGTTTCGACGTTTCCGCGCTGGCTTCGCTCTGGGCGGACCTGTCACCAAGGACAAAACGTTTTACTACGCCGCTCTCGAACAGGAACACAACCGAGGGCAAATCGGCTCGGATATTGACCCTACCGTGGCATCCACGATAAACGCATTCCTCGCGACCGGAGCATTTCCACGACTAGCAACGCGCCAAATCACGACAGCTTTCTCTCCTATTGCGCGTGCGGAAACGGAAGCTGCGGGCAAGGTCGATCACCATCTCACGAAAGATACTGCGCTGATGCTGCGCTACACCTTCACAAACAACAAGGAATCAGGCGATGCGTTCAACACCAACGGCCTCCTAGACACAAGCGCGCGGGGCAGCAGCTTCACGAGCGACAACGCGCTTTCGGGATCGCTCACTACTGTCTTAGGCTCGGAAGCCGTTAGCGATTTGCGGTTTCAGGCTGCCACGCGCCATGCTGTCCTGCGCACGAATGAACCTTTCGGCCCGGAGATTGACATCGCTGGACTGCTCACCTTCGGGCGACCCTATGCAGGAAACAGCGAACGCCGCGAAAATCATTATCAAGCCAGCTATACGTACTCTCGCACGCGAGGAAAACATCTTTGGAAGGTCGGCGGAACTGTGAATCGCGTCAGGCTGCGGGCGCCTGTACCGGACGGATTCGATGGCGTGTATCTCTTTGGCTCTCTCGACGATTTCCTCGCGGGAGATCCTAATCAATTTCGCCAAGCGTTTGGGAATTCGAACGTGGATTTTCCGGTGACGAGTTTTGGTGGGTTCATGCAGGATCATTGGTCCCTCAACCGCCAACTAACGATTGATCTGGGCGTGCGTTACGATTTTGAGCGCCTGCCTGCCGGGTTCAATCAAGACACGAATAACGTCAGCCCGCGAATTGGTGTCGCCTGGAGTCCGTCTCCGAAATGGGTTTTTCGCGCGGGGTATGGAGTCTTCTTCGACCGCTACGTTCTCGCCAATTTGACGCGGGCCATCGAGAAAGACGGTTCACAGGCATTCGAGCAAGTAGCAGATGGAAACGCAGCAGCCAGCCTTTTCGCGGTAGCGCAGGGCGGAACACTTGTTGCGCCTGCATCCGGGATTGCCCCATCGATCTTCCGACCTGATCCGCGCATGGCGACTCCCTACAGCCAACAAGCCAGCGCCGGCGCAGAATACTTGCTCGCGAAGAATCTTACGCTGCGCACCGACTATTTGTTTGTTCATGGAGTTAAGCTGCCTCGAACGCTTAACGTCAATTTGTTGCCTCCGGTTGCCCTGACTCTTGCGAACTCCTCCGGCCTTGGTGTTCCAAATCCAACGCCACAGCAGATCGGACGAGAAGTCTTTTCTCCCAGTCGTCTCGATACTCAGTTCGACGACATCTATCAATTACAAGATTCCGCAGGGTCAACCTACAACGGAGGCTCGCTCACACTAACTCGCCGGATGAATGAAGAACTGGAATTCTCGGCGAGTTACACGCTCTCGAAGACATTTGACAACGCCTCGGACTTCGACGAGCAGCCCCAAAATCTTTTCAATCTGCGTACGGAGAACTCGGTTTCCCGCCAGAATCAGCAGCAACGCTTTGTTTTCAACGCGCTCTGGGACTTGCCCATTGGGGAGGAAGAGGACAAAGGTACGAAGTCGGAAGAAAGCACTAGCTGGCTCACGCAAACCTTCAGCCATATTGAAGTGGCACCGATTTTGACACTTGAAAGTGGCCGGCCTGTGAACCCGTTGACGGGCCTTGACTCGAATCAGAGTCACGCCTTTCCCCTCTCGGCCCGACCGCTCGGCCTCGGCAGAAATTCTCTGAACACACCCGCACTGGCCACGATGGACTTCCGCGTTCTGAAGTATTTTCCGTTCGGCGGTGTGAAACGTCTCGACGTGGTAGCGGAATTCTTCAACTTGTTCAACGGTGCAAACGTCTCTCAGATCAATCCGGTGTTTGGCTCAGGTTTGACTCCGATACCCGGATTTAGCCAACCGATCGCCGGAACGGGCGCCCGCCAAATTCAGTTCGCTTTGGATTTTGAGTTTTGAGAAGAGCTCAGCAAGAAGGTTGCGGTTGACAATTCATTCGAGTCTTAAAGGAGCCGTAAAGATCATGCCGATTGCCCGTATTACAAACGTTTTTCCGTTCCTTGCGTATTCTCTCCTAGTCTGGGCCGCCCTAGTTTATGGTCCTCGGCCAGCGTTTGCTCAGACAACCGCCTCATCCCTTGGACAGGCGGACGAGGTGCAATCGGTCTCGGGTACGTCCCCATCATCGGACCAGTCCTCGGACGGCAAGCGACAACCATCGACGCAATCCGTAATCTGTGGCGTGGCGCATCTTGGACAATGCCTCAAGGACATTGGCCACGATCAGGCTGGCATCTGGACCAGTCCATTGCGTATTGTTCCCAAAGATGCCATTTGGCTTGTGCCCTTCGCCGCCGGCACGGGAGTTGCGCTGCACTACGACGCACAAGCACAGCAGAATCTTGGGATCGACAAGAGCAGGATAGATGCGAGTAACATTGTCTCCGGTTTCGGTTCGCCCTACGCCACCCTTGGAGGTTCCGCAGGGCTCTACTTCCTCGCGCTGGGAACTCACAACGAGCACCTCGCCGAAACAGGGCGTCTGGGAGCGGAGGCGATCGTCGATTCCTTACTTGTAGTAGAAGCTCTGAAGCTCGCTACGAACCGCGAGCGTCCCAACGAAGGAAACGGCCAGGGGGGATTCTGGCCTCATGGCATTCGTTCCTACGAGCTTGACGGTTCTTTTCCTTCTGGGCACGCAGCGGAAAGCTTCGCTCTGGCGCGTGTGATTGCATCTGAATATCCGAGCAAGCCGGTCCAGATAGCGGCTTATGCTTTTGCCCTGGCAATTAGCGCGAGCCGCGTGACAGCTCGCCAGCACTTTCCTTCAGACGTTCTTGTTGGGGGCACTTTTGGGTATCTGATCGGCGGGTACGTGGTCCGACATCACGCAGCGGAAGGCGTTGATTCGGGGTTTTCTTTTGTTCCTGTAGTGGATCTGACCACGCATACATTCGGGGCCAACGTCGCGGTACGACCTAATCAGTTTGACTTCGCAAAGATTGGTCGGTTCGTGAACCGGATGGGTCGGAACTAGAGAGATGTTCCGCGATGAAAGGGAGCAAGACTCGTGACGTCGTTTGCGGGCGCGTGGTAAAAGGCGTCTGTTTCCGCCGTTGCATTCCCGCGAGCGTATTCTTCCTCCTTCTACACTTTCTTGCGATCTCTTGCTTCGCAGCGGAGCTGAAACAAAAAACCGCCGAAGCCTTCGACCGGTACATTCGCCTGACCGATGCTCGTATGGAGGCCGAGCTTCATCCTGGCGGTCCTTTTCTTTGGGTGGACTCGTTGCCCCAACCTCGCCGACAACGGCTTTATGATCTACTCCAGCGGGGAAAGCTCGAAATACGCCAAGAGAAGACAGAAGAGGAAGGCAAACCTATTGAGGTTCCCGATGGTCTGATCCATCACTGGAGGGGTGTAGCGTTCGTGCCCGGCGTTTCCCTGGAACGCGCCCAGTCGTTGTTGCAGGATTACGACAACCACTGGCGAACTTATAAACCCGACGTTCGCCGTTCGAAGCTTCTGGAACACACGGACAACACCTTCAAAATCTATCTGCAGTTTTACAAGGACTCCCCACGCCGCGTTTCTTTCAATACAGAATTCCAAGTTCGCTATACGAGGATCGATGCTACACATGTGATCAGCCGTGCGGTCTCTACCCGTATCGCTGAGCTGGAGCATCCCGAGCAACCTGATAGCTCGGAGTTTCCCGCTGACCAGGGGCATGGGTATCTTTGGCGTGTGAACAATTATTGGCGGCTGGAAGAAATGGACGACGGAGTCTACATGCAGGTGGAGTCCATTGCGCTTAGCCGAGATGTGCCCGCGATCTTCGCCTGGCTCGTGAACCCTCTCATTCGGCGCATTTCGCGCCAGACCCTTGCCAACCTTCTTAATGCCACGCGGCGGGGGCTTCAAAACCCAGGAACGGGTCGCGACAGTTCTGAATTGCATACTTTGCGTGAAGCAGATTCCCAGAAATTGTTGAAAAAATTGAAAACGTAAAGCAAAGGATGGAGTCGTTGGAAGGCGCGAACAGATTGTAAACCAGGTGCGCTGACCGCGGGCGGAAACCCCGCTGTCACAGGAATGTCACGCGAAACGCCGTGAAACGCAGCAAAGTGCGAATAAACGCATTTATGAATTCAAAACCCTGTGTTGCCTGGCTCAGCCAAAACTTATCGCGGAACATCGCCACGGGGTGCCCAGAGTGACGATCATGGGCGGCGTGATTCGGTGCGCCGTCTGTACACAATGGCCACCTGAAACAGGTCGAGCAGATTGCGCTACGACATTTCATTTCAGAGAAGAGAGTTTGCGGTACGAAAGGAGGGAACGCGTACAGTTTCGGAACTTCTTTGTGAAGCGAGCGGGTGCGGCGGTTGCAGCGGGTCGCCGGGTCGCGAGGGAACTAACTCGAACTTCCCTCACGGCGACCGTAGATCAGTCAAGAATCACTCATTGGACGGGCTCAAATACCAGTATTGCGGCTTCTTGATCGCCGAGCGCTTGAGACGCGACATAAAAGCGATTGAATTGCGGTACGAAGAGCGAAGTACCCGAACCGGGTCTGGTCTTGATCTTGGAGATCACATCGTAGTGGTCGAGGTCCTTACGGCGAAGTCGGGGTCATCGATGCCAAGACGGATAGGCATATCGGCGATATCAAAGTGGAGGCCCACCCTGCGGAGCTCCTCCTCGGTCAATTTTACATCCGGCGCCAACACCTAAGTTCCCGGCGTCTTCCTGGCGTTCGTGCGGAGATCCCTCGAACCCCGTTTCCGCATAGTTTCTGAATTGACCATCCGTACAGAACAGAACGACGGCCCAGGTAGTTTCTCAACCCGCGACCATCGTAAGTGAGA
>Ga0209648_10001971_pt1 | contig 16811 bp, 18 predicted proteins | sample GraSoi2013_115cm_FD_185830 | JGI IMG/M metagenome (GOLD analysis project Ga0209648, IMG submission 185830) | Grasslands soil microbial communities from the Angelo Coastal Reserve, California, USA - Sample 9_17_2013_115cm (SPAdes) (version 2) | ecosystem: Environmental > Terrestrial > Soil >...
GTCGTGTGGGAGCGCATGCACGCCGCCAACACCGGGCGCCGCCAGGCCGAGTGGCTGAGCACGCATCCTGCGGACACTACGCGACTCGCCGATATTCGTCAGTGGCTTCCCGAAGCCATGAAGTATTATCGGCCCCGTGACTGAGACCCTCGAATACGATGCCACCGGACTTCTCTGCCCGCTGCCGGTACTGCGCGCCAACCGCAAGCTGCGCGAGCTGCCGGTCGGCGGAGAGCTCACGGTGCGCGCCACCGACCCTGCCGCGGAACAGGACTTTCCCGCATACTGCAAGCAGACCGGCCACGAACTGGTTTCGAGTCGTCGCGAGGGCGAGGTGCTGATATTCGTCATTCGCAAACGTTGATCGCAAGAGCAGGTGCATGCCCAAGGTGAGCTTCAAGACGATCGATTCCATCGACGTGTCCGGCAAGCGCGTGCTGGTGCGCGTCGACCTCAACGTGCCGATGAAGAATGGGCAGGTGACCGACGCAACACGCATCGAACGCGCCGTGCCGACTCTCGCCGAGCTCGCGGCCAAGGGCGCCAAGGTGATCGTGCTCAGCCACTTCGGCCGGCCTGACGGCAAGCGCGTGCCCGAGATGTCGCTCAAGCCCTTGGTCGAGCCGCTGTCAAAGGCGCTGGGCAAGCCGGTCGCCTTCGCCGAGGACTGCATCGGCCCGCTGGCAGAGGACGCCGTGCGCGCGCTGAAGCCGGGCGAGGTGTTGCTGCTGGAAAATCTGCGCTTCCACAAGGAAGAGGAAAAGAACGACGCCGCCTTCATCGACAAGCTGTCGGTGCTGGGCGACGTCTATGTGAACGATGCCTTCTCCGCGGCGCATCGTGCGCACGCTTCGACCGAGGGCCTCGCCAATCGCCTGCCCGCCGCGGCGGGCCGGCTGATGCAGGCCGAGCTCGAGGCGCTCGAGAAGGCGCTGGGCAATCCCAAGCGGCCGGTGTGCGCCGTGGTCGGCGGCGCCAAGGTCTCGAGCAAGCTCGACCTTTTGGGCAATCTGGTGAGCCGCGTGGACAAGCTGATCATCGGCGGCGGCATGGCCAACACCTTCCTGCATGCCCAGGGGTTCAAGGTCGGCAAGTCGCTGTGCGAGAAGGACCTGGCGCCAACCGCGCTCGACATCCTGGCCAAGGCCAAGGCCGCCAAGTGCAAGGTTCTGCTGCCGGTCGACGCTGTCGTGGCCGGCGAGTTAAAGGCCAACGCGCCGCATCGGGTGGTCGATGTCGATGCCTGCCCCGACGATCAGATGATCCTCGATGTCGGTCCCAAGTCGATCGCGCTCTATCTCGAGGAGCTGGCCGATTGCGAAACCCTGGTGTGGAACGGACCGCTGGGCGCCTTCGAGATGAAACCGTTCGATGCAGGGACTGTGGCGCTCGCCGAGGCCGTCGCTCGGCTGACGAGTGCGGGCAAGCTTTTGTCGGTCGCGGGCGGTGGCGACACGGTGGCGGCTCTTGCCGCGGCGGGGGTGGAGGACAAATTCTCCTACGTTTCTACCGCGGGCGGCGCCTTCCTGGAATGGATGGAAGGCAAGACCCTGCCCGGCGTTGCGGCCCTGGTACGAGCGGCGTAAGAGCGGAGGCGATGACCACGCCGCCGTCCCCGCCTTCTTCTGCGCCCGATCGACCGCGGCTGCCCTGGGATCCGCCCGATCATTTCGAGAAGCGCATCCCGGACGGCGACAACCGCGAGCGGCTGGTCTGCGCGCGTTGCGAGTTCATCCACTATCAAAATCCCAAGATCGTCGCCGGCGCGGTGTGCACCTGGGGCGACAGGATCCTGCTCGCCAAGCGGGCGATCGAACCGCGCAAGGGCTTCTGGACCGTGCCAGCCGGCTACATGGAGCTCGGCGAGACGACCGAGCAGGCGGCCGAGCGCGAGGCCCGTGAAGAAGCCTGCGCCAGCATCGAGATCGAGCGCCTGCTCGCCATGTACAGCGTGGCCCGCATCGGCCAGGTGCAGATCATGTATCGCGCGCGGCTGCTGAGCGCCGACGTGGCGGCCGGCGTCGAGAGCGAGGAAGTCGCGCTGGTTGAATGGGCCGACATTCCGTGGGAGCAGCTCGCCTTTCCGACCGTCGTGTGGGCGCTCGCCCACTTCCACGAGTCGCGTAGCAAGACCGATTTTCCGACCTACTCCAATCCCAGGGGCGATCTCGCCCGCATGTGGCCGCCGCGCAAGCCGGCGGGAGTCTAAGCGTCCCGGGGCGTCAGCCTCCAAGACCTGCGTTCTTGACGAACCGTCGCTATGCGGCTCGCCGCATAGCGACAAGGTGCGCTCGCACCTGCCTTTTGTTGCCGGTTTTACTGGTTTTTGCTATCATCGTACGAACGTTCGGTAAGCGGACGAATCTGGAGGAAACCATGCTAACTGCAGCCAACAACGAGATGCTGACGCGCGTTGGGCCCGGCACGCCCATGGGCAATCTGATGCGGGAATACTGGATTCCGGCCTGTCTTTCGTCGGAACTGAAGGCTGACGGCGAGCCGATGCGGCTCCTGCTGCTCGGCGAGCAGCTCATCGCCTTCCGCGACACCGATGGGCGGATCGGCATCATGGAGCATCGCTGCCCGCATCGCTGCGCCTCGCTGTTCTTCGGACGCAACGAGGAAGGCGGCCTGCGCTGCATCTATCACGGCTGGAAATTCGACGTCGAAGGCAACTGCACCGACATGCCGAACGTGCAGCCAGCCCAAGACTTCAAGCACCGCGTCAAGGCCAAGGCCTACAAAGTGGTCGAGCGTGGCGGATTCGTCTGGACCTACATGGGGCCGCGCGCCGAGGCGCCGCCGCTGCCCAACATCGAAGTGCTGATGCTGCCGGAGGAGGAGCGTTTTACGCGCGTGCACCAACGCGAATGCAACTGGTTCCAGTCGCTCGAAGGCGACATCGACACCTCGCATTTCGGTTTCCTGCATGTCGGAAGCGTCAAGGCCGAGGACATCGATCCGACGACCATCCATCGCTGGAGCGTCGTCGACCGCGCGCCCGACTACAAAGCGACGGAAACCGAGTGGGGCACGATGTACGCAGCCTATCGCGAGGCCGAGCCGGGCACCTTCTACTATCGTTTCGCGCACTTCCTGTTTCCGTTCATCACTCACACTCCGAACGGCTCGTTCGAGGATCAGATCGCGTGCACGCTCAACGTGCCGATGGATGACACGCACACCATGACCTACAACCTCGCCTGGAAGAAAAAGACGCGGCCGCTGGAAACGCTGAAGAATGGCGACTGGATTCCGGGCCTGGCGCCCGACATGCAGTTCCTGCCCAACACCAACGACTGGTACGGCCGCCATCGCCTCGTGGCGCGACGCGACAACGATTATTTCCTCGATCGCGACATGCAAAAGAACGCCAACTATACCGGCATCCAGGGCATCGGACGCCAGGATCAGGCGGTGATCGAGTGCATGGGCGAGATCGTCGATCGCTCGCTGGAACACCTGGCGCCGTCCGACCGCATGATCGCCATCACGCGCAAGCGCCTGCTGACCGCGGCGCAGGAGCTGCTGGCTGAGAAGAAAGTGCCGGCGACCGTCGACAATCCCGACATCTATCGCGGGGCGCGCGGCGGCGCTTTCATCGCCTCGGCGAAGCTCGACTGGCTCGACGCCTATGCCGAGAAGCTGCAGACGGCCAAGAGCCCGCTCGGCCTGCTCAATCGGCTTCCAATGGCGGCTGAATAGCGTTGAAGCGGGACGGCTGCGCAAGACAGCCGCCGCATACGTCTAGCAGCGCGGCCGATGCGGGCCGCGCTCCGTCGGATCGACCGCGCTGGGAGGGCGTTCGGACCAGATGACCGTTGCCGTCGACTTGCCCGATCGGGCGGCTGCAGCGCCGCGCGATCTGTCACGCTACGGCCGGCCCGCCGGCATCGTCCTGCTGATCGTGCTGCTCTGCTTCCTGACGCTCTATCCGATGGTGATGCTGCTGTACGGCAGCCTCCATTCGACACCACCGGGAATCCCGGGCGAATTCAATCTCGACGGCTATGTCGGTCTCGTCTCGGCCGAGAACCTCGTGGTGCTGGCAAACACCGTGGGCATCTCGCTGGTGAAGACGATCCTGTCGCTGGCGCTTGCCGTGCTGCTCGCCTGGATCATCGCGCGCACCGACACGCCGGGCCGCGGCGTGCTGGAAGTGCTTATAACGCTGCCGTTCTTCATTCCGCCGATCCTGACGGCCACCGCCTGGGCCATGCTGGGCAACGCCCAGGTCGGCACCATCAATCTTTTATGGCGCTGGCTGACAGGCTCCGAGGGCACGCTCGTCGACATGTATTCCTACGGCGGCGTCGTCTGGCACATGATGCAGTATTCGACGCCGTTCATCTTCCTGTTCGTCGTCGATGCCTTTCGTGCGATGGATCCCTCGCTCGAAGAATCGAGCCGCATGTCCGGCGCCACGCGCTGGCAGACCTTCTGGCGCATCACCTTGGCCCTGATGCTGCCGGTCACGACCAGCGCCTTCATCCTGAGCTTCATCCGCGGCATGGAATCCTTCGAATCGGCGGTATTCTTCGGCACGCCGGTCGGCATCAACGTGATCACGACCACGATCTACAATTCGATCACCCAGCGCGCGCAGCCCGACTACCAGTCGGCCACGGCGCTGGGTTTCGCCGCCATGGCGCTGATGTTCCTGCTGCTGGTGCTGCAAGGGCGCCTGCTGCGCGGCCGCAGCTTCGCCACCGTGACCGGCAAGGGCTATTCGCCCAACATGATGCGGCTTGGTTTGATGCGCTGGGTGACCTTCGCCGTCTGCATCGCCTTCTTTGTCCTCACGGTGGCGCTGCCGATCGGCCAGCTCCTGCTGAGCTCGTTCTTCCAGTTCTTCGGCTTCTACCAGCTCGACATGCTGACGCTCGATCACTACCGCGACGTCTTCAGCAACCGCGCGTTCTGGAACGCCTTCGCCAACACCATGCTGCTGGGCGTCGTCGGCGCCACGGCGACCATGGCGCTGGGCGGCATCGTCGCCTATGTCACCACGCGCACCCGCTGGCGCGGCCGCCGGCTGATCGATGTCTTAGCCTGGCTGCCCTGGATGATGCCCGGCATGGTTTTAGGCATCGGCTTCCTGTGGGGCTTCGCCACGCTGCCGCACGCGATCCCGATCTACGGCACCTTGTGGGCGCTGCTGCTGGCCTACATGGCCCTCGGCACGCCGGTGGCGGTGCGAGTCGCCTCGAGCGCCTATCAGCAGATCGCCACCGACATCGAGGAATGCTCGCGCGTCCACGGCGCCGGATGGTGGCAGACGCTTTTTCGCATCCTGGTGGCGCTGGCGTGGCCCGCTTTCGCGGTCGGCTGGGTACTGATCTTCTTCGGCATCATGCGCGAGCTCAGCGCCTCGATCCTGCTCTATGCGCCGGATACCGAGGTCCTGTCGGTCGTGATGCTGAAGATGTGGACCGGCGGCAAGCCCGAAGAGGTGAGCGTCATCGGGCTGCTGATGCTGGTTCTGGTGCTGCTGTTTCGCTGGGTGCAGCTGCGTTTCATCAAAAAAAGAATCAGCACGCTTTAGGGCAAGGGAGACGTCGATGCTCAAGAGGATCTTCGCGACGCTGGCTGCCCTGTTCGCCCTGGCGGCGCCGGCGGCGGCCCAAAGCGACGCCGAGTGGCAGGCGGTGGTCGACGCCGCAAAAAAGGAAGGCAAGCTCGTCATCTACACCGCGACCTTGGGTTCGACCTACCACAAGGCGGTCTTCCAGGCCTTCGAGAAGAAATACGGCATCCGCATCGAGCTGCTCGAAGCGCGCGCCAGCGAAATTCGCGAGCGCGTGCGCATCGAGCAGGCGGCCGGCCGCTTCGTCGGCGACGTCCATCACAACGGCAGCACGACGACGTGGCTGATGACGCGCGATGGCAACCTGCAACCGCATGGCGCCATCCCCAACGTCAAGAACATCGTGCCGCCCTACGCGGCCGACGACATCCGCGTCCCCGCCGAGGTGATCAGCTACGCCCTGATGGTCAACCGCAACATCGTGAAGCCGGCCGACGAACCGAAGGGCTGGAAGGACATCCTCGACCCGAAATGGAATGGCAAGATTCTGTCCGACGACATGCGCGCGTTGGGCGGCGGCGCGGTGTTCTTCGTGGTCATGTACGACACGTTCGGCAAGGAATTCCATGAGAAGCTGGCGGCGCAAAAGCCGGTCTTCTCGCGCGACATCGCCAACAGCGAACGCCGGGTCGCCCGCGGCGAATTCCCGCTCTACCTCCCGTTCTCGCTGCAGGACTACAACCAGCTCAAGGGCCTGCCGGTCAAGCCGCTCGTGCCGCAGGAAGGCCGGCCCTATGTCCGCTTCGACCTGGCGACGCTCAAGGGGGCGCCGCATCCCAACGCAGCGCGTCTGTTCATGAACTTCTATCTCGAGCCCGAGCAGCAGCTCGTCTTCGCCAACGCCGGCTACAACCCGGTGATCGGGGGCGTGATCGAGAAGGTCTCCGACGATCTGCGGCCGCTGCTGGCGACCAAGGCGCTCGGCACCACCGTGCCCGAGCGGCAGGACGCCATGCTCGAACTCGCCAAGCAGATCTACAAGTAGCGGAGAGAACCGTGCCCAGCGTCACGCTGCAGACCGTCGGCCGGCACTTCGCCGAGGTGAAGGCGGTCGACGGCATCGACCTCGCCATAGAACACGGCGAGTTCGTCACGCTGCTCGGGCCGTCGGGCTGCGGCAAGACCACGACCTTACGCATGGTGGCAGGGCTGGAGCGCAACGACACCGGCAGCATCGTGATCGGCGGCCGCGTGGTGAGCGATGCGCTGGCCGGACTGTTCGTGCCGCCCGACCATCGCAAGCTCGGCATGGTGTTCCAGTCCTATGCGATCTGGCCGCACATGACGGTATTCGACAACGTCGCCTATCCGCTGCGCGTGCGCCATGTCGCAAAGGCCGAGATCCGCGACAAGGTGACGACGGCGCTGCGCCTGGTCGAGATGGAGCGCTTCGCCGACCGGCCGGCTCCCGCTCTGTCCGGCGGCCAGCAGCAGCGGGTGGCGATCGCCCGCGCCCTGGTGTTCGAGCCCGAGGTGCTGCTGCTCGACGAGCCGCTCAGCAACCTCGATGCCCGGCTGCGCGCCCAGATGGGCGACGAGTTCCGTGCCCTGCAGCGGCGGCTCAAGATCACGACCCTCTACGTTACCCATGACCAGGAGGAAGCGATGGCGCTGTCCGACCGCGTGGTGGTGATGCAGAAGGGCCGCATCCTCCAGGTCGGCGCGCCCGAGACCGTCTATCGGCGGCCGGCCAGCCGCGAGGTCGCGTCCTTCTTTGGCACGCCCAACCTGATCGAGGCCGCCGTGACGGCATGCCGGGCGGGGATGGACGGCGACTATGTCCTGACGATCGAGGGCGCGAACGGCCGCGGCGACTGCCGCGCCAGCCAGGCTGTCCAGCCTGGTGAGACGGTGCTGGTGATGGCGCGGCCCGAGGACGTGGCGCTGGCGCCGCCGAACGCAGCTGCATCCGCCGGACAACTCGCCTGGCCGGGCAAGGTCGTCGACGGCGTCTTTCGCGGGCCCCGTCGCTCGCTGGTGGTCGAAACGGCGGGGCTGCGCTTCAACGTCGAATGCCCGGCGACGCGTGCGGCGGCGGTGGGCGAAACGGTGACCCTGCTGGTCGACGCCGACAATGCCTGGGCACTAAAAGTCTGACGCGGTGTGGAGAGCGTAGATGGCGCGATTGCGGGCGGAAGATGCGGAGAGGCGGGCGGCAAGCGGCCATGGACCCGATTTCCTGGAAGCCTTTGCGCGCGGCCTGCGGGTCATCGCGGCGTTCGGCCGCGAGAAGCGCCATATGACCCTGAGCGATGTCGCGCGCGCCACCGACTTGCCCAAGCCCAGCGTGCGCCGCGCGCTCTACACCCTCACCTGCCTCGGCATGGCGGCGAGCGACGGGCGCACCTTCCGGCTGACGCCGCGCATCATGGAGCTGGCGTCGGCCTATCTCGGCTCGAACATGGTCTCGACCATCGTCCAGCCGGCCTGCGAGCGAATCGGCGATCGGACGGAGCAGTCGTGCTTTGCCGCGGTCCTCGACGGCTATGACATCGTCATGATCGCCCATTCCCTGCACGGCCGCCCCGACGTGCTGGCGCCCACGATCGGGCTCCGGCGCCCCGCCTTCAACACCGCGGCAGGCCGCGCCATCCTGAGCCAGCTCCCCGACGAGGTATTGGACGCCTGGCTCGACAAGCTCGAGCCCAAGGTCATGACGGACTTCACCGTCACCGATAAAGAGGCGCTGCGTGAGGAGATCCTGCATGTGCGCCAGCAGGGCTATGCCGTCACTGCCCAGGAACTGCGCCGCGGCTACCATGCCGTGGCCGTGCCGCTCAAACGCTACGACGGAGGAACGATCGCCGCGGTGTGCGTGGCCGCCTGGGTCGAGGACTCCTCGATGGGCTCGTTTGCCGAAAAGTACCTGGCGGCCCTGCGGGAAGAGGCGACAGCACTGCAGCCGCAGCTTCTCTAGCCGAACGGATTGTTGGCGCCGTCCCAGTAGCGCTTGAGCAACGGCACCTGCAGGAAGGCGAAGACGAGGGTCAGCGGAAAGCTCAGGAACATCTTGCTGCCGATCCAGGTCTCGGTCGAAAAGCCGCGCCACATCACCTCGTTGACCGCCGCCAGCACGAAGAAGAACAGCGCCCAACGCAGGGTGAGCTTGCGCCAGCCCTCGTCGGTGAGCCTGAACGCCGCGCCGAAGATCGGCTTCAGTAATGGCCGCTGGAGGAACAGCAGGCCGCCACCCAGGATGACGCCGAACAGGCAGTTCACGATGGTGGGCTTCAGCTTGATGAACGTGTCGTCCTGCAGCCAGATCGTGAGCCCACCGAACACCAGCACGAAGAAGCCGCCGACCAGCGGCATGATCGGCCAGCGTTTCTCCAGCCAGCGATAGCAGGGCAGCGCCACCGCCGTGGCGGCGACGAACACGGCGGTGCCGGTGAAGATGCCCCACTTGGCATTGGCCACGAAGAACAGCACCAGCGGCCCCAACTCGAGCGCCGTCGCATAGAGGCGGCGCATGCCGCGTGCCTGACCCGCGCCTTCGCTCATGCCGGCAACCCCATCAATCCGCGCGCAAAGGCCTGCGCCTCGAACGGCCGAAGATCGTCGATGCCCTCGCCGACGCCGACGGCGACCACCGGCAGCCCGAATTTCTCGGCCAGCGCCACCAGCACGCCGCCCTTGGCGCTGCCGTCGAGCTTGGTCACCACCAGGGCGTCGACCGGCGATAGGGTCTTGAAGGTCTCGACCTGGGCGTGGGCGTTCTGGCCGGTCGTGGCGTCGAGCACCAGCAGGCAAGAATGCGGCGCGTCGGGATCGAGCTTGCGGATGACGCGCACGATCTTGGCCAGTTCGTCCATCAGGTTCGACTTGTTGTGCAGGCGGCCCGCGGTGTCGATCAGCAGCACGTCGCACTTTTCGGCCCGCGCGCGTTCCAGCGCCTCGTAGGCTAGCCCCGCGGCGTCGGCGCCGGTATCCTTGGCGATCACCGGCACGCCGGCGCGATCGCCCCATATTTTCAGCTGTTCGACGGCGGCGGCACGGAAGGTGTCGCCCGCCGCCAGCATGACCTTGCGGCCCTCGCTCTTGTAGAGGTTGGCAAGCTTGGCGATGGTCGTCGTCTTGCCGCTGCCGTTGACGCCCACCACCAGGACGACAAAGGGCTTGCGCGCGCTATCGATGGCGAGCGACGTCGCCACCGGCTGCAGGATTTCGGCGATGTCGTCGGCGAACGCCGCGCGCACTTCCTCGTCGGTCACTTCCTTGCCGAAGCGCTCCTTGCCGAGCTTCTCGACCAGGCGCGCCGCGACCGTGACGCCGAGATCGGCCTGGATCAGCGCGTCCTCCAGTTCGTCGAGCGTCTGCTGATCGAGCTTCTTCTTGGTGAAGAGGCCGGTGATGCTCTCGGCGACCTTCTTGGTCGACTTGGCGAGACCCGAACGCAGGCGCGACAGCCAGCCCTTCTTCGCGGTTTCGCCCTTCTCGGCTTCGGTTTCGATGTCGCTCACATCCATTCCTCAGGCCAGCAGCGAGGGATCGAGCTCGCCCTTGAAGGCGAGTGCTATGCCGCCGGTCATCATCACGTGGTCGTCGCGCAGCCATTCGATGGCGAGCGTGCCGCCATCGACGATCACCTGGGCGCTGCGCTTGACCAGGCCACGCCGGTTCGCCGCCACCAGCGCCGCGCAAGCGCCCGAGCCACAGGCGAGCGTCAGCCCGGCGCCGCGTTCCCAGACCCGCAGCCTGAGCTTGTCCTCGCCAACAAGCGCGGCCACGCCGATATTGGCGCGTTCGGGAAAGAAGCGATCATGCTCCAGTTGCGGACCCAGCTCTGCGAGCGGGATGGCGGCGACATCGTCGACAAAGAAGGTGGCGTGCGGATTGCCCATGCTGGTGCCCACGGGATCTTTTAGCGGCCCCAGCCCGACCGGCATGTGATTGGTGTCGCAGGCCTCGCGCACCGGAATGTCGCGCCAGTCGAGCCGCGCCGGCCCCATGTCGACCGAGATCACCGGCAGGCCGTCGGCGGCCGTCCCGGCCTTCTGCGACTCGAGCAGGCCGGAAATCGTCTGCACCGTGACATGGTCGGTCCGGCGCTCATCCATCAGCACCGAGGCGACGCAGCGCGTGGCGTTGCCGCAGGCGCCGGCCTCGCCGCCGTCGGGATTGTAGATGCGCATGAAGACGTCGGCGTCGCTTTCGGTCGGTGCCTCGAGCACGATCAATTGGTCGCAGCCCACGCCCAGCCGCCGGTCGGCGATGGCGCGGCGGCGCGCCGGCGTCAGGTCAAACGCCGCCCCGCGCGCATCGAGCACGACGAAATCGTTGCCCAGCCCGTGCATCTTGAGGAACGGCGTTCCAGTCATGCGCTACCGACCATGCGGCGCTATATGGCGGTTCGGCCGGGCCAGCGCAACGAGCGCGCCCGGACCTGGCCGGCATGGGGCCCGCCCAATTCACGCACATCCAGCGCCGCCAGCCGCTTGGTGTAGATGGTCAAATGCAGGATGCCGAGCGGGTCATAGGGCATGGCCGGCTCGACGAACAGGTTGCGCTCGGCGTCCCAGAAGGGCGTCGCATGATGGATCGGCCAGTTGCAGCGGCTTGGCAGCGGCTCATGCCTAAAACCCTTGTCATAAACCAGGACGTTCAGCGCCAGCTGATCGGTGAGGTCGGTCGAGCGCTGCAGCGCCTCGCCGTAGATCCTGGCCCAGCCTGCCCAATGCGACGCGTCAGCCTCGAGGGCAAAGACGCCGGCATTGATCATGGGGTAACGGATCAGCCGCTCGGCCGTCGCCTTGTCGAAGCAGGCTTCGTAGGCCGCGCCGCAGACCGCGGAGAACTCGCCCCAGGCATGGTGATAGTGGCGCATGGAACGGTGGATCTCCGGCGCCACCGCAAGCGCGCCGGTGCGCGCGGCCGCGAGGAACAGTCCGATCGCGTCGCCCTGCTGCACCCAGCAATCGGCGTCGATCCAGAAGTAAAGCTCGAAGCCCGGAAAGTAGCGCGGCAGGAAGGGCCGTGCGGTCAGTGCCTTGTAGCCGTCCTGCAATTTGGCGCGGCCGGGAAAGTCGAAATCCCACCGCGGCACGACCAGGGTGGCACCCTGCGTGCGGCACCAGCCGCGCTGCTCCTCGGTGAGACCGCAATCGAGCACGCCGAGTGAAAGCGCCCTTCCCTCCGGCGTCGCGCGCAGCGAGCCGATGCAATCGCGCATCAACTCGAAATAGCCCGCGTCGCCGCCGGTGATCGCGATGGTTCGTTCCGACACGTGGTCAGGATGGCTCATCGGCACTTTGCTGTCGCCTGGCATTGCGCCACAGTAAGACGGCGGAGGAAATATCAATGGCCAAGCACGTCGACTACTACGTCTCGCTGAACTCGCCCTGGACCTATCTCGGCTCGAAGCGCTTCGAAGCGATCGCCCAGAAGCACGGCGCCGACGTCACCATCTGGCCGGTTGATTTCGGGTCGGTATTCGCCGTCTCGGGCGGCCTGCCGCTGCCCAAGCGCGCGCCGCAGCGCCAAGCCTACCGCATGATGGAGCTGAAGCGCTGGCGCGATCATCTCGGCGTGAAGACGACGCTCGAGCCCAAGTTCTTCCCGGCCAACGAGGTGCCTGCCGCCAAATGCGTGATCGCATTGCGCGAGCAGGGCCGCATGGCCGACGCCATCAAGCTCGCTCACGCCGTGCTGGCGGCACTTTGGACCGAGGAGAAGAACACCGGCGATCCGGCGACCCTGCAGGCGATCATCGCCGGTTGCGGCCTCGATGCGGCCGCCGTGATCAAGGCGAGCGCAACGCCCGGCATCGCCGAAAAGCGCGAGACCTACACCAAGCAGGCGATCGAGCGCGGCGTATTCGGCGCGCCCTCGTTCGTGATCAACGGCGAGATCTTCTGGGGCCAGGACAGACTCGACTTCGTCGACCGCAAGCTCGCCGCCTAGTGCGCTTACCTCACCCTGAGGAGTGGCCCGCAGGGCAACGTCTCGAAGGGTGGGCCCAGTCATGGTGTAGCCATGCTTCGAGACGGCCGCTGCGCGGCCTCCTCAGCATGAGGCGCCTTCTGGTCAGACATCGAGATAAGCGGCTGCCGCGATGGCGAGGCCGTTGTTCACCATGTGCGCCACCAGCGAGGGCCACAGCGAATCGGTGCGTCGCCGCAACCAGCCGAACCACAGGCCGAGCGGCAGGACGAGGACCGCGTGCGCCGGCTCGACATGGGCGGCGGCAAAGGCGAGCGAGCTCACGATCCAGGCAAGGACGGTCCCCCAGCGGCTCGCCAGCCAGCCATAGAGCAGGCCGCGAAAGACCAGTTCCTCGGCCAGCGGCGCGAGGACGGCCATGGCGAGGAGACTGCCGACGAACCCCGGCTCGCGGGCGATCTTGCCCACTTCCTTCATGCCCTCGGGCTCGATGCCGAGATGGCTGACCGCGACCGACAGCACCTCCGTGACCAGCACACCGAGTACGACGGGCCGCCAGCCGACAGTGCGAAAGCCCAGCGCCGGCAAAGCCGCCCAGCCCATCGGCGCCACCGCCGCCAGCACGGCGAGCAGGCCGACGCCAAAGAACGCGGCGATGATCACCAACGTACCCTGACCGCGCACCAGCCAAACGGCCGGGACCAGGAGCACCGGCAGGGCCAGCAGAAAGATCAGGATCGCCCATCCGCGGACGGGAACAAAATCCTTTTGTATCAAGGGGTTGCTGTCAGACGCCAAGTCTTTTGACTCCTTGCCCGGCAGGCCTTATACCCCGGCCGCTCAATCGGTCGTGCCGATTTCTACCGGTTCCCCCTTCGGGGAGCTCCGCTGATCCGCGAAGGTTCGCGCATCGGCGCGATATTCGTTTGGGCGAACGGAGTTGTGAAAGGCATGTTCGAGGGTCTCAGCAAACGTCTGGGCGACGTCTTCGACAAGCTTCGCGGGCGCGGTGCGCTCTCCGAAGCCGACGTCGACGCGGCCCTGCGCGAGGTCCGGACCGCCCTCCTTGAGGCCGACGTTGCGCTGCCCGTCGTGCGCCAGTTCATCGATTCGGTCCGTCCCAAGGCGATCGGCGCCGATGTGATCCGCTCGGTCACGCCGGGTCAGATGGTGGTCAAGATCGTCAACGATCATCTGGTCGAGATGTTGGGCGGCACCGTGGCCGACCTCGACCTCAACGCCATTCCGCCGGTCGTCATCCTGATGGTCGGCCTGCAGGGTTCGGGCAAGACCACGTCGAGCGCCAAGATCGGCTATCGCCTGAGCCAAGGCCCGCAAGGCATGGCGGCCGAGTTCGGCGGCAGTTTCTCGATCAAGCGCCGCGTCATGATGGCCTCGCTCGACACCCGCCGGCCGGCCGCGCAGCAGCAGCTTGCGATCCTCGGCCAGCAGACTGGCGTGCCCACCCTGCCGATCGTGCCGCTCGAGATGCCGCTCGCCATCACGCGGCGCGCGCTGGAGACGGCGCGGCGCGAGGGCTTCGACGTGCTGATCCTCGACACGGCGGGTCGCCTGTCGATCGACGAAGGGCTGATGAGGGAGGTCGCCGACATCAGCGACCTCGCCAAGCCCACGGAAACGCTGCTCGTTGCCGACGCCATGACCGGCCAGGACGCCGTCAACGTCGCCAAGGCCTTCAACGACCGTCTGGCCGTCACCGGCATCGTGCTGACCCGGGTCGACGGCGATGCGCGCGGCGGCGCCGCGCTCTCCATGCGCGCCGTCACCGGCCGCCCGGTCAAGCTGATCGGCGTCGGCGAGAAGTTCGACGCGCTGGAACCCTTCCATCCCGACCGCATCGCCGGTCGCATCCTCGGGATGGGCGACATCGTCTCGCTGGTCGAGCGCGCCGCCGAGACGATCGACAAGGAAGACGCCGAGAAGCTCGCGGCCAAGGTCCGCAAGGGCCAGTTCGACATGGACGACCTGCTGAGCCAGCTCCGCCAGCTGCGCAAGATGGGCGGCCTGTCGGGCCTGATGGGCATGCTGCCCGGCGCCATGCAGGCCAAGGCCGCGATGTCCAAGGCCAAGATCGACGAGAAGCAGCTCAAGCGCCAGGAGGCGGTCATTCTCGCCATGACGCCCAAGGAGCGGCGCAATCCCGATCTGATCCACGCCTCGCGCAAGAAGCGCATCGCCAAGGGATCGGGCGTGCAGGTCCAGGATGTCAACAAGCTCCTGAAGCAGCATGCCGACATGCTGAAGATGATGAAACGCGTCAACAAGCTCGGCGAAAAGGGCTTTATGCGCAGCCTCGGCGGCATGACGCCGCCGCCCGGCTTCCCGCGCTGAAGATTCAATGAAACTCAACACCATCGGACGAATCGAAAGAGAGGACTTTTAAGAATGCTAGCGATCCGCATGACCCGGCACGGCGCCAAGAAGCGTCCATTCTTCCATATCGTGGTGGCCGATTCGCGCAGCCCGCGCGACGGCCGCTTCATCGAGAAGCTCGGTACCTACAACCCGCTGCTGCCGCGCGAGCACGCCCAGCGCATCACGCTCGACAAGGAGCGCATCGCCCATTGGCTGAAGATCGGCGCCCAGCCGTCGGACAGGGTCGCCAAGTTCCTCTCCCAGGCGGAGATGATGAAGCCGCGCGAGCGTCGCGAGCAGACCAAGAAGCCGCAGCCGCGCGCCAAGGCGCAGGAGCGCATGAAGGCCGCCGCCACCGCCGCTGCCGCGCCGCCCGCCGAGGGGGCTGAGAAGGAGGCCGCGGCGAGCTGATGAAGCGTTCTGATGACTAAGGGCCGCGTCCTGCTGGGCGTCGTGGCCGCGCCGCACGGGGTACGCGGCCTGGTGCGCATCAGGAGCTTCACCGAGGACCCGATGGCGATCGCCTCCTACGGCGCGCTGTCGGACGAGACGGGGCAGAAGCAGTACCGGGTCGAGGCATTGAGCGCCGTCAAGGGCGCGGTGCTGGCCCGGATCGAGGGCGTAGCCGATCGAACGGCGGCCGAGGCAGCACGGGGATTGCGGCTCTATGTGGAGCGCAGCGCACTGCCGGCGACGGGCGAGCGGGAGTGGTACGAGGCGGACCTTGTCGGGCTCGCCGCGGTCGGCCGGGACGGCCGGGATTGGGGAAAGGTTTTGGCCTTCCACGATTTCGGGGCCGGGCGGGCGATGGAGGTTTCGGGCGGCAGTGCATCACGCAGTTCGGTGATGCTGCCCTTCACCAACGCGGTGGTGCCCGAGATCGACGTCGAGGGCGGCAAGGTGGTGGTCGATCCGCCGGCGGGCGTGCTGGCGGGTGGAGAAACGAAGGAGGCGTAGGACAAGGTGTGGCGCGCGACGGCGCTCTCGCTCTTCCCGGAGATGTTTCCGGGCCCGCTGGGTGAGAGCCTGGCCGGCAAGGCATTGAAGGAAGGCGTGTGGCGGCTCGAAGCCGTCGACATCAGGCGGTTCGCCAAGGATCGCCATGGCACGGTGGACGATGCGCCCTTCGGGGGCGGCGCCGGCATGGTGATGAAGCCCGACGTGCTGTCGGCGGCGCTTCTAGCGGTCGCCGAGGCGCCCGGGATGGCGAGCGTACCGAAGCTGCTGCTGTCGCCCCGGGGCGCGCCGTTCACGCAGGCGCGCGGGCGGGAACTGGCGGCGGGTCCGGGCGTGGTGCTGGTGTGCGGGCGGTTCGAGGGCGTCGACGAGCGCGTCATCGAGGCCCATGCGCTGGAGGAGATCTCGGTCGGCGATTTCGTGCTTTCGGGCGGCGAGATCGCAGCCATGGCGGTGATCGATTGCTGCGTGCGGCTGCTGCCCGGCGTGATGGGCGAGCCGCAGTCGGCGAGCGAGGAGAGTTTCGAGGACGGATTATTGGAGTACCCGCACTACACAAGGCCCGCGACCTGGACCGGGCCCGACGGAACCGAACGGCGCGTGCCGGAGGTTCTGGTCTCGGGCCATCACGGCAAGGTCGCCGACTGGCGGATGAGGCAGCGGGAAGAAATCACGCGGCGACGGCGACCCGATCTGTGGGCGCGCCGGCGGACCGCAACGAACGAAGACAAGTGACGAAAGGATGGATGCGATGAACATTCTCGATACGATCGGCCAGACGACGATGGACAAGGTGCAGGCCGAACGGCCGGTGCCGCGCTTCGAGGCCGGCGACACGGTGCGCGTGCACGTCAAGGTGCAGGAAGGCAACCGCGAACGCCTCCAGGTCTATGAGGGCCTGTGCATCGGCCGCAAGAACGCCGGCGTGAACTCCGCGTTCACGGTGCGCAAGATCAGCTTCGGCGAGGGCGTCGAGCGCGTGTTCCCGCTCTACAGCCCGAACATCTGGGAG
>Ga0209648_10001972_pt1 | contig 16810 bp, 15 predicted proteins | sample GraSoi2013_115cm_FD_185830 | JGI IMG/M metagenome (GOLD analysis project Ga0209648, IMG submission 185830) | Grasslands soil microbial communities from the Angelo Coastal Reserve, California, USA - Sample 9_17_2013_115cm (SPAdes) (version 2) | ecosystem: Environmental > Terrestrial > Soil >...
GTGGGCGAGCGCGCATGGCGCTGGTGATGCGCTATTACTCGGACATGAGCTACGACGAAATTGCGGATGCGCTGGGAGTGCGGCGCGCCTTTGTGGGCGTGGTGCTGCTGCGTGCCCGGCACGAACTGCGACAAGCGCTGGAAGGCAACGCGGCGCTGGCGGCGGGAGGGGCTTCATGAGCGAAATGCCTGAAGGAAAAATGAAGCATTTGGACGAGATGACGCTCCTGCTGTACATCGAGCGGCAACTAGATCGCGCGCGCGGGCTGGAAGTTTCCGCGCACACACAAGAATGCGAGGCGTGCCGCACGCTGCTACGGGCGCTGGAGCGCGAATCGCGGCTGCTGACGCGCGCGATGCTGGAAGAAGACGAGCCGCTTCCTTCGCGTCTCGCGCACTTTCAGGAACGTGCGCGCAAGTCGATGCAATGGATTTGGGGATTGGTTTTCGGACTGGCGGCCACGGGAGTTTACGCACTCTATACGGGATATATCCAGCCCTGGCAGCAACAACTGGAACAAGCGGGATTCGGCGGATCGAACCTGCTGGGCTTGCTGATTTTTCAGGGCACCATGTGGAAAGGATGGCAATCCATGATGACGTTCCTCGAGGTGCTGGCGATGGTGACGCTGGCGGGACTGGGAGCCATGTTCTTCCGGCGGCGCATCCGGCGCGGTTCGGCGCTGGCGCTGGTCTTCGCGGGGTTCTGCACTGTGCTGGCGGTGCCGCCGGGGGCTTCGGCGACGGAGATGCGCCACGAGGAACGGCTGACGATTGGCAAAGACGAAGTGATCCACAGTGACCTGTATGCCGCCGGAGGACGAATCCGAATCGAAGGCACGATCGAAGGAGATCTGGTGGTGGCGGGCGGTGACATCGAAATTTCCGGTCATGTTCTGGGCGACGTGCTTTCGACCTCGGGAAACTTGCGCGTTATTGGCCAGGTGGACGGAAGTGTTCGCAGTTATGCGGGAAACGTGTCGGTGAAAGGAACGGTCGGCCGCAACGTGATGGTGGCCGGCGGCGATGTGAATATCGACCGGGATGCCAAAATCGGAGGGAGCCTCACCTCATTTGCCGGGCATGAAGCCCTCGATGGGCACGTGGGCCGGGATTTATTGGCCATGGGAGGGCAGGTCACTATTACCGGCGATATTCAGGGATCGGCGAAGATCTGGAGCGGTGAGTTGATAATTGATTCGTCGGCGCGTGTCGGCGGCCCGATTGATTTTAAGAGTGACAATCCGCCGCAAGTTTCCTCCGGGGCCAAGCTGGCTTATCCGGTTCATTACGAAAAGCCGAAGCACAGGGACGATTACCGCACGGTGCACTACTACATCTGGCAGGTGATCTGGGCGGCGGCGTACATCTTGTTCGGACTGGTGCTGTTCGCGTTGCTGCCGAAGTTTTCAGAGGATGCGGTGAAGTCGACGGAGAATTTGCTCGGCTCTGCGGGGCTCGGCATCCTGGTCGGATTCGGACTGCCGATTGCCGCGTGCATTGCCTGCGTCACGGTGGTGGGATTGTTTATCGGGCTGGCGACGCTGTCTCTTTGGTACGGGGCTTTATATTTCGGAGCGGTGATCATCGGAGCAATGGTGGGGCAATGGCTGATGGGGCGCACCGGCGAACCCTGGCCATTGATTGGACGAATGGCCGTTGGAATGGTCATCGTGCGGCTGTTGACGATCATTCCTCATGTGGGCTGGGTGTTCAAGTATGGGGCGGCGTTATGGGGGATTGGAGCGATCTCCCTTGCAATTTACCGGCGCTTTCAGCCAGTGATCGCTCCCGGCGCGCCATCTGCGCCCTATACGCCGCCGATGCCGCCGAATACGACGGTGGGCGGACCGCTGCCGGCCTGAGAAGAATAAGAAACTTTCCAACGATTTGAAAAAGAGCGGGCTCCCCGACCACGTTGGGGAGCCCGCTGCCTTTTGCGGAGGCGGTGATGACGCAGACTAAGGCTGGCGTACCTTGGCGGCGAAGAAAACCGGATTTGCGTTATTGCCGACGTTCTGCAGGTAGAGGACGCGAAGTCCCACGGGCTTAGCTGCGATCAAGCTGGAGGTGTTACCGGTCACGCCATCTAGATTGGTAACACCATCCGCGCCCAGAGCACCGTTGAAGAAAGCCTGGACGCCTTGCTGAGGAGTGACGAGAGTTCCGAAATAGGTGGGCAGCGTATCGATAGCCACGGTGCTAGCGGTGGCTGAAAAGACATTGGCACGGAAGCGCGACCAGCGCAGGATGACCGTGTCGACAGTGGCGATGGCAAGCGTGGGCGGGTTTGCCGCTGTGAAAGCGGAGACATGGAGGCTCACGGTCTGCCCCTGGTGGATGGCCGACGTGGTGGTCTGACCGCTAAAGTTTTGGAGTTCGGCGTTGCAACAGATGCTCACGAGGAGGCCCTTGGTGTCGACAAAGAATGGATTGACAAGGGGGTTTGTAGAGAGATTTACGGTAAGGAGATCGCCAACGTTGAGTCCGCTAATAAGCGAGTTGGTGGCGAGCAGAACTTTATCGGTGACGGCAACAGTGAATTGGTTAGTAGCGTTAACCTTGTAAATTATACCTTCGACGAAGTCCTGCTGGGTTTGATTCAGCGGCTCGAATTCCTTGAGATCGAACGTTCCATCCGATTTTAGGAAGGCGTCGACGCTGGCGATCTGGCCCTTGGCGACGCAAGTAGTAAAGGTGGCTCCTGGAGCCACGCAATGCGCGTTATCGGGGCTGGGGTCGAAGAACGAGGCCGAAGTGCTGTTGGCGATAAGCGTGCCGCGGGTGTTTGAGGCAATCGTAACTTTGGTGCCGCTGAGACTGACGACGCCGGTGAAGTCCTCGATGAGTTCGAGCTGATTCGCGCCGAGATTGGCATTGGTGCGAGGCAAGGTGAAGGCCGTGAAGACGCCCGGGTTGGGAGCGACGGGATTGAAATTGACGGACAGAGTGCTGTTCGTGAGCGAGATGGCATTCTTCAGGTTGAAGTCGAGCTCGATGCCTTGCTGACCGCCGGAGGTGGCGTTAAACGTGAACGAGGCGACTGAGGGCGTGCCAGCGGCCGAGAGAGTGGCAGTACAGACAGCACCGGCCGCACACGGCGTGCCGTTTGCAGTGATGCTGGAAGCCGTGTCGTTCAGGAAGGTGATCTCCTGGCTGGTAAGAGTAACCTGAAGTGTGTAGGTTCCCGGCGACACATTGGCGACGAGGGCGCCGAGGAAGGCCGTGTCGGATTGCAGCCGCATCAGATCAACGACAGTTGTGGCAGGCGTCAAAGTCACGGCGGCGCCACTCGTAGGAGTAAGGGCAATCCCGACAATGGAAACTTTAAAAGAAAGGATCGATGGATTCGCCGGCAGCGTATCGGCGACCAGGGTGAAACTTACCGTGGCATTGCCACCGCCGCCGCAGTTGCTGGTACACCTATTTTTGGGACCGCTGCAAGAGGACAGGGACAACGCGGTGACCAATAGAACAGGAAGAAGCGAAAGAGTTTTGCTGCGATTCATGTGGCCCCCCACGACAGAATAGTATGCGTTCGCCCTCCCTGGAAGGGAAACGCTCACAGATCCCGCCCTGGAATGTAACGCGGAGGGAGCGCCGTATGGCACGCAAAAGGAAGTGGCGTGTTCAACTCTTAAATGCCTTGAATCAAGGGGGATGCAATGCGCGTCCGCGGAGGGCAGGCTGTTGGCGGAGCAATAGGAAAGGGTATGGTATCGTAACTGGTTTCCATGTCTTCCCGTGCGGGAGTGAAGGCGGATTTCTGGCAAAGCGCGCATCCAATTCGGTGGAGGACTCCACGGTAATGAAGCTCAAGCGAGCGGCGCACACCGCCCAGCGCGAGTATACGCCGCTCGATGATGACCCGGCGGACGCGGAAGGCGCGGCCCGCACCGCCACTACCGAATCGGCGAAGCCTTCGATGCAGGAAATTTTTGGCCCCGGAGGATTCCTCGAAAAGTGCATGAAGGGCGGGTTTGACCCAACTACCGTCAGCTCCGACTACGAACACCGGCCCGGGCAACTGGAAATGGCGGAAATGGTGCAGGATGCGTTTGAAACGCATCATCACGCCATCGTGGAGGCTGGCACGGGCACGGGGAAAACCCTGGCGTACCTGTTGCCAGCGATTTGCAGCGGGCGGCGCGTGGTGATTTCGACGGCGACGAAGTCGCTCCAGGAACAGCTCTACCAGAAGGACATTCCCTTCCTGCAGAAGCACTTTGCGCCCAACTTGAAAGTGGCGGTGATGAAGGGTCGCGCGAATTTTCTGTGCATTTCGAAGCTGCACCAGATGGCGGACCAGGCGCTGCTCAAGGGGATGGAGGAACTGGATTCGTTACGGCAGATCAAGGATTGGGCCAAGCTGACGGAAACCGGCGACCGCGCGGAGCTGACCTTCCTGCCGGATGACTCCGATTTGTGGACAAGGCTGGACGCGCGGCGCGACACCTGCACGGGCAAGAATTGCCCGTCGTTCAATCCCTGTTTTGTGACGGGCATGCACCAGCGCGCTCAGGAAGCCGACCTGATTATCGTGAATCATCATTTGTTTTTCGCGGACCTGGCGCTGAAGCAGGACGATTTCGGCAGCATTCTGCCGGAATACTCGGCGGTGGTGTTCGACGAAGCACACGAGATGGAAGACGTTGCCAGCGATTATTTCGGGCGACAGATTTCCAATTTCCGGTTCGAGGAGCTGGCGCGCGACGCCGATCAAACGATGCGTTTGCTGCAACTTGCCACGCCATCGCTGCTGCGGAAGACGCAACGAATCCGGGAACGCAGCCGCGGCTTTTTCGAACTATTTCCGCCGCGCGAGGGGCGATTCTCGTTCCAGAGGAACGAGCGCGAAGCGTTTCTGGAGCAGAACCGCGAAGCTTACGACGCGCTGGCGACATCGCTGAAAAGCATGGAGGCGGAATTTGCGGCGCTCACCGCCAAACCGGAAGAATTGACGCGCATCGCGCGGCGGAGCTTCGAGCTTCGCCAGGAACTTTCATTCCTCTTTGAATCGAACGAACGGAATTTCGTCTATTGGTACGAGCGCCGGAACAAAGGGGTATTTCTTACGGCCACGCCAATCGACGTCAGCCAGATCCTTCGGGAGCGTCTTTTCGAAAAGTTCGACACCGTTATTTTAACTTCGGCAACGCTCACAGTTGGCGGGCGCTTCGATTACATTCGCCAGCGGCTGGGAATCGACCACCCGAAGGATCGCGCGTTGCCACCGGAATTCGACTATCCCAAGCAAGCGCTGCTGTATCTGCCGCGCAAGATGCCAGACGTTCGTGACGCGGGCTTTCAGGCAAAGGCCGCGGATGAAATCGTGCAGTTACTGGAGCTGAGCAAGGGCCGGGCGTTTTGCCTGTTCACCAGTTATTCGCAGATGAATGATTTATTCGAACGGGTGCGTTCGCGGGTTTCGTTTCCGCTGCTGTTGCAAGGAACCGCGCCGCGCTCTGTCCTGTTGGAGCGATTCAAAAATACGGAGGCGGCTGTGCTATTTGCCACCGCAAGCTTCTGGCAGGGCGTGGATGTGCCCGGCGAGCAGTTGTCCTGCGTCATTGTCGACCGGCTGCCGTTTGCAGTGCCGAGCGACCCAATCGTGGCGGCGCGAGTGCGCGCTTTGCAGGAAGATGGGCGCAACCCGTTCGGGGAATTCCAGGTCCCGCAGGCGGTGCTGGCGTTGAAGCAGGGATTTGGACGCTTGATTCGGACGAAGACGGATCGCGGCGTGCTGGCGCTGCTGGATACGCGGCTCCAGCGCATGCCCTATGGTAAAATTTTTCTGGAGTCGCTGCCGCGATACGGAACGACGCACGAACTGGCCGATGTCGCACGCTTTCTCGGTGCGAATCATGGCTCGAAGCGGCTAGGGGCCCATTCGGCAAGTCCCTCCTGAAGGGCACGATTTCAGAGCCACGGCAAGCGTGCTGCGCGAAATTGGAGAGACATGTTTCAAGTCAGCGTGGAAGAGACTTTTTCAGCGGGACATGCCCTGCGCGGCTACCGCGGCAAGTGCGAGAACGTGCATGGCCACAATTATCGCGTGCGCGTGACGCTGGAAGGGCCGCAACTCGACTCGATCGGGCTCCTGGTGGACTTCACGCAGCTCAAGCAGGTGATCCGAGAAATCATGGGCAGGCTGGACCACCAGTTCATGAATGATCTGGAGCCGTTCAAGACCGTGAATCCTTCGGCGGAGAATGTGGCGAAGTATTTTTATGATGAAGTCACGCGGCAATTGAAGGATTTGCCCCCGGGAGCGCGGGTTACCGACGTGGTTTTGTGGGAAACAGACACGAGCCGTGCGCAGTACCGGTCCGGGTCTTAACTGACGGAAACGAGTGAGCCGATGAATCGGGCGCTTTTGATTATCATGATTCCGGCCGTGCTGGTGGCGGCGGGTTACATTGTGGTGCTCCGGAGCATGGGAATAGCTCCGGGATATCCGCGGCTGATTGTCGCCGCGGTTTTTTTCTTCGGCGCGATTTATTGGTTTTCGCGCCGAAGCGGGCAAAAAACGAATTCCAGCCGGACCTAGATCGCGAAGAGCGGGCTGGGATGCAGTAGGAAAAGCCGCGGCCTTTCGGCTTCGCTCAGGGCAAGAAAGCCGCTGCACTCCAAGACTGGCGGCATAGAGCTGCCGCTACAAAAATGGTTATCACGGAAATTTTCAAGTCGATTCAGGGCGAAGGCACGCGCGCGGGCTTGCCTTGCATCTTCGTGCGGCTGACAGGTTGCAACCTACGATGCACTTGGTGTGATACGGCGTATGCCTTTCATGGCGGGAAAAAGATGAGCGTCGGGGAGGTTTTATCGCGAGTGGATGAACTGGCGGGGCGCTTTGCGGAAACGCCGGGTATGCAAGTTTCCGTTCCACTTGTCGAATTGACCGGCGGGGAACCTTTGCTGCAGGAAGAGATTTATCCGCTGGCGGAGAAACTGATTTCTGCTGGATATACGGTCATGATCGAGACCAGCGGCGAGCGATTCATCGGAAGCTTGCCCCAAGAAGTGATCAAGATTGTGGATGTGAAGTGCCCCGATTCGGGCGAACCGGATACGTTTGAGATGCGCAATCTTGAGGCTCTTTCGGGAAACGATGAAGTGAAATTTGTGCTCTCCACGCGGCGCGATTATGAATTCGCGCGCGATTTTACGGCACAGCATGGGCTGACACGACGGGTGAAGCAGGTTTTGTTTTCACCGGCGTTCGAGGATCCGCAGGGGAAGTGGCCGGGGCTGGAGCCGCGCATGCTCGTGGAATGGATTCTGGAAGATGGATTGCCAGTACGACTCGGGCTGCAACTGCACAAATTTATTTGGGATCCCGCGACCAAGGGCGTTTGACGAAAGTGAAGCAAAAGAAGTGAATGAGGTAAAGGAAGTTAAGGATACAGAACACAAGGGGAGTGGCCAAGAGCCGTGATAGGGACGGACCAGCGAAAAGCGGTGGTGCTGTTGAGCGGGGGGATGGATTCGTGTGTGAGCACGGCGATGGCGCGCGAGCGTCATGGCACTGCGAACATCGCCTTGCTGCACGCCGGTTACGGCCAGCTCACGCAAAGGCGCGAACAGCGCGCGTTCGATGACATCGCAAATTTCTACAACGTGCGCGAACGGCTTATCGTACAACTCGGCCACTTTCGCGCGATTGGCGGGTCCGCACTCACGGACAAGAGCATCTCCGTTCCAGAAAATGACTTGGGCGCCCCCAGCCCGCAGGGGAGCGCAATTCCTGTAACGTATGTGCCTTTTCGGAATGCGCATTTTCTTTCCGTGGCAGTGAGCTGGGCGGAGGCCATCGGCGCCGGCGCGATTTACATCGGCGCGGTGGCGGAGGACAGCTCCGGCTATCCGGATTGCCGGCCAGAATACTACCGGGTGTTCCAGGAATTGATCCGTGTGGGGACGCGGCCGGAAACGCAAATTGAAATCGTGACGCCGGTCATCACGTTGAAAAAAAGCGAGATCATCCGGCGGGGCATCGAACTGAGCGCGCCACTGCATCTAACTTGGAGTTGCTACCAGAACCAAGATACCGCTTGCGGCGTATGCGATAGCTGCCTGCTGCGGTTGCGCGCCTTTTCGGAAGCTGGCGCGACGGACCCCATCCCCTACCGCCAAAGCGTTTCGGCTGGGCGCTGAGCCTGCCTGCCGCTGGCAGACTTGGATTCGGCCGACCTGAGAGGGATAATGGGGCGCATCTAACCCGGGCATTCCGGGAGGGGCTCCGCCGTGAAAAAGGAGAATGGAGCATGAAGAGTTTTCATAAGTCGTGGGTGCTCGCTGCCATCCTGGTGGCCGCGCTGACGAGCGTGCTTACACCGCGAGCCGCCGCTCAGGGTGGGTCGATTAGCGGGACAATTATGGATGTGAATGGGAAGCCCTGGGCCGAAGTTACCATTCGATCTGTAAGCGACCAGGGCGCAAAGCAGGAGACCAAGACGGATAGCGGAGGCAAATTCAGCTTGCCCAACGTGCGTGCGGGAATTTACGACGTATTTATTGTTTTCCCGCCGCCCAACGACAAACAAGCGCCCTACCAGGTCAAGGTCAGAGTGCAAACCGGTGAGGACGCCAAGGTGGATCTCAATTTCCAGGAAATCGTCGCCAAGCAGGGTGCCGCGGCTCAGGAACAGGTGAAAAAGGCGGAAGAGGCGAAGGGCAAACTGGAGGGTCTCAAGGCGCACTTCAACGCAGGCAACGCGCTCATCGATCAAGAGAAACAGGCGAAGATTGATTTGACGAAGGCGCCCCCCGATCAGCGCGATGCCGCTAAGCAAAAGCTGGCGGACCTTTCGGACCAGGCGGTCAAGGAATTCCAGGAAGCCGCGAAAAGCCTTGTGGAGAAAGATCCCAACGCGCATCTAGTGTGGTTCAAGCTCGCAGAAGCTTACGATACCGCCGGACGCAATGCGGACGCCGCACAGGCGTACCAGCAAGCCATCGCCGCCAAGCCCGACGTTCCTGGCTATTACAACAACCTGGGCAACGTGCTGGCACGCGCGGGAAAGATCGATGAAGCCAAAGCAGCCTATACGAAGAGCGCGGAACTTGACCCGGCCAACGCGGCGACCGCGTGGCGCAACTTTGGGATCAGTCTGTACAACGCGAATCGTCTTGCGGATGCGATCGAGCCGCTGCAGAAGGCCACCGAACTGGATCCCAAGAGTGCGCAGGCCTGGTACCTGTTGGGCGCCTCCCTCTTAATGAAGATGACTACGAAGAAAGTCGGCGACAAAGAAGAAGTTCAGCTTGCGCCCGGCACGGTGGAGGCTTATCAAAAGGCGGAAGAGCTCGATCCAAACGGGCAGTGGGGTCAGCAAGCCAAACAGGGCCTAACGGACTTGAAAGCGCTCGGTGCAGGCATCGAGATGAAAGTCAATGTGAAGAAAAAGAAGTCTTAAAATAAATTCGAGTTTCTTTTTCGGGGCTGGTCCCGCTCCTCGGGTACCGGCCTTTATTTTAGCTTGGTGCGAGAGTCCTTCTACCGACGGTGCGCTCGGATCTAGTCTAATTTAGACTAGTTTCACCCGGGGTCAGAGGTGCGTAGCAAACAGCCGCAATCGCCGGTAGAATGCTTTCGATGAGCTATCCTCCCGCCCGCGATGGAGCTGCGGGCCGGGATTCTCCTGTAGGAGCCGTGCCCATGGTTTCGTTTACGGACCGCGCTGCCACCCCGGCCCATGTGCTGGTCCGCTTTCTTGATCGCGAATCGGTCTTGCTGAATCTCGAGACCGAGCAGTACTTCGGATTGGACGAGACCGGCACGCGCATGTGGCAGTTGTTGACGGGTTCCCCCAACATTGACGCGGCCTACCAGGAGCTCCTCGCTGAATTCGATGTCGAACCGGAATTGCTTCGCTCCAACCTGGCGGAACTCCTGAGCCGGCTCGTGGAGAGCGGGCTGCTCCAAGTTCTTCGTGCTGATGTGGGAACGGCTCCGGCGGTTTAGCGCGCTGGAGCGCCCGGCGCAGAAGCTCTTTCTGCGCGCCATGGTGTTGCTCCCGTTGGTGACTCTGAGTTTGCGATGGCGCGGCTTCCAAGCCACGCAGGCGGCGCTGCAACGATTCCTCTCCGATGCCAAAGCAGGACCCGACGCCGTTCTAACGAGCGAGCGCGTCGCAGTAACCGCGCACATGGTCAATGCCGCTGATAGGCACGGGTTGGTTCATCCATCCTGCCTGGCAAAATCTCTTACTCTCTGGTGGCTGCTTGGACGGCAGGGAATCTCCTCGCGCCTGCGCATTGGCATTCGGAAAGAAAACAAAAAGTTTGAAGCGCATGCCTGGGTGGAACGCGATGGGGCGGCCCTAAACGAACCGGACGAGCACCACCATCACTATTCGGCCTTTGATGCGGCATTCTCCTCGCTGCCACCAGAAGAGTCTTGAGAGATCGCTCGGATTCGCAGCAAAAAACTGAAAACGAAAAAGGCCCCCGCTTGCGGCAGGGGCCTTCGTGAATCGATCTGTCCCCTTAGATGCTGGTATGGCGGGAAAGGAGCCGCTTAGTGTGCTCGGCTGGTGCGGGCAGCTCAACGGTGAGTGATATCTCACTCTTGTTTCGCAGAACGCCCAGCTTCACGGTGCGGTCCTTTTCATCGCGCTTTGCGGAGAGTTTTTCGCGAAGCTCGCCAACGGTGCGGATGCGCTCTCCGTTCAGCGAGGTGATGACATCGCCTGCTTTCACGCCGGCTTTTTCCGCGGGCGAGCCGGAGTTAACGTCGCGAACGAGAATCCCTTCGCCATCGGGTGCCCCGAAAAATGCGCCGAGCTGTCCGCTGAGATCTTCAGCGTCAATGCCCAGCCGGGGCCCGCCGCCGAAGAGCATGTTGCCGTTCCACTCCATTGCAGGGATATCCGGAATCTCCGGCATCCGGAAAGCGAAGGTGCCAGGCCGCGGCGCCGCCATTTTCATGGCGTGGCGACGCTCCTCGGACTTGCCGAGAGTCGCGCCAATGGTTTGCGAACGCCCATCGCGCCACACCGTAAGTTGAATGGTTCGCCCGGCGGGAATCTCACGGATCATGCGGCGAAATTGGGCGGCGCCTTCGATGCGCTGCCCGTTGATTTCCGTCACCACGTCATTTTCCTTGAGGCCCGCCTTGGCCGCGGGACTGTCCGGAACGATTTTTCCAAGCACTACACCGCGCTCGGCAGAGAGCTTCAGTTCCTTGGCCTTGTCCGCCGTCACCTCATGAGTTTCAACGCCCAGCCAACTCGAACCGTCATCGCCAATGAGGATATTCAGATCATCTCCCGCGATCTCCGGCCGCACTTCGATCTGCATAGGGTCCTGCTCGACACCGAATGTCTGCTCGGAGTCCACAGGCTCTTGCGCGTCGGAGAACTCTACCTTTTGATCTGCCCGGCTCTCGAACTCGGCCTGCAATTTTGCCTGCAGTTCTTCGATCTTTTGCTGCAAGCATGCGATCTTTGAATCATCGGGCTTTTGCGGTCTTGCGGAACTTGCTGGTAGGGCAACCAACGCCAGCCCGAGGGCCGCTGCTCCACCGATACCAAGCAAATCTCGTTTGTTCATTGTTGTCCCATCCTCCTTAGCGGTTTAGACGCACGAAATAGAAAAGCGTCAGACTGTCGACCTCAGAATGACTATCCGGATTCCGCCGTTCACGGTGCGCAAATGAATCGGCGCCCCACCGCGGCCCAACTTGCCATGCATTTCCCGGGGGCGCTGGCTACTCTCCATCGTCATGGGCAGTTCGGAATGAAAGTTTCCATTCAGGCAGCGAGCTTCGATATCCGCCTGAATGTCAGAGGGCACAGCGAGGACCAGGGAGCCGTTCGTCGTTTCAGCGGTGGCGCCGATTTTGTCCTGAAGGTGTGCCAACTCCAGGTGCACATTGCCGTTGGTAGTGCGCGCGTGAACTGCTCCGCCGGCTTCGAATACTTCGATGTTGCCGTTCACGGTGTGCAGGTCTTCCAAGTTTTCGACGCCGGCAATTCGCAGCGTTCCATTCACCGTGCCGATATGCTCGACACGCGCGCCGTGCGGAACGTGAATGGTGTAATCCACCGCCACCTCCACACCTTCATTTTGCGGATAGCGCGTAGTGATGGAGACCGCGTCCGGCTTCGCGTCAACTTCGATGGAAACGCGTTCAAGATCGGACTCCTTCTGTTTCGCGGTCTTTACTGCGTGGACTTCAATCTCGTTGCGATCCCAGCCCTGCACGTCCACGGTTCCGTTGACGTTCTGCAACTCTAGGGAACCGCCGGGCTGCAAAGGATAGGATTGATTGAATTCCTTGCTGATGGCAAAGCTGGGAACGGCCCAAACAACGGCTAGAAGCAATACACACAAAGCAGACGCGCGGAGAGCTGTACGAAGCATAACGTTCTACCCCCTTCGAGTTCGTGCTACCAACGAAAACCGAGGACTAGAAACTCGTATGCGCCGAGGCGATTGCCTCTCAGTGCAACTGAAAATTGAACGTTACGGTCGAAATCACTTCGACCGGCTGGCCGTTCATCCAAGCCGGTTTTGCGCGCCACTGCTTCACTGCGGCGATGGCGGCATCGGCGAGCGCGGGCTCACCTTCAAGGAGTTTCTGCACCTCGACGCTGCCGTCCTTCTTCACCCGCACCTGCAGCTTCACGAAGCCTTGCAAGCCTGCTCGCTGCGCGAGTGCCGGATAGGAGGGCTTCGGAGAATTGACCAGCCGCTTTTGGAAATCCGCAGCATTCTCGGTCACGCCTCCTCTGAATTTGATTTCCAAACTGTTGAGCCAGCTTTCGAGCCAGTCCGTTTTGGGATCGGAAGGCGGCGGCATTTCCGGCAAAGGCGGAATTGTCGGCGTCACTCCGGACGTGAAGGAGACAGGATCAAATCCATTTTCCTTGAGTCTCTTGGTGAGGCGATCCATCTGCTCGCGAATGAGCGATTCGCGAAGCGCAATCTCCGAATCGAGATAATGAAGACGGATCTTTCCAGCAGTGGTTTTCAATTTGAGAGGAGCGCCGCCGCCATGTAAAACAGCCATCCCATGTACGGGACCAGAACCATTGGCAGACGCCTGCATCGTCAAGTGCAGCTCAGGATCCGCCTCGATGTGGTCCTCGCCGCCGTTAATCACTGTGGCCTCGATGTTCGCGGCGAGATTCCGCGGAAGAAACACGATGATGTCGCCGTTGCCGGAAGCAAGCTGCGAAGGACCAGCGAGCCGAACGTTTCCGCCGCCGGAAGGCGCCTCCGGATTGATCCACGCCGTAATCGTTCCTCCGGAAGTGGCGGCCTGCAGCGCGCCGGCAACTCGCGTCAGGCAAATGCTGCCGCTGCTCGATTCCAATTCCATCGGGCCGGAAACGTACATGACGCGAATCCCGCCTCCGCCGGTTTGTGCCCGTACCGAACCGCGCACTTCTCCGAAATCAATCTGGCCGCCGCCGGTACGTACGCTGACCAGGCTCCCCGCGTGCGCGACGGTGATGTTGCCACCGGCGGTTTCCAGTTCCGCCCGCCCACCGATTTGGCCGGCGCGGATGTGGCCGCCTCCCGTACGCAGGGAGGCGTCTCCCGCTATATTTCCCACGTTGATGTGTCCGCCACCGGTTATGGCTGTAAGGTCACCCGCGACATCAAGAACCTGGATATGGCCGCCTTCCGTTTCCAGTTTGGCAATGGAACGACCCCACCCAGCATCGCGGAGCCCGGAAGAACCGATGCGTCCCGTCTTGATGTTCCCGCCCTGAGTATGAAGGGCAGCGGTGCCACCGATGTCCGCCGTCGTGATGTCGCCGGCCTCGGTGTTCACATCGACGCTGTAGCCGTGTGGCACGGCGACCTCAAACTGCACCCAGAACTGGGCATCCTCGGAGCGCGCGGCTTGCGGCGGAAGCGTTCCGGTAATCTCCACACCAGAAGTGAGCGACCTTGCCTTGAGGGAGTAAGAATCGAGCAGTTGCTGAGCGGTTGCGCCGCGGGCATTCGTTTCGATGTGTACGGTGTAGCGCACGACCGGCACGGTGCCAGCTTCGAGCTGGACGATGTTGACGGAGCCGAGATCCGTTGTCAGCCGCAGCGTTAGACCGTCTCTAGTGCTCAATACGCCGTTGCGGACAGCGGTGGCATGCTGCGAACCTGGCTCAGCAGGTTGCGTGTGTTCGATGGGCGCCGGTTCATTGGCAAAGACTGGCTGCGCGAGCCGCGCCATGGAAATGAGGAGCACCAACGCGCGGAACAACGCAACACGGCGTGCGACGGGGAAAACCCTTTTGTGAAAACGCATGTTCATCATCGAACTTGGTTTCTAACCGTCTGACTGGTCACTGCGCTTCGCGCGGGCCAATTTGCCGCAGGGCGGCGGCGCTGCGCACCCGCACGTAGCGGCTGGGATCCCGGCGTTGCAATTGTTGCAGCACGCGAATCACGCGTTCCAGGGATGGGTCCTCTCCCGGGCGTCCAGGATTTACGTGCGGAGTCACATCGGGTGCGCGTGGCGCAGTGTCTTCCGCGTCGCTATGCTGCACCGATCCAACCAGCACGTTTACGGCTTCCACGCGCACGCCCGGATTGGCGTCATGCTCCAGCGCATCGAGCAGCGCCTGCCTGACGTCAGGATCCCCAGCCGCATCACGGAGCGATTCCACAGCCTTCATGCGCACCGCGGCGTTTTGATCCTTGCGAGAAGCAGTGATCAGCGCCCGGCGCACTTGCTGATCCCGCGCGGCTGCCTTGAGCGCCTCAAGGCAATCGAGACGGACACCGGCGTCGAAGCGCTCGCCATCTTCCACGACGTAGGTCAAGACGCTGCGTATATCGCTATCATCGGCGCGGCCGGTGAGCATCATGGGCTGCTCGGCACTAAGACGAAGCTGCACGTTCGGAGACCCAGCATCCGGGGAAGGAGAAAAATTGATGCCCGCGATCGCCATGTTATCCAGTTGATTTCTCGTGAGCGGCGGCTTGGCCGTAACGTTCATGGCTTGACCGTTGCCGTCGCCGCGATTGCCGTTCTGCAACCACGGAATAACCTGAGTTCCCACAATGATTCCAAAGAGGACCAGCAAGGCGCCGCTCCAGGCTGGACGCAAGGCCATCCAGCGGCGCACCCAACCAAACGGACGCCAGTGTTCCTGGATCGGAGGTGCGAAAAGGTCGTCGAGGGCTTCAGCAAGCTCGCTGCGGCACTGCGAAAGCAGAATACTGGAAGAATCAAGCTCGCCTGCGGGCTGCAGAGCTGCAACCAGGGCTTCGTTAAGGTGGTTCTCTTCGGCAAGCTGGCTGGCGCACGCCGTGCAAATCGCAACGTGCGTCTCGATCTGCTTGCGTTCCTTGTCGCTCACTTCGTCGCAAGCGTAAAAAACCAGAAGCGGGGCAACGTCTTCGCAGCTCACGTTCTTTTCAAAGACGCTCATCGCAGGCCCCCCAATTCCTGGCGGAGTTTGCGCGTGGCGCGGAACAGCGAATTCTTTACGGTTTCTTCGGTGGTGCCCAGGGCGTCGCCAATGGCCCGCAGCTTCAATCCCTGATAATGCTTCATCTCAAAAACGATGCGCTCGCGTGGCGACAGACGCTCCATCGCGGTAGCAAGCCGCGCCTTGATTTCTTTGCCGATGAAAGTGCGCTCGGGGTCTAGCGTGGGGCGGTGTTCGCGCTGGCGCTCGAAAAAGTCGGTGATTCCTTCCTCATGGACGCCGGAATTCAGCTCCGGAGACTGGTCTTCGGGCCGCGCTTGGCGCCGCCGCAAGTGGTCCAGGCAAACGTTCGTCACGATGCGGTAGAGCCAGGTATAGAAGCTGCACTCGAAGCGGAAACGGTGAAGATTGCGGTAAACCTTGAGGAAAGCTTCTTGGTAAACGTCCCGTGCATCCTCGGGGCGTTTCATGAGATTGAGCGCCAGGCGCAGGACGTCGCGGTCGTGCCGGCGCACCAGTTCCTCGAAAGCAGCGCGGCTGCCCGCTTGCGCTTCCGCCACAAGGGCCCGCTCGTCGAGGTGGGACAATGAGATCACCGAGGCTAGGGCGGCGTCCGTGCTACCTAAGCGACCGTTATTATCGGCCAAAGCCAGAGCCCATCTGGAGAGCGGCATTTTTCGCTTTCTATTCGCGTGAATCGGCGTTGCCGCTTCTAATGCAACACCTTAGCGCAGATTCTAGCACTTTTGTTGAACACTGCGCGCCACACGACCACCCAATTTGGACGTACTTCTCCCCTGTGGGTGAGCACCGCTTCCCATTACTACAACGCCTTTCCTGTGGATTTTGTTTCCGGAATACCTAACTTTTAGACGCCCAAAAGCTGAATTTGGGGTCTTTGATCAGGCGCGCCCGCGCCTAATTCAAGGCCTGAACACCGTTTGCCGGACCGCGCATCCGCCAGGCGAGCAAAGGCCAGGCAAAGAGTAGAACCAGCGCCGCCAAAACCGCATAGCCATTTACACGATAAAACGAGTCCGGCTGAGAGAGCAGTTCGGCGGCGCCACCGAGCAAGGAAGTCCCGGCAACGACGAGGAAGCAGCCGAGAATGTTGAGGCGCATAACATAGCGCACACCCAAGGCGACGACGCTGAGAAGTATAAGTTGTGTCAGGAATTGTTTAGCAAGATCCGCTGGGCTTCCCCAGTTTCCGGGGGTAATAGAAAGCGCGCCGAAAAGGAGAAGCAGAATCCGAACTCCCGGATGACGAACATACGCTGCCACGAAGGCAGCGACGGCGGCGACTATTCCTGTAAGGCGCAGACCATATTGCAGAGCGCCCCCGGTGAACGAAACAGCCGGAAGAATGGCGTCGAACGCCTGGCCAAAGGAAGCGGGCAGGGCGCGGTGCACCGTCGG
>Ga0209648_10001974_pt1 | contig 16806 bp, 7 predicted proteins | sample GraSoi2013_115cm_FD_185830 | JGI IMG/M metagenome (GOLD analysis project Ga0209648, IMG submission 185830) | Grasslands soil microbial communities from the Angelo Coastal Reserve, California, USA - Sample 9_17_2013_115cm (SPAdes) (version 2) | ecosystem: Environmental > Terrestrial > Soil >...
GACGATCGGCAAGTGACTCGTCGCTGAGGAGGATTCAATCCCAGTGCTAGACTAGAATAGATGGTTTGCTCTTCTAGATAGGGACTCACAATGGAGCTTCCATGCCCAGCACGTCCATGACCACCATGCTCGCAGTGGTCAAGCCGGAAGCCGCGCCGGGCGCAGAAATCCGCGAAGTCAAGATTCCCCGCTACGGCCGCAACGAAGTCCTCGTCAAGGTCAAAGTCGCATCCATCTGCGGCACCGATCTCCACATTTATGAATGGGACCGTTGGGCCCAGGGGCGCATTCATCCGCCGCTGATCCCCGGACACGAATTCTGCGGCGAGGTGGTCGCGTTCGGCGATGAAGTCACCAGCGTCAAGGAGGGTGATTTTGTATCCGCCGAAATGCACGTGGCCTGCGGCAAGTGCCTGCAGTGCCGCACCGGCGAAGCCCACATTTGCCAGAACGTGAAAATCATCGGCGTCGACAGCGACGGAGCTTTCGCCGAGTACGTCGTCATCCCTGAGTCGAATATTTGGAAACTCGATCCGGCCATCCCGCAGGAGTACGCTTCCATCCTCGATCCGCTGGGCAACGCCGTACACGCGGTGCTGGCCGGAGAAATCGCCGCGAAAACTGTAGCCATCACCGGCTGCGGCCCCATCGGCCTGTTCTCGATTGCAGTAGCGCGAGCCGTAGGCGCAACCACCATCTTCGCGATCGAAGTCAACGAACACCGGCGCAAGCTCGCGACCAGGATGAACGCCGACTACGCGCTCGATCCGTCCAATGAAAACGTCCGTGCCATTGTCGCTGAAAAAACTGCAGGCCTAGGCGTGGACGTGGTCCTCGAAATGGCCGGCCATCCCGACGCCATCCGCACCGGCTTCGACATCGTCCGTCGCGGCGGTCGCATCTCTCTCCTCGGACTCACCTCGAAACCCATCCCGCTCAACTTTTCCGACGACATCATTTTCAAAGGTCTCACCATTCAAGGTATCAACGGCCGCCGCATGTACCAGACCTGGTACCAGATGACCGCCCTGCTCAAAAGCGGACGCCTCGATCTACACCCCGTAATCACCGACCGGATCCCGATGAAAGATTTTTCCAAAGCCATGGCCCGCCTAAAAACAGGCGAAGCCAGCAAGATACTGGTGTATCCAAACGGAACTAAATAACGCCTTTCGCCACCTACGGCTTAGCCAAGCCACTGCGGGTTGGCGACGGTGCCGTCAAAGTGGTGAGTAGTTTTGTAAAGTTCGAACTGGCCCGCTTCCGCCGCCTTTGCCGTTCTTGCGAGAAGGGCTGCGACATGGGAAGAGTCCATCGGCTGAAAAGTCCGGGCGGCGTGGAGAGCTTGCTGAAGGATGGGGAGCGAATCGCAGCCTGTGATGACGACACTGGTGGGAAGATTCATCGCGTAGTGCAGGCACTCGACCGCTGTAACCGTCTTGCTCTCGAGAATGAAGGGGTCGCCCATTGGTTTCATGCCGAGAACTCCGGCGCCGTCCTTGGTCAAGACGGGTAAGACTTTTTTTTCGAAACTGTTGAAATGGGCGTCCATTACATTGAGAGGCATCTGAACGGCGTCGAACGTGAAGCCGTGCTTCGAGGCGGTAGCCAGCATCTTCAAATGAATGTCCGGACTCTTGTGGCCGGTAAAGCCGATGAAACGGATCTTGCCCGCCTTTTGTGCTTCCAGGACAGCCTCCATCGCTCCGCCTTTGGCTAAAATACGGTCCGGATCGGAATCGCGAATCACTTCATGGAACTGGAGTAAGTCGATTCGATCCGTCTGCAACCGCCGCAACGATTCATTGATTTGAGTTGCAGCAGCGGTCTTGTTTCGGCCATCGATCTTGGTCATCAAAAAGGCCTTCTGGCGATAACCATCGCGCAACGCCCGGCCCATGCGAATTTCGCTCTCTCCGCCGTTGTAGTCCCAGCAGTTATCGAAAAAATTGATCCCTTCCTCGATTCCAGTCCGAATAATGCGAACGCTCTCTTCCGGATCGCTCTGTTTGCCCAGGTGATAGCCGCCGAGCCCGATCAGTGAAACTTTTTCACCGGTGCGGCCCAGGGTTCGATATGGGGATCCGTTCTTACTATCCGGCTTTGCGGCACCACTCAGCATTCCAGCCATCATCAGCGACCCTGCTGTCATGCCGAGAAAATCTCTCCTGCTCACGGCGGCGTTAGGAATCGCGAGCATTCTGTCTTGCAACGGCGACCGATCTGAACAACCGGAGTGTGATTGATTCGAGTCACCGTTGTGCGGAGCCATGGGAGAATCCTCCTGTGCAATTATCCGCCGCAGGCACTCCCTAGAGTAACTTATTCAAGCAGCATGACGTTGCGTCAAGATTCGGATTCACTCCGCGACCGTGCAGCTCTTCACGGCAAACAGCCGATGCTTGCGCCGCACGGATGTGCCGGGCGCGGCGTTGGGTGCAGTCTCAGGCTCGCCTTATTGGTGCAGCGCGTGCCAACTACGGCGTGACCGTGAAGTTGGTCGCACTGGTTCCCGTGCCGCCCGGGGTGGTGACAGCGATGGGCCCTGTCACTGCGCCTGTCGGGACGAGCGCGTCCACTTGCGTATCGGAGATCACCTGGAGACTGGTGGCGGCGACGCCGCCGAAGGTCACCTTCGTCGCGCCAGTAAAACTGTGTCCGGTGATCGCGACCGATGTTCCCACTGGGCCGCTGGTCGGGCTGAAGCTCGCGATGGAGGGCACGACCGAAAAAGCTGTGGGACTGGTAGCAATCCCCCCAGGGGTTGTGATGGTGATCTTGCCCGTCTTCGCACCAGCTGGCACGGTGGCCGTCACCTGGGTATCGGAGTTGACCGTGAAGCTGGCTGCCTTGCCGCCGATGGTCACGGCTGTAGACTGAGTGAGGCTGACGCCGGTAATCGTCACCGAAGTTCCGACAATACCGCTCGTTGGAGTGAAACTCTTAATCTGCGGCGCCACCAGGAATGCCCGATTGCTCTTCATCGTACTGGTGAACGTGGTTACGGTCACGGTCCCCGTGAGCGCTCCAGCAGGGACGGTGGCCGTCATGTAGGTGTCGGAGACGTTATTGAAAGTGGCGTTGACTCCGTTGAACGAGACTGCGGTCGTCCCGGTGAAGCCTTGTCCCAGGATCTCGACCGTCTTCCCAACTTTGGCGGACCAGGTCACAAGGTCGACAAGCGGTTTGAATCCCACGTCGAGACTGTAGAAAACGGAACCACCCAAAGAGTTGCCGTTGGTGTTGCCGTAGAATTTTCCGTCGGTGTGCAGTACGAGCGGTGTCGCAGGGCCAAACCCGTCGTTGCAACTGACCGAACAGAAGCTGTAGAGAACCGACTCGCTGCCTGCGGGAGTGATTTTGTAGAGCGATCCGAAATTTTTTGTCCCCCCATTGCCGGTCGTCCCATAAAAATTGCCGTCGGTTCCCAGTGTCAAGCCCGTTATGGGTTTCAGCCCATCCCCAGTGACGCTGTCGAAGCTGTAGAGCAGGGTAAAGGTTCCCGAGGGAGTGATCTTGAAGACAGATCCGTAGTTTTTCGCGCCTCCCTGATAGGTCGTCCCGTAGAAATTGCCGTCGTAGCCCTGAACCAGCACTGCCAGCGGCCGATATCCGTCAGTGGGATACCCCTTGAAGTTGTGGAGCACGGTGATCACCCCGGCCGCCGTCGCCTTGTATACCACCCCGCACCTGCAGGTCGGGTCTCCACCACCTTGCGTGGTGCCATAAAAGTTGCCGTCGGTGCCCTGCGTCGGAAGGTTGGGGTTCGCGCCGTTGGTGTAGCCGAAGTCGCGAAGAGCCTTAAATACACCGGAAGCGGAGACCTTGAAGAAGGCACCGTACTGCCCATTATATTGTGCTGCAGAAACACCGTACATATTGCCGTCCTGCCCCTGCAACGTGGTGTAGAAAGGGACGCTGTCATCGGTGCCGTTGGCAAAATTCCACAGCGTCGTCAACGTTCCGGTGGGCGTGACCTTAAACACCGTGCCGGCCCCGTGACTCCCACCGCCCTGGGTCGTCCCGTAGAAGTTCCCATCGAAGCCCAGCGTCACGCCACCGAGTGGGGACGCACCGTCGGCGCACCCGGTTAGGGGGCAGAAGCTGTAGATCGTGTTCAATTGCCCCGCAGTGGTGATGTTGAACACTGTGCCGACATTCTTCGTTCCATCGTTGGAGATGGTGCTGTAGAGGTTGCCGTCGCGGCCCTGCGACATCACTTGGGGCCATCCGATACCGCTATAGTTGCCGGAGCCGATTGGGTAGGTGTGCAGCACGCTATAGGTCTGGGCACTCGCGGCCACAGCAAACAGCAGTGCCACTGCGAAGATCGAAAGTACGGTTCCACGGTGTTTCATAAAAACTCCTCCAAAAGAAATTCGAGTGGATGGCTTACGAAAGTCGGCGCTGTTGGCGGTTGCCGGGGGGAGGTGATTCGGGCCGCAGACCGGACTCATATTCGCTTTGTCAAGGTGAAATATCCTGCGTCATTAGAAATCCGTAGAACCAGCCGTTCCCTGCCTTGCTCCTTGCCTGTGGATCCCTTGCACAATTCGCGTGCTCGGCGAACTGATTCGTGGCAAAATACTTGCACTTACCAGCGGCCGTCGGACGACAGTCTGCACGATCCCCCGCTGCATGTCCTGACGCAATTCTTAAGAACTCTAAAGCGTGGCTAAGGCTATGAATTACAAAGGAGCTATAGGAGAAGTTGCCGAGACTTCCGGCCGCCGGTGGCGGTTTGCCGACTACGAATTTGACGAACTGGGACGGGAGTTGCGGGTCAAGGGCAGGGCGGTAGAGCTGGAATCGAAGCCCCTGGACATTCTGCTGCAGCTGCTTCTCCATGCCGGCGAGGTCGTGACCAAGGAAGAACTGCTGGAGTCCGTCTGGCCCGATGTGATGGTGGTGGATGGTTCGCTGGCGACGGCCGTTTCCAAGTTGCGCAAGGCAATGGGGGACGAAGACCATCCCGCGATTGTCACGGTTCCTCGCGTCGGCTATCGGCTGGCGGTGCCGGTCTATTGCAAGACGGTCGCGGCGGCAGCAGGGCCCGAGCTTGGATTCAAAGCGGGCGACGTCGTTCCGGGACGAGAGCAGTGGCGGCTTTCTCGCCCCATGGATATCTCCGGATCGAGCGAAGTCTGGCTGGCCGAAAATCCAAAGACGCACGAACAACGGGTATTCAAGTTCGCGGCGGATGGCGTTCGCCTGAAGGGATTGAAACGCGAGATCACTATTTCTCGTTTCCTGCGGGAATCGCTCGGGGACCGGCCGGAATTTGTGCGCATTCTGGAATGGAATTTCGAGACGCCTCCTTACTTTCTCGAAAGCGAATATGCCGGGCCGAACCTGGCGGAATGGGCAGTGGCGCAGGGTGGACTCAACAAAATCACCCTCGACGCTCGTCTGCATCTTCTGATCGATATCGCCCAGGCGGTTGCCGCCGCGCACGACATTGGCGTGCTCCATAAAGACCTGAAGCCGGCCAACATCCTGGTCGTGTCCGGCGCAAATGGCGGCGGGCAGATCAAAATCGCGGATTTTGGCAGCGCTTCGCTGTTCGATCCCTCGCGGCTTCACGCCTTGGGAATCACGAACCTGGGATTCACTCAGACAGCGGGGCTTGAGAACGATGCGCTAACCGGAACTCTGATGTATCTCGCGCCCGAAGTTCTGGCCGGGCAGTCTCCGAGCGCTGGCGCCGACGTCTACGCTCTCGGGGTCATGCTCTACCAGTTGGCGCTCGGCGATTTCCGCAAACCGCTGGCGCCGGGCTGGGAAGCGGACATTGAAGATCCGTTGCTCCGTGACGATATTGCCGATGCCGCGTGCGGCGATCCTGGCAGGCGGCTCAATAGCGCAGCGGATCTTGTCGAACGGCTGCTTACGCTCGGCGAGCGCCGGATCAAACGCGACGAACTGGAAACCGCAAAACTTCGTGCCCAGATTGCTGAGCGCAAGTTGGCCGAGACCCGTGCACGACGGCCGTGGGTGGTGTTTGCGGTTATCGTGTTGGCGACCGGACTGGGTGTCAGCTCCGCGCTTTATCGGAGAGCTGCCCGCGAACGCGACAATGCCAACCGCCAGACCGCGATCGCCAGCTCCATTAGCCGGTTTCTTTCTGACGATCTGCTGGGGCGCAGCAATCCATACTCGAGTGGCAAGTCCGGCGAGTCGCTAATGGAAGCGATCAAGCAAGCGTCGCCCAGCATCGACCGGAAATTCAAGGATGAACCACTGATCGCCGCGCGTCTCCACCAAACCATTGCCCGAGCTCTCGATAATCGAACAAATTATCCCGACGCTCGACAGGAGTACGATCGCGCTGCGGCTTTTTTCAAGCAAGTGGATGGCGAGCTGTCACAAGACGCAATCATCGTTCAGCTACAACGGACGACCCTGGAGGCGCGGAGCTACGAGAGTGGCTCGCTCCCGTTAGCCAAGTCCATCCTCGGACAACAAGAAACGCTGATCGCAAGGCTTCCGCATCCTCGACCGGATCTGCCGGTATGGCTATCCTCGGCGCGGGGAATGATCGCACTCATTGAGAACAACGCAAAGTCCGCGGCCGAGAATTTCCAGGCGGCGGTGGACCGCGCGGCAGTTCTTCCTGAATTCGACGAGAGCGCGCGCCTGACTTTCAAACAAAGGCTGGGGTTCTCCTACATCCGCTTGGGCGAGGGAGCCAAGGCGGAGCAGACGTTTCGCGAGCTCATTGCTGCCTTTACGCGGGTGGCGGGTCCTGACAGTCCACATGTTTTGCGGGTTCGCCTGAATCTGGCACAGGCCTTCATGATTCAGAACAAACACGCGGAAGCGATTAAGGAAGCAAGCGCAATCTATCCGGAGTTTGTATCCCGGCTGGGCGCGGACCACGAACTCACCATGCAATTGTTGACTACCCGCGCTCAGTCGGAAGGCAGCCTCGGCCTTTGGGACGATGCCATCCGGGACGACTTGACCATTCACGACCTCGCCGTCCGCAAGCAGGGACCGCTTTCGTTCTTTGCCATTGCCACGCTCACCGACGCGTCTCTAGCCCAATGCCGAGCAGGGCACTATCGCGAGGGTGAATCGAATGCGCGCCAGGCATATGCGGCATCGGTGAAAGCTTTTGGACCGAGCGCTGGTCTCACCGGAGGCGCCGCGTACCCTTTGGCGAGTTGCCTGATTTTCCTGGGCAAATTGGACGAAGCATCTACTCTTTTGCGGCAAATCGACGTGCCGCCAGTAGCACAGCTCGCGGGCGATCCCGATTGGGGCGCGGGCGTGACCCTGGCGCAGGCCGAAATCGCTTACCGTCGAGGCAACTACGACGCAGCCCGAGGTTATGTTCAGACCGTGACTCCGGTGTTCACCCGCAAGGACGCAGAGCCCTATCAAAAGCGGGCTCTCGAATCTCTGAGAGCTGCACTAGACAAGCCCCTACCGCGAAACTGAGTATCTCAACCGAGAGTCGGCGATCGAGACGGCGCCTGTATTGTCATGGTCCGGCGATTTGCTCGCGTTGCGTGCCACTCAAGCGAGGCTAATCACGTCTTAGGCGAAGAGTGCGTTTTTTTCGCGGACGTGGTTAATTGGCGCAAAATGTCAATAAATGCAGTTGTGGCGCAGGAAAGTGTTCGGTCGCGGCGGTAGGCCAGTCCCAGTTCGCGAAAAAGCTCCACATCCTCCAGATCAATCAGTTTGACTTGCCCGGACGCCACTTCATCACGGGCGAACGACGCGCTGATAAGGGACACTCCGAGATCGGCTGCCACAAAGCTCTTGATCATGCCGATGCTCGGCAGCTCCATTCGAACTTGCAGTTCGTCGCGATGAGGGCGGAACAGCTTGTCCAGGAGCCTGCGAGTGTGGCCTGTCTTTGGGAGCAGCACGGGATGTTTGACGATATCGCGGACTGCCGCCGTTTTATGCTTGGCCAGGGGATTGTTGGGGCTCACCATCAACATCAGCTTGTCGCGGAAGATAGGTTGGATTTCCAGGCTCGGAGACTGGATAGGCAAAGTGAGAATGCCCACTTCGATGGAGCCGTTCTCCAGCTTTTCCGTGATCTTGTAGCTGAAATTCCGGTAAATGTTAATCTGTACCGGTGGGTAGCGCCGGCAGTATTCCGCAAACACCGCCGGCAGAACGTACAGGCAGGTCGCCTCGTTGGCGCCGACGCGCAGCGTGCCGCGGGGCGTGCGGCTATGGTCCGCTACCGCCATCAGCGATTCCTCGCGCAGCTGTTTCAGCCGTTCCGCATAGTCATAGAGCACCAGTCCGGCCGGGGTCAGCTTTACGGTTTTACCGGAGCGGTCGAGCAGTCGATCACCATACTCCTGCTCCAACTGTCGGATTTGGGCGCTGACCGCCGATTGGGAGCGGAACACTTTCTCTCCAGCGCGAGAAAAGCTACCCTGTCGCGCCACTTCCAGAAATGTGATGAGCTGATCGAAATCCATTGTGTTTGTGCGGGATTATAACGGAACACGCCGTCCTGCGGGAGAATTAGGCTGAACTTACTCTCGAACCACGCGTAGTCCTGAAATTTGCATCCTTTGTATCCAAATTCTGAATTGTACTTTGCGGCTCGCCTGGCAGTAAGTAAGAACCTACAGGAGTGTGTTCCTGAGCCGGAGTGCGCGACACCCCCGCACGCCTTTGCGGGCAAAGTCCCAACTCAAGAACAACCGAACCGGAAGCGGCGGAGTACGCCGCAAGCGATGTCCATGACGACACGTCTGAAAAAAACGAATTGCCCTCCGCCCGCTCAGGGTCTGTACCATCCTGCGCAAGAGCACGACGCCTGCGGGATCGGATTCGTGACCAGCGTCCGCGGCCACAAAAGTCACGACATCGTAAGCAAGGGAATCCAGGTGCTGCTCAACCTGACCCACCGCGGGGCCTGCGGATGCGATCCTGAAACCGGCGATGGCGCCGGCATTCTCCTCCAGATCCCACACCAGTTCTTTGTGCGGGAGTGCGGTAAGTTGGGTTTCGAACTGCCTCTGCCCGGCGCGTACGGCGTGGGCATGACATTCTTGCCAGTAGAAAAGCATGAGCGCTTGCAGTGCGAGGGAATCCTGGAACGAATTGTGCGCGAGGAAGGACTTACCGTGTTGGGCTGGCGGGATACGCCAGTTCACGCTTCGGCAATCGGCCGCGTGGCGCGAGCCTCGCAGCCCTACATTCAGCAGATTTTTGTAGGATGTGGTGCATTCACCGACGAAGACGCCTTTGAGCGGAAGCTCTATGTGGTGCGCAAGCGAGCCGAGACTGAGATCGCAGCGTCCGGCATCGCCGATGCGGAGATCTTCCATATCCCTTCGCTTTCTTGCCGCACCATTGTTTACAAAGGTCTGCTGCTAGCCCCGCAGATCACCAATTTCTATCGCGAGCTTTCCGATCCCGACGTGACCAGCGCGTTGTGTCTGGTGCACCAGCGCTTCTCCACCAACACATTTCCGAGTTGGCAGCGAGCGCATCCCTATCGCTACATCGCGCACAATGGCGAGATCAACACGCTCAAGGGCAACGTCAACTGGATGCACGCGCGCCAATCCCTGCTGCAGTCTCCCTTATTTGGCGACGATGTAAAGAAGCTCTTTCCCATCATTGCGCCGGATGGCAGCGATTCCGCAAACTTCGACAACGCCGTCGAACTGCTGTTGCAGGCGGGACGCAGTCTGCCTCACGCGATGGCCATGCTGATTCCTGAAGCGTGGGCGGGGAACCCTCACATGAAACCGGAGAAGCGCGCCTTTTACGAGTATCACGCGTGCCTGATGGAGCCGTGGGATGGGCCGGCTGCCATCGCGTTCACTGACGGGAGAGTTATCGGCGCGATCCTTGACCGCAACGGCTTGCGACCTGGACGGTACGTGGTCACTCATGACGAGCACGTCATCATGGCTTCCGAAGCCGGTGTGCTCGACATCGAACCGGAACAGGTAAAGATGAAGGGCCGCCTGCAGCCGGGGAAGATGTTTCTCGTTGATACGGTCGAAGGCCGCATTGTCCCTGACAAGGAGATCAAACACCGGCTGGCTTCACGACAACCGTACGCGCAGTGGCTTAAGGACAATCAGATCACGATCGATCAGTTGCCCGAGCCCACGCGCATGCACCATCCCGATGCGGAGACTCTGCTTCGGCGGCAGCGTGCGTTCGGGTACAGCGATGAGGACCTCCGGATGATCCTCGGCCCGATGGCTTCGAAGGGCCAGGAGCCGGTTGGGTCCATGGGGACCGATACGCCGCTCGCTTGTCTGTCGGACCGTCCGCAATCGCTGTTTAACTACTTCAAGCAGCTCTTCGCGCAGGTCACCAATCCTCCCATTGACCCGATTCGCGAAGAGATTGTGATGTCGCTGATTAGCTACATCGGAAGCGAGCGCAACATTCTCTCGGAAGAGCCCGAGAACTGTCACATGCTGAAGCTGGCGCATCCGCTTCTGACGAATCTTGAACTGGAGAAACTGCGCCGCGTCTCAACTGGGGATCTGCTGGCGATCACGCTGCCCGCGCTGTTTCGTGCCAGCGAAGGAGAAGCGGGACTGAAGCGCGCGCTCGACGAGTTGTGCCAACGCGCTTCGCTCGCCGGCAAAGCTGGGTACACGCTGCTTATTCTTTCCGATCGTGGCGTGAATAAAGACTACGCTCCCGTCCCCAGCCTGCTGGCGCTGGCCGCCGTGCACAACCTACTGGTCCAGGAGGAGACGCGAACCCAGGTCGCGCTGATTACGGAATCGGGCGAACCGCGCGAGGTGATGCATTTTGCGCTGCTCAGTGGCTATGGGGCGAGCGCCATTAATCCTTATCTGGCATTGGAGAGCGTTGAAAGCCTGGCGCGGCGAGGCGAGTTATCTGCCGGAGTAAGTTCAGAATTGGCCGTAAAGCACTTCATTAAGTCGACCAACAAAGGTTTACTGAAGACCTTCGCCAAGATGGGTATCTCGACCTTACAAAGCTATCAGGGAGCGCAGGTATTCGAAGCCATCGGGCTGAACAAGGAACTGGTGGATTCTTACTTTGCAGGCACAGCATCGCGGCTGGAAGGAGTTGGCCTCGAAGTGCTTGCCCGCGAGGCTCAGTTGAAGCACGAGCACGCCTTCCGTCCCCTGACCGAGTCCGAGACTGAGCTTGCGGTCGGAGGAACTTACCATCAGCGCGTCAATGGCGAGTATCACCTGCTGAATCCGCTGACGATCAGCAAGCTGCAGCAGGCGGTCCGGCAGGAGAGCGCGCAGACCTTCCAGGAATATACGGACCTCATCGACAACCAAAGCAGCAACATGGCCACACTGCGCAGTTTGATGAAGTTGAAGAAGAGCGCCAATCCAGTTCCGATCGCGGAAGTAGAGCCAGCGAGCGAGATCGTGAAGCGCTTTACCACGGGAGCGATGTCATTCGGCTCGATCAGCAAGGAAGCACACGAGACTCTGGCCATCGCCATGAATCGCATGGGGGGGAAGTCCAACACCGGCGAAGGTGGAGAAGATGAAGAGCGCTACACGCTGGATGCGAATGGAGACTTGCGGCGGAGCGCCGTAAAGCAGGTCGCGTCGGCGCGCTTTGGAGTTACTGCCAACTATCTCGTCAATGCGGACGAGTTACAGATCAAGATGGCGCAGGGCGCGAAACCCGGTGAAGGCGGGCAACTTCCTGGCCATAAGGTCGATGAGGTTATTGCGCGCATAAGACATTCCATCCCCGGCGTGGGTTTGATCTCGCCACCGCCTCACCACGATATCTATTCCATCGAAGATCTCGCACAACTGATCTACGACTTGAAGAATGTAAATCCGCAAGCCCGCGTCGCGGTGAAATTGGTGGCGGAAGTTGGAGTAGGCACGGTGGCAGCGGGCGTTGCGAAGGCACACGCGGATGTTGTCCTGATCAGTGGCGATAGTGGAGGCACGGGAGCTTCACCGCTCAGTTCGATCAAGCACGCGGGCATTCCGTGGGAGCTTGGGTTAGCGGAGACGCAGCAAGTGCTCTTGTTGAACGATCTGCGCAGCCGAATCCGCGTGCAGACGGACGGGAAGCTGCAGACTGGGCGCGATGTAGTGATCGCCGCGCTGCTCGGCGCCGAAGAATTCGGTTTTGCCACCACGCCTCTGATTGCGATGGGCTGCGTCATGATGCGCAAGTGCCATCTCAATACTTGCTCGGTTGGCATCGCCACGCAGGATCCCGCGCTGCGCAAGCAATTTCAGGGACAGCCCGAGCACGTGATCAACTTCTTCTTCTTTTTGGCGGAGCAGGTGCGGCAGTACATGGCCGACCTCGGCTTCCGCCGCGTGGACGAGATGGTCGGGCGCGTCGACATGCTCGACGTGCAGCCGGCTGTGAATCACTGGAAGGGGCGAGGGCTGGACTTGTCGGCCATTCTCTATGATCCGCCCGTACCGGCACGTGTGGCACGACGCTGCGTGCAGGCCCAGGATCATGGCTTGGAGCAGGCGCTGGATCATCAGCTTCTTGCCGAATCAGAGGATGCGCTCGAAACGCTTGCGCCGGTTGAGATCAAACTGCCAGTACGCAACATTCACCGTTCCGTCGGAACCATGCTAAGCGGAGCGATTGCTCGCCGCTACGGATCCGCGGGCCTGCCTGACGATACGATTCGGGTTCACCTCGACGGATCGGCGGGGCAGAGCCTGGGAGCTTTTCTGGCCAAGGGAGTCACGCTCACGCTCGAAGGCGAGGCCAACGATTACGTCGGCAAGGGTCTGTCCGGTGGACGATTGATTGTGTATCCGCCGCGCCGGTCCACTTTTGCTCCCGAGCGAAATATTCTGATTGGCAACGTTGCCCTTTACGGTGCCACTAGCGGCGAAGCGTTTTTCAACGGAGTCGCGGGCGAGCGCTTTGCGGTTCGCAACTCCGGAGCAACCGCTGTGGTCGAGGGCGTTGGCGACCACGGCTGCGAATACATGACCAGGGGCTTGGTCCTGGTGCTTGGAGCCTGCGGCAGAAATTTTGCCGCCGGCATGAGCGGCGGCGTGGCCTACGTTTTCGACGAGCGCGGAGATTTTACCGAGAAGCGCTGCAATCTTGAATCGGTCGATCTCGAGCCAGTTCTCGAAACGCAGGATGCCCAGATTGTGGAAGCAATGCTGGTCAAAGATCTCGTGGCGCGACATCTGGCACTGACCGGCAGCCCGCGTGCGGCTTGGATTCTCGACAACTGGTCTGAGGCGCTATCGCGGTTCATCAAAGTCTTCCCCCACGAACACAAACGTGTGCTCGGAGTGAGCCGCAGACGCCAGCCTTATATCCCGAGTCTCCCGATGGCCGTACTGTCCACGCCCCAGGAGGTGCAACATGGGTAAGGACACGGGATTCCTGGAATACTCGCGCGAGCTTGCCCCGCGGCGTCCAGTTGCTGAGCGCGTCAACGACTGGTTCGAGATCTATCAAGACTTTCCCGAAGAAAATCTTCGAACTCAGGGCGCGCGCTGCATGGACTGCGGCGTGCCCTTCTGTCAGACGGGATGTCCCGTCAACAACCTGATTCCTGATTGGAACGATCTGGTCTATCACGGGCGTTGGAAAGAGGCGGTTCGCCAACTGCACGCGACTAACAATTTTCCGGAATTCACCGGGCGGATTTGTCCCGCGCCGTGCGAAGCGTCTTGTGTGCTGGGGATTAACCAGCCTCCGGTTACGATCAAGCAAATCGAAAAAAATGTCGTGGAGCGCGGGTTTGTCGAGGGCTGGATCCGTCCCGAACCGCCTAAGATTCGCACTGGGAAAAAGGTGGCCGTCGTTGGTTCGGGCCCCGCAGGATTGGCAGCGGCCCAGCAGCTGTGCCGCGCCGGACATGCCGTAACGGTCTACGAAAAAGAGGACCGTATCGGTGGACTGCTCCGCTATGGCATCCCGCAGTTCAAGTTAGAAAAGCACATTATCGATCGCCGCCTGGAACAGATGTCTGCCGAGGGCGTGAAATTCGTTACCGGCGCCGAGGTGGGCAAGAACGTTGCGGTCGAAGATCTGCGCGGTGAGTTCGATGCGATTGTGCTCGCCGGCGGGGCGGAGTCGCCGCGCGATCTAAACGTTCCGGGACGCGAGTTGAAAGGAATCCATTTCGCGATGGAGTATCTGCCGCAGCAGAACCGCCGCAATCTTGGCGACACCATCGATCCGGAAGCGGAGATTTTGGCGACCGGCAAGCGCGTAGTCATCATCGGAGGTGGCGATACCGGCGCCGATTGTCTCGGAACCTGCCATCGGCAAAAGCCGCTCTCCGTGCACCAGTTCGAGATCATGCCGAAGCCTCCCGAGGAGCGCTCGCCGCTGACGCCCTGGCCCCTCTGGCCGATGCAACTGCGCACCGAGGGCGCACATGAAGAAGGTGGCGTGCGCGATTGGAGTCTGGCGACCACAAAATTTAGTGGCTCGAATTCACGTCACGTACAGAAACTCCATGCCATTCGGGTTGGGCTGCCGCCCAGATTCGAACCGATTCCCGGCACTGAATTTACGATGGAAGCGGATCTCGTGCTGATCGCGATGGGCTTTGTGGGACCCGTTCGAAATGGAATGATCGAACAGTTGGGAGTGAAACTCGATTCGCGCGGCAACGTAGCCACGGACCAGAACAACATATCATCGGTGCCAGGAGTTTTCGCGGCGGGCGATATGCGGCGGGGCCAGTCGTTAGTTGTGTGGGCGATCGCCGAAGGCCGAAAGACGGCCGCGAGTGTTGATGCCTACTTGAGAACGAAGCCGATGCCCCGGATCGCTGCTGTCTCCGACTCCGACTCCAAAGAACAATCGATCGCTTCCTGATCGCGTATGTAGAGACGGGGCTTGTCCCGTCTCCCTCTGCGGCTGCGGGAGACGCGGCAAGCCGCGTCTCTACCAGGAATTAGAGCTTGAACAGTGTGGCGACGGGGCTTTGCCCAGTCCCGGCGGGGCGAAGCCCCGCCACCACACAAGCACGCTATCGCCCCGCCCCCTCCAACTCCCGTGCCACCGACTCGATCAGCGCCGACTCGTTCTCCAGCGCCTTGGCGACTCGCACGATCTCCTGCTCCGCTTCCGCATACTTCTTCTGTTCAATCCCCTCACGCACCCCCGGAACAGTTTTCACTGCATAGCCCGTGTAGACGCCCGGAGCATACAGCAAATGCTTGTACCACGGACGCCGCGGTAATCCGTCGGCATTGGTCAGCCGGCGCTCGCTCTCCATCAGTTCTCGATTCAGAGCGCCAAGCTTTGCCGCCATCGCGTCCTCTCCCAAACTCGCCTGCTGTTTCGTCAGCGCTTCGCGGTAGTGCTTGGCGCTGCGAGTAAGAGAGTCCACCGCGTTCTGCATCGGCGCAAAGTTCAGGTGCGGCGGAACCTCTTCCTTCATCGGCGCGACCGCAGGACGCCGAGGATCAAATGTCGCCTTGAACATTCCTTCGTCGAGTTCCTGGTTGCGCTCGCGAATCTCTTCCTGCTTGTCGGCGAGCAATTTCTCCAGATTCTTCCTGTACGTCTCCACCGTATCGGCGAAATTTACGAAGTCGAAAGGCAGCACTTCCGCGTCGGCCAGCCGCATCACCGATGTTCCCGCGGTTTGCGCCAGCGCTCGCCCATAGACGAAATCCGTGTCGGAGAAATGCGTGTACCAGTAAAAATCATCGTAAATGGAGTGATAGATCCCCTGCTCATCCTCGCCGCCATATCCCAGGTCCAGGGTGGCAATGCCCAAGTGATCGAGAAACGCCGTGAAATCGGTCCCTGAGCCCAGCGCAGCGATGCGCAAATCCGTCCGCTGGCGCAATTCTTTCCGCGATTCCTTAGGATCTTCTGTGGATTTTGCTTCGGCGATCTTGCTCAACTGCGCCCGCTGCCACACCGTCATCTTCGTTTCAGGATCTTCGATGTCGCGCGCAACTCCGTTGATGAATTGCTCCAGGCTGTGCGATCCGCCCATATTCAAAACGCCGCGGTCGTTGCCGTCGGTGTTGATGTAGACGGCGGCATGCTGTCGCAACTCATCGGCATGCGCCTCCACCCATTCGGTTGATCCCAGCAGCATGGGTTCTTCACCATCCCACGCCGTGTAGATGATCGTGCGCCGCGGCTTCCAGCCTTGCTTCAGCAAGAGACCCAGCGAGCGCGCTTCTTCCAGCAGACAAACCTGCGCCGAGATGGGATCCTCGGCTCCGTTCACCCAGGCGTCGTGATGATTGCCTCGGATGATCCACTCGTCTGGAGCCACGCTACCCGGAATTTTCGCGATCACGTCGTAGACCGGCTTGGTATCCCAATTGAATGCCACCTTCAAATGGACCCGCGCAGGCCCCGGTCCCACGTGATACGGAATCGGAAGCGAACCGCGCCACCCATCGGGCGCCATCGGCCCGGCCAGCGCGGCCAGCAAAGGCTGCGCGTCACCGTAAGAAATCGGGAGCACCGGAATTTTCGTGATGCTCTTCGCCTCTTTCAGCGACAAGCGCTTGGCATCGGGCGTCGCACCAATTCCGGGCGTCAGCGGATCACCCGGGCTCGCGGAAGCAAAATCCATGACGCTGCCGCGCTGCACGCCATCCGCGGGTCGCATCGGCCCCAGCGGAAATACATTGTCGCGCGCGTAGCCGTCGTCTTGTGGCTCCGAATAAATCAGGCAGCCAATGGCGCCATGCTCGGCGGCAACTTTAGGTTTTACGCCGCGCCATGAGTGCAAATACTTGGCAATCACAATCGCGCCTTTCACCGAAATGCCAAGCCGGTCGAGCTTTTCGTAGTCCTCGGGCAATCCGTAGTTGACAAACACCAGCGGCCCGGTGACATCGCCGTCAATCGAGTAGGCGTTAT
>Ga0209648_10001975_pt1 | contig 16804 bp, 16 predicted proteins | sample GraSoi2013_115cm_FD_185830 | JGI IMG/M metagenome (GOLD analysis project Ga0209648, IMG submission 185830) | Grasslands soil microbial communities from the Angelo Coastal Reserve, California, USA - Sample 9_17_2013_115cm (SPAdes) (version 2) | ecosystem: Environmental > Terrestrial > Soil >...
CGAGGAGGGGGAGGGGGAGGGGGAGGGGAAGCCAGAGGACAAGGCACGCGAGGACCGCAGGCCGCGTGACGGGTGGGTGTCGTTGGACGACCTGCGCCGCGGGCGGGGCGGCCCGGCGGCGCCGCGCCCGTCCGCCGCGTCGCGACCCCACCGGCGACCCGCTGAGTCCCAAGCGGCAGCGGCGAGCACGGAGATCTCGCTCCGCGGGCTCAGGATCGACGAGGCCGAGCTGCTGCTCGCGAAGGCGCTGGACGATGCCGTGCTCGCCGAGCTCCCCTACTTGCGCGTGATCCACGGCAAGGGGACGGGCGCCATGCGTCAGTTCGTGCACGACGTCCTCGAGCGCGACCCGCGCGTCCAGCGCTTCGGCTTCGCCCCCGCCAACCAAGGTGGGCACGGTGTCACCGTCGTGGAGTTCAAGCCGTGAGTCTGATTCCCGACGACGTGATCGAGCAGGTGCGGGAGGCCGCGGACATCGTGGGCATCATCGGTGAGCATGTGGAGCTCAAGCGCACCGGCTCGGACTTTCGCGCCCCGTGTCCGTTTCACGGCGGCTCCCATCGCAACTTCGCCGTCATCCCGAAGAAGGGGATGTACTACTGCTTCGTGTGCCACGCCGCGGGCGACGTGTTCACCTTCTTCATGCAAAAGCTCGGCATGGACTATCCCACGGCGGTGCGCGAGGTCGCACGCCGGGTGGGGATCACGATCCCTGAGCGCGGCCCCTCGGGCCCCGACCCGCGCGAGCCCCTGTACGGCGCGGTGGCCGCCGCGGCCGACTGGTATGCGCGCCAGCTGCGCGAGAGCCCCGAAGCCCAGGTCGCCCGGGACTATCTCGCATCGCGCCACCTGCCGCTCGACACGGTGCTCCCGTTGGGCCTGGGTTACGCGCCGCGGGGCAAGGCGTTCCTCGAGGCGATGCAGGCCCTGGGCGTCAAGGAGCCGGTACTGCTCGAGGCCGGCCTCCTCGCCAAGCGCGAGGACGGCTCGCTCGTCCCGCGCTTCCGTGGCCGCCTGTTGTTTCCGATCCACGACCTGCGCGCGCGGGTGGTCGCCTTCGGCGGCAGGATCCTGGGCGAGGGCGAGCCCAAGTACCTCAACTCGCCCGATTCACCCGTGTTCCACAAGGGCAAGCTCCTCTACAACCTGCACGTCGCGAAGCACGCCATGCGCAAGGCGGAGCGCGCGCTGCTCGTCGAAGGCTATTTCGACGTCCTGCGGCTGTCGCTCGCGGGGATCGAGGAAGTCGTGGCGCCGCTCGGCACCGGGCTCACGTCCGACCAGGCCCAGCTCTTGAAGCGGCATACGGCTCAGGTGATCCTGCTCTACGACTCGGACGACGCGGGGTTGCGGGCCACGTTCCGGGCGGGCGACGAGTTGTTGCGCGAGGGCGTGCGGGTGAGCGTGGCGACGCTGCCCGCGGGCGAGGATCCCGACACGCTGGTCCAGGCGCGCGGGGCCGCGGGGCTCGAACCGGTGCTCGCGGACGCCGTCGACGTGCTCGAGCGCAAAGTCCAGATTCTTGAACGCAAGAGCTTCTTCACGACCCTCCCCGGCCGGCGCCGGGCGCTCGACCGCTTGCTCCCCACGATCCGGGCCGCGACCGATCCCATCACGCGCGAGCTCTACCTCTCGCGCGCCGCCGAGGCCGCGGGTGTGCGCAAGGATGTCCTGGAGCGCGAGGTCGCGATCGCGGGTGGGGTGCGGCGGGACCCGGGGCCCGCACCGGCGACGGCCGCGGCCGCCGGGGGCCGCGCGCCCGCTGCCACGCTGCCGGCCAGTGCGGAGAAGGCCTTGGTCTTGCTGCTCCTCGCAGGCGAGCCGTGGCGCGCCCGGGTCGTCGAGGCGATCGATGCGGAGGAGCTCGAATTCCCGCCCTACCGGGCCGTGTTCGAGGCCGTGGCCGACGACGCTGTGCTCGCGCTCGACGCCACGTCGGCGCGGGCCTACGAGCAGCTCAAGGGCGAGGGGCTCGGCGCGCGCGACCCCAACGAGATGTACGAACTGGCCGTGAACTGGATCGAGGCCCGCCGGCTCGAGCGCCACTTGGCGCAGCTCGACGAGCAGCTCCCGTTCGAGAGTCCCGAGCGTCAGATGTCCCTGCTGGCGGAGAAGCGTCGCGTGTTCGACGAGCTCCGCAAGCGTTACCCCCGTTACAAGATCGCTGGGAGGAGGAGAGGTGCACCCGGACCTTGAAGCGTTGTTGGTGTTGCAGGAGAAGGACCAGGCCGTCACGGCGACCGACGCGGCCCGCGACGCGCTCGCCCCTGAGCTGCGGGCGCTGGACGACGCGCAGGCGGTGGCCGAGCGTGCGCTCGCCGCGGCGCACGCCGCGATCCAAGCCGCGAGTGACCGGCGCGATGGGCTGGAGGGCAAGATCGCCAGCTACCGCACCATGCAGGAGCAGCGGCGCCAGCGGCTCGAGTGGGTCCGGGGCGCGAAGGAGGCCTCGACCCTGATGGCGGAGCTCGACCTCGCGCGCTCCGTGCTCGCGAAGGAAGAGGCCGAGTTCATGCGCTCGGGCGACGCCGTCACCGAGGCCGAGCGCCGCGCGGCCGAAGCCGAGCAGACGCTCGAGGAGGTGCGGACCGCCCAGGCGCCGCTGCGCGAGGCGCTCGCCGGCAAGCGTGACGCGATCGCCGCCCAGCGCGAGCGCGCCGTGGCCGAGCGCGAGCAAGCGGCCAAGCACGTATCGAGCGGGCTGCTCGGCCGCTACGAGCGAATCCGCCGGGGCAAGGCGCCGCTCGCGCTCTACGCGTTGCATGGCGATGCCTGTGGTCACTGCTTCACCGCCGTCCCCACCCAGCGGCGAGCGCTGATTCAGCGCGGCGCGTCGATCGAGGCGTGCGAGGCCTGCGGCGTGCTGCTTTACGCCAGAGAATGATCCCACCACGCTGGGCCGTCGCCGCGCCGCCCGACCTCGCGTTGACCCGGGCGCTCGCGGCCGATCTCCACATCCCCGAGCCGCTCGCCGCCCTCCTCGTGCAGCGGGGCCTCGCCGCGCCCGAGCGCGCCAAGGAATTCTTGCGCCCCGATCTGGAGCGGCTGTCGGACCCGCTGGCCTGGGCCGACATGCCGCACGCCGTCAGCTTGATCGCGGACGCCGTGCGCCGCCGCACGCCGATTCTCGTCCACGGCGACTACGACGTGGACGGCCAGTGCGCCGCCGCCCTGCTCACGCGCGTGCTCCAGAGCGTCGGCGGCCAAGTCCACGCGTTCGTGCCGCACCGCATCCGGGACGGCTACGATTTCGGCCCCGCCGGGCTCGCCCAAGCGCAGCGCGTCGGAGCCACGCTCATCATCACGTGCGATTGCGGCATCACCGCCGACGCAGCCGTGGGCGCGGCGCGGGCGGCGGGCATCGACGTGATCGTCACCGACCACCATCGCCCGCGCGCCGCGCTGCCGCCCGCCTCGGCCGTGCTCGATCCCCAGCGCACCGATTGCGCCTCGCTCGAGAAGGACCTGTGCGGCACCGGCGTGGCGTTCAAGCTCGCCCAGGCGCTCGTACCGGCGCTCGGCGTGTCGTCCAACCTGCCGTTTCATTTCCTCGACCTGGTGGCGCTCGCCACCGTGGCGGACGTCGTGCCGCTCACGGGCGAGAACCGTATCCTGGTGCGCCACGGGCTGAAGATGCTCGCCGACTCGCGCTGGACCGGTGTGCGCGCCCTGGTCGAAGCCGCGGGCCTCGCGGGCAAGCCGGTCAAGTCGGGGCACGTGGGCTTCATCCTGGGCCCGCGCTTGAACGCCGCTGGCCGGATCGGCGATGCGAATCTGGGCCTGAAGCTCTTGCTCTCGGATGACCCGGTCGAGGCGGCCGCGATCGCGCGCGAGCTCGAGACGCTGAACGCCCGGCGCCAGGCGCTCGACCAGCGGATCCTGGACGAAGCGATCGAGCTGGCCGAGCGCGTGCTGCAGCCCGAGGACCACGCGCTCGTGCTCGCCGCCGACGGGTGGCATCCCGGGGTCATCGGGATCGTGGCGTCGCGGCTGGTGGAGCGCTACGGGCGCCCCACCTTCCTCATCGGCTGGGACGAGGGAGGCGACACGGGGCGGGGATCGGGCCGCAGCATTGTGGGATTCGACCTGCACGCGGCCCTCGAGCGGGTGGGGAGCCACCTCGAGAAGTACGGCGGCCACACGATGGCCGCGGGGCTCACGCTGCGCCGGGAGCGCTACGAAGACTTCCGTGTTGCGTTTCTCGCGGTGGCGCGCGAGCTTCTGCGCCCCGACGACCTCGTGCCCGCCCAGCGCGTCGACCTGGAGCTGCCGTTGGGCCTCGTCTCGGACGAGCTGGAGAAGCTGATGCGCTACATGGAGCCGTGCGGCCCCGGCAACCCAGCGCCGGTGTTCGGCGTGCGGCGGGCGCGGGCGGTGGGCGCGCGCCGGGTCGGGACGAATCACTTGCGCTTCACGCTCGACGACGAGTCCGGGGTGTTGCCCGCGATCGCATTCCAGTGGGCCGATGCGATCCCCCAGCACTGGCTTGCCGAGCGGCTCGACGTCGCGTTCCGACTGGAGCGCGACGAGTGGCAGGGGCGGACCACGCTGCAGGCGCGCGTCGCGAGCATCGCCCCCGCCGAATGAGCGCGCCGCCCGTGCTGCCCTCGCCTCGCGTCGGAACCGGCGTGGCGCCGTGGGGAGGGCGGGGCAGCGCAGCGGCCCCGGGAGCAGGGAGCGCCATGATTCGCATCATCGCGGGCGAGTTCCGGAGCCGGCGCTTGAAGACCCCAGCGACGGACCGCGTGCGGCCCACCGCCGATCGGGTGCGGGAGGCTTGGTTCTCGATCCTCGAGCGCTCGGTCCGTCATGCGCGGGTCTTGGACCTGTTTGCCGGCTCCGGGGCGCTCGGCCTGGAAGCGCTGTCGCGCGGCGCCGTCCACGCGGACTTCGTGGAGGTGCACCGCCTGGCCCTCGCCGCGCTGAAAGCCAACGTCACCGCCTTGAAGGTCGCAGACCGCGTCGCGATCCACCGTGAGGACGCGCTCAAGTTCGCCGAGGCCCTACATCCCGGGCAGTACGATGTCGCCTTCGCCGATCCGCCCTACGGGAGCGACTTTGCGGTCCGTCTCGTAGCGCTGTTCCGGGTCACGCCGTTCGCCCGCATCTTCTCGATCGAGCATGCCGCGGACCGCCCCATCCCCGGCGATGACACCCGGCGCTACGGCGAGACGGCGGTCACCTTCATCTACGCGCCGTGACGCCCGTCGCCGTCTTCCCGGGCTCGTTCGACCCCCTCACCCGGGGGCACGAGGACCTCGTCCGCCGCGCCTTGAGCTTCGCCGACAAGGTGATCGTGGCGGTGGCCGTCAACATCACAAAGCAGCCGTTGTTCACGCTCGACGAGCGCGTGAGCCTGATCCGCCAAGCGGTCGCCGATCCCCGCGTGGAGGTCCGTTCCTTCGACGGCCTGCTCGCGGACTTCGTGCGCGCCGCCGGCGCGACGTTGATCGTGCGCGGCCTGCGCGCGGTCTCGGACTTCGAGTACGAATTCCAGATGGCGCTCATGAACCGCACGCTGGCTCCCGGCGTCGAGACGGTCTTCGTGGTCCCGGCCTTCGACCTCACCTACCTCAGTTCGAGTCTCGTGCGCGAAGTGGCGCGGTTCGGCGGCGACGTCTCGCGGCTCGTTCACCCCGCGGTCGAGCAGGCGCTCAAGCGGAAGTTTAGCAAGTGAGGTTTCGGGACGCGTTGTACGAGCGGGCGCGGCGCGCCCAGCGTCGCATTGTGCTCCCCGAGGGGCCGGACGCCCGGGTGCGCGCCGCCGCGGCACGGCTCGATGCGTTGGGGCTCGGCCGCGTGCAGTTGCTCGAGCCCAGCGCGCTCCTCGCCCCGCCCCCCGAAGCCATTCGCCTGCTCCGCAGCCGTCGTCCGGAGCGATTCCCCGATGACCGCACGGCGCGGGCGGCGCTCGGCCATCCGCTCACCTTGGGCGCGGCGCTCGTGGCCCTGGGGCAGGCGGACGTGATGGTCGGCGGCGCCACCTTCCCATCGAGCGACACGATCCGTGCGGCGCTCTGGACCGTGGGCACCGCCCCGGGCATTCGGACGGTGAGCGGGGCGTTCTACATGGTGCGGGGCGACGCCGTGCTCACCTTCACGGATTGCGCCGTGGTGCCCGAGCCCACCCCCGAGCAGCTCGCCGATGCCGCGCTCGCCGCCGCGCGCGACCGGCGGAGCATCGTGGGCGACGAGCCGGTCGTGGCCTTCCTGTCTTATTCGACGAAAGGGAGTGCCGCGGGACCGCGCGTGGACCGCGTGCGGCGCGCGCGCGAGATCCTCGACGCCCGCCGACCCGACTTCCGCTACGATGGCGAGCTCCAGACCGACGCCGCGCTCGTCCCGGACGTGGCCGCCCGCAAGGCGCCGGGGTCAGCCGTGGCGGGCGCGGCCAACGTCCTCGTCTTTCCCGATCTTGACAGCGGCAACATCGCCTACAAACTGGTGCAGCGCCTGGGCGGCTGGGAGGCCATCGGCCCGATCCTCCAGGGGCTGGCGCGCCCGGTGGCCGACCTGTCGCGCGGTGCCACGGTCGATGATATTGTGGACACTGCTGCGGTTGCCGTCCTTCAAGCTGGGGAGCCCACATGAGTTTCAGTCTTACCAAGGACAAGCGCGGGGTGGTGGTGGTGGGCGTGGACGGGCAGCTGATCGTCGGCAACCGTCAGGATCTGAAGCAGCAGGTGCTCGACGCGCTCGAGGGTGGCGGCCGGAAGTTCGTGATCGACTTCACCAAGACCGGCTACATCGATTCCTCCGGCCTGGGCGTCCTCGTCTCGCTCTCCAAGAAGATCCGTGAGCAGGGCGGGGACCTGCGCCTCTGCGGGTTGAACGAGGACCTGCAGACCCTGTTCGAGCTGACCAAGCTGGACACCCTCTTCGCGATCGCGAAGACCCCCGCGGAGGCGCTCGCCGCTTTCTAGCCCGTGGCCACCCCGCTGCACCTCGACGTCCGCCGTTGGCCGGCGGGTGGTGAGACCGCGATCGAACTGTCGCTCAACGTGCCGAGCGACATGGAGTACGTCGGTCCAGCGGTCGAGATGATCGCGGAGCAGCTGCCCCGGGGTTCCCTCTCGCCGCGCCGCATCCGATTCAACTTCCGCACCGCGCTCGCCGAGGCGCTCGCCAACGCCATCGCCTACGGCAACCATCACGATCCCGCCCGTCTGGTCCGCGTCCTGGTCGAGATCTCGCCCGCGGCGGTGCGTCTCCATGTGACGGACGAGGGGGACGGGTTCGACCCATTCGGCGTCCCCGATCCCACGCTCCCCGAGCGCCTGGAACGCGAGGACGGCCGTGGGCTGTTCGTGCTGCGGAGCCTCGTGGATTCTGTCGCCTTCAACGACAAGGGGAACTCGGTGTGCCTGACGCTCCGGGCGGGCTGACCGGGGAGCGACTCGAGCGCCTGCTCCCGGCGCTCGAGCGGCTGGCCGGTGCCCGGCTGCGCGTGTGGCAGGAGGTGGGGGACACGGTGCGGCGGCTGGGAGCTGGCGCCGACCCGGCGACCTGGACACCGCCGATCGACGGCCAGGAGGACGGTCACCGCGTCGCGACCCCGGAGGGGGCGGCCTGGCTCGAGCCGGTGCACGAGGCCTTGGGCGTGTGGCTCGAGGTCGCCGAGCCAGGGCCGGGGACGCAGGGCGCTGCGCCGTCGCCCCAGGCCCTGGCCGAGATCGTCGGCGCCGTGCTCGGCGCCGAGCACGATGCCACGCAAGTCGCGGCGGAGCTGTCCGAACGCTACGAGGAGATCGACCTGATCTATACGATCAGCGAGATCCTCGGCCACACGATCCGGCTAGACGAGGCGGCGGAGCGGATCCTGCGCGAGGTGTCGACGGTCGTGGGCGCGCGCCGCGCCACGCTTCTCGTCCACGATCCCGAGCAGCAAGTGCTCCGCATCGCGGCGTCGCGCGGCACGAAGCCCGAGGGCGAGCCGATCGAAGTCGACGATCCCTGCTCGGTCGCGGCCCGCGTGTTCCGCGAGATGCGGATCGTGAGCTACGACCCCACCGATCCCAAGGCGGTGAACCCCGGCTGTCCCGAGGGCCGGAACTATCGCGGCAAGGCGTTTCTCTCGGTCCCGGTGTTGTATGCCGCGCCGGGCCAGCGCGGCAAGCCCATCGGCGTGATCAACCTGACCGATCGCGTGGGGCAGGACGCCTTCACCGCCGGGGACCGCAAGCTCGTTGCGGCGATCGCCAACCAGATCGGCGCCGCGCTCGAGAACGCGCGGCTCGTGGAGCGCGACCTGTCCCAGCAGAAGGTCCGCCACGAGCTCGAGCTGGCCCGCGACCTGCAGCTCCGGCTCCTGCCGTCGCCGCTCGTCCTGGCCGCGCGGCTCGACGTGGCGGCGCGGTGCCGCCAGGCCGAGTCGGTCGGCGGCGACTTTTACAACCTCCTGAACCTCCATGGCGACAAGATCGGCGTCATGATCGGCGACGTGACGAGCCACGGCTTCGGGGCAGCGCTGATCATGGCGCTCGTCATGGCCGCCTCCGGCATCCACGCTGAATCGGCCGATACGCCGACCGAGGTGTTGCGCCGCATCGAGCAATCGCTCACCGAGGAGCTCGAGCGCACCGAAATGTTCCTCACCGTGTTCTACGGCGTCCTCGATCCCGGCGCGGAGCGCATCACGTTCGCCAACGCCGGCCACCCGCACGCCTTTCTCGTCGCGACGCGGACGGGCAAGGCCACGCGGCTCGAGGCGACTCGTCCGCCCTTGGGCGCGGCGACCCAGCCGGGCGAGGATGGCGTGCAGCCGTGGCGGCGGCGCGAGGTCATCCTCTGCCTCTTCACCGACGGGGTCACCGAGGCCCTGGGCGGCCGCGGCGAGCGGTTCGGAGAGGAGCGCGTCTTGGGACACGTCGCCCGGCTCAAGGACCGTCCGGCGCGCGACATCCTCGAGTCGGTGCATGCCGACCTGGCCGGCTTCACCGGCGGCGCGTCTCCCACCGACGACCGCACCGTGGTGATCCTCAAGGCGTGAGCCCGGCCCGCCGGCTCGGCCAGCATTTCCTCACCGATCGGAATCTTCTCCGGCGCATCGTCGACGCGCTCGAGCCCGCGCCGGGCGACGTGGTGCTCGAGATCGGGCCCGGGAAGGGGAGCCTCACGGCTGAGCTCGTGGCGCGCGGGGTGCGGATCGTCGCGATCGAGAAGGACGAGCGGCTCGCTACCGCGCTCGAGCGCGGAGGCGTGGGGGGAGCGCCTCCCGGCGTCGTCCGGGTCGTTAGCGGGGACGCGTTGGCGCTCGACTGGCACGCGCTCGTCGCGGACGGAGTGGCGACGAGTCCCGCCGCACCGGTCCCGCCGTTCAAGGTCATCGGCAACATTCCCTATGCGATCACGTCGCCTTTGATCGCGGCCGCGCTGACGCCACCGCTGCCCGCGCGCATCGTGCTGCTCATGCAGCGCGAGGTGGCCGAGCGGCTCGCCGCGGCCCCGGGATCGAAGACCTACGGGGCGCTCTCGGTCGGCGTTCAGGCCGTGTGCCGGGTGGAGAAGCTGTTCACCGTGCGCCCCGGGGCTTTCTCACCGCCCCCCACGGTCGAGAGCGCGGTGGTGCGCCTCACCCCGCGTGAGGCGCCCTTGATTCAGACCGCCGAGCTCGCCGCGTTTCGTACATTCGTGATCGCCTGCTTCTCCCGCCGCCGCAAGCAGCTTCGCAACGTGCTCGTCGGGGTGACGGGACAACCCAGCGAGCGCGTGGCGGAGGGGATTCGCGCCCTGGGGCTCGATCCCGTGGCGCGGCCCGAGACGCTCGCGCCCGACACGTTCGTGCGGCTCTTGCGCTGGAGCGCGCGCTGGTGAACAGGCGGACACCGATGCAGACCATCCACACGGATCGTTCCTCCCGATCTTGCACGACCGGAGCCGCATTGCTAGGATTGCTGAGGAAAGTGAAAAGATTCACAAGCAATTCGCAGAGCACGTTACGACTCCACAGGACGGCTCACCGGGGCGCGGCGTCACCATCATGCGGAAGATTTCCGAGAGCACGGTCCGGCGGCTCTCGCTCTACCTGCGATTCCTCGAGCAGTTCGCCGCGGCGGGGCAGACGACCATCTCCTCCGCGGCCCTTGCCCGGCGCGGCGGCACGACCTCCGCGCAGGTGCGCAAGGACCTTTCCTTCTTCGGCTCCTTCGGCAAGCGGGGCCTCGGGTATTCGGTCACCGAGCTCACCGCCAAGATCCGCGACATCCTGGGTTTGAAGCGCACTTACCGGGTGATGCTCGTGGGTGCGGGACGCATCGGCAGTGCGCTGGTCCAGTACACCGGGTTCCGCGAGCGCGGCTTTCACGTCACCACGATCTACGACAAAGACCCGAGCAAAATCGGCTCCCGTTGGAACGGCCTCGTGGTGCGCGACGTTCGCCACATCGACACGGACTTGGCCCAAGAGTCGACCGACATCGCGATCGTCGTCACCCCGGCGGACGCGGCGCAGGACATCGTGGATCGGCTCGTGGGGGCGGGGGTGAAGGCGATCCTCAACTTCACCGCGGTGCGGCTCCGCGTGCCCTCCGACGTGGTGGTGCGGTCGGTCAACATGGCGCTCGAGCTCGAGGCCCTGAGTTTCGCGCTCGCCAATCGCTGACGAGGTTGGGAATCGGCTCGCCGTAGCGTCCGCTCCAACCGCAGTTCGCCGGGCTATCTTTTGCGGTCATGCGGCAGGCACCATCGGGACGGCTCGTAGGGCTGCGCCGCGTGGTCGCACCGGCAGTCGCGAGCCTCCGGACCTATCGGGGAACGGCTGCGCTGCTCATGGCGGCCGCTGTGGCAGCGCTCGCCGCCCTCTTGCCCGTCACATCGCTCGTTGCAGCCGATGACGCGGGCCTCGCGCCGCGCCTCCGTCTCATACCGTGGCGCGGCGGGAGTCTCGGGATTCACTGGACCGCGTTCGCGTGGGATCCGGCGGCGACCCGCCACGCGGCGCTAGTGATGCTGTTTCGCCTCCTCGTCTTTGTGGCGGCAGGCGTCCTCGCCGTCGCCGTCCTGACGATTGTCTCCCTGTCCGCCGCCCGCGCCGCGCTCCGGGCACCCGAGATCCGGGCGCATCGCGCCGTGGGCGCGTCGCGGCGACACATTCTCGTGGCTGGGCTGCTCGAATGCGTCGCGATCGCTGGGGGAGCGCTCCTCGTCGGCGGAGCGCTGGGGCTCGCGGCCGCCCGCCTCGCCGTTGTGGCGTGGCCGGGCGCCGTGGGGCCGGCCCACCCCTGGGCCGATGTGGTCGCCGTCGTCGCCGCACTCAGCGGGATCGTCGGTGGCGCGATGCTCCCGCTCCTCTTGCCGCGCCGCAGCGCACCGCTCACGCCGACGAGCGCGAAACCGCTCGAGCTCGTCGTGCCGGCGTTCCAGCTCGGCTTGAGCCTCACGGTGTTGACGGCGGCCCTGCTGCTCGAGCGCCAAGCGGGGCGCCTGACCGTGATCGGCGCCGGGATGCCCCCATCGGGCGAGGTGCTGGAGCTCACCGCGCCCGAGTCGCCACCGCGAGAGCGCGCGCTCCGGTACGCCGCGCTGCTACGGCGCCTGCGCGCCCGGGCGTCCTTCGACGTCGCGAGTCTCACGAGCCCCGGCACGCTCGTCGGACTGGGGGTGATCGACTTCGCTCCCACCGACTGTGGGAACTGTTGGCTGGGTGGCATCGCCGTGCCCATCCATCCCGTCGCCGTCACGCATCACCTGGTCAGCGCGGACACGTTTCGGGTATTGGGACTCGGGCTCGTCGCCGGTCGCGGGATCAGTGACGCGGATGCATGGGATGCGGACCACGTGGCGGTGGTGAACCAATCCCTGGCGGCGCGACACTTCGAGCGGGGGGCCGCGGTCGGGCGACGGATCCTCGTCGGCGGGGCGGACGCGGAGTGGCACAGAGTGGTCGGCATCGTCCGCGATCAACCGGCGACGGGGTTTGGCGGCGGCCTCGAGCCACCCGAGGCGGTGTACTTGAGCGCGCTCCAGCATCCGGCCCGCACCGTCGATCTGCTGGTGCGGGCGCCGGCGGACTCGGCAGCGGTCGCTGCCGTCGAGACCGCGGTGCGAGAGTCGCTGGGTAACGCGACTCGGATGCGCCGAGTGAGCGGAGCCGTGCTCGCCGCTGCCGAGACGGCGCCGGTGCGGTGGTTCGGGAGGATGTTTGCCATGGAGGGCTGGGTCCTCCTCGCGAGCGCCACGCTGGGCACGTTCGTCGTGATGCGCCTGTGGGTCATCTCCCGGCTGTACGAGTTGGGACTGCACCGAGCGGTGGGCGCGCGCCGGCGTGCCGTCTTCGCCTACGTCATGTCGCGCGCAGCGGGCGTGGTCATCGGCGGCGCGGCGATCGGGCTGTGGCTCGGGCTGGGCGTGTGGGGAGCCCTGTCGACGATCGTCGCCGGGCTCCCGCCCTGGGATCTAGATGCGGCGTGGCGCATCGCGCCCCTATTGATGGGCGCGGCGTTCGCGGGCGCCTGGCTCCCCGCGTGGCAGGCGGCGCGCACGACGCCGGTAGGGCTGCTGCGCCACGACGGTTGAGGCCCGCCGGACCACCGCGGTGAGCCCGGCGCACCGATGCTGCCGCCAAAGGGTCGCGCGCATCAACGCAGCATCTTGCCCATACAGATACTTTCTTGTATCATACAGATAACACGAGCGACGGGTATGGCCTTGGCCCGTACCAAGCGAACCGCGCGCGCACGATCCACGCTGCGCCGAAAGAACCTCATCCTCGACCAGGCGAAAATCGATCGCGCCAAACGTAATCTCCGCGCCGCGACGGAGACCGATACGATCCATCGAGCGTTGGATGCCGTGAACGATCTCGCCTCGTTCCAGCGAGAGGTGGACGCAGGTCTGGACGCGCTGCTCGGGCGAGGCGGCTTTGCCGACTACTTCGCGGCGACGGAGCCAGCGCCGTAGGTAATGTTCCTCCTCGACTCGAACGTCTATATCGCGGGCTTCAATGAGCCGGCCTTCGGTGAGGGCTTCCGCGCCTTCCACCAAGCCAACTTGCCCCGCATCGTGTTGAGTGCCGTCGTGGTCCACGAGCTGCTCGTGGGCGCCCGGGATCGCCACCGGGAGCGCGCGCTGCAGCGTGCCCTGATCGAGCCGTTCCGCACGCGGCGGCGGATTCATGTTCCTGGAGCCCGCACCTGGGAGATGGCCGCGGACTTCGACCGCGGGATCCGGGTCCTGGGCGAATTCGCGGCGAGCCTCGCCCGGCGCGCCTTTGCCTTCGATCTCTTGATCGCAGCTAGCGCGCGCGAGATCGGCGCCACGATCATCACCCGCAACATGGCCGATTTCGCACTCATTCAGAGGGTGAGCGCCATCCGCTACGAGCCACCATGGCCCGTTGCGGCTTCAGCATGAGGCTTAAAGCCCTCCCGACGGCGTAGGCGAACGCTTCGGCGGACCGATTCCCAAGCTCGCCACCGACACGTCGCTCGCAGCCGCGGCATCGCACGGGTCGGTGCTCGGCCCCGGCGCTCCGCCTCCCTAAGTTTCCTGCTGTGCGCCTCGCCGACTTGGTCCAGACCTCACGCCGCGTTGCGGAGACGAGCGGGCGGCTTGCAAAGATCGAACTGCTCGCCGCGCTCCTCAAGCGGGCGGCTCCCGCGGAGATCGCAATCGCGATCGCCTTTCTGTCAGGGGCCCCGCGGCAGCGGCGGATCGGCATCGGCTATACCGCCCTCGCCGCGGCACGGCCCGAGCACGCGGCCGACGCGGCCACGCTCGACCTCGTTCAGGTCGACGCGACGCTCGCCCGCGTGGCGCGCACGACGGGGAAGGGCTCCGCCCACGCGAAGGCGGAGTTGTTGCGCGACCTGTTCGCGCACGCCACCCGGGAGGAACAGGACTTCCTGGTCCGTCTGCTGATCGGGGAGCTGCGCCAGGGCGCGCTCGAAGGACTGGTCACCGAAGCCGCAGCGCGCGCAGCCGGTCTCCAGCCCGACCGGGTTCGCCGTGCCGCGATGGTGGCCGGAGATCTGCCGAGCATTGCCCGCGCCGCGCTCGTGGAAGGCGCTGCCGGGCTTGCGCGCTTTCAGGTCGAACTGTTCCGGCCGATCCAGCCCATGCTGGCGCAGTCGGCGGACGACGTAGTCGACGCCCTGAACCAGCTCGGGGAGGCGGCGCTCGAGTACAAGCTCGACGGTGCTCGCATCCAAGTGCACAAGGCTGGCGACGACGTGCGGGTCTTCTCGCGCCAGCTGAACGACGTCACGGTCGCGGTCCCCGAGGTCATCGCGGCCGCGCGCCGGCTGCCCTGGCGCGAGGTGATTCTCGACGGCGAGGCGATCGCGCTCCGGCCGACCGGTGCGCCGCTGCCGTTCCAGGTGACGATGCGCCGCTTCGGCCGCAAGCTCGATGTCGACCGGCTCAAGGCCGAGCTGCCGCTCGCGGCGTTCTTCTTCGACGTCCTCTACGCCGACGGCTCACCACTGTTGGATGCGCCGTACCGCGAGCGCTTCGCTACGCTCGCCGCTGCGGTCCCGGCCGCAGAGCGGGTGCCCCGGATCGTGACCGCCGACCCGAAGGAGGCCGTGAGCTTCTTCGAGCGGGCGCTCGCGGCAGGCCACGAAGGGTTGATGGCCAAGGCGCTCGGTGCCCCATACGAGGCGGGCGCGCGCGGGGGTGCCTGGCTCAAGGTGAAGCCCGTCCAGACGCTCGATCTCGTGGTGCTCGCCGCCGAATGGGGACACGGCCGCCGTCGCGGCTGGCTCTCGAACCTCCATCTCGGCGCGCGTGATCCCGACGCGGGCGGGTTCGTCATGCTCGGCAAGACCTTCAAGGGCATGACCGACGAGATGCTCGCCTGGCAGACCACGAAGCTGCAGGAGCTCGAGACCCGACGCGACGGGCACACGGTGTACGTGCGTCCCGAGCTCGTCGTCGAGGTCGCCTTCAATGACATCCAGGCGAGCCCCCAGTATCCGGGAGGCCTGGCGCTGCGGTTCGCCCGGGTCAAGCGCTACCGGCCGGACAAGGGACCGGAGCTGGCCGATACGATCGGCACGGTGCGCGAGCTCCATAGGCGCGCCGGGGGTGAGGGATAAGCCCGCGCGGCCTGCCGCGAGCCAACCAGCACTGGCCTTCAGTAGAGCTACCCCTTCTCCCAACGCTCCACCCTTACCCAAAGTGGCTCGACATCTCGTTGTTTCTCCTGCGCAAGCAATTCTTGGTTGGCGTTTGCCTCCACGACCAGTTTAAGCGCCGGATGCTCCCGGGCGTCGTGCCCCGGTTAGATTGCCTCCCTATGGCGCGCGTTCATGTGACGTCGGAAATCGGCCCGCTGCGGGCCGTGCTCGTCCATACCCCGGGCCGCGAGCTGGTCGCCGTCACGCCGGGAAACCGCGAAGACTACCTGTACGACGACATCATCGACCTGGAGCTCGCACAGCGCGAGCACCGCCGCTTCGTCGCGGTGCTCGAGCGCTTCGCCCAGGTGTACGAGATCCGCACCCTCCTGACCGAGCTCGTGGCGCGTCCCGACGTGCGCGAGTTCCTGGTGACCCGGGCGCTCGAGGTCGTGCCCTCGGACGCGCTCGCGAAGCAGCTCGCCACGCTCACGCCCGAGGCGCTCGTGGGGGTGATGATCGAGGGCGCGCTCGAGGACGCGGGGCCGATCGCCCGCGCGTTGAACGAGACGGGCTATGCGCTGCCGCCGCTCCCGAACCTGTTCTTCACGCGCGATGTGGGGATCGTGATCGGCGAGCACTCGATCATCGGCTCGATGCGCCACGGCGTGCGCTGGACCGAGGAACTGCTCGTCAAGGCGCTGTTCCGCTATCACCCCTGTCTCGAGAACGCCGGGATCCTGTACGACGGCTCCGAGGAGAAGCGCAACAACTACACGCTCGAGGGGGGCGACGTGCATCCGCTGCGCCCCGATCTGCTGCTGCTCGGCTTCAGCGAGCGCTCGAGCCCGGCGGCGCTGGACCATTTGTGCGACGTGGCGTTCGAGCATTGCGGCGTGCGCGACGCGATCGTCGTCGTGATGCCGAACGAGCGTACCGCGATCCATCTCGATATGATCTTCACGCAGCTCGATCGCGAATTGTGCGGCATTTACCCGCCGCACTTCGTAGGACCCGAGCGCCTCGCGGTGCTGCACCGGCGCAAGAAGTCGAAGGGGATGAAGGAGATGCCCAACTTCTTCGCGGCACTGCAGGCGGTCGATCATCCGCTCGAGCCCGTGTTTTGCGGCGGCGCGGATCGCTCGGTCCAGGAGCGCGAGCAGTGGTCCTCGGCCTGCAACTTCGTCGCCGTGCGCCCCGGCGTGGCGCTCACCTACGCCCGTAACGAGGCGACGCTCAAGGAGCTCGACCACGCCGGGTTCAAGACGGTGGCCGCCGCGGCGCTCTTGGCGGGTGAGGCAACGCTCGCCGACGGCGAGCGCGCGGTGATCACGATGGAAGGGAGCGAGCTGGTCCGGGGCGGCGGCGGCCCGCGCTGCATGACGCTGCCGTTGCGCCGCGATGACCTCTAGCGGCGCGCCGCGCGGACCAGGCGCGCTGCCTGCGCTCCCGCTCCCCTCGCTCCCCTCGCTCCCCCCGGTCCTGCTCGAGCACTGCCGCTTCGCGGTGGTAGACGTGGAGACGAGCGGCGTGCGGTTCGAGCGTGGGGGCCGCATCGTGGAGCTCGCGGTCGCGGTGCTCGAGGGCGGCACGATCCATCTCGCCTGGCACGCGCTCGTCGACCCCGGCACGCCGATCCCGCCCTGGGTGACTCGCCTCACCGGGATCACGGACGGCTTGGTCGCGGGACGCCCGGGCTTCGCGGCGCTGGCGCCGGCGCTCGGGCGTGCGCTCGAGGCGGGGGGCTT
>Ga0209648_10001976_pt1 | contig 16791 bp, 12 predicted proteins | sample GraSoi2013_115cm_FD_185830 | JGI IMG/M metagenome (GOLD analysis project Ga0209648, IMG submission 185830) | Grasslands soil microbial communities from the Angelo Coastal Reserve, California, USA - Sample 9_17_2013_115cm (SPAdes) (version 2) | ecosystem: Environmental > Terrestrial > Soil >...
TCCCGGCCAGAAAGGCGGCCCAGGCGCGCAGCACCGCCACGAAGCGCCCGAAGAAGACGACCTTGCCCCCGTGCTTCAGGAACAGATACTGCCCCAGTTTGAGCCGGCGTTCTTCCAGGCGGATGTAGTGACCGTAGCGGCGCAGCAGCCGGTAGCCGCCCTCGCGTCCCACCCAGAACCCGAGATTATCGCCCAGGATCGCCCCGCTGGCTGCTGCGACAATGACCAGGGGAATGGACAACCGATGGGTGGTTCCGGCAAAGATGGCGGCGACCAGCAGCATGGTCTCGCCAGGGAAGGGAATACCTGTGCTCTCGATGGCCACGAAGAGCAGGACCGCCCAGTAGCCGTAGGTGGCCAGAAAACGTAACAGGTCGGAGGTAGCCAGATGGATCATAGCACACCGCTTTCTTGCATTATGACGAAACTGCGAACGCGCCGTAGGAATGGGATGCGAAGCCGATCATAGGCGACAACGCTGCAGATCCGGCACCGTGGGGTAGATTGGAGGGGCGGCTGCTCCTTGCTCGTCGGGTGAGACCTTCTCTGTCCTCTTACCAGGGTCTCTGTCATTTGTCAGATTTTTTCTGGCAGAAACGCCAGGAAATGAGGCAGAGGTGTGGGTATCCCCGCAATGATGGGCGCTTTTGCATCAACGTACAAGAGAGCAAACGTCTTCACTCACTGCACAGCAGAGGCATCCTTGTACGAGCGCGCCCCGGCGGACAGAACGACGAGCAACACTGTCGTTACACCTACGCCTGCCAATGCGGCCAGCGCTAAACTGTGCCAGAGCAAGAGTCTACCTAGCGTTACGATGCAGGCTCCCGAAAGCACGACAAATGATGAGCAACACTCAGCTAGCTGGCCAAACTCGGCCAGGGCCACCCATACCTCGCCTGGTACAAGCACGCCCAGCCCGAACCCACCTGCCACAATACCAGCCCCTATCACTGCTCCTAAGGCTGCTCCCAACGCAGATTGTACCACACCAAAGCCGATCACACCCCCTATGATCGCTCCCACGCTCATGGCAATTATTCTCGTCCACCCATTCGGCCCATATGTGCCTCCTCGTTTGCGCCGACCGCATTCCCTCTTCTCATGGTAATGTACGCTAGATCACCGTCTTTGTTGCGTATGAGCAGACACTGCGTGAAAGCCTGGCCTGCTTCTTTCTTCCCCACCTGTAGACCTGCGACACAGGCTGGAGGCGAGCGTTAGGCGCCTGCGTAGGTGACAATCAGATCGGTGACATAGCCCAGCAGGAAACCAATCAGTAGGCCCCACATCACGATTTCAGGAGCTCTCTCCCGTTTCGCCTGACCAAGCAGTTCGGCGACGACAGAGAGAATCGCGCCAGCAGCCAGGGCGAGAAAAAGAATGAACACTTGGGGCGAATGGAAGATGATGCCCACCACGGTTCGGTAGTGGTTAGATGGTAAGTGATAAGCCCAAATTATACTGAACAATAAACCACTTGGTAACCATATCATGAGACTCATCAGATTTGGAAAAGGACAACGTTTGTCGAACATAGCGGCCTACGCGTTGACGCAAGGTGTTGTTCCAACGTTCCATATGCGCAGTCTCCCCAGTTTCCTTCCCAACACAATGATGGGTTTCCCTTGGGAACACATATTGATAGGCAGGCCAAAAATCACTGAAGGTATGGCAGTGTTTGTATTCATGCGGGATGGCTTGCCATAGCCGAAGACAGGTCGCTTTGCTTCGGTCTCCAATGGCAAAGGCGACGATTTGGCGGGTTCGGCGGCATATCGCCGTCCACAACCATCGTGCCTGGTCTTTTTTGCGCACAAAACTCCAAATTTCATCGAGTTCGAGCACATCATCTGGGGTCGCAGGCAGAAGGGTTTCTTTGACATCAGGCAAGTTCTGGACGTGCGCTTTGAGCCACCCTGCAATGGTTGGCCGTGCCATCGCAAAGATCCGTGCCACTCCACGCAGGCTACAGCGTTCCAGACAAGCCCGCAGCACTGTTTGTTGCTCGGTTTCTGAATACGCTTGCTTTGGTGTGAGAACACGATAGGTGCCACAGTCCTTGCAATGGTCTTGAGCATTCCCACCACGATTGGTTCCATTTTTGACAATATTTGTACTTTTACAGACACGGCAGATGTGTGTCATCGTTTCTTGAATCATGACCCCAATTCTACCTCATCACTTACCACCTAACCACTACCTGTCCGCAGTGTCGTACACGGGTGGAAGCAGACTTTCAGACCTGCCCCTCCTGTGGCGGGCGGCTCAAGCATCCTTGCCCCACGTGTACGCGTCTCCTGGAACTCGGCTGGGCTTCCTGTCCCTCTTGCGCCACCCCTCTCACGCGTCCGGCCATGCGAAGCCAGCCAGGGAGGCTGACGCTGCCAGGCTACTCCAGTCCCCCTGGCAAGCCCCTGAGCCGTCCAGGAAGGTAGCGCACAAGGACCGAAGTGCTCTGGCGGAGACCCTGTGTCTGCGCATGCATGGGAAGGGGCTTCTCAGTGTCATGGGTACCCTTCCTCCCTCAGTCCATCCCAACCATGGTATCTAGGAAGAAGAAGGCCACTGCTCCTCCAATGGGGCTGGTATGCGCCCCCAGCTTTGCTGTTGCGGGAATGATTGCGACGGTCTGGCCTGACTCCAACCTTGCTGTTGTGGTGGCTGCGGCGGTACCGGTTGTCTGCTAGCCTGCTGTTGCGGGAATAGCTGCGGCTGCTGACCCCAACCTTGTTGTGGGGGTACCGGCTGAGGTGCGAGTGGCTGACCATCCCACCCCTGGTGTGGTGGAAGCGGAGGCGGTACCGGTTGTCCCCAGCCTTGCTGCTGTGGCGACTGGTGGATGGATGATCCTGGCTGGCCCCATCCCTGCTGTTGCGGTAATGGCTGCTGTAGGAGTTGCTGACCCCATCCCGGCCCGGTGGGTGCCGCTCGGCGGCGGCTCACCAGTGCCACCAGGACGCAGATGACTGCCAGGCCCCCAAAGGCCACCGCGTGCTTCAGGTGCGTATCGGTCGGCGACCCACTGAAGGTCAACGGATGATAGACGCCAGGAGTGAGGTAGTAGACACTTAGAGCCAGCAGGATGATGGCAGCGGCAATAGCGCCATAAAAGAGGGTTCTTCGATTCATTTCATGCTCCTTTTCTTTTCTGTTGATCTTTTTACCATGATGAGATTCGTTCGAGATGGATGGAGCGCAGCGGTTTGCGCGCTGGCCCGCTCGTCAGAGATGACTCCCTGGTGGGGGGCGGTGTCTTGGGCACCGACGCCTTCGCCGTGCTAGGAGACGGTGCCAGGACCGCCTGGTGGGGAAGCGCGGAGGTATCCTCCTGGGCATCCCGACGGCCACGCGGCGGGACGCCGCACTGCCTCGCGCGGTGGCCCCCGCCTGACCCGAGGTACTGTTCGAGCGGGTCTGGGAACATGCGAGCCGCTTGCTCCTCCCACCCTTGTTCCCGCCGGCGCCATAGGAACACCAGGGCGCCCATCACGCATCCCGCCAGCCCCAGCAGTCCCCACCCGAGCGGTCCTGCCAGCCGATCTACGGTGGTTCCGAACACGTATCCCCCCAGGCCATACCCCGTGGCCCACACCAGACCTCCCAGGGCATTGAAGAGGAGAAAGCGGGACCAGCGCAGGTGAGAGATCCCTGCGAGCACGGCTGCCCACATGCGCAGGACCGCCACAAAGCGTCCGAAAAACACCACTGTGCCTCCATGCTGCTGAAAAAGGGCCAGGCCCAGTTTCAGTTTGCGCTCGGTTCGACGCACCAGCCGCGGGTTGCGCAGCAGGAGACGCGCTCCCCCGGTCGCACCAATCCAATATCCCAGATTATCCCCCAGGATGGCCCCAGCGGCGGCTGCCACAATCACGAGGACGATCGAGAGGTGATGGGTGGCTCCTGCGGAGATGGACGCGACCAGCAGCATGGTCTCGCCCGGGAAGGGGATCCCGGTACTCTCGATGGCAATCTCCGCGAAGACGGCCCAATAGCCGTAGGTGGTGAGCAGCGCCACGAGGCCTGCTGGACTACTCTGCACCATCTGCTGTGTCTTCTCCGTTCTGTGTGGTGAATCTGTGCGGAAGATGTCGCGCAGCAATGGGTGGCTGCTCGCGCCTTCCGCAGGCTACTATACCAGCCGAACATGAGACGAAAATGAGAACAGGACTTCCTAGCCCCCTGTTCGCGGAGAGAGGGGAGGGAACCTGCACCGCATGAACAGGTGAAGGATGCGCTGCGGTTCGCACACATCTCTCCTCTCGCGCGCCTGGACGCGCGTTCATGCTCCCGCTGATCGTTGTCTGGGGAGACCTCGTGGCATCGTCCACTCCGGCCTTCGACTCATCAGGAGAGCTTCTGCAGATGAGATTGCGCTGAGATAAGGAGCGGGTTCTCATCTGCAATTCATGTGCATCGGGTAGAGTAGGAAGCGTTGGGGCCGCGCGGCATTCCCGCTCCGCTTCTCTGCTCTGGCTGCGTGGGCCTGCACGATGACTCGACACGTCGGAGAAGCGGATGAACAGCCCTGATATCAGTGCTCTCGCTTAGGCGTTTGAAGGAGGTTCTTATGTATCTAGCAGATCTTACCACGTCCTCACGAATGTGATCACCAGTGTGTATATGGGGTCGTGACATTTTTACCCCGCAGTATCCCCGCAAAGCAGCGAAGGAAATGTGAGGCTTGAGCGATATTTCTCTAGAGAAACCGTCTTTGATGCAGGAAGTCGAGTCGCCGGTGAGTCAGAAAGATGCAGTTTGCTCTTCAGACAAGTGACCACTACCAGCTTCCGAGAAGACCTCCGTAGGATGGCTGTTTGTTTTACACCTATTGCTTGAATTCCCTCCCACTTAGCGGGGATGCTGCGGGGTAAAAATGTCACGACCCCATAACCTGGTAAAGAATAGTGGGTTTGAGTCCAGCAACACAGGGGGGACCTATGGTGGATCCTCCTTGCCCAGGCGCAGCCAGGCGCACAGCGGAAAATACTCGTTGCAGCTGGGAGCAAGCAGTGGGCAGTCAGGTGACTCCATCGTCTATCAGATGCTCACCATTCCCGGCAGCGCCAGGCACGCGACCCTGAGCTTCTACTACTGGCCGGCCAGCAACGACTCGAGTACCTATGGCTGGCAGGAGGCTGATATCATCGACAGTAGCGGCAATGTGCTGCAACAACTCTTCGTGAACACCACGAATGACCAGGCATGGGTACAACTATCGTTCGATCTCTCGTTCGTTCTCTCGGCCTACGCCGGGCAGACCATCGGCATCCAGTTCCTGGATCATGAGGATTCCGGCGGTGGGCCGTATTACACCTATATGTATGTGGATGATGTGACCGTGACGGTGAGTTAGAGACGCTCGCACCATCCCTCGCGTGCAAACGCAGGGCGATGGAAGAGTCGACATGCCCCACGACTCTTCCATCTCCCCGAAGAGACGAAGTAAGCAAGGGGTTGTCAAGCTCGACAAGCTATGCTCTCCTCCTTTGGACACAACGGACTTTGCACAGAAAGTCCGTTGTCTGCACATCCCTCCCGATCCCTGCGGGATCGCTGACCGTGTCTCCCCGGACATCCTGGCTTTCTTCCTTCAACCAGGATGTCCGGGGATCACTGCGTTGTGACGCTGTTCAGAGGGAGCGTCCTTGCCTCGGTGAGCGAGGCCAGCGGCAACATCACAGTAAAGCAGGAGCCCTGCCCGAGTTGACTCTCGACCGAGACCGTCCCGCCATGGGCGTGGACGACCCACTCGACAATGGCGAGTCCCAGCCCGCTGCTGCTGCCGCCGGTCCGCCTGCGCGCCGGGTCGGCCCGGTAGAAGCGCTCAAAGAGGTGTGGCAGGTGCTCTGGCGCAATCCCGATGCCCGTATCGCGCACGGAGAGCAGCGCCTGATCCTGTCGTGCCTCGACGGTCACGCTCACGCGCCCACCTGGATTGGTGTAGCGCACGGCATTCTCCACCAGGTTCAGGACGACCTGGATCAGCCTGGCTTCATCCCCCAGGATCGTGACCGGCCTGCTTTCCTGGACTTCGAGGGTAATCCCGCACTCGGCCGCCAGGAGTTCCGTGTTGGCTGCCACCGCACGAGCCACGAGATCCAGGCGCATCGGCTCCCGTTCAAAGTGTGTCCGGCCCTCATCGCCGCGCGCCAGCGCCAGGAGATCACTGATGAGGTGGCCCAGGCGCTCGGCCTCCGCGTTCACGCCTTCGAGCACCGTGAGGTAGTCCTGCGGGGTCTTCGCCCACAGCCTGGCCACGTCCGTTTTACTCCTGATCACGGCGACTGGGGTGCGCAGTTCGTGGGAGGCATCGGCCACGAAGCGGCGCTGGCGGCTAAACGCCTGGTCCAGGGAGTCGAGCATCTCGTTGAGGGTGAGGGCCAGGTACTGCACCTCATCGCGCGCCGGAGGAACCGGGACGCGGCTTCGGAGGTCGCCCGCCTTGATGCGCCGGGCGGTCGCGGCCAGGCGCTGGATCGGCGCGAAGGCACGCGCCGCCAACCAGTAACTGCCGAGCGCACAGGCGAGCAAGACCAGCAGCCCTACCACAAGCAGTTCTGCGACCAGTTCGTGCAGCAGGGTATGGAGCTCGGCCAGCGACTCGCCCACCCGGAGCACGGCAAAGAGCCGGCCGTTTTCAGTCAGCACCCTACTGACGAGCCGCACCTCCCGCCCATTACTCGTCGTGACCGTGCCCTGCCAGGCTGTGCCCTGCCGCGGCTGCGTGACGCTCTCAGCGGGAACGCGCAGGGCACGAAAGGCGGGTGTCTCATGCACGAGCTGCCCGCGCGCGTCGAGCAGGCGCACCAGCGCCCCGTTGTTGACATCCACGGGCGAGAGCCGCTGATCGCTCGGGTTGGCGTCGAAGCCGGGCAGGTCGCCCGTGACATCGCGCACGGTGATCATGCCACCGACCAGCGTAATGCCCCCGGCGATCTGCTGGGCGCGCACCTCGAGTGTGGTATCCAGGCTGGCCTCCAGGGAGTGCTCCAGGTGCTGGTAGAAGAACGCCCCGGTGAACAGCAGCAGCGCCGCGAAGATGGCGGTGTACCAGAGCATCAACTGCAGTCGGACGCCCAGTGGGAGCATCCGATGGATGAGCGTGTTCATGGGGCGGGCTCCTTCAACTGGTAGCCAGAGTGGCGGATGGTGTGAATGACATCGGGCTCGCCTGCGGCACAGAGCTTGGTGCGCAGGTAGCCGATGTAGACATCAATGACGTTGGAGAGATGTTCGGCATCGTCGTCCCAGACGTGGTCGGCGATCATGCTCCGGCTCAAGACCTGCCGGGGATGGCGCAGCAGGAACTCCAGCAGCGCATACTCCTTGCTGGAGAGCGTGATCACCCGTTCCCCCCGGCTAGCTTCGTGCGTCCTCGTATCGAGCGAGAGGTCCAGAAAGCGCAACACCGGTGACCTGGTGGGACCCTCCCGCCGCAGCAAAGCGCGCACGCGGGCCTCTAGCTCGCGAAAGGCGAAGGGTTTGGCGAGATAGTCATCTGCGCCCAGGTCCAGGCCTTGCACGCGGTCCTCGACCTCCGCCAGCGCGCTGAGGAAGAGAATGGGAACCTCCTGCTGCTGTTCGCGCAGCTGGCGGCAGATCTCACGGCCATCGAGGCCGGGCAACAGAATATCGAGAATGATCAGATCATACGGGATAGTCTCCCCCAGCGCGAGGGCCTCCTCGCCATCGGTCACCAGATCCACCGCGTAATGGCAGTGTTCCAGGCCCTTTTTTAGATCTGGCCCCAGCTCAGGGTGGTCTTCCACCACTAACAGTCGCATGCGCTCTTTCCTCCTCGCCAACAGTGATCATGAAACATCTCGCTGCTCTTAAGTATACCCCAGGCAGATGAGTTGCCGATGAGAACCCGGTACTTTGCTCAGGTTCACCTGCTCTCACCTCCGTGGCGTTGTTCCTGCTCACCTACGATCTCGCCTGTGAGACCGCACTCGCGCTCACCTTCCTGGGACAAATTGGACGGCTCTCTTCCCTGCACGCACGCCTCCAGCGGCGGGCTCACCTCTGCCTATAGGCCTGTAGCCTGCAGCCACCTTTCTGACTCCGGGCGCGGACCGTTCCAGCCCCGTCATCCTGGGCGCCGCGCTGTCCTGCCTGTTGGCGTGCCCCGTCCTCGTGCTGCGGGTCTGCACACGAACCTCTCGCATCACCACGCTGGCGTGCCCTGCCACCGCGCATCGCTCTGCCCTTCGTTGCCTGTTTCTTTGCCCACCGCGAGCTTGAGCGTCTCCAGGCTGGCCTGCTGCGCTGCTGCCGCAGGCGCTGCATGCCGCGATCGGTTTTCACTCGGCTGCGCAAACGAGAGAAGAGGAGCAAGACGAGCAGCACGGCTTCGAGCCTCCCTGCCACACTGGCTGCCAGCGGGAGCGAAAGTCCCGCCGAGGGACCGGAGAGCCCTTTCAAAAGGAGCAGGATGAGACCAATGCGCATGCCCAGCGTCACACTATTGGTCAACAGCGGTGTGCGTGCCTCCTTGAGGACGTAGAAGCTGAGGATCAGCAACTGGCTGGCGACGACACCCGGCAGCCCCACCGCATAGCCAGATAAGGCCATAGCGGTGAGGCTGGATGAATGGGGATCAAATGCCCCGTGCTGAAAGACCAGCACGATCGCGGTTCTTCCCAACAGCGCTAGCACGACTGCGGCAGGGGCGCTCAGCAGCACAGCGGCCCCCACACTCTGCACCAGCGTCTGACTCAGGCAGACGTAGCGACCACTGGTGGCCTGGGTGGTGAGTGGTGGCAGGAGCGCCTGCCCGATCACCTGCGCCACCAGGGTGACCGGCAGGGCAAAGAGCAGAGAGGCATTGCGCAGCGCGGCAATGCTCGCCGGATCAGGAGGGGAGGAGGCAAAGGCGGTCTCCAGGATGACGCCCGTCGAGGCGATGCCCACAGCCAGCACGTTGGGCACCAGTAAGCGCAGCACCTCGCGCAGTCCCGGATGGCGCAGATCCCAGAGCCACGTATAGCGCGCGCCCTGCTTGCGCAGCCCGGGCACCAGGATGACGACCTGGCAGCCTGCTGAGACCAGCAGCCCGTAGGTGGGGCCATAGATGCCCACGCGCGGAACGACGAGCGACACCAGCAGGCCGCCGATCAACCCGACATCGTAGAGGGCAATGGCCAGGGCGGGGAGCAGGAACTGGCGCTTGCCGTTCAGCACCGCTGTGGCAATCGTGCCGAGTCCCAGGATCAGCGAATGCACCAGCATGATGCGCGTGAGCGTGGTGGTCAGGTCGCGCTCGGCGGGCGGAAGCCCTGGCACCAGGAGCGCATTGACGAAGCTGGGTGCGAGCAACTCCGCGACGAGGACCAGCACCACGAGGCCGACCAGTAAGACATTGAACACCAGGCTGGTGAGCCGCCAGACTTCGCGCTCGCCATGCGCCTGCTCATAGGAAAGAAACACCGGGATGAACGCGTACGTGAGCGCTCCCCCGGCGATCAGGTTGAAGAGCGTATCGGGCAGGCTAAAGGCCGCGTAGTAGGCCGTGGCCTCGGCACCGGTCCCAAAGAGCGCGTTGAAGAGGATCTGCCGAATCACTCCCAGCCCTTTGGAGGTCAGGTAGACCAGGATGAGCAGGAAGGCGGCCTCCGTAACGCTAAAACGCCGTATCGCGAAATCTTTGCCGAAACGGAAACTAGCCAGGCGGAACGGAAACATCCTTCTTCCCCACACGTTGCGTCGCGGCGCAGGTGCGGATGCCTGTCTCCCCGCAGAGGAAGCAGCCCACGGCGAGCGACCATCCCTCTCTGCCATAACGCGCCCGGTGGATGGGTGTGGAGTGCTGGCTGCTGGAACACTTCCCACGGCTCTCCACTCCTCTGGAGCGCTGTTGCTGCTCACTGGCGCTCCTTTCCCGCTCCGTCGCTTCTTCCTCCGCGCGGCGATACGCGCGAGAAAGCGCGCTCTGTCGTTTATCTGCTGTCTCTCCTTCCCGGCTCACAGGCTCTTCGTTCGCTTGCGAACAGCATCGCTGTCCTCGCGGCAGAGTCATCATTACCCATATCTTTTGGAGCATTTCTGTGAACAGAGGTGACAAGGCATTTCGCATGGTAGCGTTTGTGCACAAGCTCTGCCCTGTAATTCCGCTCCACAAGCGACCCCAAAAAGATATGGGTAATGATGACGCGCAGAGAGGGTGGGGGGCGGCCATGGCCGGAGACTCCGGTGTTCACTGCCCCCACCCTATCGCAAGCACTCCTTCCTATCCACCGGGTACAACCTGCATGCCTACCCCCGAAATTGCCGACGTGTCTCCACATGCCCAGGGACGCCTTGCCCCACCAGTGTTCCAGGGACGCTTGATGGCATGGCCCCGGCTCCCAGTGGGAGCGTACAGTAGGGACAGCATATCCACCCGAGTTCCAGCAGACGCGCGCACCTGGGGCACGGGCGCTTCAACTCGTGACCACAGCAGGGGCAGACGGTGAAATCGGGCTCCACACGCGTCTGGCACCTGGGACAGGTCTGGAGCGTGGTGATCTCAGCAATCAGGGCGGTTTCCTCCAGTTCCTGTGCATACAGGTCTGCCTGTCTGTGCCGGGGACGCAGTACCAGGTAGACAAGCCAACCACCGATGAAAAATATCGCCACCACCACCGGAGCCAGGATCCGAGGAACGCGGTCTTGCGTACGCGCACGGATATCACGAACCGTCCAGATGACCAGGCTGAGCCAGAACAGCGCCAAAAAGACCACCAGACAGCCGAACCCCACCTGCAAGAAGGTGAAGAAGCTATTGCTACTCCCCGTGGTCGCGGTGCTCGTTTGGATCACTGCCAGCCTGGTCGTCACGATGGATGCCAACGTCGTCATGAGAGAACTCCCCCTTCTTTGCCTCTCTTCTCACGTGCTGTCTGCGCTGTTTCTCGTTCCCATTGATGAGGTGCATGGAGCAGGCGCAAGCGGCGCAGTCGTCCTGGACCGGCGGCTGCCCGACATGGTCCAGGACCATCAGCACGGTGAATGGCTCCAGCGCGAGAGGGACCATGCGGCCTCCACGCGTGACACCGGGCGCCCTTGTGGAACTGCGAGCACTCAACCGGCGAGAGAGGCGTGGAAAGCCATCGAGCCGAACCGCTGTCCGTTCGTTGTTTGGTCGGTCCCAGACAAGCAGACCTGCTCGAGCACTCACCAGCCTTGCCCTTGGGATGGTCCTTGCCATGGGTGACCTTCCTCCCTGTGTCCATCCCAACCGTGGTCTCCAGGAGAAGAAGGCCGCTGCTCCTCCAACGAGGATGGGACGCGCCCCCAGCCTTGCTGTTGCGGGAATGATTGCGACGGGATGGCCTGACTCCACCCTTGCTGTTGCGGAGGGATCGGCTGAGGTGCGAGTGGCTGACCATCCCACCCCTGGTGTGGTGGAAGCTGCGGCGGCGGGACCCGCTGGCCCCATGCCTGCTGGAGTTGGAATGGGTGCTGCGGAGGCTGCTGACTCCACCCAGGCTTCGGTTGACGCTCCCAGCCCTGCTGCATCAGAGGCTGCTGAGAGAGCACCGCGTCAGACGAGCTTGCTGCGTGAGCGGCGCGCGCCCTACGGTCATTGCGGAGATGGCGCCAGAGGTAGAGAGCGAGCAGCGCACCCACTACCACGATGATGACGAGGTCCAGGCTATGGAAAACTGGGCCCAGCGTGGTGAGATTGCTCCCTATCAGCGTCCCGATAAACGCCAGGAGCAAACACCAGGGGAACGAACCAAGAAAGGTATACACGCAGAACGTGCCAAACGGCATGCGGGTGATCCCGGCGGGCAGCGAGATGTAGGTCCGCACCACCGGCAGGAGGCGCGAGAAGAAGGCCGTCGCGCTTCCGTATTTGTGGAAAAAGGCATCGGCTCGCTCCGCATCGTGCTGAGAGATGAGGACATAGCGGCCATACTTGAGCATGACTGGTCGCCCTCCCCCGTAGCCAATCCCATACGCGGCGATCGAGCCGCCCAGACATCCAAGGGAGCCAGCCAGAGCGACCAGGAGTAACCCCAGCAAGGGGTTGATCCCGCTTACGATCTTCCCTGTGACAAGCATGACCCCAGCGAGCGGCATGACGATTTCGCTCGGCAGAGGGATACAGCAACTTTCAAGAGCCATTGCCAGCACAATACCGATCAAGCTGGTATGGGCATACAACGTGGTGATCACATTCGTGAGGGATGTGGTCAGATCTGCCAGATACATAAGAACCTCCTTTAAACGCCTAAGCGAGAACACGGATATCTGGGCTGTTCCTTCGCACGTCTCGCTGTTCATCCGCTTCTCCGACGTGTCGAGTCATCGTGCAGGCCCACGCAGCCAGAGCAGAGAAGCGGAGCGGGAATGCCGCGCGGCCCCAACGCTTCCTACTCTACCCGATGCACATGAATTGCAGATGAGAACCCGCTCCTTATCTCAGCGCAATCTCATCTGCAGAAGCTCTCCTGATGAGTCGAAGGCCGGAGTGGACGATGCCACGAGGTCTCCCCAGACAACGATCAGCGGGAGCATGAACGCGCGTCCAGGCGCGCGAGAGGAGAGATGTGTGCGAACCGCAGCGCATCCTTCACCTGTTCATGCGGTGCAGGTTCCCTCCCCTCTCTCCGCGAACAGGGGGCTAGGAAGTCCTGTTCTCATTTTCGTCTCATGTTCGGCTGGTATAGTAGCCTGCGGAAGGCGCGAGCAGCCACCCATTGCTGCGCGACATCTTCCGCACAGATTCACCACACAGAACGGAGAAGACACAGCAGATGGTGCAGAGTAGTCCAGCAGGCCTCGTGGCGCTGCTCACCACCTACGGCTATTGGGCCGTCTTCGCGGAGATTGCCATCGAGAGTACCGGGATCCCCTTCCCGGGCGAGACCATGCTGCTGGTCGCGTCCATCTCCGCAGGAGCCACCCATCACCTCTCGATCGTCCTCGTGATTGTGGCAGCCGCCGCTGGGGCCATCCTGGGGGATAATCTGGGATATTGGATTGGTGCGACCGGGGGAGCGCGTCTCCTGCTGCGCAACCCGCGGCTGGTGCGTCGAACCGAGCGCAAACTGAAACTGGGCCTGGCCCTTTTTCAGCAGCATGGAGGCACAGTGGTGTTTTTCGGACGCTTTGTGGCGGTCCTGCGCATGTGGGCAGCCGTGCTCGCAGGGATCTCTCACCTGCGCTGGTCCCGCTTTCTCCTCTTCAATGCCCTGGGAGGTCTGGTGTGGGCCACGGGGTATGGCCTGGGGGGATACGTGTTCGGAACCACCGTAGATCGGCTGGCAGGACCGCTCGGGTGGGGACTGCTGGGGCTGGCGGGATGCGTGATGGGCGCCCTGGTGTTCCTATGGCGCCGGCGGGAACAAGGGTGGGAGGAGCAAGCGGCTCGCATGTTCCCAGACCCGCTCGAACAGTACCTCGGGTCAGGCGGGGGCCACCGCGCGAGGCAGTGCGGCGTCCCGCCGCGTGGCCGTCGGGATGCCCAGGAGGATACCTCCGCGCTTCCCCACCAGGCGGTCCTGGCACCGTCTCCTAGCACGGCGAAGGCGTCGGTGCCCAAGACACCGCCCCCCACCAGGGAGTCATCTCTGACGAGCGGGCCAGCGCGCAAACCGCTGCGCTCCATCCATCTCGAACGAATCTCATCATGGTAAAAAGATCAACAGAAAAGAAAAGGAGCATGAAATGAATCGAAGAACCCTCTTTTATGGCGCTATTGCCGCTGCCATCATCCTGCTGGCTCTAAGTGTCTACTACCTCACTCCTGGCGTCTATCATCCGTTGACCTTCAGTGGGTCGCCGACCGATACGCACCTGAAGCACGCGGTGGCCTTTGGGGGCCTGGCAGTCATCTGCGTCCTGGTGGCACTGGTGAGCCGCCGCCGAGCGGCACCCACCGGGCCGGGATGGGGTCAGCAACTCCTACAGCAGCCATTACCGCAACAGCAGGGATGGGGCCAGCCAGGATCATCCATCCACCAGTCGCCACAGCAGCAAGGCTGGGGACAACCGGTACCGCCTCCGCTTCCACCACACCAGGGGTGGGATGGTCAGCCACTCGCACCTCAGCCGGTACCCCCACAACAAGGTTGGGGTCAGCAGCCGCAGCTATTCCCGCAACAGCAGGCTAGCAGACAACCGGTACCGCCGCAGCCACCACAACAGCAAGGTTGGAGTCAGGCCAGACCGTCGCAATCATTCCCGCAACAGCAAAGCTGGGGGCGCATACCAGCCCCATTGGAGGAGCAGTGGCCTTCTTCTTCCTAGATACCATGGTTGGGATGGACTGAGGGAGGAAGGGTACCCATGACACTGAGAAGCCCCTTCCCATGCATGCGCAGACACAGGGTCTCCGCCAGAGCACTTCGGTCCTTGTGCGCTACCTTCCTGGACGGCTCAGGGGCTTGCCAGGGGGACTGGAGTAGCCTGGCAGCGTCAGCCTCCCTGGCTGGCTTCGCATGGCCGGACGCGTGAGAGGGGTGGCGCAAGAGGGACAGGAAGCCCAGCCGAGTTCCAGGAGACGCGTACACGTGGGGCAAGGATGCTTGAGCCGCCCGCCACAGGAGGGGCAGGTCTGAAAGTCTGCTTCCACCCGTGTACGACACTGCGGACAGGTAGTGGTTAGGTGGTAAGTGATGAGGTAGAATTGGGGTCATGATTCAAGAAACGATGACACACATCTGCCGTGTCTGTAAAAGTACAAATATTGTCAAAAATGGAACCAATCGTGGTGGGAATGCTCAAGACCATTGCAAGGACTGTGGCACCTATCGTGTTCTCACACCAAAGCAAGCGTATTCAGAAACCGAGCAACAAACAGTGCTGCGGGCTTGTCTGGAACGCTGTAGCCTGCGTGGAGTGGCACGGATCTTTGCGATGGCACGGCCAACCATTGCAGGGTGGCTCAAAGCGCACGTCCAGAACTTGCCTGATGTCAAAGAAACCCTTCTGCCTGCGACCCCAGATGATGTGCTCGAACTCGATGAAATTTGGAGTTTTGTGCGCAAAAAAGACCAGGCACGATGGTTGTGGACGGCGATATGCCGCCGAACCCGCCAAATCGTCGCCTTTGCCATTGGAGACCGAAGCAAAGCGACCTGTCTTCGGCTATGGCAAGCCATCCCGCATGAATACAAACACTGCCATACCTTCAGTGATTTTTGGCCTGCCTATCAATATGTGTTCCCAAGGGAAACCCATCATTGTGTTGGGAAGGAAACTGGGGAGACTGCGCATATGGAACGTTGGAACAACACCTTGCGTCAACGCGTAGGCCGCTATGTTCGACAAACGTTGTCCTTTTCCAAATCTGATGAGTCTCATGATATGGTTACCAAGTGGTTTATTGTTCAGTATAATTTGGGCTTATCACTTACCATCTAACCACTACCGAACCGTGGTGGGCATCATCTTCCATTCGCCCCAAGTGTTCATTCTTTTTCTCGCCCTGGCTGCTGGCGCGATTCTCTCTGTCGTCGCCGAACTGCTTGGTCAGGCGAAACGGGAGAGAGCTCCTGAAATCGTGATGTGGGGCCTACTGATTGGTTTCCTGCTGGGCTATGTCACCGATCTGATTGTCACCTACGCAGGCGCCTAACGCTCGCCTCCAGCCTGTGTCGCAGGTCTACAGGTGGGGAAGAAAGAAGCAGGCCAGGCTTTCACGCAGTGTCTGCTCATACGCAACAAAGACGGTGATCTAGCGTACATTACCATGAGAAGAGGGAATGCGGTCGGCGCAAACGAGGAGGCACATATGGGCCGAATGGGTGGACGAGAATAATTGCCATGAGCGTGGGAGCGATCATAGGGGGTGTGATCGGCTTTGGTGTGGTACAATCTGCGTTGGGAGCAGCCTTAGGAGCAGTGATAGGGGCTGGTATTGTGGCAGGTGGGTTCGGGCTGGGCGTGCTTGTACCAGGCGAGGTATGGGTGGCCCTGGCCGAGTTTGGCCAGCTAGCTGAGTGTTGCTCATCATTTGTCGTGCTTTCGGGAGCCTGCATCGTAACGCTAGGTAGACTCTTGCTCTGGCACAGTTTAGCGCTGGCCGCATTGGCAGGCGTAGGTGTAACGACAGTGTTGCTCGTCGTTCTGTCCGCCGGGGCGCGCTCGTACAAGGATGCCTCTGCTGTGCAGTGAGTGAAGACGTTTGCTCTCTTGTACGTTGATGCAAAAGCGCCCATCATTGCGGGGATACCCACACCTCTGCCTCATTTCCTGGCGTTTCTGCCAGAAAAAATCTGACAAATGACAGAGACCCTGGTAAGAGGACAGAGAAGGTCTCACCCGACGAGCAAGGAGCAGCCGCCCCTCCAATCTACCCCACGGTGCCGGATCTGCAGCGTTGTCGCCTATGATCGGCTTCGCATCCCATTCCTACGGCGCGTTCGCAGTTTCGTCATAATGCAAGAAAGCGGTGTGCTATGATCCATCTGGCTACCTCCGACCTGTTACGTTTTCTGGCCACCTACGGCTACTGGGCGGTCCTGCTCTTCGTGGCCATCGAGAGCACAGGTATTCCCTTCCCTGGCGAGACCATGCTGCTGGTCGCCGCCATCTTTGCCGGAACCACCCATCGGTTGTCCATTCCCCTGGTCATTGTCGCAGCAGCCAGCGGGGCGATCCTGGGCGATAATCTCGGGTTCTGGGTGGGACGCGAGGGCGGCTACCGGCTGCTGCGCCGCTACGGTCACTACATCCGCCTGGAAGAACGCCGGCTCAAACTGGGGCAGTATCTGTTCCTGAAGCACGGGGGCAAGGTCGTCTTCTTCGGGCGCTTCGTGGCGGTGCTGCGCGCCTGGGCCGCCTTTCTGGCCGGGA
>Ga0209648_10001977_pt1 | contig 16790 bp, 21 predicted proteins | sample GraSoi2013_115cm_FD_185830 | JGI IMG/M metagenome (GOLD analysis project Ga0209648, IMG submission 185830) | Grasslands soil microbial communities from the Angelo Coastal Reserve, California, USA - Sample 9_17_2013_115cm (SPAdes) (version 2) | ecosystem: Environmental > Terrestrial > Soil >...
GAGGCCAGCTCGGTTGCCATCCACCGCGTCGGGATCCTGATACAGACGTTCAAAAACCAGCGGAAGCGACTCTGAAGGAATGCCCCGGCCGCTGTCGGTGACCGAGAGATAGACGGCGGTCGGGTCGGTCTCAACCATCGAGGCTTTCACGATCACGGACCCATCGGGCGGGGTGAACTTGATTCCGTTGTCGATCAGGTTGATGAGGACTTCGAGAGTGCGGTCGGGATCGGCATGGACGAGGGGGATGGTCTGATCCAACCCAACTTCGAGGCCCACATGTTTTTCGGTGGCACTGGGCCGCATCATCGCCACCGCCTGCTGAATCAGTTCGCCTATATCGATGCAGCGCGGTTCGACGCGCAGCTTGCCGCTATCGGCGCGGGTGGCTTCGAGCAGGTCGCGGATCATGGCGTGCAACTGATTCACACTCTTGAGGACTGTCTTCAGATGGTCATTTTGTTCCGGCGCCAGGGGACCAGCCAGCCCGTCCAAAAGCAGCGTGACGTACTGGTGAATGCAGGTCAGCGGAGTCCGCAATTCGTGCGAAACGTGGGACAGAAACTGGTTCTTGAATTCAAGTTGCTGCTTGCGCGTGATTTCCAACGCGCGCAGCAGACCCTGCCGTTCCACCGCATAGCTAAGGGCACGCCCCAGTTGTTTGCTGGTGATGTCGCCCTTGACCAGGTAGTCCTGAACCCCCTGGTGGACGGCTTTGATCGCCATCGCCTCATCGTCTTGACCTGAAAGGATCACGACCGGCACGTTCGGAGCCTTCTGCCTGATCCGCCGAAAGGTTTCCGCGCCGTGGCTGTCGGGAAGGTTCAAGTCGAGCAGCACCAGGGAGGGTGTTTCCGCGTCTAGACACGCCAGAGCATCGGAGAGCCGGGGGACACAGCTCACATGGACATCGGATTTACTTTCCACGAGGCGCAGGCGTACCAGGTCCGCGTCTCCGGGGTTATCCTCAATCAGCAAAACGTGAGCATATTCGTGGTCCATCATTATTCCTCTCGTGGCAGGCTCGCAGAGCCGAACCAGAATTCTTCAATCGATTGCACCGCCAGGAAATAATCGTCCAGATTTCCGGGCTTGCTGACATAGCAGTTGGCGCCCAGTTGGTAACTGCGCGCTATATCCAACATCGAGCGCGAGGTGCTGAACACCACCACCGGGATGCTGCACAGATGCGCGTCGGCTTTGGCCTCCGCTAACACCGCTCTCCCGTCTTTCTTGGGCAGATTCAGATCCAGGATCACCAAGTCAGGACGAACTGCGTTCAGATACTGGCCCGCGCGATGCAGAAAGGCCATGGCCTCCTCGCCGTTCCCCACATTGCTGATGCGGCTCTGATGCCTGCCCCCGGCCAACGCCTCCCGCGCAAGTACGACGTCGGCCAGGTTGTCGTCCACAAGAAGGACCTGAGGCAACTGCTTCATCGCCCGGCTCCCCCCTTCTCATCGTGACGACAGGCAGACAAAGTGAACTTCAAAGGAGAACCGCAACCGCTTCCTCGAAATGCTCGATGAATGGCTTGCAGCTCTCCAGGTCGATTGGGTTGTGGCGCGCACATCCCCGCATGAACATAGCTATCGGCATCGGCCAAACGAGCTTGAGACCCTAAAGACAACACCTAACCCGCAAGCGAACAGATGGGGATCTTCTATTCGGCCATGTCCGTATGGACGTACTTGGGAAGCTGCTGGAGCACGTTTATGGAAAGAACGGGCTCATGATCGGCTTTGCGAAGCTGTCATCACGCCCAGGGATAGAGGAGCACACCCCGGGGTTCCGGGCTTCACGGCGAAGGGGAACGACGCTGGGACTCAGCCGCACTTCGGGGAGGGACTACTTTCGGTACACGGTAGGCTGCGGACCCTTTTCGAGCGTCTTGAGGTCCCAGATCATGCCTTCGCGGGTGTAGTTCGCGAGCTCGAAATCCTGGGTAAGTTCGAGCGCATCGGTAGGGCAAGCATCTTCGCACAGACCGCAGAACATGCAACGGCTCAGGTCGTAGGTGAATTTTATGAGCTCTTTGCGGCGGGTTTTTTCATTGCGCTCGCTGGTAACAACGATCAGGTTTTCCGGGCAGGCCACAGAGCACAGGTCGCAGGAAATACAGAGAGTCTCGTCGGTATCGGGGTTGACGTTCAGCCGCGGCGCGCCTCGGTAGCGCTCGGCTACCTGCGGCCGCTCCAGCGGATACTGCTCGGTGTAGATTTCCTTGGGATGCTGATATCGGAACGTCACGCCAAGTCCCTGCATCAGGTCCACCAAAAACACCTTCCGCAAGAGGTCGGCGATTCCCATAACACGCATAGGATAACACTAACGGGAAACAGTGTCCCTGCACGAGCGGGCTGCAACCACCGGGAATCCGCTCTAGAATGGTGTGTAGAGACGGGTATGCCCCGTCTCAGACGCTGGTCAGTCTGCAGGCCAGGCTCTTTAACTGAGACCTGGGAACCGGGAACTGAGAACTAGCATTTAGGCAACTCGCCACTGGTGACCTACAACTGCTCTCCGCGAACGAACTTTCTTCTGACGAGCTTTCTTCCGACGAACTTTGGATGGAAGAAGCGCTCCGCTGCGCTCAGCGCGCACTCGAGGCGAGCGAAGTGCCGGTGGGAGCGGTCGTCGTGTGCGCCGGGCGCGTGCTTGGACGAGGATGGAATCGCAACCTCACCGACTGCGATCCAACCGCTCACGCTGAAATCGTGGCTTTGCGCGAAGCGGGACGAAACCTCGGTAACCACCGGCTCGGCGACTGCGAACTGTTTGCTACAATTGAGCCGTGCGCCATGTGTGCGGGAGCGGCGGTTCATGCCCGCCTCCGCCGTCTAGTGTATGGTGCCGACGACCCGAAGGCAGGCGCCATCCATTCGATTCTGCAGGTGGTGAATCACCCCAGTCTGAATCATCAGATGGAAATCCGGGGCGGCGTACTGGCCGGACGTTCGGCAGAGATGGTGCAGGAATTTTTTCGGAAGCGTCGTTAACTAATGGTTCGTACTGGCCCCTGACAACTGATTTTCGGAGAGGTGCGTGAGTGGTTGAAACGATCCGCTTCGAAAGCGGGTGAAAAACTCCAACGCTAACGAAAATAAACAACTTATCTCGACGATTGTAGCCGAAAATGCCGACAAAAATGGTTCGAAGAAGCAGACCTGGGTCACGCCGTTCAAGAAGCATCCGGAGGAAGAAAACTGCGGAAAGCGGTTGAAGAAGAAACCGCGATGACGGCGCATGAGAGAAGAAACGAAAGAAACTTGGCTGTCGGGGCGGCGTGGGAATATCGGCGGAGACCAGAGAAGCGTTGACGGAATCCGCGAAATGGATGGTGTGCGGGCCGCCGTGGGGATGTTCCACAAAGTAGAGGACGCTCCGAATCCCGCATGCCGGGCAGAGTGCTTTCCGAACCCAAAGTGCAGCCAGCCGAAGTGCCCGCCCGCGTGGCTCCCGCCAGAGTGCCTGCCGGAAGAGTGCCCGCAACCAAAGTGGCCGCCTCCGGAGTGGCCGCCCCCGCCTCCGTGTTGCGCCTCCGCGGAGGTAAAGAGACAGATCACGCACAGCAAGATCGGAAGGATGCGCCGCGACCGCAGAAGGAAGGCAGTTCGAGTGGCCATGGCCTCCCACCCCAGGGAATGTGGTTCCAGTTTCCTCCTGTTCGGGGTGGTCGGGAGTGTATGACTTTCAGCTCTCAGCTGTCAGCTTTCAGCTTGGGGAAATGCTGGGGCACGGGGGTGGATCGCATTCCGGTAGAGGCGATCGACAAGGGGCGCCAATGTTGCAATTTCAGGGAACCACTATGCGTCCGGCTCCCTCTCTTTTTGAAAAGCATTACAGAGTTGACTATTGATCAGGAGCAGGCAACTCGGTCCCAGACCGCTACTGTGCTCAATCTGGTCAGCGCCGAGCACCTATGAGAATGGCCGGCATCCACCAGAAAATGCCTAGCTCACTGGGAGCAACGCATTGCAGCATCTATTTCCTCGCTCCTCATAGCTCTAGTGGGCCATTGCTCGCGCCCAGATCTCGTCCTACGCTGCTTCCGACGGGACTGCGCGACTCACCAACGAAAGGGTATTACGCGCGCTCGGAAAGAACCACTGAGGTCCCCTAGCGAATGCTTCGAGTCAAGCTCCCGTCACCAGCCATGAAGACACACGACACCCAGGTCGTCATCCGCTGTCCGTATTGCGTGTTAGGGTTCGATTTCAAAGAACTGATCTCATACAAGGACGGGCGATTCGTGTGCGAGATGTGCGCCCATACCGTCCGCCCAGGCGAGATCTCCTACCAGTGTTCGTGTCGGGGATGTCTCAAGATGAGTAACGCCGACGCCACGCTCCAGAGTCGCTGGCTCCGATGATTGCCTTGAGGCAGCCCAATTCGCGACTGTGAGTTCGTGCTGGGCTACCGACGCTTCCCCGCCCGCAACTTCGCCCAACGTTTCCGCTTGAGCAGCGATAATTCTCCGGCGACCCGCGGCGGATATGTGTCGAGTGGGACGGGGGCCGCGGCCGCCCGGGACTTTTGCTCCCCAAGGCGCTTGACAGAGCCGACATTATTATCGCGCTGGGAAAAGCTTGGAAGAGGAGGAACCGAAGATGAAACGGTGAAACCGGACGGCAGCATCCGGACGACCGATATTGCGAGGTCGCGCAGGGGGCGCCGGAGTCCCTAGCTCGGGGCATGCTTCCAAAGGGATTTCCCCGGAACCCAGGAGAGCTCCCCATCTCCTCTCAGACCAGAGAGGTACGTGACCCAACAAGGGAGACCAGAGGGGTCACGGAGAGATGGCACAGCACTCTTACGAACCCATAGTACCTGTGAAGGTTGGGAACCGCAGGCATTCCGCAAGGAACGGCCATGGTACCCACTGGAGGGAAGGGGGGACGAGCGGACGTGTCTGCCGAAGGGAACATAGGCGAGACTCAGAACTCGAATGGCTATGTCCACAAACTCGACAGACTATCTGAACTAGCCAAGGAGGACTCGAAACGACAGTTCTTCTCGAAACGTGGCATTCCCATTGTTGCTGCCGTTTTCGCGTGCCGTGTTCTTGGCTGCGACACGCAGGAATTGCGGGTCCCCTTCCAGAATGTTTTCGATGCCCAGGAAAACATACCGGAATCCCGCACGGCGCATCAAGGGCAAAGTGTTAGGCAGCTTCACCGGGCCACCACCAGGGCAGGGACCTCACTTCGATCCCCACCAAATCGCCCTTGGACCGGATGGTTCGATATTTACCGCGGAAGTTCGTTGACTGAGCCAAGTCACAAACGGCCGAGACAGACGACCCCAGACCCCAGTTGCTAACTTACCGTCCATAATCACGAGCCTCTTACCAGGTCGCAGATACTTCCACGCTTGTGCTAGAGCACCAGGGGATTCGGCATGACCGAATAGCACAGACTGAACAGCACACCATCGACCATTTCCGGCAGGTTGAGTTGAACAGCATCCTCTTGCAACAGCGCGATATTGTGCCAACCTCTCTGGTGGCAAAGCTCCTTCGCTCTCCCCAGCATGGCTTCAGAATAGTCGACGCCATATACCCGTCCCTTGGCCCCGACAGCAGCAACCAGGTGGCCCAGATTTCTGCCCGTGCCGCAGCCGATCTCCAAGACTCTGTCCCAGCCGTCAAACCCACGCGTTCTACTGCCTTATTTCTTATCCCACGCGGAAGGAGAAAAACGAGTTCGAGGAAGGGATAGATATGTGCAAGCCAGCGGTAGCGGCGCCGGACCATGTCGAGGTCGTGGTTGAATGCCATTGAGTCGTACATTTCCCTATATTCCGTGAACCAGCTCAAAGTGGGTTACATATTCATCGAAGCTGGTCAGAATGGCTCGTGCTTCCAGTTCCACTATCGCCTTGTTCGCCTCTGGCCCCGCGAACCTGCGAATCGCCTCCATCGAATCCCAAAGCGTAAGCACAACCAACTCGACGCCATCTTCCACCTCCCGGCGAAGCAAGTACTCTCTCCGATGTCCTTCGATGGCACGGATCTTTGGGAACACCACTGTTGTCGCATGCTGAATATAGTCGCCTGCTCGGCTCGTCGTTGACCGCGCTTTCCACATCCGCAAGATCATGCCCTTGTCCTCTTATGTGGTTTCCTAAGCTTGAATCTCCAACGGAGCCGGTCTGACCCGCCCGAGTACTGCGATAGCAGCGATCCCGACCAGCACACCTACAATCACCGTATAGGCCTCCATGAAAAAGATGTTCGGGACGAAGGAAACGCGGAGAAACGCATGGCCAGAAGCCAATGGAAGGAAATCCGGGATCCAAGGCATCGTAATGCGTGCCCCAACGGCCACGCATTGCCAGGTATTGGACGATGGCTATCGGAATTCGAGATAGGTATCCATAAGCCAGCAGCGCTTTGAAGAGCGTCGGCCACGCCATGGCGGACAGGACAAGGCCGGTCAGGGTAACGATGAAGTTCATCGAGAGCCGCGGAGCGTATCTCATCCCTTGGGATTCCATCACGAATGTTTCCGGCAAGCTTGAGGGCCAATGCCGAAATGGCCAAAACCATGGGCCCGGCGAAACGTTGCGGCGCATTGTCGGCATGAAAGAGCTTGACCGCGAAGTAGATCCCAAGATCGGCACCAACCAGACAACCCCCAGGATCGCCTTTCCACAAACGTCGCTATTGACCAAGGGCTTTGCCCAGTGCAGGAGTTCCCCTACCAGCCGCAATGCGGTCACACCGATGCTAATCAGGGCGGGAACGGCGATTAGCCGCACCGTTGATGGAACTTTCACTGCGTGTCGCATAATGGACTTCAGCACAGGTCACAACAGGCTCAGCGGCCTGTAGTCTGTCGTGGATCTAAGATTCATTCGGTCTTTCTTCGTCCACCGCCGTCGTCTTCGGTCGGATCGGTGTTGTCGCGCCTTGTCCGGCAACGGTTGTCCACTCCCGGACATACCATCGCTTTACCGCCCCATTCACCACGTAAGGATCAGCCCGCGCAAACTTCTCCGCGACTTCGGGAGAGTCGCCACTAAACAGCAAGACAGCACCGTCCACTGGTTTCGCTAATGCACCGGCCAAAACGAGTTCACCACGCTCGCTCGCTTCCCAGGCTTTCTTGAGGTGTAGTCCTCGAAATTGGGCACGCTTCGAAACGTAGTCCTCACCGACCTCGTAAAACAAAAGGTAATGCATGGAGTGCCTCCAATGTAGTCCTTTTCTTCTCAGATCAGTTCGACCCACCCGTGCAGATCCAAAATCGATTTGTAAAGGACATCCGCGTCAGTCGCCGGGCCGAAGCGGGCCGGGTTTTAGTGGTCCGGGATCAATCCAAAAATAAGGCACGGCGGGCCCTTGTAGCTCTTCACAGAACCTAAGAGTAAGATGACTCCGTGATCATCGGTGTGCCAAAGGAGAGTTATCCGGGCGAGCGACGCGTTGCGCTCGTTCCCATGGTGATCCCGAATCTCGTCAGGGCGGGATTCGAAGTGCTGGTCGAGACCGGTGCAGGGGCGGAGGCGGGCTATCCGGATGCTCTCTATGTCGAAAAGGGCGCTCAGGTCCTTCCTGATCGCGGTGCGGTGTTTGGTCGTGCGGACATCGTCGTCCAGGTTCTGTGCTACGGCTCGAATGATGTTACCGGGCAAGCGGACCTTCCCCTGCTGCGGCGCGAGCAAGTCCTTGTCGGCTTCTTGCGGCCGCTGGGGTCACTGGACGTAATCCAGCAGATTGCCCAAACGGGGGTCATCTCGTTCGCTCAGGAGTTGATGCCGCGTACCACGCGAGCGCAGAGCATGGACGCGCTCTCCTCTATGGGTACGATCTGTGGCTACAAAGCCGTTCTCATCGCGGCCAGCACCCTGCCAAAAATCTTCCCCATGCTAACGACTGCCGCAGGTACCATCACCCCAGCGCGCATCCTGGTGATTGGCGCTGGAGTTGCTGGGCTCCAAGCCATTGCCACCGCGCACCGCCTTGGCGCGGTCGCCTCTGCTTACGATTTGCGACCGGCAACCAAAGAACAGGTGCAAAGCCTGGGTGGGCGGTTCGTTGAACTCCCGATTGAAGCCAAAGACTCGGAGGATGCGCACGGATATGGTACCGCGCAGGATGAGAGCTTCTACGCACGGCAGCGTGAACTTCTCAGTCGCGTGATCGCGGGAAGCGATGTGGTTATCACCACGGCTGTCGTACCGGGCAAGAAAGCCCCGGTACTCGTGACTCGCGAGATGGTAAAAGGAATGGCGCCTGGCTCGGTGATCTTTGATCTGGCCGCAGAGCGCGGAGGCAACTGCGAACTGACTCGCGCCGGCCAAACCGTGGTCGAGCACGGTGTGACGATCATCGGCCGGATTAATGTCGCCAGCCAAGTGCCTTATCACGCCAGCCAGATGTACGGGCGCAATATCACCGCATTTCTTCTGAACTTGGTTAAGGATGGGAAGCTGCGGCCCGATTCCGAAGACGAAATTATTCGCGACACTCTGTTAACCCGTGGTGGCGAAATCGTGAATCGGCGGGTTCGGGAGTTTTTCTCGTTGCCGGAGCTGGTTTCGCAGAGAGCTGCTTAGTCTGGCCTGGTGTGTGTTTGGTCTGTCATCCGCTCGTCTCGCGAGTAAGACCGCGGCAAAACACCGGACGCTCTCCCTTTGGTTGGAGCCACTGCGCAGGAGCACAAAGAATACGCTTCCCACGTACTGCGTTTCACGCGGCCGCTTTCTTCGCCGGCACCCAGTAGATCTCCTCCTTGAGTGCTTCCTTGGGATAGCCACACCGTTTCAGAATCTCCTTGCAGTGCTCAATCATCTCCGGATGACCACAAAGATAGGCGACGCAGTTCTCGCGGGTAGTCTCCCACATATCGGCGTACTTTCGTAAAATGTCCTCGACTCGGCCCGTTTCGCCCTTCCATTTCTCATCTTCCCAGGGGCGGCTGATCGTAGGCACCGACTTCAGCCAAGGAACCTGTTGCGCATACTCCTGTATCTCGCCGTGATACCCGAACTCCCACGAGCGGCTGGCCCCAGTCAGCAGGTACAGCTTGTGCTCGCCTGCGAACTTGCCTTCCTTCCAGTCTTGGTACAACGTGCGGACGTAGCTCACAAAGGGCGCAATGCCCGTCACCGTGCAGACCAGGAGATGGTTGGTTCGGCCGCTCCTGGTGTCGAGCGTAAACCGTCCTTTGGCAACCTTGCGCATGAGCAGTTCGTCGTCTCGCTGCAGCTTATAGAGCTGAGGTGTGAGGTCGCCGTCATGTACCAGTTCGAAGAAAAACTCCATTTCGTTTTCATAGGGCGACGACACGATCGAATAGGGTCGCTCTGACCGCTTCTGCGGTCCCTCCACACCCAAGGTGGCGTATTGCCCGGGCGCGAACTTGAATTCTCCGCCGGGATTGATGCGAATCATCCAGAGGTCAGGGGCAAAATCAACCCGCTGCGTAATTCTTGGGCGATAGAACTTGTCGTCGGTAGCGCTCATAAGGAGCTCCTCTAAGAACGGAGGCACCTTCGAAATCTGCCAGCTTACCGGAGTCGAGCGTGGAAGCGGATGCTAATTCCGTGTTGAACTTCCAAGCAGACGGCATTGTACATCAGTCACGCTGGTTTAACTTTGCCTCTGCAGACGGCAAGAACGCCTGACCCAAAACAGTTTCAAGTCGGCAGAATTTAATACACCCATTCCAGAGCCTTGGGTTCCCTCCCGCACTGCTTTTCTTCGTACCTCTGGCTGATCAGGTAAAGCAGCACTCGTTTGCTTTGAAGCATCGAGGACTGCCAGTGCTGCGTTCAGGGTGGAGTCCTGCCATCCCCCGTGGCTGGGACGTTTCGGACTGAGGTGGCCGAATCGCTAAAAGGCGGTTCCGCATAGTTCAGTTTGGAAGCAATGACCTCACAACGGCCCGGTTTCACCAAATCTAACGGTTTTGGCTCACCTCGAACGAGTACAAACCGCCTCTGCCCTACCCTTAGATCAGATCTTCCACAAGCGATTGGAACAGCGGGTGGGCATCGTTCGCATGGGAAGTAACCGCTCGGGCAGACCGGATTACAATAACGAGCCAGTAGTGTCTCCACAGGTTCGCAGATGCCGATGATCGTCAGCGTTCCGAAAGAACTTTCCCGGGCGAGCAGCGCGTGGCGCTTGTTCCCGAACTCGTTCCGAAGCTCACGAAGGCCAGCTTGGAAGTTATTGTCCAGTGCGGTGCAGGCGAGTCAGCCGGGTTTTTGGGTGCGGAATACGAAGGAAAGGGTGCACGTCTCGAGGAGGAGGTGTTCGGCAAAGCCGACATCCTCCTCAAGGTCCAGCCTCCGATGATAGACGAGATCGGCCGCATGAATGAGGACTCGTTCCTCATCAGCTTCCTCCAGCCTTACACCAACACCACAGCAATCAAGGCCCTCGCCGCGCGCAGGATTACGGCATTCTCCATGGAATTCATGCCGCGCATCACACGGGCCCAGTCGATGGATGCCCTCAGCGCCATGAGCACAGTGGCTGGCTACAAAGCAGTCTTAATCGCGGCGAGCCGTTTGCCTAAGTTCTTCCCTCTGCTCATGACCGCCGCTGGCACGGTTACCCCGGCGCGGGTTTTCGTCATCGGGGCGGGCGTTGCTGGGCTGCAAGCTATCGGCGCAGCGAGGCGGCTCGGCGCTGTCGTGGAGGCGTACGATACCCGCCCAGCCGTCCCAAGGAGCAAGTGGAGAGTCTCGGTGCCAAGTTCGCGGAGATGGACCTTGCTGCAAAAGACGCCGAGGATAAGAGTGGTTACGCCAAGGCGCAATCGGAGGAGTTCTACCAGAAGCAGCAGGAAATGATGTTCAAGTACGTGGCCGCCGCCGACGTCGTCATCCCCACGGCCCTGGTTCCCGGCCAGCGCGCTCCCATCCTCATCACCGAGGAGATGGTCCGCGGTATGCGGCCGGGCTCCGTGATTGTGGACCTTGCTGCCGAGCAGGGGGGAACTGCGCTCTAACCGAGCCCGGGCGGGACATCGTGAAACACGGTGTGATCATTATCGGCCCTATGAACCTGCCGAGCACAGTACCGTTTCAGGGTAGCGAAATGTACGCCAGGACTGTGACGAGTTATCTCGTTCATCTCCTCAAAGACGGGAAACCCCACCTTGACCTGGACGACGAACTGACACGTGGCCCGCTGTTCACGCATCGGGGAGAAATTGTACACGAGGTAATCAAAGCCAGGCTCTGAACGGGTTCGAAAGGTCGAACAGGATGACAACTGAACTCGAGATCGGACTCTACATCTTCATCCTGGCGGGCTTCCTCGGCTATCACGTGATCACGCGAGTGCCACCATTGCTGCACACGCCGCTGATGTCGGCCACCAACGCGATTTCAGGGATCTCGCTCATCGGTTCCCCGGTCGTCGCCGGCGCCAATTACAGCCGGTTGAGCACTGTCCTCGGGTTCATCGCTGTGACCTGCTCTTCGACAAACGTGGTCGGCGGCTTTCTGATTACCGACCGGATGCTGAAGATGTTCAAGAAGCGGGAGGAGTTTGGCATTCAACATCGCTGGTTCAATCCAAAACTGTTGCTCGCTTTTCCGGTTCTCGTCGTTGTTTTCCTAGTGTTCATGCATTGGGTCAGGCGGTCCGGAACTGACACACAGTCTGTCTGGTGCCGGTTGTCCGTTACGGCTCTGCGCTACTTCTACATCCTGTCGGCGGTTTTGTTCATCCTGGGGCTGAAGGGTCTGAGTTCGCCCAAGTACGCCAGACGGGGAATGTTCCTTGCCGCATTCGGCATGCTGATGGCCATTGCGGGCACGCTCTTCCACCCCGAGATCGTCAACTACCGATGGATCACTATCGGGCTCACCATTGGCTCTATCGTTGGGGGCAGCATGGGACTGCGGATCCCGATGACTGCCGTCCCGCAACGGACTGCGTTTCGCATTCTCTCGGAGCCTTGGCGGCTAGCCTGATAGGAATTTCCGAATATGTCCGCCACGCCGCCGCCGGGCTCGATAGCGTGAAGATGACAACGATTGGCTTGGAGGTGATCATCGGCAGCCTGACCTTCACCGGTAGCCTAATGGCCGCAGGGAAGCTTCAGGGATCTCCCATCACCTACCGGGGACAGAACGTTTTCAATATCACCCTCCTCACCACGGTGGTTGGCACGCTCACCTACCTAATCTTTGTGCCGTCGACCAGTAGGCTATTCTTCGTAATCGTCGGTCTGGCTTTGCTGTTTGGCTTTCTCCTGGTCATTCCCATCGGAGCAGCGGATATGCCTGTGGTCATAGCCTTGCTGAACTCCTACGGTGGTCTGGCCGACGCCTCCATGGGCTTCGTACTGATGAACAAAATCCAGATCATTACAGGCTCGCTTGACGGCACTTCCGGCTTCCTTCTCTCGCTGCTGATGTGCAGAGCCATGAATCGCTCGGCGATGAACGTGCTGTTCGGCGCTTTCGGCAAAGTCGGGAAAGAACAAGTCGGCGCGGCGGCGGAGGCAAGAGGGACAGTCCGCAGCATCACTCCCGAAGAGCCGACTGTTCTGTTCGACAGCGTCAGGTCAGTCATCATCGTCCCGGGTTACGGGATGGCTGTCGCGCAAGCTCAGCAAGCGTCAGTGAACTGGCAAAGCTGTTGTCCACGCGCGGCATAGATGTGAAATACGCCATTCACCCTGTCGCCGGCCGAATGCCGGGCCACATGAACGTCCTGCTCGCCGAAGCAAATATACCCTTCGACCAGCTGTACACGATGGAGCAGATCAATCCGTATTTCCCTGAGGCAGACATCGCCCTCGTCGTTGGGGCGAACGACGTGACGAACCCGGCTGCGAAGAACAACAAGAGTAGTCCGCTCTACAGCATGCCAATCTTGGAAGTCGACCGCGCCAAGTCGATCATCGTCCTGAAGCGAAGCCTCCGCCCAGGATTCGCCGGAGTGGATAACGAACTCTATTATGACCCGAAATGCATGATGCTCTTCGGGGACGCGAAGGAGAGCCTCAACCAGCTACTCGCTGCGTTGAAATCCTAGCGAATACGCAGGGGCAAGAACATCAGTGCGGGCCAAGCCTTGCCTAGGCGGGGTATGTTCCGGTGATATAGCTTTCCAGCTGATGGATGGTCTCCTCCTGTTCCGAGATAATCCATTTCACCAAGTCGCCGATCGAGATTATTCCCACGACTTTCTCGCATTCCAGGATCGGCAGATGACGTATACGGTTATTCGTCATGATGCTCGTGCAATCATCAACCGTGTGCTTCTGAGTCACGAAAATCACCGGGCTAGTCATGATTTCTTTGACCTGGGTTTCCCTTGAGGATCTTCCTTTGAGGATGACCTTTCGCGCATAATCTCGCTCCGAGATGATGCCTACCAGCCTGCCGTCGGATATCACAACCAACGCTCCAACTCCCTTGTCGGCCATTTCTTCGATCGCCTCGTAGACCGATTGATCGGGGGTTGCCGACCAGATTTCGCGACTCTTCTGTTTCAAAACCGAGCCGATTGGGTCAATGAGTCTCATCTTATCCCCCTGCTGAGGATTGGCGTTCGATCCCCCGGATTCGCAGTGTGCCTCGTGGGTCCCTAAAGGGTTGCTATCTTAGCGCCGCACCTGAAAAAGGAGCAAATGAACCATAGCAGGCCCTGCTTCGCCTACTTCGTCGCGTGCTTGGCGAACTCCTCGGGTGTGAATTTGCCGGCACTAACGTAGCTTTCGTTCAGTTCCGTATACTGCTTCCACTTTTCCGGCAGGTCGTCCAGCGCGAAGATCGCGGACACTGGGCAGACCGGGACGCAGGCACCGCAATCGATGCGCTCCACTGGATCAATGTAGAGCTGAGGAACGTCGTCGAATGTTGGCCGGCCGTCGTCATAGGTCGTGTTTTTCTTGGGGTGGATGCAGTCTACGGGGCAGGCGTCGACGCAGGCGGTGTCTTTCGTCCGATGCAGGGTTCGGCAATGACATAGGCCATAGGTACCTCCCCCTATCAGAACTTGCGGCATGCCTGTTGGAGAGAACATTCAAGGGCAGCCGAAGTAAACTTCATGCATGACATCAGCGATTGAGAAAATTTCTGCCATCACTTTTCGGGTTGTGAACATGACGGAGTCTGTGCGATTTTACAAAGATGTTTTAGGCATGGAGCTTCTTTACGGTGGAGAGAGCACGGGGTTCTCTTCACTGCGCGCAAAAGACGCACAATCGGCAATCCTCAATCTGGAACAGGGTGCAGCAGGGACTCGCTGGGGGCGACTGGTCTTTCACGTCACGGATGTGGACGCTCTCTGGAATCATCTAAAGGACCGGGGATTTGAGCCAGAAATTCCGCGAAATGCCGCCTGGGGAGAACGCTATTTCCATATGCCCGATCCGGACGGCCACGAGCTGTCGTTCGCCCGGCCGCTCGAATGACTTGGAGAACGTTACCGGTGCAGACGAGAACCAACCAGAGCGCAGTTTATTCCAGTGGCGGACTGTCACGCTACGCTGCCGAATCTCGCGAGCGCCATCTTGGCAGCGTGATAACCGCACATGCCGTGCACGCCGCCCCCAGGCGGGGTTGAGGAAGAGCAGATGTATAGGTTTCTTGCCGAGGTGGCGTAGCATCGCCATGTGGGCCGAAACACAATCTGGCGAAGATCCATCGCTCCGCCTCCGATGTCACCGCCCACTAGGTTGGCGTCCATAGATTCAAGCTCGGCCGGAGAAAAGACCCGGCGCGCCAAAATGCACTCGCGGAACCCAGGAGCGAAGCGCTCAACCTGATCTTCCACCTTCTTCAGCGTGTCCACCTTCGACCCGTTCGGAACGTGGCAATACGCCCACGCCGTGTGCTTGGTCGCAGGGGCGCGCGAGGCATCAAACAGACTCGGCTGAGCGAGCAAGACAAACGGGGAATCGGCGTGACGCCCACCTCGCGCCGCCTGTTCCGACGTAGCAATCTCTTCAAAGCTCCCGCCCAAGTGTACGGTTGCCGCGCGCAAGCACTCGGAAGATCTCCAGGGGATGGGGCTGCCCAATGCGTAATCGACTTTGAAAACGCCGGGGCCGTAACGAAACCTCTCCAGCTGACGTTTGTAGCTGTCAGATAAGCGTTGGCCGGCGATTCTAAGAAGTTGCCGCGGGGTCACATCACAGAGAATCAGGTCATAGTGCGATAACGACGCAAGAGACTTAACACGCGACGAAGTCTTTACCTCACCCCCCAAGGTGGAAAGGTAACTACATAGCGCGTTTGTAAGTGACTGCGACCCTCCGCGCGGAATCGGCCAGCCAACGGCGTGAGCCGGCACGGCCATCAACATCCCAAACGCGCCACTCAAGGGCTCGTCGAGACTGAGGAAGGAATGCGCGGCAAGGCCGGCGAATAGAGCGCGCGTTCGCTCGCTCTGAAAGCGGCGGACAATCGTCCTGGCCGAACGGAGTGCGTTCATCCCAAAACGCGCCATGAGCCAGGGATGTTTCGGAATCGAGCAAACCGGGCGAAGGACCTCCGGAGCGAATTCAGTCCAGCGCTCGACAAACGGCTGCATTAGCTTGCCCCAGGCATTGCCGTCTGCACCGAGAGAAGTCTTCGCATCGCCCAGGTCGCGCTCCAGTAGGACTGCTGTTCCGTCGTCGAGCGGATGGGCGAGCGGAGCCGGAGAGTGAATCCACTCGAGTCCATGATCTTCGAGCGGCAGCGAAGAGAAGAAAGGCGACCCGGCACCCATCGGATGCACCGCTGATCCAAAGTCGTGCAAGAAGCCCGGCAGCGTCAATTCCATCGTGCGCGCGGCGCCGCCCGCTGTCGGCTCAGCCTCGAACACATCTACTTGCAGGCCTGCCTGGGCCAGTACGATGGCCGCTGCCAGCCCATTTGGACCAGAGCCAACAACGCATGCCTTGCGGCTCATCGCGAATCTCCAACTAACCTTGTTCTGTTCGCGGTTCTGCTCATTTTCGAATGCGTCACTATAAGCTATTCCTTCGGTTCCACCGTCGGCCACTCGACAACTTTGATGCTTCCATCAGGTCCTCGCTCCAGCGTGGGCGCATACAGGCCCAATAGCTGCCTCCGCCACCATCTCCCGGTGGCGCGTTTTTCTGACATTGTCGTGAACCAGTACTGCCAGAGCACCGCGCGGATCTGATGTGGCGGCTCCTGCGAAAAAGGATTGCCGGCAAACAGTGTCAGTACATCCTTGTCGTTCGAGAGCAGAAGCACTTCCGTGTTGGGCACGATCGGATACTCGCGCCACGACCCCAGAGAGGCGAACCACAAGTTCCAATCAAAGCGCGGCTGATATGGCGCATAGATTCTGGGCGGCTCATTCAGTTCCTGTGGCTTGTAGCGAAACGGATATGCGACCCAGGTCTGTCCGTCTGCGGAGCCCTGGAATTCAATTTCATATCGTCCGCGCGTCATCACCCCGAAGAGTCCGTAACGATTGGCGATCCGGAACGGTTCAAGTGCGCCTACCGGCGAAGCAGGTAAAGGTAGCTTGGCAAACATCCAAACAAGTTCTGCCGTCGTCACATAAAAGATCCACGTCAACATAACGGTGCTGGCGGAAAACGTCAGGAGACGCCAATAGCGACCGCTGCTCTCCTTCCAAGTTCTCAGTTCGGGTGTCGGCGGCGTTTCTGGACGGGAGATGCCAGCGGTGAGCCTTACTCTCCACTTCTCCGGCATGACGCCCAGCAAAGAGCGATCGTCGAGCAACAATACACCCATCGCGAGAACCAGATAGTTCAAAAAGGTGTAGTTTGCCGTCAGGATCACACCGACCTGCCACGGTGTCACAATAAAAAAGCATACGGTTCTCC
>Ga0209648_10001978_pt1 | contig 16789 bp, 15 predicted proteins | sample GraSoi2013_115cm_FD_185830 | JGI IMG/M metagenome (GOLD analysis project Ga0209648, IMG submission 185830) | Grasslands soil microbial communities from the Angelo Coastal Reserve, California, USA - Sample 9_17_2013_115cm (SPAdes) (version 2) | ecosystem: Environmental > Terrestrial > Soil >...
GTAGCCAATTTCAACGACATCAAGGTCGGCGACGTCCTGGAATGCTTCAGCGTTACCAAGATGAGCGCCGCGGAAGCAGCCGGACAGGCCAGCGTGCCCGCCGGCAAGAAATAAACCGCCAGGCTGTCCCCCGGAGCCGCACATGCCGGTCGGTCTGCTCACTCTTGAGCTACACATCCCGGACGCGCAATCGTTGAAGGACAAGCGGCAGGTATTGCGCAGCTTGAAGGACAAACTGCGACGGGATTTTAACGTCGCCGTAGCGGAACTGGAGCATCACGACACGTGGCAAAGATCAGTCGTGGGAATTGTGACGATTTCGAATGAAGAGAAGCACTTGAGGGAAGTGCTACAGAAGGTTTTGGACGAGGCGGACCGCATCCTCGGCTCATTTTTGATCAACCAGGCGGTCGAGATTGTTTAAGTAAGTTTCGGGAACGCCGATGAGTCCAGCCAATCACCGTCACGAACGCGTAGGCGAGGAGATCGCTCACGAAATCAACGCCATGCTTGCGGGTGAACTGAAAGACCCGCGGCTGGAGGTGAGCGTGGTGGCCAGCGAAGTGCGCGTCCAGCCGGACATGAAGCATGCGAGAGTGTTTATCAGCGTGAAGGGAACGAACAAAGAACAAACCGACGCCATCAAGGCGCTCGAACACGCTTCCGGGTACATCCGGCGTGAACTCGTCGAGCGACTGCAACTTCGCCGCGTACCGGAGCTGCATTTCATTCTGGATCTTTCGCAGGAACACATGGAGCGAATCGAGCGCCTGTTGAAGGAAATGAAGAAGGATAATCCGCCCGCGGCGCAGTAGTGCTTAGTTCCTGGCGTCAAGTCGCCAGCAGGAATCTTAACTTCGAGAATGCCACGACAACCACAGCCGGCGCCAAACGACGGCGCGCTCGTTATCAATAAGCCGAAGGGAAAAACGTCGCACGACGTCGTTGACGCGGTACGCCATTTAGCGGGCTTCCGGCAGATCGGGCATCTGGGGACGCTCGATCCTCTGGCGACGGGCGTTCTTGTGCTGCTGCTGGGCCGGGCCACGCGGCTGGTGCAATTCTACGCGGGGCGCCGCAAGAGGTATGAGGCGGGGTTTCGATTCGGCTTCTCGACGGATACCTACGATTCCGACGGCGAAGCGCAGGAGCCGGACGCCGCGCCTGCATTGGACGCCGCGACGCTTGAGAGATTCGCCGCTGAGCGCACTGGACGGTTCGAGCAGATGCCGCCGTCCTTTTCCGCGAAAAAGGTAAAAGGACGGCCGGCTTACGAACTGGCTCGGAAGAAACAACCTGTCGAGTTGAAGCCCGTCGAGGTAGAGATTTACGAATACAAACTCAAGGAAGTTGACGGCAGCATTGCGCGCTTTGTCATTGAGTGCTCGTCCGGAACGTACATCCGTTCGCTGGCCCATGAGATGGGGCAGAAGCTGGGATGCGGCGCCCACCTGGCGGAAATCACGCGCACGGCAGTCGGCGAATTCTCGATGGACCAGGCGATCACGCTCGAGGAGCTTGCCGAAGCCAAGCAAGCGGGAAAATTCGCGGACTGCCTGATCCCGCTGGAGGGCCTGCTAACTAATTTTCCGCGAGTGAACGTGTTGCCGGTGGTCGAAAAGCGCGTGCGCCATGGCACGAAGTTCAACATTATGCTCGCGCAGCTTCAGCCGGGCCGCGTCGAACCGCCTCCCGGCGCGACGACGCAGCTCGATGGCGGTGAACTGAAGCCACCGCGGCTGCGCGTATTCAGCCAGCAGGACAAACTCATCGCCATTGCCGAAGCTGTCGTGCCGCGCACCTACCAGCCCATCGTGGTGTTCGAGGCCTTGCCGTAGCCCATTCCCGCCGAAGAGCAATTTCATTGCAGACAGCTTCTTGACTCATAGGCAGAGTGAGAAGCCTAAGGGATTTGGCCATCCCGTCTTTAGGGCTGTGGCTGGGGAGGCTGCGGTTGCACCGGCCGTGGTTGCTCTGGCCGTGATTGAGGTGGCGGTGGCTGCGGTTGGGGCTGGGGTTGCAGTGGTTCCGGCGCGGGTGACTGCAGAGTTCCGGGACTCGTGGCCCCACGGCCGGTGGTATCGCCACGGCCTGCGAAAATCGTCCGCGAGAAGCGATCTGCCAGGCGCAACTTCCGCGGCGTCACCAAGATTAAGAATTCCGTATCCTGAACCGAATTTTTCCGGCTACCGAAGGCGTATCCCAGGATGGGAATTTGAGCGAAGCCCGGCAAGCCGGTGATGGAACGCGTTTCTTCCACGTCGGTGAGGCCGCCAATCAGCGACGGTTCGTTCTCTCTGACGCGAACCGTTTGCGTCAGCGTTCGACTTGAGATTATGGGAATGCCGTTCACGCTGCTGCCCGTCAGCGCGCGTATTTCGAATTCCAGCAGCAGAGTCACTTCGTTATTGGGATGAAGCATAGGCGTCGCTTTGATTTTCACGCCGAGATCAACATATTCCGAGCCTGGGTAGGGCGTCTGCGCCACGCCGTTGACCGTGCTGTTGGCGAAACTGCTGGAGTCCTGAATCACGGTTACCTCGCCCTGGGAGGCGGCCGGATCCTGCGAGACCAAAGCGATGTCGGGAAGCCCGGTAGAGGTCAACGGCGCAGCGATTAGCGCCGTGGGCCCTTTGGGAGTGTTGAGTTCGATTCGCGAAGCAAACGTACCCTGTCCCAGACCAAGGTAAACGCCAACGGTACTCGGTCCGTTGTTCGTTACCGCGATGTCAGGAACCGTGCTGTTGGCAAAATTGGCGATCACGATTCCGGCAGGACTCGCCGATGTGGGCAGTGGAGAGCCCGTCGCGGCAGTGAAACTGCCATCCAGATTGGCGCTTCCCAGCAAAACCGAGACACTATTGTCGCCTTGGTTCACGACCGCGATATCCGGCACACCATCGGCATTCAAATCTCCAGCGGCGATCGCCACGGGAGTGCTTCCCACCTGGACAGGCGAATTCGGGGCCTCGGTAAATGTCACATTCAGATTCTGATCAACGGAGCTCAGAAGAATGGCTACGTTATTGGAACCTTGATTTACAACCGCCAAGTCCACTTCAGGCCCATTATTGATGTTGTTGAACCTGTTCCGGAAGTTCGAACTGACCATCGCGACGGGAGCGGTTTCCGAAATCGCAGTCGTATTCGTCAGCTTGAACGGGGAGCCTGGAAATTCCGTGAATGTCCCATCACCATTTCCGCGGAAGAAAGAGATGGAATTGTTACCTTGATTGGCTACAGCGAGGTCCAGAAAACCGTCGCCGTTGAAGTCTGCTACGATCACGGATCTGGGATTGTTTCCGACAGGAAAAGGAGAACCCGGCGCTTCCGTGAAAAGCCCATTTGGTTTTCCCGTGGAATCAACGCTGCCCAATAATACCGAAACATTATTCGAGGTGGAATTTACGAGCACGACGTCCGGCGGCTGAGCCGTTGAAAACTTTGTGATGTCGTTGCGGAAAATCCCGGTGCCGATGGCGACTTGGCCGGTTTCGTTGGCTCCCAGAGTGATCGGCGAAGGCGTTACTTGCGTGAAATTCCCATTGTCCTGATTTTGCAGGACGGTGAAAGTATCGGCTTTGGCGTCGTTAAAAACGACCGCCAGATCGGGAAGAGGGCCGCCGGTGAAGTGGCTCGCCACCAACGCCGATGGATTGGCCCCCACGGTGAAACTGGTTTGTGGGAATACCGTGGAGCTCGGTACGCCTGTTACTGCGCTGCCGTTCCCAAGACCTCCAGAGAGCAGTGAAAGCGTAACGGGATAGCGATCGCCCACAAAAAAGCTGGCCGGCTTCCCGTCTTGCGCCCGCAGAAGGACCTGACGCCCGCTCTGAACCAGCGAAAGAGTGTCCGAGAAATCGGCAGTCGCGGTGGGAAGCGTGAGAAGAAATGTGGACAGGCCGCCACCGAAAGGTATGACGGCCGGAATTCCGGAGAATCCCCTTCCCGCAAAGACCTGTTGAATGTTGGTGAGCAGGTTCGTCAGGGTCGTTGACGCTTTGATCTTGTTCAGTTCGGTGCTGCTCAGGAGGATCAGCTGCTCCGAAGACGGAGGAGTGATCCCAAGGGCGCGCGCTTTGTCGCGGTCGACCTCGAGGAACTCGATTTCCAGCATGACTTCACCGCGGGCCGTTTCGAGTTGTTCGATCAGTTCAGCGGCAAGGGCGAGCCGTTCCGGCGTGTCGCGCATGGTGATGGTGTGGCTGCGAGTGTCAAGATTGATGCGCGTCCCCCCGGTAATCTCGCGCAGGATGCGCAGCATTTCAGTGACATCCTCCGGGCCAACGGCTGCGGAAAGCGGAAAGGTCTGCTCCACTTCCAGACCGTACTGCCGCCGCTTGTCCGCTGTGTCTGGGGCAACAAAGATCATCGCGGCATTCACCGGCTTCCAAAACGTCCCGGTTTGCGTGCCAAGGAGCGACATGCCGGTGTAAAAATCCACGTCGCTAATGCGCAGTTGCACGTTTCTGGCAACGACATCTGGATCAAGGGTCACTTTGACGCCGAAAAGAGCAGCCAGCTGCTCGTAAACCGTCTTGGTATCACCTCGCAGGTCCAGATTGCGTTTTCCGGCCTGCGGTTGCAGCCGCGGCAAACCCGGGATTTTTTTTATGACCGCGGGTTTTGGTCGCTGCGAGTCCTCCATGGTTGCGAGCTGACCGAGGCGCTCCACGAGGAATGTGTTTCCGGGATCGATCCGCAGCGCGGCTGCAAATTCCTCGGTGGCTTCTGTCAGGTGTCCCGCTAAGGCATCCCGTTCGGCGGCTTCGACATAAGCGCGAACCAGTTTGGAGCGCAAAGCAGCGGCCCGTTCGATGATGGAGGCATCCTGCGTTGCGTAACGCGCCGCCTCTTCGTATTCTGCCAGTGCTTCTTCGAAGCGCCCGACTGCAAGTTCCTTATCGCCCCGTTCAGCGGCCTTTTGTGCGCGTTTGGGATCGGGGCGCACCGTGTTGTCCTGAAGCTGAGGCGAAAGAGCCGTCTGCGAAGGAATCCGCGCGCAAAGAAGCAGCGACAGGAGCAAAGCGGTACTTGGGCGGAACGTGTGCATGAGCGTCAAATAGGATAACCTAGCCCGTCGGACCAAATAGGACCGAGATGGTCCGGTTGACGGAAGTGCGTGACTGCGGTACACTTAAATCGCAGTTGCAAATCATTAACAACTGGAGTTCTCGTGCTTTCGGCTCTCCTTATCGCTCTTCGTGAAGGCGTTGAAGCTTCGCTCGTCGTCGGCATTGTTCTAGTTTACCTCTCTCGTACGGGCCGCGAGCGCCTGACACGTTTCGTGTGGTACGGCGTTGCCGCGGCCGCCGCGCTCAGCCTGGGAGTGGCCGTGGCACTGGAGCGCTGGCGCATCAGCGAAGACGGCTTTGAAGGCCTCATGCTCCTGATCGCCGCGGTCTTCGTTGTTACGATGATCGTATGGATGAACCGCGTTGCGCGCCACCTGAAAAAAGAAATCGAGTCCAAGGTCGAGGCTTACGCAGAAAAAGCGGGAAAAGCGGCGGGCTGGGGCATTTTCCTTTTTGTCTTCCTCATGGTTTTGCGCGAAGGGGCGGAACTGGCGCTGATTCTGCGGGCGGTGGAGCTGTCCAGCGAAGGCCTGCAGACGTGGATTGGAACAATTGTGGGGATTGCCGGAGCGGTCGCGGTAGGGCTTTTCTTCTTCAAGGGCACCTTGCGCGTACCGTTGCACCGTTTTTTTGCGGCGACAAGTGTCATTTTGATGCTCGTGGCGTTTCAGCTCGCGCTCACGGGGCTTCACGAATTGAGCGAGGCGCGCTGGCTGGCTTCGAGCAAGACGGAGATGGCCATTCTGGGCCCGATAGTTCGGAACGAGCTTTTCTTTTTTGTGTTCATTTTCGGGGCCGCGGCGCTGTTGGTTCTGCGCGAATGGCAGTCGGCTAAACAGGACAAGAGCGCTCGCGAAACGATGAACGAAGCAGAGAAGCGGCTGCTGGAATCCCAGAATCGGAGGCAGCGCCATTGGATGATGGCTGCGGCAATCGCTTCTCTCACGGTAATTCTGGTGCTGACGGCGGATTTCATTTATGCGCGGGCAAACTCGGCGCCGCCGGCGGCCCGGCCGATCAATGCCGTGGGAGACATCGTGCGCGTGCGGGCCAGCGAAGTTCAAGACGGAAGCATGCATCTTTTCACAGTAAATGCGGGCGGGCAGTCGTTGCGCTTCATGATCATAAAGAAACCTGCGGCGCGGAAGGCTACCGGCAAGACGGACAAAACGTGATTTGCCGGCACTGCGCTTCGGCGATTTACATTCCGTCGATTGGCGACCAGGGCGGATGCAATCCCATCGGCGTCCCGTCGCACCTGGATGGAGGGGACTTGGTGATCGATATTTCGTCTTTGACGCAAGCTGCAAAGGAGATTCCGCAGTAGGAGCGCGAACTATCGCCTACTGCGTCTGCCACTCATTCCATGTTTCTAAGAATCGTTGCCGACTCGTTTGGACGGCGTCCGCGCCATAAGCTCCTCACCGGAGCGGCGCTGGCTCTCGGCATGGGAGTGGTTACCGCAGCGCTGAGCGTCTCATTGGACGTGGGCGACCGGTTAGCAAAGGAATTCCGCAGTCTGGGCGCGAATCTTGTTGTGACCCCGCAGGCAGATTCTCTCCCGCTGGAAATTGGGGGCGTGGATTATCGTCCCGTGAATGCAGGTGCATACCTGCCTGAAGCTGACCTGCCCAAGCTCAAAACGATTTTCTGGCATAACAATATCATCGCTTTCGCACCAATACTCGAAGTTCGCGCTGAGGCTCTGCCGTTTTCTCGCGAAGGTGGGCGGTTCGGGAATTGGACCGGGGGCGTTCCTATCGTTGGAACATGGGCTGACCATGCTGTCCCGCTTCCGGACGGCGGGGAATTTCAGACTGGAGTTGCCAGGACAAACCCGTGGTGGCAAATCGACGGCGGATGGTTTTCAGATGGCGCGATGGAATGCGTGGTCGGAGTGGCGTTCGCAAAAAAGAATCACATCAACGTTGGCGACTCGATTTCCTTGGCCATCGGTGATGTCACCAAGACTCCCGCTCCACTCAAAGTCATGGGCATACTCAATTCGGGCGGTCCAGAGGACGAGTCTATTGTGATCCCGCTCTCCCGCGCGCAATCGCTCGCCAGCCGGCCAGGGCAGTACCGCAAACTCTACATTAGCGCGCTGACGAAGCCGGAAGACGCGTTTGCGAAGCGCGACCCGAAAACATTTACACCTGCTGAATACGACCGGTGGTTTTGCACGCCTTACATTTCCTCGATTGCGTTTCAGATTCAGCAGGAACTGCCCGGAACGGATGTGCGCGTGATTCGGCGAGTGGCCGAAGGCGAGGGGCAAATTCTTACGCGGGTGCGGATGCTGTTATGGCTCGTCACCGGAGCGGCGCTGCTTGCTGCCGCATTGGCTGTGGGGGCGTCTTCGGCGGCTTCGGTGATTGAACGGCGTAGCGAAATCGGTTTGATGAAAGCACTGGGCGCGGGCTCCGGCACGGTGGGATTCCTACTTGCGGCAGAACAGCTCTTGCTCGCGTTCGTGGGCGGGGGAGTGGGTTACGCCATCGGAATTGTTCTGGCGCGCCTGGTCGGAGGGAGAATCTTCGGCGCGGCGCCCGAGCCATCGTTGATTGTCTTTCTTGTAGTCATTGCGCTTGCTGCTGGCGTCACGATTCTGGGCAGCGCCATTCCGCTGCACCGCGCCTCACAATACGAACCTGCGCCCATTCTGAGAGGCGAATGATGGCCGATCGTCGCGCAACCAATCGGGCCATGTTCTGGCGCATCATTCGACGACTGTTTGGCGCAAACCCAGGCCGGCTCTTTGTGATGCTGCTCGCCCTCGGTGCTGGAGCAGCAGTCACCGCCGCCCTCCTTAATCTTCAAGTGGACGCCAAGCGCCGCCTCACTACGGAATTCCGAGCCTTCGGCGCCAATGTGATCGTTCTCCCGAAACATGGGTCGCTTTCAGGCTCCGAAACTTTGCCTGAATCGACAATTCTTCCCGTGCCACGAAACCTCGGAAACGCTCCCGTCACCATGACTGCTTCGCTTTACTTGATTGCAACTGTTTTGTCGCCGCAGTCCGGAAAATCGCTGTCCGCAGTAGTTGCGGGAAAGAATCCGAGGCTCATTGGTTGGGTTGCGCCTGCGAATGCCACTTCTCTTGCTCCCCTGGGTTTCCCTGCCATTCCGGCTGGACCCATCTGCATGGTGGGAGGGCGCATCGGCCAGCAACTGCGTGTCGAGCAAGGCTCTTCAATTACTTTGAGCAACGGAGATCAGAAGGAAATGTGCGTCGCGGCCGGGCTGGCCGAGAGTGGCGGGCCCGAAGACGACCAAATCGTCACTGACGTGCGAGCGGCACAACGCTTGGCCGATTTGCCGGATCGCATCAGTGCGATCGAGCTTATCGTTCCAGGCACTCCCGGTGAAATCCAAAGCTACATCACGGATCTCCAACGCCAACTTCCCGATGTTGACGTCCGCCCCATTCGCCAATTCACGGAAGGGGAGGCGAAAATTTACAACCGCATTAGCGGGCTGCTGACGGCGACGGTGGCGACTGTGCTGCTACTAACGGGGCTGTGCGTGATGGCGGCGATGACCAACGTGGCAATGGAACGGAAGATGGACGTCGGCTTGATGAAGGCCATCGGCGGATCAATGCGGCGCGTGCTGCGGCTGTTTCTTGCCGAAGCGGCTTTGCTTGGACTTGCGGGCGGCATGATTGGAGCGGCGGCGGGAATTTTTCTTTCGATCGGTTTGGGCAAAGCGGTGTTTGGCGTGGCGGCGCGGCCACGGCTGATTGTGTATCCTGTAGCTGTGGCATTGACCGTCATCGTTGCGATACTTAGCGCCTTTCCGCTGCGGCGGCTGGCCAGCATCCGCCCGGCATCGGTGTTCAGGGGTGAAGCGTGAGTACGCTAGTTGCAGCGCCGCCGGCAACTGCGGCGAAGCAAGTCGTCATCGAAAATTTGATCAAGCAATACGGGACGCTGCGGGCGCTCGGCGGAGTCAGCTTCGACGTGCACACCGGCGAATGGGTCGCGCTCATGGGCCCCTCCGGCTCAGGGAAAACGACGCTCATCAACATTCTCGGCGGCCTGGACACGCTGACATCGGGACACGTAGTAGTTGACGGCGTTGATCTTTCAAAGCTTCGTGAGAACGATCTAGTCCGCTATCGCGCCGAAAAAGTCGGGTTCGTCTTCCAGCAATTTCACCTCGTGCCGTATCTCACCGCGCTGGAAAACGTGATGCTCGCGCAGTATTTCCACAGCGTCACGGACGAAAAGCAAGCCGAAGAAGCATTGAAACGAGTTGGCCTGGGCGATCGCCTGACGCATCTCCCCGCGCAACTCTCCGGCGGCGAACAGCAGCGTGTGGCCATTGCGCGAGCTCTGATCAATCAGCCAAAGATTATTCTTGCCGACGAACCTACCGGCAATCTCGACGAGGCCAACGAAACCATCGTCATCCAGATTTTTCGCGAATTACATAACGCGGGCCACACCATCCTGATGGTGACGCACGACCCGGACATCGCGCGCCAGGCGGACCGCCGCATCGAGCTGGCTCATGGCCATTTGCACTTTGATACGGCACAGCACGGGCCGAGCCATCCGCTGAACTGTCCGCTCGCCGACACGGCCGACTGCTGCACCCCCATTTCTAGCGACGACGAAATCCGCTTTGACCATCTCCTCGAGCAGATCTGGGTGTGCGGCGAAGAAGGGAAGCCCGCCCAACCAGAATGTCTCCACGCTACAGGTCCTGCGGGAAGTCTGCCGGTCGTAAGCGAAGAGCCTGCCGCGCGCATGCTTTCTCGCATGTCCGATCTGCGCCTGGTGCAAATGCAAAACGGGGAAGTGCAGCTGACGCCCGTGGGCAGCCAGCGCGCGCGCGACGTCGTGCGCCGTCACCGTCTCGCCGAGCGCCTTTTCAAGGACACTTTTTCCGTTGACGACTCAGAAGCGCACACGCAAGCCTGCAAATTCGAGCACATCATCAGCCCGGAGCTGGACCAGCGCATTTGCACGTTCCTCGGGCATCCCAAGACCTGCCCGCACGGCAATCCCATTCCGCCGGGCGACTGCTGCGACGGCAAGTCCAAGGGCTGATCGCGCACCCAAACCATGCCGACCCCTCTCGACCCACGAAAAAAACCAACGAGCGTCAAGATTCACGTATCGAACGGCGCTGGTGTGGATGTTGTGTGGGCCGATGGCCACGCAAGCCACTACGAGTTTGCCTATTTGCGCGAAGAATGTCCCTGCGCCACGTGCAACGACGCGCGAGAGAAGAAGGCCTCGCTCGGCGAACTGGCTTCGTCACTCAAGTCATCTCCTGCACTTCCCATGTTTAAGCCGAAACCTCGCGCCCAGGCTGCCACGCAGGTGGGTAACTACGCCATTCAGATCAGTTTCACCGACGGCCACTCCACCGGCATCTACAGCTACGACCATCTTCGCAATATTTGCCCCTGTGCTGAATGCGCCAAAGCCTTCCGCACCGCCACCGGTTGAGCGCCTGCAGCCGGTCCCCGTGCAATCGCGCGTGCTCGAAGGAGTAACATTTTTCTAGAGCCAGTTCGCTAGACTTACTCGCTTAAAAATGCGAGCATTCCAACCTGCAAGTTAGCGAAACCCATACATGAGTAGCACCCCTAATAGCCCTGCTGCCACGCGCAGCCGCGGCAACGGTATTCCGCGTGTCATCATCGCCACTACAGCCCTGCTGACATTCATTTCGTTCTGGCGGGCGGCGGCCATCGTGCTCAACGATCTCGCCTCCTCCGCGTACTACGCCGGCGGCGAGGCAGAAAGCTACATTGGCAAGACGGCCCCGTGGTTCATCCTGGCCATCATGCTGTTTTCGTACGCCGTCCGCGCGGTTTACGTGGAAAGCTGCAGCATGTTTGTGCGCGGCGGCGTGTATCGGGCCGTGAAGATGTCCCTCGGCGGGACACTTGCGAAATTCAGCGTTTCGGCTCTGATGTTCGACTACATCCTCACGGGGCCGATCAGCGGCGTTGCCGCCGGCCGATATCTTGCGGGATTGATCGATGAACTCCTGCAGTATTTTCACCTGACCGGCCCGCTTGCTTCCGGGGCAATCAGTTTTATTGCCGCGAGCTTTGCCATTGCCGTCACTCTCTATTTCTGGTGGCAGAACACCAAGGGAGTGGCCGACTCCAGCGAAAAAGCTTTGCAAATCATGAAGCTGGTTACCGTCATGGTGGTGATGCTCATCGTCTGGTGTGGGTACACGATTGCTGTGCGCCATTCCGTCCTGCCCCCCTGGCCACACCCGCGCAACCTCAGGCTCAGCCCCGGCGCCCTCGGCTGGCTCGCGCACAGCAGCCTTCCTCATATGTTCGGCATCATCGCCATTTTCATTGCCCTGGGCCACTCTGTCCTGGCGATGAGCGGCGAGGAATCGCTGGCGCAGGTCTATCGCGAAATCGAAAGCCCCAAGCTTCCCAACCTGAAAAAGGCCGGCGCGGTCATTTTCGTCTACAGTTTGGTTTTTACCTCTTTGGTCTCGTTCTTTGCCGTGATGATTATTCCGGACGATGTACGCCAACATTTCCTCGAGAACCTGATCGGCGGACTGGCAATGAATCTGGAAGGGCCATATGTCGTCCGCTTGATATTCCATGGTTTTGTGGTCGTAGTGGGCACGTTGATTCTGGCGGGGGCGGTCAACACGGCCATCGTGGGTTCCAACGGCGTGTTGAATCGCGTTTCTGAAGACGGCGTGCTCAGCGCCTGGTTCCGGCAGCCGCACAAGAAGTTTGGGACCAGCTACCGCATCATCAATATCGTCGTGGCGCTGCAGGTTATCACCATCATTATCAGCCGCGGCGACGTCACCTTTCTCGCGAACCTTTATGCGTTTGGCGTGATCTGGAGCTTCGCGATGAACGGCCTCGCAGTCCTCGTTCTCCGCTACACCAGTCCCGGTCAGCGGGAATTTCAGGTTCCGCTGAATTTCAATTTCCGTGGTGTGCAGATTCCCGTTGGACTTGGGTTGATCACCGCGATGTTGTTCTTGATCGCCGTGGTGAACTTGTTCACCAAGCCCGTCGCCACCATGGCGGGCGCAACATTTTCCGTTCTGCTTTATATCGTATTCACGATATCGGAACGCCAAGGTAAGCAAGGCGGCGCTTCGCACGTCGAGATGGACCAGTTCAATCTCGAGTTGGAATCGGAATTGACGCCCGAAGCCGTGGGTGCGCGTCCCGGCAACATTCTCGTTCCGATCAGCAATCACTACGCGCTCTATCATCTTGGAAACGTACTTGACCGTGTTAAGCCCGGGCGCCGCGACGTTGTCGTGCTCCACGTTCGGCTCTTGCGCCGTTCCGCCTCCGGCGAAAACGAGTTCGAGGCTGATCAGCTATTCGGAAGCATCGAGCAGCAGCTCTTCTCTCAAGCACTTTCCATGGCCGAAAAACGAGGCAAATCCATCCGCCTTGCGGTCGTGGCCGCCAACGATTTGTGGGACGGCATCTTGCGCGCTGCCACTTCGCTGCAATCCAGCACCATTGTGGCCGGGCGTTCGACAAAGGAATCGAACGAAGAACAAGCCCGGCAGATCGGTGAAGCCTGGGAAAAACTTGGCGATCAAAAACCGCAATTCAATCTGGAAATCCATTTACCCAATGGAGACAAGCTTTACAAAGTCCTCGGGCCCCATGCGCCGAATCTGACTGCGAACGAGGTCAATTTTCTCCATCGGTTGTGGTTGCGTTTCAGTGACGCCGTTGCCCCCACGGAGATACACCACCACGACGTCGTGCACTTCGCGCTGGAAGAAGTGCAAAAAGAGATGGACGAAGGGCACGAAGACATCGTGGTCGCCCGATTGCGCGCGCATCTGGAAGCCAATCAGAAGAAGAAAGCCCCGAAAACATAGCGTGGCGAGTTTTCAGTTTTAGAGTCCTCATCAGGACAGGTTCCTCAACTTTTCCTTGACTTTCCGTTATTTTGAGATATACTTAACTCTGTAGAAATCTGCGAGCAGATTGTGGGAGATGGCTCCACTTTTGCTTTTCAAGGTCGCCGTTGCGCCCTGCAGGCCCAAAACAACCAGAATCGCGTTCTTTCAAATCAATCACTTACGAAATGCAATTTTTGTAAGTCCTTTCCTTTGATATTCATGCAAATTGATGGGGGGGTGCGTACCCCGCCGATCTGTTTTGAAATATCCGGGGCGGTCCACTTGCTGCCCTGCATTCCACTCATCCGAGCTGCGTCGTGCAGTGACCGCAGCGCTTCGCGGCGATCGGAATCGGCATCGCGCACTGCGGGCAATCTTTGGTGGTTGGTAGCGCCGCTGGCGCGGGTTTTTTCGTAAGGCGATTCATTTGTTGGACCACCAGGAAAACCACGAACGCTACTATCAGAAAATTGATCACATTATTGATGAAGATCCCGTAGTTAAGCGTTGGCCCCGGTGGGGTCGCCGCCTTGGCCGCCGTAAGCGAATCAAAATGTCTGCCGCCCAGATTGATGAACAATCCTGCAAAATCGACCTTGCCAACCAGTTGGCCGATGGGCGGCATAAGCACATCCTCGACCAGCGACGTCACAATTTTTCCAAACGCAGCGCCAATGATCACGCCGACCGCCAAATCCATGACATTGCCGCGCATCGCGAATTCCTTAAACTCTTTCAGCACAGACGTTCTCCTTTATTGTTCGATGAAGATACACGACGGCCCGAGCAGATTTCCCAAATGGAAGGGCTGTCTGTTCCGCGGATTATAGTCGAAGCACAAAATAAAGAAACAGAACAAGGGCCGAGGGTCGGGATTGCCCGTTCAGCTCAAGTGGAAGGAACCCTCTTAGTTTGGCCTGAAGATCAAATAGGAAGCTATCAAGCCGCGCAGCACGAGCAATCCGCCACCGGCAGCCAGCATCGGACCGACCCAGGGGAAGGGCACGCGGGAAATCGCAAGCATCAGAACGCCCAGAAGCACGAGCGACAACCCGCGCGTCCAGCTTTGCCAGCGCCGCCACCATTGGCCCGGACTATAGAGCCCCCGGAGTCCCCAGAGAATTAGCGCCACGCTGAGGGCCAGCCACGGTGCACCGTGCCGGTCAACCGTGCGCCCGTGGGCAGGGCCGGCAAGCCCCAGCCATATCAACAAGCCGCCGAGCAGCACAAAAATGAACTCAATCATCAGCCGGAGGAGTCGCTCGGGCGTGAGCATTGCAATGGCGTCCGCTTAAGCGACGCGCTCGATCCGCAGCTTTGTGATGGATACGGGCGTTCGCGGGCGGTCGTTTGCATCGCGCGGCACATTCGAGATTTTGTCCGCCACGTCCTGCCCTTCGACGACCTCGCCAAAAATAGTGTGGCGATTGTCCAGCCAGGGCGTCGCCGCCACGGTGATGAAGAATTGGCTGCCGTTCGTTCCCGGCCCGGAGTTGGCCATCGAGAGTTTTCCGGCTTTCGAATGTTTCAGCGAGGGATGAAATTCGTCTGCAAATTTGTAGCCCGGCCCGCCCATTCCGCTGCCCTGGGGACAGCCGCCCTGAATCATGAATTGTGGAATCACGCGATGGAAGATCAATCCGTCGTAGAAGGGCCTCTTTTCCTTCTGGCCCGTCTTTTCATTGGTGAATTCTTTGGTGCCTTCAGCCAGCCCGACGAAATTCGCAACCGTCTTTGGCGCTTCCTTCTCGAGCAAACGCACCACAATATTTCCCTGTGAAGTTTCAAATACAGCGTAGGTTCCTGCCGCGCGGCTCATGCGATCTCCTTTTATGCCAGATCATCGTACACGAGCCGGACAGCGCTGCGCCACTTCACCCCCAAAACATGCCGGGATGAATGAATTCTCGCCTGACTTATTACCACCCCTTTTGCTTGCGAAGCTCCATGATATGCGCGGTGTGATGTTTTCCGTGCCACTCGTAAAGAAATAGCAGCCAGTCAACGGTGCGCTGGCCATGTTCGGGGTGAATGAGAACTCTGGCGAAATGTTCTGGCTTCAATGAACGCCACAGCCTATCCCATCGAGCGTGCACGGAATCCAACAACGTCTGCGAAGCTTCGATGGGCGTCGTTTTCGCATCGGCAAGCTCGGCCCACGCCGCTTCGTCGTACGGCTTGATCGTCGGTTTGTCTTCGGTGAGCGCCAGTTTCAACCGAACGAACGCATTGAGGTGGCTGTCCGGAACGTGATGCACGACCTGACGCACCGTCCAGCCGCCTTCGCGGTAAGGTGTGTCAAGCTGCGAGTCGCTCAGGCCCTTTGTCGCCGTACGCATTTTGCCTGGGGCAGCCGCAATTTCCTCGATGGCTTCCTGGCGGCGAGCGGGCGTTACTTGCGCGGGCATCTTAAATGGCCCAATCGGGTAGCGCGGATCCATGGTGACCTTCTCCCTGGGCAACCTGAAGTTTCCTTGGACTATAGCGGCTGCCGTTCGCGCCGGTCAATGCCAGCAGCGCGAAGAGCCTCTCCAATTTGGCTGCCCCTGATTCCGAATCGTGGGGGAGGGAATGCTACACTACTGGCTCCTTTGCATCCGGCAGGCGCAGTGTTGAATCTAATAGCATGGAGATTGACCGAATGTACAACGTGCTCATCATTGGCAGCGGCTGCGCGGGTCTAACTGCTGCGATTTACGCCGGGCGCGCGAACCTGAAGCCGCTGGTTCTGGACGGGCATGAACCCGGCGGACAGCTTTCCCTGACAACGCACGTCGAGAATTATCCGGGCTTCCCGGACGGCATTATGGGACCGGAACTGATCGAAAACATGCGCAAGCAGGCGCAAAAGTTCGGTGCCGAATTTAAGTCCGGCGCCGTCACGGAAGTTGACGTCACCAAACGTCCGTTCAAGATCACCGCTGGAAAAGATGTCTATGAAACAAAAGCGCTGATCGTTGCTGCGGGGGCTTCTGCGCGTCTGCTGGGGTTAAAAGGTGAACGGGAACTCATCGGCCACGGCGTTTCCACCTGCGCTACCTGCGATGGCTATTTCTTCCGAGGCAAACCCATTGCCGTAATCGGCGGTGGTGATTCAGCCATGGAAGAGGCCAACTTTCTTTCGCGCTACGCCAGCAAGGTTCATCTGGTTCACCGCCGGAATGAATTTCGCGCTTCCAAGATCATGATTGATCGCGCCAGGGCCAACGAGAAAGTTGAATTTGTGACTCCCTATGCCGTAGAGCAAATTTCCGCTCCCGAGGGCCACGTCGTGGGCGTCAGCCTGCGCAATCAGCAGACCAAGGAGAATCGGGAGATTCCCGTCGACGGTGTATTCGTGGCCATCGGTCATGATCCAAACACCATTATCTTCAAGGGAAAGCTCGACATGGACGCCAACGGCTACCTGCTGGCCAAACATGGCAGCCTCACAGCGATTCCCGGTGTGTTCGTTGCCGGTGACGTGCAGGACCATCGCTACCGTCAGGCGGTTACGGCCGCGGGCTCCGGCTGCATGGCCGCCATTGATGCCGAAAAGTTTCTGGAAGAGCACAAGCCCTAGTTTCGTTCTCCCTGGGCTGCCATAATTGTTCCTGCATGCTCCGGTCGACCCTGCTCAAGCTTGCCGAAAGCAAAAGTTTCGCCAATTGGGTTACTTCCAATGGCACCACCCGACGCATGGCGCGCCGATTTGTCGCCGGCGAGACACTGGATGAAGCCATCGCCGCCGCCCGCGAATGCAATAACGCGGGCATGTTCGCCAGCCTCGATTACCTTGGCGAAACTGTTGCCACTATTTCCGATGCCCAACATTCCCGTGATGCCTATCT
>Ga0209648_10001980_pt1 | contig 16782 bp, 15 predicted proteins | sample GraSoi2013_115cm_FD_185830 | JGI IMG/M metagenome (GOLD analysis project Ga0209648, IMG submission 185830) | Grasslands soil microbial communities from the Angelo Coastal Reserve, California, USA - Sample 9_17_2013_115cm (SPAdes) (version 2) | ecosystem: Environmental > Terrestrial > Soil >...
GGACGCCGGGCCGGCCGCCCTGGCCGTCATCACCGCCTGCGGCACGCCCGGCTGCCCCGAACCCGGTGCCGGCCCGGGGGTGATGTTCGCGGCATGCCACCGGGTTCTCGCGCCCGGCGGGCTGCTGGCGGTCATCACCAACGCCGCCTGCCACCCCGGCCACGCCGGCGACATCACCGCGAGTGCTCGCGCGGCCGGGCTGGTCTACACCCAGCACGTCATTGCCGTCCACGCCGCCATCTCCGGCGGCCGCCTCCGCCTGCCCGCCGCGGCCCCGGCCGGGCTGCCCGGCAGCGGTCACCTGGCCGGGCCGCACCGGCCTGTCCACAGCGACATCTTGCTCTTCCGGCTACCCGGAGGCCCCCGCCATGACTGAGCCCCGCCCCCACCAGGCCGCCGCCGCCCCGCACCCGGTGGCCATCGAGGACGGTGACCTGCGGCTGTCGGTGTGGGCCACCGCCCAGCGCGATGCCCGTGCCCAGCGCGCCGGCCGGTACCTGCCCGCCGCCACCGCCCACCCCGGCAAGATGCTGCCCGCGATCGCCGCCACCGCGATCGCCCGCTACACCCAGCCGGGGGATCTGGTCGCCGATCCGATGTGCGGGATCGGCACCACTTTGATCGAGGCCGTCCACCTCGGCCGGGACGCCCTCGGCGTGGAGTACGAGACCCGGTGGGCCGGGCTGGCCGCCGCCGGGATCGCCCACGCCCGCCGTCACGGCGCCACAGGGACCGGCGAGGTGGTGTGCGGGGACGCCCGCCAGCTCCCCGCGATCGCTCCCGCCTCGGCACGCGGCAAGGTCGCGCTGATCGTCACGTCGCCGCCTTACGGCCCCAGCGTCCACGGGCACGTCCGCGCCGGCGCACAAGGCGTGCGCAAGTTCAACAACCGCTACAGCCGCGACCCGGTCAACCTCGCCCACCATGGCCTGGACGCCCTGCTCGATGGCATCACCCGCATCCTGGCCGGCTGCGCCGCCCTGCTGCGGCCCGGCGGGATCGTGGTCATCACCGCCCGGCCCTGGCGGCACCGCGGCGAGCTGATCGACCTGCCCAGCGCCGTCATCGCCGCCGGCCGCGCCGCCGGACTGACCCCGGTCGAGCGGTGCGTGGCGCTGCTGGCCGGGCTCGACGGCGACCGCCTGGTAGCCCGGCCGTCGTTCTTCCAGCTCGACAACACCCGCAAAGCCCGTGCCCGCGGCGAACCCTGGCACCTGATCGTGCACGAGGACCTGCTAGTCCTCCAGCACCGCCCCTTTCCCGGCGGTTCGCGCGAGCTCAAGGGTCCTCAGCGCGAACCCGGCGATCCATCTGTGGCGCCGCTTCATCGGCGTGCAGCGGCTCACCAGGGCGATGGGATACGAGCCGCGTGAGCACGTGCCGGATCGGCAGCCTGTGCACCGGCTACGGGGGCCTCGACCTGGCGGTGATGGAGGTGCTCGGCGGGGAGCTGGCCTGGTGCGCGGACAACGACCCGCACGTCTCTGCCATCCTCGCCGCCAGGTTCCCCGTCCCCAACCTCGGCGACATCGCGAACGCGGACTGGGCGGCCGTCCCGGCGGTGGACGTGATCACCGCCGGGTTCCCGTGCCAGGACATCAGCTTCGCCGGCCGCGGCGCCGGCCTGACCGAAGGGACCCGCAGCAGTGCCTGGAACCACGTCATGGACGCCGTTCGCGATCTGGAACCAGCCCTCCTCGTCGTGGAGAACGTGGCCGCCCTCGCCTGGCCCGGCCGGGGCATGGGACGAGTTCTCGCAGACCTGGCCGCCGCTGGGTACGACGCGGCATGGTGCCGCCTTCGCGCCAGCGACGTGGGTGCCCCGCACCCGAGGGAACGGGTTTTCCTTGCTGCCCACCCCGCAGGCCCGCGACCACCACGGCGCGCAGCTGCCCGACCAGCGCCGGGCCGGCGGGCATCAGGTTAACCTCAACGACGTCATCCGCGGCCTGGCCGAGAACTGGCAGCGCGACAACTGGGGCCAGTACGAGCCGGCGATCCGCCGGTGGGAGGCAGTCATCGGCAGGCCGGCTCCGTTCCCGGCCGAGCGCGGCCGCCGCGGCCGATTCAGGATCAGCGCCGAATTCACCGAATGGTGCCAAGGACTCCCCGCGGGCTGGGTCCCCGGCATACCCGGCCTTCCCTACGCGGCGCAGATCCGGGCGCTCGGCAACGGCGTGGTCCCCGCCCAGGCCGCCGCCGCGCTCCGGCTGCTGACCCAGATCGCGGCCATGCCAGCCGCGCCATCGCCGGCGGACTTGACGTCGCCGCACGAGAAGAGCGTCGATGCTGCCGGTCCCGGGCGGAAGGCCAGCCTGGCCTGCACGCCAGCGCCACAAGGCGCCCGCGGCAGGCCCGCGCCGCCGGCCGCCGCCCGGGCACCCCAGCCCAGGTCCGAGGCCGGGCCGCGAGCCGCGCCGGCGGCCGCGAACGCCGATGCGCCCCGCAACCGCGGGAGAGCAGCGTGACAGGCGCGCGGCGCCGTCCGGGCCTTGACCAGGCGCCCGAAGGCGAGCGTCGATCCAGCACACGCCGAACCAGCCCCGCGCCAGCCACGCTGGGCGGGTCCAACCGCCTGATCACGGCTGAGGAGCTGGCTGACTACCTCGGCGTGCCGAAGAAGACCGTATACGGCTGCTGGCGGCAATGGGGCCTGACGGCCTGCAAGGTGGGACGCCACCTGCGGTTCCGCGAGCGGCACGTGGAGGAGTGGCTCCAGTCACGGAAGGCATGACCATGGCGAGGATCTACAAACGCTGCAACTGCCCGGAACCGACATGGAGGTCATGCCCGCATGCCTGGGTGGTCCGCTACCGGACACCCGGCGGACGGGCCTCAAACCAGCGCGAGCAGTCGTTCGCGGCCAGGCGCGAAGCAGACGACTTCGCCCTGAAGGTCGAGCACGACAAACGCGCCCACGTCTTCATCGACCCGCGCGGCGGCCAGGCCCTGTTCAGGGTCGAGGCCGAGACCTGGCTGAACCGGCACCTCGGCGCCGACAACAGCATCACCACCTACCGGTCGGTCCTTCGCGCTCACGTGCTCCCCGCGATAGGCGGCAAGCGGCTCGCCGCGGTACGGCGTGACGACATCAAGAGTCTGATCGCCGCCATGCGCGCCAAGGGCCTGAGCGCCAGCCGGATACGAGCCGCCCACCTGGTCATCAGCGCGGTCTTCAGCGAAGCCGTCCGGGACAAGAAGCTCGCCGAATCCCCCTGCGTCGCGATCGAACTGCCCGGCGTCGTGATCGAGAAAGACTTCATCGTGCCAACGCACGCCCAGACCGAAGCGCTGGCTGCGGGCCTTCCCCCTGACTGGGCGTCCACCGTATGGCTGATGCAAGGGTGCGGCCTGCGCATCGGCGAAGCGCTCGCCGTCAACGTGCGGTGCCGGATCGCGGACGGCACCATCTTGCGCGTCAACGAGCAGGTCGACCAGCAGGCCCGGCTCCGCCCGCCGAAGTTCCGCAAGAAGGGCGACTACCGCGACATCCCGCTGCCGCAGTACGTCGCCGACGCCATCGACAAACACATCGCCGACCACGGCACGACCAGCGACGGCTACCTCTACCAGGGGCGCAAATGCAAGCTTGTCATCCGCCGCAGCTACCAGCAGGACTTCGCCCGGTCCGCAGCCAAAGCCGGCCTCCCGCCGCAGTTCGTCCCGCACTCGCTGCGCCATTACTTCGCGTCAGCCGCACTCGCCCATGGCATCCCGATCACCGAGGTCTCACGCTGGCTCGGGCACCGCAGCATCGACACCACCCACCGGATCTACGGCAACCCTCGGGAATTGCATCAGACGGGCGCGTTTGCCCTGGTCGCCTGCTGAGAGGGTCCTCGGAGTAGGTTGCTCATCCCGGTCGTTCATGCCGTTTGACCTGAATCACTTGCGAGCTGGTCCCATCGGATGCATGATTCACCCTTCAAGTGGTTGCATCTGGTGGGGCTGGAGGGTCTTGTGGGGCGTAGTGATCTGGCGGGTGCTGCGCATCTGGAGCTGGTGCAGGGTGTGGCGCAGCTGCGTCCGGAGGACGCGATGGTCGAGGCGATGCTGCGGGGCTGGCGCGCCCAGCAGGCTGCGCGTGGGCTGCGGGAGGACACAGCCGGGAAGCGGGAGCGGCTGGTCCGCCGGTTCATGGCGTTCGCCGGGGAGTATCCGTGGGCGTGGTCGGCCGGGCATATGGATGAGTGGTCGCTGTGCCTGACGGCTGAGGAGCATCTGGCGCCCACGACGATCCGGGCATATCAGGGCAGCCTGCGGCAGTTCACTGAGTTCTTGATCGATGCCCGGTATGGCTGGGTGGCGGCGTGTGAGCGGGAGTTCGGCCCGGGGAATCATCCGGTGGCGATCTGCCATGAGTGGAACACGATCGCTCACCTCAACGACTACGAGGGTGATCCCGAGGCGCGGCCGTTCACCCGCCAGGAGATGCAGCGGTTCCTGGATTACGCCGATGAGCAGGTGGACCGCGCGGTGAAGGCGAAGCGGAAGGGAGCGCTGGCTGCCTACCGGGACGCGACGTTGTTCAAGGTGATGTACGGGTGGGGGCTGCGGCGGACCGAGACCTCGAAGCTGGACCTGACCGACTGGGGCCGGAACCCTGCGGCACCGGAGTTCGGCCGGTACGGGATGCTTAACGTCCGCTATGGCAAGGCCAAGCGGGGGCAGCCGCCACGGCGGCGGAACGTCGCTTCGGTGATGGGCTGGGCGGTGGAGGCCGTCGGTGACTACGTGGAGAACGTGCGGCCCCGGTTCGGCTGGGCGGGCCATCCGGCGCTGTGGGTAACCGAGCGGGGCGGGCGGGTGAAGCCGGCGGAGATCAACGCCCGGTTCGCCGGCTACCGGGACGCTCTGGGCCTGCCGCGGGCTTTGGTCCCGCATTCGATAAGGCATTCGTATGTCAGCCACCTCACCGAAGATGGCGTTGACCGCCGGTTCATCCAGGTCAATGTCGGTCACGAGGCCGACAGCTCCACGGCGGTCTACACCCACGTCAGCGACGACTTCATGAACACCGCGCTGCGCAAGGCCCTGGCCCCGGCGCTGGAGGCCGGGCCCGGGCGGAAGGAGATCTGATGGCGGCCAGGCTGGACTACCGCTGGCACCTGCGGCAGGTGATGGCGGCCCGCGGCATGTTCTCCACTACCGACCTGATCGGCCCGCTGGCCGACCGCGGGATCAGGCTGTCGTCTTCGCAGGTCTACCGGCTGGTCGTCGAGCGGCCCGAGCGGCTCAGCCTGAAGATCTTGATGGCGTTGCTGGACATCCTGGATTGCACGATGGCCGATCTGATCGAACCCGTGCCTGCCGCCGGGCAGGGCAAGGGGAAGAAGGCCAAGGCGGCCGGGGCTGAGGCCGGGGTGGGTGAGCTGCGGCCGAGACGGGCCAGGATCACCCGGGCCGATGACTGAGCCCGCGGGCATCGCCGAGGCCGTCATCGACCCGATCGGCGTCACGGCCGGCCTGATCAGCGACATCGAGCCGGGTCTGGGCCGGAGCGCGGTCCAGGCCGTGGTGACCGGTGTCGCCGGCGGCCGGGCCAAGCGCCGTAAGCTCGCCCAGGCCCTGGCCGGGCGGCCGGGGATCTTCACCGATGGCCGGTCACCGGCACCGCGGGTAGTGGGAGACCTGCTCATCGCGCTGGTCAAAGCGGGCGCGACGAAGATCTCACCGCCGGTGTGCGCCGAGTGCGGCAAGCCGTTGCGCACCCTGCAGCGCCGCGGCGAGAACTGGTACTGCAGTGTCTGCGGGCCGGTCCGGCTGCCGTGCGCGAGCTGCGGCGACATCGAACGGGTGTATTCGCGGGACCGGGACGGGCAGCCCCGGTGCAAGAAGTGCCGCCTCGCCGGCGGCCGTGACCCGGTGGAGATCGTGGTCGAGGTTGTCGCGGCGATCGATCCGGCTCTGCCGCCCGGGATCGCCGCCGCGGCGGCGAAGGCCGCGTCCACCCAGGCGGGGAAACGCCACCAGCTGGCCTGGGCGTTGCAGGACCGGCCCGCCCTGCTCACCGGGGCGGGCGCCGAGACACCCGTCCCGTCGGTGCTGCGGCTGATCGGCAAGCTGTGCGAGGCGGGCGCGGCCGGGGTCGTCCGGCCGCCGTGCCCGCAGTGCGGCCGGGTCATCGCCCTGCACCGGCCGATCGGCGGACGCTGGCTGTGCCGTAACTGCGTGGCCCGGTCCCGGGCCACGCCCTGCTCAGGCTGCGGGCGGGCGGGCGAGCCCGCGGCCCGCGACGGCCAGGGGATGCCGCTGTGCGCGAACTGCCTGGTCAGCGACCCGGCCAACCTTGAAGTCTGCGTGAACTGCGGCCGTCGCCGCGTCGTGAACACCCGCAGCCCGCACGGGCCGCTATGCCCCGGCTGCCCGCCGCTGTCAGTGGCGACGTGCTCGATCTGCGGCCAGCACCGGCCCTGCGGGACCTCCCGGCTGACCGGACTGCCGTGGTGCCCGCCCTGCCAGGACCGGACAGCGCAATGCGCGGGCTGCGGCCAGGTCAAGCCCATCGGATCCGGCACGCCCGATGAGCCGCGCTGCCGCGACTGCACCGTCCCGGCCTTCCCGGACTGCCCGGACTGCGCTGCCAGCCCGCGGCCGGGCCAGTGCGCCAGCTGCCGCCTGGAGCTGCGGCTGCGGGAGCTGCTGACCAGCCCCGGCGGTGACATCCACCCGTCCCTCCGCCCGCTCAAAGACGCGCTGGCAGCCACCGACCCGCCCGGCACGGCGCTGCGCTGGCTCGCCAAAGCACCCGTCGCCGCCGTCCTGGCCGACATCGCGGCAGGGCGCCGCCAGCTCACCCACGCCGGCCTGGACCAGCTGCCGCAGCGCGCGATTTTCTCCCACCTCCGTAGCGTGCTGGTGGCCACTTCGGCACTTCCGCCACGTGATGAGCAGATGTCCCGCCTGGAGCGGTTCCTCGGCGGTGTCCTCGCCACCCGGACCGACCCTGACCAGCGCCAGATCCTGCGCCGTTACGCTGTCTGGCACCTGCTGCGCCGGCTCCGCCGCCGTAACAGCGGCCAGCCCGCCACCCGCGAGCAGCAAGCCGTCGTGCAGCAGCACGTGCGTGCCGCCGTCGCCCTGCTCGACTGGCTGGCCGCCTGGCAGCTGACCCTGGCGACCTGCGGCCAGGCCGACCTCGACCGGTGGCTGTCGGGCGGCGAAGCGTCCCACCGCTACCACGCAGGACACTTTGTCCGCTGGGCCACCAGGCAGCGCCTCACCGCCTTGTCCTTCCCCGCCACCAGGTGGCAAGGCCCGACGCGGGCACTGGATGACCAGGCCCGCTGGGATGCTGCCCGGCGCCTCCTGCACGATGACGCCGTCAGCACCCGGGACCGCCTCGCCGGGCTGCTCGTCCTGCTCTACGCCCAGCCCGTCGCCCGGATCAGCCGCCTGACCACCGGCCACGTCACCACCAGCGGCACCATCGTGCGGATCCACCTCGGGCCGGCACCTATCACCCTGCCCGAGCCGGTCGCTGACCTCATCCGGCGGCTCCTGGGCGGCAAGCGCGGACACGCCACCACCGGCGCCGGGGACCCGTCACCCTGGCTGTTTCCCGGAGGACAGCCAGGCCGCCCGATCAGCGCCACCCACCTCGGGCAACGCCTCAAAGACCTCGGCATCCAGCCCGGCCAGGCGCGATCTACCGCGCTGTTCCAGCTCGCCGCCGAACTGCCCGCCGCCCTGCTCGCCCGCATGCTCGGCATCCACATCGACGTCGCCGTCGCCTGGCAGCACGCCAGCGCCGGGGACTGGGCCGCATACGCAGCCGATATCAGCCGCCGGCCGGCCGCCACGGCGCGCCCCGAGCAGAACAAAGGCGCAACCCGCAACCCGGCACCAGCGCAGGTCACTGGCCACCAGTGAACCCGCACCCCGTCACCCTCGACGCCGCTGATGCTGCGGAGCTCGCCGAGATGCTGGAGTTCCTCGCTGCCTTCCTCGGCGGCCACGACCACCAGATCACCCCCGCGCTCAGTCAATTCGCCTCCGGCTATAGCGTGGCCGATCTGCGCGCCGACCTTGCCCGCTTCGCGTTCCTACTCGGCGCAACCGACGAGCAGCTCATCTTCGGCAGCGGCGAAGAGCCCTGAAGATCTCGCCAGGGCACCGGGCCACTCCCATGCCACCGCATCTGCCCTGCCACCAGAACCCTGTGCTCTGGAGGCATTCGGACAGTTGCAATAACCGACTGTGCCGTTACACATCGTGCCCAGCTCCCTGGACCGCGCCCGCGCGGTGCTGGATGAGGCCTATCAGCAAGCCCGCCGGGCCGACGACAGCGAGCCCATGCGCGGGTGGCCGTAGCAGCGGCCTCCTCCCAGAGTGGAGGAGAATTGCCGCGTGACGCGAGTCGAGTGGACCCGGACGGAGCCAGGCGACATTGAGCACGTCGTGTCGATGTTGCTGTGCCTGGAGAACCCGTCGGCTGTTCGCGTCCGGCCGTCCTGCGGCGATGGCGGCATCGACGTCCTGGCCTCTTCCCGGCGTAGCCGTCTACCAGGTGAAGTCCTTCACCTCAAATCTCACGCCGGGCCAGAAGGCGCAGGCAGAGCGGTCCTTTCGTCGGCTCATGGACTATGCAACAGGCCGCGGGCTCCACGTGGCGGAGTGGTACCTGACCATGCCGCTCTGTCCTACAAATGAGAACCTTGAATGGCTGAGCAGTTTCACTAGCGGCCACGGCCTTACTGCGGAATGGCGGGGCCTGCACTTCCTGGATGGGCTCGCCGGTACATACCCGTCCGTCATCGACTACTACCTGCGCGACGGCAGGGATCGGCTGCAGGCCGCCCTGGAATCACTCACTGCGGTGCTGCGGACGAGCATGCGCATCGGGCCAGCAGCGGACGCGGCTAAAGTACCCGCAAGCCCTCCAGCCGGTCCCTTGCAGCCGGCCGAGGCGGCCGGGACCCTTGCAGCCCTGCACGACGCGCTGAACGAGCACGACCCCCACTTCTCCTATGACTACTCCGTTGACACCATCCGCCCCGAAATCCCCGACCAGCCCGGCCTGGTGGCCGCAGTCCAGGACGGAGACGGGAAACGGTGGGTGACCTTCAAGGTCTTCGCCCGCTGCGCCGAGTCGCTGGTCGAGCGTCCTGTCCCGCTCAGCCTCACGATCACCGCTGATCCCGGCAGCGACCTGCACCGCGACATCGAGGCATTCGACAAGTACGGCACCCCGTTCAACGCGCCAGCCGGGACAGCCGACGCCGAGATAGACCTGCCCGGCGGCCTAGCAAGCACGATCACCGGCGGCAGCGTGCGACTCGAGCCCGCCGCCAGCACACGCAGACAGGGCCACGACATCCGGCTCCAGGTACTCGATCCGGCTGGCGAGATCATCGCCGATGCGCTCGTTCACATGGCCCCGCCCACGACGGGTCCCTCCAGGCAAGGAATGCGAGGGCACGGCACCGAGCAGCACGGCGTCTTCGCCTTCGAGGTCCTGGCCGATCTTGACGCGGAGACCGTGCGTTACACGCTGCGCCCCGCTGACCTGACCGGAAAGCCCCCAGGGCCCGCGCTTGCTGGTCTGCGGGTGCTCCGGGAATTCCGGTGTCCGAACGAGCTGCGCATCGCCAGGCCCTTCGGCCCGGCGACCCATCGCCCCGACCCGATACCCGAGGGCACCGAACCGGCAACGGGCGTGATCTTCGACATCGTGGAAGCACTGGCGGCTCTCCAGGACCATACGACAGCTCAGCTGTTCATCCCCGACATGGCCAAGCTGGCCCACGGTGAGGCCCGGAGAATCCTGCACGCCGCAGAACTGATCCGCGGCGCTGCAATCTCGGTTCCGTGGGAGGGGTTCGTCGTGCACCTGAGGCCGGGCGCCAGGCCGCCATCAGAGGACATCTTTTCCGGACTGCTGTACCAGGAACTGAGCATCAGTCCCGACACCACGGAGGTCAGCATCGGCTACCGGCAGGTTTACCTGCCGGCCGCCCGAGCAGAGCCGGGCAGCCTGACACATCACGACGACCATCACGACATCCGCATCGTCCCGGCTGGCGGCGCCCAGGCCATCATCAGGTACTCCCGGGCAAGACCCACGTCCGGCTGAGCGCTCAGGATGACGGCCGTAGGCAGTGGTTCAGGCTAATCGTGTTCAGCATGACTGGAGTCACGCGGGCGTTCACCTGGCGGCCAGGGTGCTGCAGGGAGCGACGCGATCTCCTTGTCTAGCTCAGGCAGGTCAGCATCGGGATGTTCGGCGAACCACCGGAGCACCGGCCGGAGCAGCCATGCCGCGATGAACCAGGTCGCCTGGCTTTCCTGTGATTCGCTCAGGCCGAGACTGCCGCCATGGACGATCTGGTTCCGGGCGTCGTACAAACCCACGACATCGAAGAACTGGGTGCAGGGCCGGACGTTGCCTGCCTTGATGTCACCGATCAGCCGCTCTAGGTCTGGGCCGGGCTGGCCGCGAGCGCGGAGGGGGAGTGCCAGCAGCGGGCATGCTGGCCGGCCGCCTGCGAGGTAGGAGCCCTCCAGCCAGCCGCAGATGAAGTACGACACGCGCCGCGCGATACGGAATTTCTTATCCCTGTCGCCAGGCTCGCCCAGCAGGACCTCAAGGGCCATGACCGCGCTGAGGAATGCGGTATCGGGCTGCCAGCTCAGCCACGCTTGGCTGAGCAGCTCGATCGCTATCAGCGCGCGCCGCTGCAGCAGCGTCCTCTGGTCGCCGGGCTGCTTCAGCGCCTGGTCGAGGAAGCGGTATGCCGGATCGCCGGTCCAGGCCGCGTGGCTCTCATCACCGAATGACCAGCCGCCCAGGACGCCAGCCCCCTTCCAGCCCGGTGCCTTGTCGCTGAGGCTGAAGTAGCTGATCAGCGCCGATGCCGCCTGGCCGGGCAACCCGAAGGTCTGAATCCTGCTGGCGCTGGCTGGATTCTCGATGTGCTGCACAGCTCGCATGATTGCCAGGGCGCTCTCCACCAGCACGATCGCCTCATCGATCCCGCCCTCGACCTCCACCTCGGCAACGGCCGACCGTCCCAACTCGGCCACAGCCTGGTCAGAACGATCTTGGAACCATGCGGGCAGATCCGGACGTGCGCCGCGCCGCGCCTCCTCAACCAGCTCCGCGGCGGACCCGGCTGGGTGAACGCGGACAAGGCCGACATCCCAGGTCCGCGAGACCTCAAGGCCAGGCACTGGCAGCAGCAGCCGCGACGGATGGCTGGCAGGCTCCCGGGATTCAGTCATCGACATACCCTATGGCGGTGCGGAACGCGTGACGGTGTTGGAACCTCCGCCCTGGCTCGAAGCGGATGCATGCGTGGTGGAAGTAGTCCGGAATTTCTGGGCGGCGGGCCCGCTCCACGTCGGCCCTGTCATCAGCGACGTGGCGGCATGGGTAATCATGTTCGCTGGGCTGCCACTATAAGACGGTGAGCAGCGATCTTGGGCCACCGCTGGTGCCGGTTTACCCTTTCAATGAGCCGAACCAGCCGGTCTTGCTTTACGAGGGGCCGATTGGTGGCCTTGCCGCAGACGACATGCCCGGGACCGTGGAGTTGTCCTGGACGCCGCGCCCCAGCCTCGACTGGTCCGTCAGGCCGGTGACGTCCCTGGGGTTCGCCAACCGCCGTGAGGCCACGCTGCTCCTCAAACGCCCCGGCGGCGACAAGCAGGTGCCCGCCTGGGTCCGCGGGATTGACGTCGACTCATCGACCGGGGACTTGTCCGGTGCGGGGTGGTCGAACGGGGCCGTGTTCGGAAGGGCGGAGGCGGCCCTCGACCGGATCATTACGCACTGGTTCAACCTCCCTAATTGGCATGGCCCGATACCGCTGGCGGACACCACCGCCGACGGGAGTCGATGGCAGTGGTCAGGGCGCTGGGTGATCGAGCCGGCGGGCTGGAAAGTGACCATCGATGTCCGGCCCGATCATGCCCGCGTTTGGCGGGACCTCCACAAGGCGCACACCTATGTGATGACTCACGTTATGGAGCTGCGGCGGGCGGACGGCGGTGACTTCACCGCTGCGGAGGCCGAGCCTGTGCTCACGGCGCTGCATCTTGCCATCTCATTCGCGCTCGGCCGCTGGACTGCTCCCATGCTGCCGGTCGGCCAGGATTCGGCTGGCACTGTGCTATGGGAGAACTGGGCTGTCAGTCACTGCGACCCCGCGCAGAGTCCGAGTGCCGGATGGTGGTACGAGCAGGACCGTGAATCCCTTGCCGACCTGCTCAACCGGGTGATCGGCGTGTCCTCGGACGCTGACGCCATGTCTCGCCTGAGGTTGCAGATGATGATGGCGATGATGGCGATGAGCTACGACGGATTCGTTGAGCAGCGGATCATGAGCGGTGCCGCAGGGCTTGAGCATGTCCTGTGGCAAGCGCTGGTGCTCGGGGGGCGGATGAACGCGAAGCAGTTCAATGGCCGGACCCTGTATGAAGGCCGGGAGTTGGCAGGGCACGACCGGTTGCGCATGGTCTTGGAGGATGCCCGGATTCCTCTCGATATCGACAGGACTCTTCTGCCGGCATCGGCCAGGCATACCGAGCAGGTCAAGTTGAGTCAGAAACTGGATCTGGATGGGGCTGACCTGGTGACGTGGACACGTAACCGTCTCGTTCATCCAGAAGCGACGCAGGAGCCTGTTTACCGGCTGAGCGGCCTGGTGGCCGAAGTTTGGCTGCTGACCAGCCACTACCTCGTGCTGCTGATCCTCAAATCTCTCGGCTACCAAGGCGACTACCGGGACCTCCGGAGGCGTCACGGGTGGGCCAGCGAGACCGCGAAGGTTCCCTGGGTCGTCTAGGTATCGACCGCAATCAGGTCGCCGGCTCCACCGGGCCCCTACAGCGCCCGTGCTGGTCAGGTCGGTGGCCGAGCGTCCCCGTCAACTGAACCACCCTGGGATCCGCGGAGGCTGAACACCGGTGAGTATTGCGTGCAGCCGGACAGCGCTGATGCTGGGATCGCTTCCAATCAGTCGTCGTAGGGCGTCGAGGGCATCGCGGCGGACACCGGTGCGGAAGTTTCCGACGCCTCGCCGCGATGCTCACAGTGAGCGCCCGGTGAGCGCACCGGTGGCGATTGCGGCGCGCCTCAGTGGCAGTGCTAGCGGGTTTGTACGCTGACCCCCGTGACGCCCGGGCGCCGTTCACTGGGGCACCGGTCGACCGGCGCCACGCGACCTGGCAAACGGGAGGTGCGACGTCGGCTGAGCAATCCGCGGTTCGTCGGGTACTGGCAGGTCCGTCGGCGACGCTCGGCGCAGTCCGCGATTAACTCGCAGGCCCGCGGGGTCTAATGTCCGGCCAGCTCAGCTACGACCGGAGCGAGCGCGTCTGCGAAGTCGGCGCCGAAGACGAAGTAGGAGAACCCGATCTCGTCCCGCCGGCGCTGGATCTCCTCGGAGGCCGCCGCCGGGTCATCCGGAAGTATGGCGAGCGAGTCCACCGCGCGAAGCGCAGCAGGGTCAGTGTCAGGGGGCGCCATAAACGGCGCGACAGTGTCGCCGATCACCGGCACGTGGAGCGCGAGTTCGACGTCCCGGATGGCGCGGAAGTCGCGTGCCAGCTGCGCGACTTCGGGCCGAGATTCATCCGGCACCAATGCGAAGGTGACCGTGTCTGCGAGTTCGGCCGCCAGCGCCTGGGCCTTCGGCCCGCGGACGGCCATCACCACGGGGGTGTGAAGGTCGGGGCCGTCGAGATCGCGCAGCGCTGTCACGGTCTCACGCACCTTGGCCAGCCGTTCGCCCGGTGGGACGACGGCCAGCCCCAGGTCGCGGAGTTCGTCTTCAATCCCGGGCCTGCCGGTGCCGACGCCCATCTCGAAGCGACCGTCAGTGAGCACCGACAGCGAGTGCGCTTCCCACGCGGTGCTCCAAGCCGGGCGCAGCGGGGAGGCATACACCCAAGTGCCGACCCGCAGGTCGGCAAGGGCCGCCGCGAAGGCCAGCGTGGGGCCCGGCGCCGGCTGCCATTGCCGGACGTCGGGCATCAGCAGCGTCGAGTAGCCGCTGTCGGCGATGCGCCGCACCCGGTCTCGCCAGGTCGGCAGGTCAGTTGTGAGCGGGGCAACGACCCCGAATCGGAACGGTCTGGTTCCGCGGGTTGCCGTCGTGTCGGGCATCGTTCCTGTCCTTTCTTTCGACCCGGGTCTTCTGCCGGGTTCCTGCGCGACCTGCGAACGGGTCCGGCGGTTTCGACAGCACAGGTCGGAGAGTTTCGGGCGGGGTGTCGATTCGGGCGGTCGTGTTCGTGGTGTAGTGAGGGGCGCACCGCATCCGCCGGGCCCTGTCGGTCGGGACGCCCGGGTCAGGTTCGGCTGCTTGACGGGTGGGGGTGCCTGGACGGACTCAGATGTGCAGGGTGGGCCGGTAGATGAGCTCTTGGACGTTGCCGTCGAGCGTCCGGCTCTCGATCAGCTCGAGGTCGAAGTCGGCCCCACCGGCGAAGATCGGGTCCAGCCCGGTCTGACCTGTGATGACCGGGAAGATCGTCACCTGGACGCGGTCGACGAGGCCGGCGGCCATCAGCGCCCGGTTCATCGACAGGCTGCCGTGCGAGCGCAGCGGCACCTCAGACTCCTCCTTGAGCCGGGCGACGACGTCGACGGCGTCACCGCTCACGAGGGTCGCGTCCGGCCAGTCGAGCGGTCCTTGCAGTGTGGTCGACACCACCGTCATCGGCAGGTTCCTCATCCGGGTGACCCATGGGTCACGGGCCTCGGACTCCTCGGTGCTCGAGGCCAGCATCTGCGCGTGCGCCCGGTACGTGTTGGGCCCGAAGACCATCCGCTGCTTGGCGTCGTACAGGGCGAGGCGGCGATCGAGCAGCTCGGGGCCTTGCTTACCCCAGTAGCCGCCCCAGTCGCCGTTGTGGGAGCCGTAGCCGTCGAGGCTGGAAAAGACGTCCCAGGTGTAGGTGGCAGTCATGATTCTCTCCTGTCCTTCGTTTCGGCCCCGGTTCTCTGCCGGGTTCCTGCATCAGCTACGAACGGGCCCGGCGGTTTCGACAGGCCAGGTCCAGAATTTTTTCGCTGGGCCGGGTGTCGATTCGGGCGGTCGCGTTCGTGGGGGTGGTGAGTGGCGCATCGGGCGCTACCGAACCCAGGGAGAACGCCATGTCCCCTGACCACCACCGCCCCCACGGTCGCCGCTGCGCGGTACGCCGCCGCCCGTTCGGCGAGGTCGCTGCGGCAACCACCGTCGTTGCTGGTCTCGTCGCCGCCGCGGTCCACGGCGCCGCGTATCATTGGGCGTCGGCGGCAAGGTGATCCCGCTAGTCGACTTCGGCCAGCTCACCTTCGCGGGCGCCGTGATCGGCGGTGTGCTCCTCGCCGTGCTCAGCCGGCGTAGCCGCCCGGCCCGTCGCCGTTTCCTCCAGATGGCCGTGGCGCTCACCGCGCTGGGGTGCGTCCCGTCGGTCGCCTGGGCCGACGCCGCCACCACCAAGCTCGCACTCGTGGCGCTGCACGCCGGGGCCGCCGTCATCGTCGTCCCCGCCCTCGCCCGTCACGCCCACGACTGACCGCCCGGCTACGTTGTTGTTCACGCGAAGGAGACTGTGACTATGCCCCAGTACCTGCTGTCGGTCTGTTTCGACGAGCCCTACGACGACACCGGCCTCTCCGCGCCCGAGACCGAGCGCCTGATGGCCCAGACCGCCGAGGTCACCGCCGAGATGCAACGCGCCGGCGCCTGGGTGTTCGTCGCCGGCCTGCGCCCGGCGTCGTCGGCGACCGTGGTGCGGGCCGCGGGCGGCGACGTCTCCATGACCGACGGGCCCTACGCCGAGACTAAAGAGCAGATGGGCGGCTTCTGGGTCATCGAAGCCGCCGACCTCGACGCCGCCCTCGACTGGGCCGCCAAAGCCTCGACCGCCTGCGAGCGGCCCATCGAGGTCCGGCCCACGCATGCCTGACCTCGCCGAGGTCTTTCGCCGTGAGGCAGGCCGCTGCACCGCAACCTTGATCCGCGTCCTCGGCGACATCGACCTCGCCGAGGACGCGGTGGCAGAAGCGTTCGCCATCGCCGCCGAGCAATGGCCGACCCAGGGTGTGCCACCCAACCCGGGCGGCTGGATCACCACCACCGCCCGCAACCGCGCCATCGACCGGCTGCGACGCGAATCGACCCGCACCGACCGCCACCTGGCGGCCCTCCGGCTCGAAGCCGACACCATGGAACCTGACCACAACCCCGACCTCGACGACCTCGACGGCTTCGTCGATGTCGTCGCGGACGACCAGCTGCGACTGATGTTCCTGTGCTGCCATCCCGCGCTCGCCGCCGACGCACAGGTCGCACTCACGCTGCGGCTCGTCGGCGGGCTCGACACCCCCGAAATCGCCCGCGCCTTCCTCGTCCCCGAACCCACGCTCGCCCAGCGGATCGTCCGCGCCAAACGCAAGCTGCGCGACAACCACGCCCCCTACCGCATTCCTCACGCCGCCGAGTTGCCCGACCGGCTACACGCTGTCCTGGCGGCTATCTACCTGATCTACACCGAGGGGCACACCGCGACCACGGGCGACAGCCTCACCCGCGTCGACCTCTCGCGTGAAGCCATCCGCCTCGGGGGCGTCCTCACCGAGCTCATGCCCGACGAGCCCGAAACCGTCGGCCTCCTGGCCCTCATGCTGCTTACCGAAGCCCGGCGGCCGGCCCGCACCGCCACCGACGGATCGATGGTCCGCCTGGCCGACCAGGACCGCACGCAGTGGAACCGCATGCTCATCACCGAAGGACACGCCCTCGTACGCGCCTGCCTGCGCCGCAACCAGCCCGGCCCGTTCCAGAT
>Ga0209648_10001981_pt1 | contig 16774 bp, 13 predicted proteins | sample GraSoi2013_115cm_FD_185830 | JGI IMG/M metagenome (GOLD analysis project Ga0209648, IMG submission 185830) | Grasslands soil microbial communities from the Angelo Coastal Reserve, California, USA - Sample 9_17_2013_115cm (SPAdes) (version 2) | ecosystem: Environmental > Terrestrial > Soil >...
TCCAGTACTCCCAAACCAATTTCGCGGAAGCCAGTTTGGGAGGTCCGCTACCGCTTAGATTCAAAACGAGATTCACAAGTTGCGCGGGGGTGAGTTGGGTTACAGCCTTCAGGGCATCGTTCGCTTGACTCGCAGCCGTGCCCGCATCCACTTTCGCGCTCTGACTACTTTTCTGTACCCCATTGAAGAAAGAACGTATAGCATCGACCGCTGCCTGTTGGCCGCTTAGATCGAAGACGAGGCTAACGGCTTTAAACGGTTTAGCCGGGTCTAGATTACCAAGATTCGTAATATCTTGAGCCCGAGAAACGTCGTCCTGGTAAGGTTTGAGAAGATCACCAATATCCAAACTACCGATAACCGCCCCTACGTCACTTACTACTGTGCGCACAACAGCCTCCGTCTGTGTGACCTTCTTGACAGCATCATCCAATAGCTCCTTTGCTTTATTCAACTGTGCTTCGTATGTCGGCTCCTGTTCACTTGCCTCCTGCTCAGGCGTAATGACACGAGTGAAGCCGAGGTTGACCACCGCACCGGCTTTGCTGAATACCTCTTCGCTCGACAAATAGAATGCACTCTTGTCGTCAGGCGACTTTCCAAACGGAAAGAAGGTCTTGGTAAGGTCAAGCGAGGTTCCATTCTCAAAAGCCTGGTCAGGCTTTACTTCGCCTGTCAGCGCACCACTGGAAATCTTCAGCGGCCGTTCGATGGTGGTGCGAAGACGAATGCGGTCGAGGGCAGCGAAGACACGAGAGGGATCAGGCGGAAGGGGCTGGTCGAGACGGGCCCGAATCCAGTAGGCATTGATGCCGCTTACCACAATTTGGACCGAGTCACCGCAACCGGCCCGGAGCTTCACCACACCGCTACGAGTCAGCCCTGCGCTTCCATCCTGGCTGGCGGTGGAATCGAGCCGATCGAAGCGCTGGAAAGAACGCCATGCCTGGCCGTCCCACGATTCCCATACCCATGACACGGGAATGCTGCCCGCGGTGGAGAGTTCGAATTCCACTTCAACAGTAGTGTCGCCTGCGAAGGCGAAAAGTACAGGATGCGAGAGATACAGTTCGTGGCGCAGGGGAGAGCCTGCTTGAAACAAGGTGAAGGCACGCCCGCCATCTAGAGCGGAGGAGTGATCAACAAACTCGTCGCGCGCAGGCCAGAGGGAGACCACTTCCACCAGCTTCGCGGCGGCCATCGCGATTGCATTTTCCGTTTCGAAGAGAATGGGAGCAGGTGCGCCGGTGATCTGGGCCCCGAGTCTGGTGCCGGCCGGCAGCCGTCCATCGGTCGCACCGGTATTCGGCTGGAAGACAACGGGGGCGCGGGAGGGTTCAGCCGGAATCAGGCTGATCCCCATCATATCCAGGAATGCAAGCAGGTTTTTCTCCGGCGCCTGGTTCAGGCGGTCGATGCTGACTCGCATGTAGTCGGCAAAGATCTGTAACAACCCGTACGCCGGGTGTCCGGGAGTCGGCACCAGTTCGGGAATGTAAGCTGGGCGGCGGCGCAAGAGTTCATCAACCACAGTCGCTGCATTGCGTGAATCGAGAATGGGGGCCGTAGATGGCTTCACCGCCGCTCTCCTTCCATCAGGTAGAACGGATACACCAGGTTGTAAAACGTATTGGTGGCGCGAACGCGGTAGTTGATGTCAATCATCAGGCGGCCAAGCGGTGGTTCTGCGAAAACCTTGACTGTAATGCTGTCGATGCGCGGCTCCCAGGTAATGAGGGCCTGTTCCACACGATGGCGAACCAGCGCCATGGTTGTGGTGTTGATGGGTTCGAATGCCAGCGCGTTCAAGCCAGCCCCAAAGTCTGGTCGCATGACCCGTTCCCCCTGCCCGGTTCCCAGAATGATGTTCACCGCTTGACGCACGTCCTCTTCAAACTCCGCAATCGTCACCTCCCGACGCGGATCCGGCTCGATGGGAAAGTTCCAACCTTTACCCAGAAACGCTTTGCTGTCGTCTGCCATGGCTCCCGTCAATTCAGCCTCCGATGATTACCGTGGTTTCGCCGGAAACAATGGGTGATCCGCAACCGGCAGTGTCACCGACCCGCGCGGCGCCCTGTCCTCCGATCAGGACAGTCGTGCTGCCTTTGCTGATTGGTGTTGGCGCATGCGGGCCCGCATTCGGCGGCAGGGCGCAAGTGTGCATGGTTCCCTGCACCGCAGCCGGTTGGCCGCCAATGAGAACCGAAGTAACTCCGGGACCGCCGATGGTTCCCGGATGCCCGGTGGGATCTCCAACTCTTGCTGCTGCCGCCATGGTTATCCTCCTTAGTTAATTTGGACCTGCTGGCCTTTCACGATGCAGTTTCCACCGCTCGCCTTGATCTCGGTCTGTTGTGAACTCTTGATTTCTATACTCTTGGCGTCAATTTGGACCTTGCCCTTTTCGGTCTTGAGCACAATGTCGCCCTTCTTAGCCTCCAGGGTGATGCCGTTGTCGTCGATGGTGATGATCTGCTGGTCGTTATCGTGGTTCGCTCCAGAAGCTCGCTTGATAACGATTTTTTTCTTGTCGATGGTGATCGAGGGAATCGTATCGCTGTTCTGGTCCGTGCCACCCTGACCTTGCGCTCCCTTCTTTGTGTTCTGGGGTGGATTGATCGTGAGCGTGAGCGATGGAACGGAATCATCGAAAAATATCTCGAGGCCTTTGGGCGTGCGGATGATCCTCTTGTTGACCGCGTCGTTAGTATCGCTCGCTGGGGGTTTATCGACTCCGTTCCATACGCTCCCTATGACATAAGATTCGCGGACATCACCTTGATTGAAGGCAAGCAGCACCTCGTCGTCAACCTGGGGCATGAAAAACATCCCTCGCTGCGGGCCGGCCATCGGCACCGAGACGCGCACCCACGGTTCGACGCCGGGCAAGGCGGGGATCCGCACCTGCACTCGCATATTCTTGTTGGAGTCACAGGTCGCAATCACGATGGCCGGAGTAACGCTGTAAGATTGGCGCTCCGCCGTTGCCTCAGTTTCCTTAGCGCTGCTTTCGATGAGAGCTTGGGCCACGATATCTCCTTAGTTCAAACGCGGTATCGGACTGGGCACAGGCGTTGCCCCCTGATTTGGGAGCGGAATCGACCCGAACCATATTTCTTTCCTGACCTCAAAATTCGTGCGATAGCCGCCGCCGTCGATGGTGTGGGTAGCGGAGGTCACGCGGTAAAGTCCGCCGAATTGCATACCCAGTCCTTCGAGTTGTAAGACCGTTCCGGCTTGTATGCGCGGATCGCCAATCGTGCTTCCGGAACCCGTGAGCCGCTTATTCAACTTCGGAATCAGTTCGCTCACCAGCTTGCGAGGGGCCGAGGCAAGCGTGAGTGTTTCCTGTACGCGAGTCTCAGACGGCCCTTTCTGGTCGCCGGCAGACCCACTAAAATCAATCGTGAGCGCCTGACGGTCCCAGTCCCAGCCGAGCGTGATTGCAAACTGCGTCTTGATTTCAGCAATCCAAATGTTGACGGTGACCGAAGCGATCTGGCCTACGTTGCTGATGCGCGGTGTGAAATCGATGAGTGATTGTCCATATTTCAAAGTGACGTCCGGAGCCAGGTGGTCTGCGGGCGACATGAAAACCAGCTTCTGCCCACCATTCGGTTCGCTGTGATCGATCTGCATTTCCCACCCGTTTTCACGCGCAACGCGCGACAACAAATCAAAGTCGCTTTCCCCGCTTTGCCGCCGGATCAGCTTCTGCATTTCCTTGGGATCGTTCATCGAACTGAGTGCATCGATTCCTCCCAAGACCGCGGACAACGCAGCGGCCACGGCACCCATGATCGGAAATAGCTCGTGCTCGGCGCTAACCTGGGCCGCGATCGCGGCATCGGGGATCGGGGTGTTTCCGTAACACGGTATCGGAATTCCGAACCAGCGCTGCTTTGCCCCTTGCTGCAGCCGTTGCCGGCGGTCCTGCGCGCTTACCGTGAGCATAGGTGAGCCGCCGCTCGGAAAAGTAGCCGCCTGTCCGACGATCTCGCCGACGAATGCCTGCGTCAGCGGGTCGGGAGCGTAGCCGATTTCAAGCTTGAGACGGTTATCCATCTTGAGCAGTGGATGGTCGAGCCAGCGCAGGCTATCGTTTGCCAGCGTCAATTCCACACGGTCCGCGCCTTCCAGACCCGTCTGCAAATTTATCGTTGAAATCGAGGCGCGCAGGGCGGCAGGCACGGAACTATCGTTGATGCTCACTCGAAATGCGGGGGCGTAGCGTGGATTCGCCATCATTACTGGTAGACCTCCCCGGAGTTCGGATCGCGAAACGGCAACTGCGGCACGAGCAAGCGCAGGCCCACGGGCAGCGTTCGCGGGTCATCAATGTTGTTGGCCAGGGCAATCGGACGCCACAGCGCGGGATTGCCGTATTTCAAGAAGGCAATGGAGCTCAAGGTCTCTCCCCCGCCGACCACGTGCAGTTTGGAAAAATCCGCGGTCTCGAGTTTGAGCGCCTGGGCCTCGAACTCTGCATTCGAGAATTCGTTGAAGGTCACCTGCAGACGCGCTCGCACCGGGGTGCCATTCGGCAAGAACAGGATGAACTTCTGGCTTGCACGCGCCAGCACACAGGTGAACGACAACGAAGCCCACGTGAAGACCAGAACCGGGGGTGCATGGGTGGTTGCATCAATGTTCATCATGTCGGTGATCTTGGAGGTAAGATGACGGACATCCTCTCCTGCCTGGTTGAGAACGCGATTGCCTTCGCGGTGCGACTCAAATGTGTCGAGGAAAAGCTCCATTTCGAGCGTCTGCATATTGCCGTGCACGAACTGCAGGATGGGCGCGCTCAGCCCCGGTATCGCAGTCTGGGCAAAGTTATTGTCCCGATTAACACTGTATTCCTCCGGGTTGAACATCACGTAGATGGGTTCGTTCGTAACCGTGTTGGTGAGAACGGCTTTTTCCAGCGCCATCTTCAGATCCTCCCCAGCCGTTCCCGCTCGGCGATGATGCGGCGGTCAATTGTCTGTATCACGTGCTCCGTGACGCCCTTGAGATCAACCGTCGTGCCATCGGAGCTTTGCCGCTTTCCACTTGTAACTGGTACTGTCCGCTCAGACTGCCATTTTCCGCCTGCGACAGGGATAGCCCGATCGGTTGCAGCGCTGGGAGCCTCACGACGGTGCTGGTTTTCATCTGCATTGTGCGCGACCGCCCGCTTGACAAGTTCCTGGGGTATTGTTGCCGCGTAGTCTACGACAACGCGGCGCAAGTGCATCTCGTCAGAAACCAGGGTGATTGCATTCCTGCGTTCCTGTCGCGCAAGCAGTGGGATGAGTAACCGCTCCGCAGGCGAGCCTGAAACTGGGTTTTGCTCTTGCTCGGATGCGAGAATGTATTGCATTTGTGGCCGATCAAGCCATCTCGTCTGCAACTTGTTCAGGTGCGGTGACGGATGAATTGCGAGAAGCAATTGCATTTGCCGCCGATCGAGCCATCTTGCCCCCAGCTTGTTGAGGTGCAGCGATGAATGAACGTGAAAATCGAAATGCTGATAAATCTTCTGCACGGTTGCACGCTGCAGCAGGCGAAGCAGAGACATATTCAGATGCAAGTGCTTCTGCCGCCTGCGCGCAAATCGCTCCAGAATTCCGGATGCTAGCTTTTGCGCTTGCGAAGGCACAAACCGGAACTGACTTCGCCAACGGCGGGCCGATGCAATTATCGAAATGTAAGTTTTTCTCTTCAATGGCTAGTTCTCGTTCATCCGGTGGTTGATCGCCGAAATTTCATTGACCCAGCGCCTTCGGTCCGCATGTTCCAGATTGATCACCTGATCGTGCGGCCAATGAAAGTGATACGCCACAAAGGCTATCTCCCCGTAAAGCTGGTCGAGGGGATAGCCTGAGATCCCCCCAGGCTGGGCGGCTCCAATTCAAATCCGTGCTGACATTGCGGACACACTACCGCTGGCGCGGATTTTTCGATCTGGTTGATTTCGTTGTAAAGGTTCTGCAGATACGCCAGATCGGCGGAAAAAAGCCTCTCGATAGTCCCAGGCGTAACTGCTTGCACCCCACCCAAACGCGAGATGACGCGCGAAAAAAGAATGACCACCAGATAGGCGGGGTTCTTTTGTACCCTGGGGTCCTTTAACGGCAGGATTTCATCGGCCGCCGTTGCCAGCCGCATGACGCCTTCGCGATGCAAATTGCCATCGTCATCCAGGTATCCCATGGGCAAGGTAAATTCGTATTCCGTCTGAAACATTTATTTCACCCTTTCCAGCCCTTCGTGGGCCAATTCCACGCTTTCGATGGTGATCTCGTTGCCTTCAGCGTTTAAGTTCGAGCTGTCATACTTGGTCGGCCAGGCGCTAAAGAAATTCCAGCGCACTTTCTGATTTCCCTGCCGGTCGAGCACCACGATCGAACCATTCTTTCGTTGCAGATTTCCGACGACCGCCTGCCGGTGCCAGTTATAAAGCTCCATGTCGTCGGTGATCCCCCACTTGAGAACGATGTTGCTGTACTTGGTTTTCATCGGGAGCTTGCGCATAGTGGTGTTCTCACCGCCCTCCCGGTGTTCGTGAACGTCAATAGTGGAATCGAGGCCGCTTACCTCGCGGAAGCCGGCGCGAACAATACCGTCAATCTCCACCAGGAAACTGAAATTTGCATACGGGTCGACCCGCTGCCCTGTCTGTGCCATGGAGGCTCTCCTTTCAAAAATTACCCTTCGCTGACTTGTGATCCGCCATACCAGATGCCGATGCGCACGATGATGAACTCGGCCGGATACGACGGCCGCACGCCGATTTCAATGTGCAAACGGCCAAGCGCGCGCTCGCTGTCGGGATTGAGCGTTTCATCAATGCGGACGTAAAAGGCCTTATCCGCCGTCTCTCCGAACAAACCCCCATCGCGCCACACGCGCGTGAGGAAATCGGTGATCGTGCGCCGCAACTTCTCCCACAACCCGGTGTTGTTGGGTTCAAAGACCGCCCAGCGGATGCCTTCCTGAATGGATTTTTCCAAAAACAGGAACAGCCGCCGGATATTGACGTATTGCCAGTTGGTGTCGGTCGCGGTTGTCCGCGCTCCCCAGAGAATCGGACGCCCACCCGTGCGAAAAACACGAACCACGTTGATGCCTTCCAGATTCAGGATGCCCTGGTCCTGGTCGCTCATGGTGCGCTCAACATCGAGAGCGCCATTCACCAGCTCGTTGGCAGGAGCTTTGTGAACACCGCGCGTGTTGTCCACCCGCGCCATGATGCCGCAAACGTGGCCAGAAGGAGGAACAGGAATCGGCGCGCCTGCACCCGCCGGAGGAACCATCAACCATGGATAGTAAAGCGCCGCGTAACCTCGGGTTGAATCCACACCATGACGTTGGTTTTCGATACTGTCATTGGAATTAAAAAGCGGGCTTCCTGGCTTGGGATCTAGCACGCCAAAACGGTCTCCCATTTGTTCGCAATGAGCTATGACCGCTTGCAGTACAGTAGCTGAGCCATTCCCCGGAACCGCCACCAGATTCACGTCCGGAACCTGTGTCAAGGCATCCAGAGCATTAGTGAAGTCGATATCACCTAGAGTGGAAAGATCTTCATATCTGCCGCTCAAGACCTTAGCACCCGTAGGAAGGTTGAAGGGAGGAGGTGTAGAAGGTGGGGGTTGCACTGGCGCTACGGTTATCGAGTCATCTTGATTGTTGATAATACCAACGTAGTACCGCGGGTGCGCCGGATCGATAGAGAGGTTGTCGTAAATATTTTTGTGATTTCCGTTATCGACCTCGATTTTGAACTCTTCGGATTTTGCAGTAGGAATGTTGTTCGGATCGAGAATGAATTTCGCCTTTAAGCCTTGCCGAAAGGTTACCCGGTATGTAGGAGTGCCGAAACCATTCGGCTCTATTTGCACCGAGTCCACCATCTGAGTGTCGGTCGCATTGGGGTTCTTCTGTGTCACTGTAAGCATGGTTCCAGGAACCAACACACCGGGAGAAAGCTGCACCTTGGGCGCGAGTCGGATGGTTAAGGCACCCGGAAGAATGTCTGCCAGTTGTATGCTTCCATTCGGGTTGGGCGCGGGGATAATGTCGTCAACCAAACGAAGTACTTTGCCGGTTATGCGAAGTATCTGGCCAGGCTGCGTCGAGCCAGTCAACAGGACCCTGTCGCCAGGCTTGAATTTGGCTGCATCCGCAGGTGCTGGAAGCGTCACATCGAGGCCGGAGAGTGTATAGGTGCTTGTTGCCTGATAAAGATTGACGTCAGTGAAGAGATTTGCGGCGCTCGCGGTAACCGTGATGTTCTGCGCACCCGCCTGGATCGCCCGCATGGAGATGAGTGGCTTACCCTTCTGATCGTCCAACACATCCTTGCCATACACTCCATTGCTTGCGCGTACGATGTAGCACACCTTGCCGCCATTTTCGAAGAACCCCCGCACGGCATACCACAAATAGAAACCGGGCAACGGCTGGGTGCCATAAAGAGCCACGAACTGGTCCAGGCTGGTGATTTTAGTAGGAATGTCGATGTCTCCGCTGGCCGCGGGACCGATGAACGCGGCCACGCTGGTGCCTACTCCCTGAATAGGAGCGCCCGGAGCAAATTCGTCAATGTAAACACCTGGATAAGAAACTTGAACCGCCATATGGAACTCCTCTCTCTTCTTCGTTTAACTGCGCCGCTCAAAACTGCAGGTCATACTCTCCCGTCGGCGAAGGAAGAGTTAGGTTACGGGTTACCGGGCCCAAACCACTGGCTACCGCCTGGAGCCGGTAGTCTCCAGCACGCAAAAAGGAAAACAGGAAGCGTCCGTCCGACGCAGTGGTTAGATGGTGTTTTATTTTCTGCACCACGGGCGGATTCAATCCCTGGATCTCTACATAAGCTCCCAGCACCGGCAGCGCAGATTTGGGTGCGAGAATATGCCCGCCAATGGAAAGCCAGACCTCGGCTGACTCCGGCTCACCCTGCTGCCTGTAATCGGCACTGGCGGTTGTCACCATGGGCGACTCAAACGGCTGCGCCAGTGGGAACAGCGGAAGGGCCACAGTAAGCTGCAACGCCGGCCGCCACACGCCCTGCATCGTGCTCCAGAAGTCTCCCAGGTCGCGCATGGTGTCAGGCAGCCCGACTTCGATGGGAAATTCCTGATCGCGAAGTTCAGCAGGAAGTTTCGCAAGGGAGTTCCCGGAAGGAATGGTGATTCCTTGCTTATAGACGTCGGCCACAACGATTGACCTGTGCCGGAACAGGACCTCTGCCACCGCATACAATAATGAGTGCTCATCGCTGGTTGCTTCGATTGTCGGAGACATGTTCGCCATGTGGCTCCATGCTGTCACCAGGTACATGCAATTCAGCTTCGGCCGGTCATCCCTCTCGCTGTACCAGCCATTCTTCTGTAGTTCACGCCGGCGCTCGTTGGACCGTAGCTTCAGGTTCTCGCGCACGTCGAAGAGATAAATATTCACCCGCTCCGCGTTCGTATTCACCACATCTCTGCGCCATTCCTCATTGGGAGCGTCAAACCCAATCTGCCCCGTCTTCGCCAACGCAGGAACCTGCGACTGGATCAAATCAGCGAGAATGTTGTCGAGGGAGTCAATCATCGTTGTAGCAACCAGTTTTCCAGCGGGTAATCTGCTATTGCCTGCTTGTATAGATTCTGCAGTTCCGGTTTTTCACGGGCAAAACGGATATAGCTCTTAATAAATTCCTGCCGCTCTTTTTCCGATCTCCAATGAGTCCTTTTATCCACTTCGACCAGCGACTCTTGCTGCAAAGCTGCATAGGCGCCTGTGCCGGGTACCGGCTCAGTGCCACCGAGCGACTGCCGCGCAAGCTCTTGCATAGCCTCAACTCGCGAATCTGGGCTCTTTGTCCCTCGTTCTCGATAAGGTTTCTTTAAGACCTCTAGCCCCTGTTTATAAAGATCACGCAGTTCGGGCTTCGTCTTTGCGAACTCAATATATTCATTGATAAATTCCTGTCGCCGCTGTCCGGAGGTCCAATGTGTCTGCCTGTCAACTTCTTGTAGGGGCATTCTTATAGACGCAGCATAAGCGCCCGTACCAGGTTGTGGCCCAGCTGCGCCTTGTGATGTTGGCCAAAGGTCGGGCGGCAGTTCAAAGGAGTAGATGGTGGTCGTGGTGTAAGTTTCCTGCGTCCCACCGAATCCGAGTAGCGGTGCTTCCCTCTTCACGCTTTCCGATTGTGAGTTTGTTTCACAGGGGCTGACTTTCACATCCACCAAGTCGGTTCCGTAGTAAGCCGTTTGATCGACAGTCTCTTCTTCCGTTCCCATCGCGTAGGACTGAACGGTCCTGACGGTAGTCGAGCGTAAAGTGACGTTCGCAAAGATTTTTGCTCCAGGAAAGTTACTTTTGGCCTCCAAGATTGTGGTCGCGGATTTGTCGACGCTGATTTGAATCTCGGCCTGAATCCGCTGCATGTCTGACTCCCAGCGCAGCTGATCAAAGTGCTCTTGTGCCTTAGCCGCAAGATAGCCTGCCAACATATTCAAACCGGCAAGGGCAGCGTCCCCAGCAAAGCTTTTCAAATTCGCTCTAAAGGCTGTTGGAACAGATGACCGCGCGCGCACAGCCGAAGGTTTCGCTGGCACGCTGCCTTCAGCCGAGGGCACAGAGTCTGGTGGCGGAACCGCCTGCGTTCTACGTGCCGGCAATCCTGCAGCCGGTTCGGCCACTTTGGAAACCGTCGCAGTTGGCGAGAGCTGTGATTCCGCACGAGAAGTATCAGTGGAAGGTGTGGGGGGCACACGTCTTGCCGCCGGAGCTGTGGATTCAGGATCGACGCCTTCAGCAGTTTCGGTCTTTGGACCACCGGTGGGCTGAGGGGGGGGGGATGTCACTTTCGTGGTCGCGCTCGGATCGGAAGGCGGAGTCACTCTACATGCTTGGACGTTAGATTCAGGATCAACGTTTCCCGGAGTTGCAGGCTTTGGACTCACGACACTCGGAGTAGAAGGTGGAGCGACTTCGGTGGTCGCACTTGGATCTGCTTCGGGCGCTCCGCTAGCCGGGATTTTCTTAGCCATAGTCCCAGTGGAGGCTTTAGCGGCCTCCGGTTTATCTGCGGAAGCCGTCGTCTGGGTTGTCTCTTGCGGCCGATTCACTGGGGCTGCTGGTGCGTTGGATACAGGGCCACGACCGGTAAGCAATGGGTAGGACTGATCGATCCTGACTAGTTTTTGCCCCGGAGGCTTCGTGTTATCGTAACGCAAGTGCTCGATACGTCTTGTAGAGAGTCGAAAGAGGCGACCAAATTCAGGCGTGGACTTGGAGATTCGAATGGCAATGTTCACATCGCCTTCTGGCAATTTTCTTCCTTGCCCCCCTCCCTCAAAATTGACGCGGGGTACCGCCAGTTTCACTCCCAAAATGAAACCTAGTCCGCGTTCGGCTTTCCCCGCGCTTGACTGCCTTTGGGCCAATTCTGCTGCAAGCGTAACAAACCGTCGATCTACCTTGAATGCAATAACATTTTCGAGACCCGCCCCTCCTCCAAACCCGGTTCGGGCTTCAACGTTCGTCGTGAGCCATAGTTCGCCAGCGCGAAGTTTAAAGTTTCTGCCAGAGCGCCGTGCTGATTGTGAAAAGCCACCCTCACGGTCGACGTGATACAAGGTAATATCTTCTCCCTTAGGAAATCGGTTCAGCATTTGCAGTAAATTATCGTCAGTTAACGTCGTGCTGCGATTCGGATCATGTGCATATTGTGGAATTCCACGCTGGCTTCTAGTTCTTACGAAGACTTTGGGTGACGACCATAGTCGACGACTGACATCTTCTGCTTCATGTTCGTGAACCAGTCCAGCCGAAATGCCTTCTCCTCTCCCCTGTTGCACAACATGCGTCAATTCGTGCGCTAGCAACTGCTTTCCCGCCGTGGTTTCGGGATCATAGAAACCAGGGGCGAATACGATATCTGAGCCGATCGCATAGGCAAGAGCATTCGCGGCTGTAGCTGATTCTGCGCTCTCCAAATTGGTATGCACTCGCACATTGCTGAAGTCTTCGCCGAATCGCGCTTCCATGAAACTTCGCGTGCTGGTATCGAGTGGCTGACCCGCACCGCTGCTGAGTACGGAATGGACGATAGGCGGAATGCTCGCCCCGGAATGTATCGTGTTTCCCCCCTCAGGATGCAACAACCTGCCGACGGCTCGATTGCCCGCTACGTGCTGCAGACGCAAGACCTCAGACTGGTAGGGCAGGACTTGCGATTGCCTCTGTCCGTAAAAGGGCGTCGGCGTCTGTCGCTGCCGTCCAACGCTGTTGGACGAGCCAGTTTGCGATTTTCCAGTCTTTTGATTCATTTGCGTTCGAGATCCCTTGTTGGATTGACCATGACCATGCGCCAGTCCCGATTCGGCGGATCAAACCCAATCTGAGTTGCACCCACCATGGAGACTTGCGACTGAATCATGCCACCGAGAATGTTGTCGAGCACGTTAATCATGGTCACGTCACGCTAATCAGGTCTTGCAAGCACCCGGACTTCAGCCGATTCTTTATCTCACGGCTTTTCGTTGGTCTGGACTGAATCCGGTCGACGATATGTTACCCAGCACGTCAATCATCGAATCTAATCTCGAATCTAATCTCACTGATCTCATCGCTGCGACGATCAGGTGGCAGTCCATCTTGGTCACTCTGTTCGCAGAGGCTTACTCGAACGGGTTGCGATCAAAAAACGTCCGCGCCAGATGAAGCCCTTGCAGAGCCGTTAGTGTTGCCCCTCCAACTGGATCATCCTGCTTCCTTTCTTGGCCAATATTTTTTCGCAGTAGGTCTTTCCCACGCGCCACTTTGTCCAGAGAGTGTCTGATGTTTGCTGCTCCGGTCTTTTGTTTTCCTGGATTCAGCGCAAGCCGTGCAAGGAAAAACCGCTGCTCGGCGGGTAAGCTATCAAACTTTGGACCATTCCTCTTCTCTAGTAGCTTGCGAATTGTGTTCTCTTTGGTTTTTTGATACGCCGCAAACGTGAGTACTGCTTTGTCACCAGGGATATCGATTGCTGACTTTGACACTCCGGTATCGGTGTGCTCCGGTCGGAACGAACGGTCCGCATCAACCGTAACCTTTTTGTGTGGAAAAACCTTCCTCAACTCTGGGACAGCCTTCTTCAATTGAGGAAGCTTTTCAACCAGGTCGTCCAGACCAAAGAAACCGCTGTCGACGCCCTCGGAATGTTTAGCAAGGACTGTTCTCCTCTCCTTCTTAAGATTCCTTGTTCCGATCTCCGCAAAAATCGACGCCGCTAAAAAGCCTGGATCAAGACCGACAGTCGAAGCTGCAGACTGAACTCGCTTTTTGAAGTCTTCGCCAAGGGCTTTCGCATCTTTGTCGAGACCCGCGGCTACTCTTGGATCGATTGAATATCGCTTGAGCAAGTCTTGTTCGGTCTTTTCTGCCTGATCCAGTCGCGCTCTTCTTTCTATCCCTGGATCTTCATTGTCGAGTGAGGAAAGTGTTTGTCGTTCTATCCCTGGATCGTCATTGTCGGGTGAGGAAAGTGTTTGTCGTTGAATCGCTGGGGGAGCTCCGCTTGAATCTACAAAAACACGCTGACCGGTTAGAGCCAGTTGAGCTGCGCGGTCTGCGGCCCGTTCACATCCATCTCCCGGCCGGCTCATGGTGTCTTTATCGATTTGAGCTGCCTGCCGTTGCTGCACAACGTGCCCCAGCTCATGCGCCAATAGTCGCTGGCCCACGCCTGTGTTGGGCGCGTAACGTCCCTTCCCAAAGACAATGTCCTGGCCAACGGTATAGGCTTGCGCGGTCAGCACTTGCGCCGACTTGGCTGCTTGCGCGTCGGTATGCAACCGCACATTGCTGAAGTCTTCGCCGAAGCTGGCTTCCATTTGCTCGCGCATCCCGGGATCGAGCGGCTTGCCACTGCCGCTCTTCGGCAACATGCTATTCACCGCCTGGTTGCCGGCGTCATGCTGAAGCCCTAAAATCGCGTTCTGTTTCCCCGGGGAAGCTGCCCGCGTCCGCGCTGCGGCGGCGCTGGAGTGTTCCTGGCCAGGGCCAGTAGTGCGGCTGCGAGTTTTGTGTTGTCCCGTCTTGCCGCTCACCGTTTTTCCTCCAACGCCAATTGCTTCTCGCTCAATTCCGGCAGCGATTTGCCCAGCTTTTGATACTCACGGCGCGTGGCCTGCAACAGATGGCTCATGGTCACCGAGGAACTGTCTTGGGCGGCGAGAAACGTGGCCGCCAGAGCAATGTTCTTGATGTTTCCCCCGGTCAGTTTGTATTCATGGGCTAGAAATTCGAGATCAACGTTTTCGGCGAGCGGCGTCGCCTCCGGCCATATCTGCTGCCAGATGCGCAGCCGCTGCGCCTCATCGGGAAAGGGAAAGTGGACCACAAAATTCAGGCGGCGCAGAAAGGCGTCGTCCAGGTTGGCGCGCAGGTTCGTGGCCAGGATGGCCACGCCTTCGTATTCCTCCATCTTCTGCAACAGGTACGAGATTTCCAGGTTGGCATAGCGGTCGTGGGAGTCACGCACCTCAGACCTCTTGCCGAAGAGCGCGTCAGCCTCATCGAAGAAGAGAACGGCGCTGGTATCTTCGGCAGCGGCGAAAACCCGGTCCAGGTTTTTTTCTGTCTCGCCAATGTATTTGCTGACGATTCCCGATAGATCAATCTTGTGCAAATCCAGACGCAACTCGTTGGCCATCACCTCAGCCGCCATCGTCTTGCCTGTACCCGAAGGGCCGGAGAACAAAGCATGAGTGCCCTTGCCATGGGAAAGTTTGTGGCCAAATCCCCAGTCTTCAAAGACACGCTGGCCCTGCGCAACCCGGCAGCAAATTTCCCTGAGCTGCTGCAAGGAGTCTTCCGGCAGTACAAGATCCTCCCAGCGATAGTGCGGCTCCAACTTGCGGGCAAGATTTCCCAGCTCCTGGCCGCACTGGGCGCGGGCAGCGGCGAAGACTTCTTGCGCCGTCAATGCTACAGACCCATCGGAACCAACATCGCGCAAACGGCCCTGATTGCAGGCATATTCAACCGCATCCGCAATTTGCTCTGCGGTGAGGCGGAATCTTGCAGCCAGGGCATTCAGTTCTTCCACCTCCAGCCCGACGCCGTTGTTTGCCAGGCCGGTCTGCCAGCATCTCTGCCGCAGAGCAAAATCCGGTGTGGGGAAAAATATGCTTGTGGCGAGCTTAAATTCCAAAGCAGCGGTTGTGGCCGCGCGGGCAGCGCAGAGAATCGTGATCCCTTCATGCACTTCCATTAGACAAGAAAGGTTTTGCTGCAAAAGCTGGCGTTGCTCTGCAGGCAATGCGTCCACGCTTCTCAAGCACAAAACGGCGCCGTGCCGCCACGCTTCGCGAAACACGATGCGCAAATAATCTTCACACTCTGTCCTGCTGCCCGGAGCACGAAGCAGCTCCGCGATCAAGAGTGGCGCTTCCACTGCGCAGGCCAGGGCCTCGGCAGTCTCACTCTTCTCCTGTTCAGATGGACCATGAAAGAGAAGCAGCAAATGCTTATGCGCCTCCCAACTCTGCCGGACCAGTTCTCGCAAATTTTCCTTTGTCTTCACGCCGGCAAGCGCCTCGTCCCGGGATGCGGCATTCTCAACCAGCCTGCATGAGTCAGACAGCCGCGAATCCAGGGCAGTTTGGCCAAGCAACCAAGAGATGATCTGATCGTCTACCTTGAAATATTGGGAGAGAAGTGGCGGCGGCGTGTTGTTCCCATCGGGAACAAGATGAACTAGTTTGTGGCGAACCAGGGGACCGCTGGAAAGAAAATGGCAGCGCCGAAGCAGCTTGGCTTCTGCTGTAGGGCAGAGCAGATTCAGGGCCAAGTCCACGCTGGGACGCCGCCGTGTCACGTCATCCTGTAGGTAGGCATAGAGACGTTCGTAACGCAGATCAAGTTCGGGAGCGAGTCCGATGAGCAGCAGGTCGAGATCAAAATCAGAAAGGCCAAACGTGCTCTGCAGTTGGCTTAATCTCCCATCATCACCCGCCACAGATGTAACAGCCTCAGAAGCTGCGACCTGTTTGTACAATATGGGGTTCGCCGGTTCGCGCCGCAACAACCGCTCTGCCTCATGGGCGCTGATGTAAAGCCCGCGAAAGCGGTCTGTCGCCGCTTCGGCCCCGTACGCAGCTTGAGCAGCGCTGATGGCTCGTTCGAGTAGCTCATCCAAGCGCCGCAACGCTGGTATAAGCCAGCAAAGTGACGAACGCGTTATTTCCGCTGCCGCTTCCGGATTTTCGTTTAATGCCTCAACCATTGCTTTACTCGTCTCATCAAGCCTGATTTTGCCTCTACGCCGGCAAGGTAAGGTTTGATGAAACCCGCTATGTCACCCAACTTCTGCAGATACTTCCTGGTATTACTAAGCACGTGCGTAATATGGCCATGCCAGCGAACAGTTCCCGTTCCCTCTGGTACTGCTTCAACCCAAATCTTCACAATGAAAGAATGGAGAGCCAGCCCAGGCTGATCACTGTCCTTTCCGTTCTGACTCGGATCGGGAATCAAACCAAAACCGCCTTGTAGCACCTCATTCTTAAGAGCTATGGTGCAAGGAGCAATTTCACTCCACAGGCGTCTGTGCCGGCGTCTTACAAGCGTCTCGGACAGCGTCTTTTTCAGTTTTGGGTGCTTGAATTTTTGCAGATCTAGGCGGAAAAACGTCTTGCGAGCCGGGAGGCTTTTCGGCTTTCACCGGAATCAAGAGCCTTGTCGAGGGTCCGAATATCTTCCTTTATTTGCCGTTGCAGAGAAGACAAAGTCT
>Ga0209648_10001982_pt1 | contig 16771 bp, 16 predicted proteins | sample GraSoi2013_115cm_FD_185830 | JGI IMG/M metagenome (GOLD analysis project Ga0209648, IMG submission 185830) | Grasslands soil microbial communities from the Angelo Coastal Reserve, California, USA - Sample 9_17_2013_115cm (SPAdes) (version 2) | ecosystem: Environmental > Terrestrial > Soil >...
CGCGCGGCGATCTGCCGGGCCTGGCGCAGCGTCTCGGTGTCCGGCTCGCCGCTGGCCGGGGCCTCGTCGAGTAGCTCCGCCGGCTCGTCGGTGAGGCCGGGCGCTGTGCTCCCCGGCCCGCCGCCGCGCCGGTCACCGTCCCGGCTCCCGGCGAGCACCAGGCCGCCCGCGCCGCCCGCCCGCGCCTCGAACAGCACCGGCTCGGCGTCGAGCTGCTTCGGCCGACGCCGCAGCGGCTGCAGGCCGGCGGGCCGGGCGGCCCGGCCGGTGCGCCGGGTGACCGGCGAATCGGCCTGCACTGCTCTTCAACCGGGCGCCGCCGCCGCCGGGTTGAGGACGAAGTGGTCCTCCCAGATCTCGCGCAGCACCGCCTCGGGCGTGGTCTCCGCGGTCTCGTCCAGCTGGATCCGCCCGGACAGGGCCACCACCATTGCGTCGAAGACGGTGTCCGCATAGCTGCTCGCGGAGCTTGCTCCGGGGCGGGGGGTTGAAGGGGGGTCGTCCCCCCTAGGGCCAGCACTGCCCTGCCGGGCCGCGTCGCCGGCCCGCAGCCGGCCGTCACCATCGGAATCGCCTGGGCCACCGATGCCCCGCAGGCCCAGCAACTCTCCCGCCACCAGGGTCAGGTCGATCGCGCCCCGCACGCTGCTGCCCTGCCGCACGTCCGGGTGCTCGCGGGTGGCCCGGGTCACCGCCACCGCGTCCGCCACCAGCGCGGCGGCGAGTCCCGCCGGGACCTCCTCCGGCGGCAGCGGCGCGCGCAGCGCGACGATCCCGCGCTCGGACCCGGCGTCCTGGTAGGTCACGGCCAGCCGGCACAGCCGGTCATGCACGCTCGTCGACAGCCGGGTGGTGCCCACGTTGTCGAACGGGTTCATCGTCGCGATCACCCGGAACGTCGGCCGCGCGGCGATCCGGCCCACCCGGGGCACCGCCACCTCGCGCTCGGCCATGGCGGTCAGCAGCGTGTTCAGCGTGTCCTCCGGGGCGCGGTTGAACTCCTCGATGTACAGGAACCCGCCTTCGCGCATTGCCTCCAGCAGGGGGCCGTCCACGAAGTTAGCCGCGCTGTAGTCCTCGCGCAGCACCCGGGCCGGGTTGTGGTGGCCGATCAGCTTCGCCGGGGTCAGGTCGGCATTGCCCTCCACGAACACCAGCGGCACGCCCCACTCCGCGGTGATCGCGCGCAGCAGCGTGCTCTTGGACGTGCCGGGCGGCCCCTCGAGCAGCAGGTCCCGGCCCGCGGCCACGGCCGCCAGGATCAGCTCCAGCTCGCGCTCGCGGCCCACCACCCGGGCCGCGATCCGGGCCCGGGTGGGGGCGAGCCGCGCCAGGTCGCCGTGCTGTCCCGGGGGGGCCGGCCCGCGGCCGTTGCCGCTGGCGTCGCCGCCCGCGCTCATGGGGCCGCGGTCCGGCCGTCGAGGTGTCCCATCTGCTTTCCCTACTTGATCGTGTACCCGGCGTCCACCGGGAGGGTGACCCCGGTGACGTACCTCGCCTCGTCGGACGCGAGGAACAGCACGGCGTTGGAGATGTCCCGGGGCTCCACCCAGGGCACCGGCAGTGCGTTCGTGGTCGTGAAGACCTCGGCCGCCTGCTCCCGGGTCGGGTTCTCGACGTCGGGCAGGAACAGTCGCCGCGTCGCCTCGTTCTGGATCATGAGCGTGTCGACGCCGGTGGGATGGACCGAGTTCACCCGGATCGAGTGCGGCGCGAGCTCCAGGGCCAGAGTCCGCATCAGGCCGACGACGGCGTGCTTGCTCGCGGTGTACTGCGCCACGTTCGGCGTCCCCTTCAGCCCGGCGGTCGAGCTGGTGAGGATGATCGACCCGCCGGTGCCCTGCTCGATCAGGTGCGGTATCGCCGCCTTGGCGGTGTGCCACACCCCGGTGAGGTTGATGTCGATGACATCCCGCCAGTCCCCCTCGGTCACCAGGTGGGCCTGGTCGCCGAAAATGAAGATGCCCGCGTTGGCGCTCACGATGTCCAGCCGACCCAGCTGGGCCACCCCGTCGTCCAGGGCGGCCTTCAGAGTGTCGTAGTCGCGTACGTCGGCCTTGGTCGCGACGATCCGCCGGTCCATCGCCTCGACCTCCTTGACGGTCTCCGCCAGGTCGCCCTCGGTCGCGCCCGGGTAGAAGCGCCGGACGCTCTCGATGTCCTCGGCGATGTCGACCGCGATGATGTCGGCGCCCTCCTCGGCCAGCCGTACCGCATGACTGCGCCCCTGCCCGCGCGCGGCCCCGGTGATGAAGGCCACCTTGCCCTCAACCCGTCCGGTCATCCCTGTTACCTCCGCTTCCCTGCCTCGTGTGTTGTCTGCTCGGTGACTGCTGCCCGGCTACTTGGTGAGCTGCCCGGCATCGACGGGCAGCGCCTGCGTGCTGTCCATGCCGACGGTCATCGCGAGCGACTCGCCGCCGCAGCGAAGCCGGCCAGCGGGTTCTCGTCACAGGCCCGGCCGGGCGGCCCGCCCGGGCGCGGGCCGATCATGACGGGCACCGGTGCCGAACGGTGCGAGTGGTCAAGTGCCGGGCGGGGCGCGGTGACCGGGTCCGCCGCTTTCAGCGCCTCCGCGCCGTAACCCCGCACGCATTCGGGGTCGGGGCCGTCCAGCGGGAGCCCGGTGAAGAACTTGGCCGCCATGCAGCCGCCGCGGCAGGAATCGAAGAACTCACACGAACGGCACGCCCCACCCGCCTCCCCTTCCCCCCTCGCTGCCGGGCGGCGCAGCTCGGCGAACAGCGCCGAGTCTCGCCACACCGCCTCGAACCCGCCGGCCTGGCGGACGCTGCCGGCCAGGAACTCCTCATGGATCGCGAACGGGCACGCGTACACGTCGCCGACCGGGTCGATCAGGCACACCACCCGGCCCGCCCCGCACAGGTTCAGGCCCGGCAGCGGCCCGCCGTAGGGCGCCAGGTGGAAGAACGAGTCGCCGGTCAGCACCTGCTCGCCGCGGCTGGCCAGCCAGTCGTACAGCTGGCGCTGCTGCCCAGCTTCCGGATGCAGCTGGTGCCAGGTGTCCGCACCGCGGCCGGACGGGCGCAGCCTGGTCAGCCGCAGCTGCGCGCCGTAGGAGTCGGCCAGCGCCTTCAGCTGGTCGAGCTGCCCGATGTTGTGCCGGGTCATCACGACCGAGACCTTGAAGCCCGCGAACCCGGCGGCCTTGAGATTGTCCATCGCGCGGACCGCCGTCGCGTACGACCCCGCGCCGCGGACCGCGTCGTTGACCTCGGCGGTCGCCCCGTCCAGCGAGATCTGCACGTCGACGTAGTCGCTGGCCGCCAGCCGGAGCGCCGCCCCGGCGTCGACCTTGATGCCGTTGGTGGAGAACTTCACCCCCACCTGGTGTGCGGTCGCGTAATCGACCAGCTCCCAGAAGTCGGGCCGGACGGTCGGCTCCCCGCCGCCGATGTTGACGTAGAACACCTGCATCCGCTGCAGCGTGTCGATGACGTCCTTGCACTCCGCAGTGGTCAGCTCGCGCGGGTCCCGGCGCCCGGAGCTGGACAGGCAGTGCACGCACGCCAGGTTGCACGCGTACGTCAGCTCCCAGGTCAGGCAGATCGGCGCATCCAGCCCCAGCTCGAACTGCTCGACCAGCCGCGGCACCGTCATGACACGGGCCTTTCCCTGATCATCCGGGACTCGGCGAGGGTCGCGAGGGCCCGCTCGTAGGCGGGCAGCGCGGCGGCGCGCACTCCCGCGGCCGCGCAGGCCGAGCGCGCGCTGGGGTGGTCGGCCAGCGACCGCACGACGGCCAGCACCGTTGTGTTCTTCAGGAACGACAGGCGCCGCGTCCCGAAGTGATACAGCAGCGCGCCGAACGGCTCGGGGCGCACCGCCACGCGGTCATCGACGCACCACGCGCGGTCCAGATCGAACCGGGGAGCCGGCCCCGAACCCCGCGCGTCAGTAGACACCGCACATCCCGTCGATCGAGACTTCCTCGACCAGCAGCTCGTCCGCGATCAGCGCCTCGTCACCCGGGTGGTCATCGGCGCTGTCACGGCCGGCCGTCTCCCCGGTGGTGAGCGTGAGCTGGGCCGATGTATCTTCGACTACCGCCTGCTGCGTCATGCCTGCCTCCCTGGTCGGACCCGCGGCCGCACTCGTGCCGCCGACACATGTCGCCTAATAATGGCACTTAGTGCAGGATTGTAACGGCACCGAGTGCCAAAGCGCAAGCGCCGCCACGTTATCCTTGGTCGCATACCGTGGCTGGCCGTGGCGTGCTCGCGGTCAGGCCAGCGGGCTGACGCTGACCGCGGACGCAAGGACGGTGATGACAGTGCCGGGAGCGGCAGTTCCCGTCCCTGCCAGCCGGGTCGGCCGCAGGCGCGTAACGTCCCGGGCTGAGCTGGAGCACATCGCGTTTACCCTGTTCGACCGGGAGGGTTTCGAGCGGACCACGATCGACGACATCGCCCGAGCGGGCGGGATCGGGCGCAGGACGTTCTTCCGCTACTTCCCCTCGAAGAACGACATCCCCTGGGGCAACTTCGATGAAGAACTGGATCGGATGCGGGTCCGCTTCAGGGCCTTCCCGCCGCGGGTTCCGCTCATGGACGCGATCCGGGTGGCCACCGTGGACTTCAACCGGCTCGCACCGGAGCAGGTCCCGTGGCATCGGCGCCGGATGGAACTGATCCTCCGGACACCCGCCCTGCAGGCGCACTCCACCCTGCGCTACGCGGCGTGGCGCCAGGTGGTCGCTGAGTTCGTGGGGCAGCGCACCGGGCAGTCGCCGGACGCGCTGGCGCCCCGAACCATCGCCTACGCCGTCCTGGGTGTCGCGGTCGCCGCCTACGAGCAGTGGCTGCAGACCGAGGATGCGGACCTCGGCGACCTGCTGGACACCGCCATGCGACAGCTCGGCGCGGCATTCGCCAACAGCCTGGCCCCGGCACCCGGGGCAGGGACAGCCGAGGCGCCCACGCCGTTCAGCGCGTGGCCGGCCAGAGTCAGAACCCGGTGATATGCTTACGGCACCTAGTGCCAAAAAACAGCCTGGACCGCAGACGATGGATCACCTCGGTGAGCTCAGCGACGCGATGCCGGAGCTCGTACCGCAGCTGCCCGGTCCCGGTCGACCGCCGAGCACGACGCGACGTCAGATCCAGGAGATCGCGCTCGAGATGTTCTCGGCGCAAGGCTATGACCAGGTGACCATAGAGGCACTGGCCGCCGCGGCAGGCATCAGCAGGCGCACCTTCTTCCGCTACTTCCCGGCCAAGGCCGACACGCTGATGGCCGACTTCGATCAGGACGTGGAGCGCCTCAGGCTGGCCCTGCGCTACAGCGACCCGCGCCTGGGAATCATGGCGGCCATACGCCGGGCGGTGGTCGCCGTCAACAGCTATCAGGTGGACGATTTGGCCCACCTGCGGCAGCGCCTGCAGCTTCAGTCCGATCACCCGGCCCTGCTCGCGAACGCGATCATGCATTACGAGCGGTGGCAGGACGTGGTGGCGCAGTTCGCGGCCGATCGCCTGGGCCAGCCCGCCGAGGCGCTGGTACCCCAGGTGATCGCGCGTGCCGCGTTCGGCGCCGCTTACGCCGGCTTCATGTCCTGGCTGTGCGAGGATGCCGGGGCCCTGGGCCCGAAGCTGGATGCCGCGCTCGCCGCGCTGGCCGAGGGGCTCGGCGACCGGGCGGGGACAGCGTGACGGTCAGCGCGCCGCGGCCAGCAGGTCGCGCTGGTGCCGCAGGCACCAGCGCCGCGCCCGGGCGGCCGGTGCCGCCACCGAGCGCCAGTGGTCGGCGAATCCCTGGTGCCCGGCTGCGGCGGCCTCGGTGACGATCGCGTAGGTCCAGTCGTGGTTGGGGACGACGGCCTCGGCCACTAGACGGCGCTCGGCCCGGGTCAGCCCGCTGGCGTGAACGAAGATACGGAACCTCTCCAGCGCGCGGCCCTGCCGGGCGTCGGCGATGTCCTGGTCGTCCTGCAGCGGCGCCCAGTAGCGGGCGGCCGCGGCGACGTCCCAGGCGGCGCTGCCGGGCCCGGCCAGGTCGAAGTCGATCAGCGCGACGGCCCGCCCGTCGCGGAACACCAGGTTGGCCGGGTGTACGTCGTTGTGGCTGACCAGGCCGGTCCGGAACCGGGCCGGGATCGGCCGGGGCCACCGGTAGGCCGCGGGGTCGAAGGGCGCAGCGGCCCGGTGATAGCGGCGCAGCAGGTCGGCCACGCTGACCAGGGCGGCGTCGGTGAGCGTGTCCGCCGGCAAGGGCGGGACCGCGGCCTGGCCGTCGATGTAGGTCAGCATCTCGGCGGCCGGGCTGACCGCCAGGACGCGGGGGGCGCCGTCGAAGCCGACCGCCGCGAGGTGCGCGAGCAGCGCGTGGGTGGCACGCCAGCAGGGCGCGGTCGGCCTGAGCACGGTGTCCCCGACGCGGATGACCAGGCCGCGGTTGGCGGTTCCGCCCGGCAGTGGGCCGCCGCCGGACAGCGCTTCGCCGGACAGCAGGCCGTCTGAGCGCGCGCCGTCTGCCTCGAGCGTCTGCGGGCTAGCGCCGGCCGGCCGGCCGGTCAGCCAGGCTGAGCAGGGCGCGGGCGAGACTCGCGTGGGTGACCAGGCCATGGACCATATCTCCTCGGATCGCGGCGTATACCGCAGGGCTCTTGGAGACGCCAAAGGCGACGGACAGGACGAACGGGATCCGCTCGAGCACCGGGCCTGGCGTTACGATCATGCGGCTGTCCAGCGGGGTCGCAACGGGCCTGCCGTCCTCGCCGATGAACACCCCGGCCATCTCGCCGCACACCCCTAGCTCGGCCAGGGCGTCACGCTCGGCCGGCGTAATCGCGTCATAGATCGTCGACAGCCCGGGCGCCCAGGCGCCGATGGCGACCACGGCCATCGTCACCGACGGCACGAGGGCGAAGGCCCCGGCGATGTCGGTCTGGCGCCGGATCGCCGCGGCCATCTGCGCGTCGTCCAGGATCATCGGCGCGTAGAAGACGTGCGCCGGGCCGCCGCCGATCCGGGCAACACCGCGGACCAGGTCGAGCAGGTCCCGGCCGTCGGGTGGCGGCACCGCCCCGGTCATCTGGACGATCGGGCAGCGCGGCATCTGGGTCAGCGCGGTCACGAGCCCGCTTAGCGTGCGCGACCAGGACATGCCGAGCACGTCGCCGGGCTGGATGAGGTCCATCAGCGCCTGGCCGGCCGCCTCGCCCAGGCGGCGGCGCAGCGCGGGCTCGTCGTCGTCGGGAAAGTTGAACACGAAGGCGTGCTTGAGCCCGAGGGCCGAGCACAGCTCCGCCGACAGGCCCGCGTCCAGGCTCCCGCCGGGCAGCCCGATCTCGATGCGCACCATCCCGGTCTCCCGGGCGGAATCCAGCAGCCGGGCCACCCGGAACCGGCTGATGCCCAGCCTGTCCGCTATGTCCACCTTGGAAACGCCCTCGAGGTAGTACTCCCGCGCCACCCGGGCGGCCAGGACGACTTCGGACGGCCGATCGGCCGACAACCCGGCCATGTGCCCCTCCAGTCCAGCCGAGCCGGGCGCTCATTTGAGCGCCCAGATCTCATATTCGCAGCTTTTCTTGACTTTGCCTAGCGACCAGATCACTGTATGTTTCATGGTTCATCTGAGCGACATTCGCTCAGATGAGCATACGCAGGGACGCAGTCAGGCACCCAGGAGGCCCCTCCCCGCCCACACCTTTCTCATCGTTGCGGAGGTTCATTCATGAGTTCGTTCCGGTTCAGGCTCCGCGCGTTCGGGGCAGTCGCCGGCGTGGCCGCCCTGCTGGCGCTGGCCGCCTGCTCGAGCGGCGGCACGAGCAGCAGCGGCAACGGCAAAAGCAGTAGTTCCGGCACGGTGACCGTGGCCGTGGTGTCCAACCCGTTGATCACCGGCCAGATGATCCCGCTGACCACGTCAAATTTCGAGAAGATGTACCCGGGGATCACGGTCAAGTTCGCCACCTACACCGAGGGTGACCTGCGGGCGGCGATCGAGAAGAATGTCAGCACGCACAGCAACGCGTTCAACGTCATCATGATCGGCCCCTACGAGACCCCGCTGTTCGCGAAGAACGGCTGGCTGACCGACCTGTCGACGCAGTACATCGCCAGCGACCCCAGTTACGACGCCGGTGACCTGCTCCCGCCGATCGCCCATGCTCTGTCCTCCAAGAACGGCGACCTGTATGCGGTGCCGTTCTACGGTGAGTCGTCGATGATGTTCTACAACAAGGCATTGTTCGCCAAGGCCGGGCTCACCATGCCCCTGCACCCCACCTGGGCGCAGGTCCAGGGCTTCGCGGCCAAGCTCAACCAGCCCGGCAAGGTGTCAGGGATCTGCCTGCGCGGCCTGGCGGGCTGGGGCGACAACATGGCGGCCCTGGACACGGTGGTCAATACCTTCGGCGGCCAGTGGTTCGACATGAACTGGAAGCCGCAGCTCACCTCGCCGGCGTTCGAGAGCGCGACCAATTTCTACGTCAACCTCGTCCGCAAGTACGGCGAGCCCGGCGCCTCCAACGACAGCTTCAACCAGTTGCTGACGCTGTACGGGCAGGGCAAGTGCGCGATGTGGTACGACGCGACGGTCGCGGCGACCTCCATCGCGGGCAGCTTCCCGTCCGTTTTCGCCCAGACCGGGTACGCGTTCGCGCCGGTGAACAAGACCACGTCCTCCGGATGGCTGTGGACCTGGGCGCTGGGCATCCCGCAGGGCACCGCCAACGCGGGCGCCGCGTGGAAGTTCGTGTCCTGGGCCACCTCGAAGCAATACGACCAGCTGGTCGCCGCCAAGTACGGCTGGTCCGCGGTCCCGCCGGGCACCCGGACCTCCCTCTACAACACGCCCGCCTACCAGCAGGCCGCCAAGGCGTTCGAGGGCATCACCCTGCAGTCGATCGACTCGGTGGACCCGAACCACCCGACCGTGAACCCGGTCCCCTACGTCGGCATCCAGTACGTCGACATCCCGCAGTTCGAAAGCCTCGGCTTGACGGTCGCCCAGCAGATCGCGGGGGCGATCGCCGGCACGGAGAGCGTGAGCCAGGCGCTGCAGACAGGTCAATCCGCCGCCTCGCAGTACACCCCCGCGCAACTGTCCGGCGGTTAGCGCACACGATGGGGCCCCGGGAGGCGAGTGGCGCACCGGGGCCCCATCAGTCCTGCCACGTCATGAGAAGGGTGTTTCCATGACAGTACTCGAAGACCTGGCGCCACCTCCCAAGGTCGATGTCCAGCCGACCGCGGCCAGCCGCCGTGAGCAGTGGCAGCGCCGCCTGCCGCTGCTGCCCGCGCTGATCTACACCATTGTCGTGACCCAGATCCCGTTCGTGGTGACGCTGTGGTACAGCTTCCAGAGCTACTTCTGGAACACCACAGCGGCCGCGCATTTCAACGGGCTGAGCAACTACAAGACGGTCTTCACCAACCCGGCTTTCCGGAGCTCGCTCGTGCGCTCGGTGGTCATGACCGCCACCGCCGTGATCGTCGCCATGATCCTGGGGGTGGCCTTCGCGGTGCTGCTTGACCGCAAGTTCCTGGGCCGGGGGGTGGTCCGGACGCTGATCATCACCCCGTTCCTGGTCATGCCCGCGGCGGCGGCGCTGGTGTGGGCGGGTCCGATGCTCGACCCGAACTTCGGGCTGCTGAACTACCTGCTGGAGCCGTTCGGCGTCCACCACGTGGCCTGGCTCAGCGTGCACGCCCTGGGCTCGGTGATCGTGGTCATGATCTGGCAGTGGACGCCGTTCATGACCCTGATCATCCTCGCGGGCCTGCAGAGCCAGCCGTCCGACACCCTGGAGGCGGCGAAGGTCGACGGTGCCGGGGCTTTCGCCACGTTCCGCGAGCTGACGCTCCCGCATCTACGGCCCTACATCGAGCTCGGGATCCTGCTCGGCTCGATCTACCTGGTCAACGTGTTCGACGCGGTCCGGCTGATGACCAACGGCGGTCCCGGGACCGCCACCACCAACCTCCCCTTCTACCTGTTCCAGCAGGTGAACAACGCGTTTGACATAGGCGGGGCGGCCGCGACCGGCGTGGTCACCGTCATCCTGACCATCATCGTGGCCACGTTCGCGCTGCGGATGTTCGCCCGGGTCTTCCAGTTCGAGGGGGCATGAGATGACCGCTGTGCCGGTGCAGCCCGGGCCGCGCAGGCTCCGCGAGATGTCGGGGAAGGTGGGCTGGGGGATCGTCGCGTGGGTGGTGGGGATCGCGTTCTTCCTGCCGGTGCTGTGGATGGTGATCACGGCGTTCAAGCCGGAGTCGGCCGCCCAGACCTGGCCGCCCAAGTTCGTCTTCAGCCCGACCCTGTCGGAGTTCCGCCTGGTCTTCTCGGGCATGGGCCCCTTCCTGACCCACTCGGTGGTCGCGACGGTGGGCTCCACGATCTTGGTGGTGCTGCTGGGCGTCCCCGCCGCTTACGCCCTGTCCGTGCATCCGGTCAAGCACTGGCGCGACGGCCTTTTCTTCTTCATCTCCACGAAGATGCTGCCGATCGTGGCCGCGATCGGTCCCCTCTACGTCATCGCCCTTAAGGCGCACCTGCTCGACAGCATCTGGCTGCTGATCATCCTCTATACCGCGATGAACCTGCCGCTCGCGATCTGGATGATCCGTTCCTTCATGCTCGAAGTACCCAAAGAACTGCTCGAGGCGGCGCGGCTGGACGGCGCGGGACGCATCAGGGAGATCAACGGCGTGATCCTGCCCATCATCTCCCCCGGGCTGGTGTCGACCGCGCTGATCTGCGTGATCTTCGCGTGGAACGAGCTTTTCCTCGCGCTCAACCTGACGGTTACGAACGCCGCGACCATGCCGATGTTCCTGATCAGTTCCGTCCCCCAGGAAGGGCTGTACCTCGCGCACCTGTCGGCGGCGGCCACGGTTGCCTCGATCCCGGTGATCCTCGTGGGCTGGATAGCCCAGCGCTCGCTGGTCCGCGGCCTGTCGATGGGAGCCATCAAGTGAATCAAGTGAACGGACGCGCATCCGGCCCCGCACTGGATGGCACCGCACTGGACGGAGGTCCCCGATGGCTCATGTGAAGTACGTGTCGGCGAGCCGCGTGTACGCGAAGGACGCGCCGCCCGCGGTCGACGCCCTCGACCTGGACATCAACGACGGCGAGTTCATGGTCCTGGTCGGGCCGTCCGGCTCGGGCAAGACCACCGCGCTGCGCATGCTCGCCGGGCTGGAGCCGCTCGACGGCGGGCGCGTCGAGATCGGCGACCGGGACGTCACGTTCGTTCCGCCCAAGGACCGGGACATCGCGATGGTGTTCCAGAACTACGCCCTGTACCCGCAGAAGACCGTCGCGGAGAACATGGGCTTCGCGCTGAAGATGCAGCGTGTTCACCGGGAGGAGCGGGACCGCCGGGTGCGCGAGGCCGCCCGGCTGCTCGACCTCGACGACCAGTTGCTTAATCGCAAACCCAAGCAATTGTCCGGGGGGCAGCGGCAGCGCGTGGCCATGGGGCGGGCCATCGTGCGCGAGCCCAAGGTCTTCCTGATGGACGAGCCGCTGTCCAACCTGGACGCGAAGCTGCGCGTGCAGACCCGCAGTCAGATCGCCGAGCTGCAACGCCGCCTGGGGATCACCACGGTCTACGTGACCCACGACCAGGTGGAGGCGATGACCATGGGTAACCGGGTAGCGGTGCTGGCCGCGGGACGGCTACAGCAGGTCGCCACGCCGCGCGAGCTCTACGACAACCCGGTGAACCAGTTCGTCGCCGGGTTCATCGGCTCGCCTGCGATGAACCTGCAGACCGTCCCGCTGACCGACGGCGGCGCCCGGCTGGCGGGTAGCACGCTGCCGCTGCCCCCCGCAGTCCGCAGGGCCGCCGCCGAGGAGGGCCTCAGCGAGCTCGTGCTCGGCATCCGGCCCGAGCACCTGCACCTGGCGAACGGTTCCGGGGAGATGTCCGGCGACGTGGTGCTGGTCGAGGAGCTCGGCGCGGACGCCCTGTTGCACGTGCGCCTGGCCGAGGGCGGGGAGTCAGTGGTGGCGCGCGCTGAGGGCCGCAAACCGCCGACCCCCGGCATGCACGTGACGTTCCACGTCGAGCCGGATGACGTCTTCGCGTTCCACCCGGGGACGGGCGCCCGCCTTGCAGGTTAAGACGCAGCCGCTCAGCGCGCGGACGCTGGCGTACTGGCGTGACCGGCTGCCGGTGCCAGCTTACGACCGCGACCTCGTCACGCCCGGGATCGTCCACTTCGGCGTCGGCGGTTTCCACCGCGCGCACCAGGCCATGTACACCGACCGGCTCCTGAACGAGGGCGCGGCGCTGGACTGGGGCATCTGCGGCGTCGGGGTGATGGCGGCCGACAGGGAGATGCAGCGGGCGCTGGACGCACAGGACGGCCTCTACACGCTCGTGCTCAAGCACAGCGACGGGACGTACGAGCCGCGGGTGATCGGGTCCATCGTGGAGTACCTGTTCGCGCCCGACGATCCGGAGGCGGTCATCGAGAAGATGGCGGCGGAGTCAACCCGGATCGTCTCGCTGACGATCACCGAAGGCGGATACAACATCAGCGACCTCACCGGCGAGTTCGATGCGACCAGCCCGGACGTGCTCGGAGATCTCGAACCAGGCGCGATGCCCCGGACCACGTTCGGCCTGATTACCGAGGCGCTCCGGCGGCGACGCGAGCACGGCCTCGCGCCCTTCACGGTGGTGTCCTGCGATAACCTCCAGGACAACGGTCGCCTGACCCGGCGGGTGTTCACGGCCTTCGCCCGGCTGCGGGACCCGGAACTCGGCGACTGGGTCTCCCGCGCGGTCAGCTTCCCCAACTCCATGGTCGACCGCATCACCCCGGTGACCACCGACGCCGACCGGGCCGAGGTCGCGGAGCGGTTCGGGATCGAAGACCGGTGGCCGGTCGTCTGCGAGCCCTATACGCAGTGGGTGCTCGAGGACGCCTTCACGGCCGGGCGGCCACCGTACGAGCAGGCCGGGGTGCAGCTCGTCGACCAGGTCGAGCCCTACGAGCTGATGAAGCTGCGGCTGCTCAACGGAAGCCACCAGGCCATGTGCTACTTCGCTTACCTGTCCGGCTACCGGCTGGTGCACGAGGCTGCTCAGGATCCCTTGTTCCAGGCCTTCCTCCTCGGCTACATGAACCAGGAGGCCACCCCGACCCTGGCCCCCGTGCCGGGGGTGGACCTGGACGGGTACAAGCACACGCTGATCGAGCGCTTCTCCAACCCGCAAGTCCGTGACACCATCGCCCGGCTGTGCGCGCAGAGTTCGGACCGGATCCCGAAGTGGCTGCTGCCGGTGGTCCGCCAGCAGCTCGCGAACGGCGGCGAGATCAGGCGCTCGGCTGCGGTGGTGGCGAGCTGGGCCCGCTACGCTGAGGGTGTCGACGAGCAGGGCGAGCCGATCGAGGTGGTCGACCGGCTCGCGGACAGCCTCATGCAGCTCGCCCGGCGACAGCGCGAGGACTCCGACGCGTTCATCGCCAACCGTGAAGTGTTCGGGGACCTGGCCGACGACAAGCGCTTCGTCACCGCCTACCAGTCGGCGCTGGCCTCGCTGCACGAGCGCGGGGCCCGGGCGACGCTGGGGTCGCTGGTCTGACGTTGGTGGCCGGAAACGTGGTGCGCCTCTGCCACACTACGGGTCATGCAGACGCTGGTTGCCGATCATCCGCTCGTGGCGCACAAGCTGACCGCGCTGCGCGACGTCCAGACCGAGACGCCGACCTTCCGCAGGCTCACCGACGAGCTGGTGACCCTGCTCGCCTACGAGGCGACCCGCCACATCACGGTGGAGCCGGTGTCCGTGCCGACCCCGGTCGCGGTGGCCGACGGGGTGCGGCTGGCCCGGCCCGTCCCGCTGGTGGTCCCCGTGCTGCGGGCCGGCATCGGGATGCTCGACGGGATGACCAGGCTGCTGCCCAGCGCCGACGTCGGCTTCGTCGGCCTGGCCCGCGACGAGCAGACGCTGGTCGCCGCCACGTACGCCGCGCGGCTGCCCCCCGACCTGGCCGGGCGCGATACCTTCGTGCTCGACCCCATGCTGGCGACCGGCGGCACGCTGGAAACCGTCATCAGCATGCTGGTCTCGCGCGGCGCCGCCACGGTGACGGCCATCTGCCTGCTCGCCGCGCCGGAGGGCGTCACCCGGGTCGCCGCGGCCTTCCCCGACGACGCCGGCGTCCCGGTCCGGGTGGTGACGGCGGCCATAGACCGGGCCCTGAACGAACGCGGGTACATCGTGCCCGGGCTCGGCGACGCCGGCGACCGGCTGTTCGGCCAGATTTAGGACGGCCGAGCTGGGCCTGGGCCCCCGTCGGCGCCGTTGTCACCGTCCCGTTATCTGTTCTTGCCCGGCTGTTCATGACCATTCTCCATGCTGATCCTCATGCTCACACGTCGGAAATTCCTCACGCTCATGGGCGCATCGGCCGGTGTGGCGGCCACCGGCTCGGAACTCCTGTCCCAGGCCGCGGCCAGCGCGTCGGCGCAGTTCCCGCACGGCTCGAACGGCATCGAGCACGTGGTGGTGCTCATGATGGAGAACCGCTCGTTCGACCATTTCCTCAGCTGGCTGCCGGACGCCGACGGCCGCCACGACATGGCCTACCTGTCGACCGACGGGAACGTCTATCCCAACTACCCGCTGGCCCCCGACTTCCAGGGCTGCGGGTACAGCGACCCCGACCACAGCTGGGAAGGATTCCTGGTCCAGCACAACTTCGGCAAGATGAACGGGTTCCTGCAGCGGCCCACCGCCCCAGAGAACTTTCCGGGGGTCACCCTGGCCGCCTCGAACACGTTCCCGGTCGGCTTCTACACCAACCACCACCACGATCACACGCCCAAGGCCGTCCCCGACCTCCCGGTCATCGGGGCGCTGGCCGAGAACTACACGGTCCTGGACCGCTACTTCTGCTCGTTCGCAGGCGAGACGTTCCCGAACCGGTTCTACCAGCACGCGGCCAGGACCGACCGGGACCACAACACCGCCACGATCTCGAAGCTGCCGACCATCTGGGACCAGCTCTCGCCGATCCCCAACAAACTGGGCGTGCCCACCGGCGGCTACTTCTTCCGCGACCTGCCGTTCCTGGGCCTGTGGTTCCTGAAGTACTTCCCGTTCTGGCATCCGTTCGCCGCCGGCGACGCCAAAGGCCTGGGGATCCAGGTCACCACGCTGCCGTTCCTCGACACCGTGGCGCAGGGGCTACTCCCCAACGTCAGCTTCGTCGACCCGGCCTTCGACACCGAGGGCAACGGGACCTCGGCCGACGACCATCCGCTGGGTGACATCCGGCTCGGGGAACGGTTCATCGCGGACGTCTACCACGCCCTGGCCGATGCGGGGTACCTGGACAACACCGTGCTCGTGATCACGTTCGACGAGTGGGGCGGGTTCTTCGACCACGTGCCGCCGCCGCGGGTCACCGACGACACCGACCCGGCGACGGTCGACCACACCGGGGACGCCACCACGCCCACCGACGGCCGGCTAGTCCCCGACTACCGGCAGCTCGGCTTCCGGGTGCCGGCCATCGTGGTGTCCAACCTGGCCGACCGGCGGGTCGACCACCACGGCCCGTACGAGCACACCTCCACGCTGAAGCTGATTGAGTCGGCGTTCGGGCTGCAGTCGCTCACCGCCCGTGACGCTCACGCCCGCAGCCTCGGCCGCGTTCTCGACCGCCACCCGCGGCGCCCGGTCCCGGCCGGCGCCATCCCGACCAGCAGCCAGGTCCTGGGGCCGGTCAGCGACGCCGCCGCGATCTGCAGCGCCGACAGCGTCCAGTCCGTCTCCCCGGTCCCGGTCCGCCACGGCGAGCGCGCGGCGCATGCCCGGGTGCTCTCCCCGGCCGGGGTGCCGTCGGGCGCCGGCATGGTGAACTTCGGCCGCGAGTACCGCCAGGGGGGCTTGCCCTAGATCCCCACCGGATGCCAGACGGTCTTGGTCTCCAGGAACGCCAGCATCCGCCGGGTGCCCGGGGCGGCCGCCCAGTCCGGGTCGCCCGTGCTGGCGTTAGGCGTGAACACCCGCTTGACGTTCTCCGCGGCCAGCTCCTCCAGGCCGGCCCGGGCGGCGGGCTCCGCGCCGGTCAGGTCGATCGCGTTCACGTCCATGTGCCCGGCGAGCACCGGCGCGAGCTCCGCCGCGAAGCCGGTGAGCACGTTCACCACGCCCGCGGGCACGTCCGAGGTGGCCAGCACCTCGGCGAGCGTCATCGCGGGCAGCGGCCGCCGCTCGCTGGCCACGACGACCGCCGTGTTGCCGGTGGCGATGACCGGCGCGAGCACGCTGACCAGCCCGAGCAGGCTGGACTCGGCGGGAGCCACGACCGCGACCACGCCGGTCGGCTCGGGCACGCTGAAGTTGAAGTACGGCCCGGCCACCGGGTTCGCCGCGCCGGCCACCTGGGCCACCTTGTCCGGCCATCCCGCGTACCAGACCCAGCGGTCGATCGCGGCCGCCACGGACCGTTCGGAGTCTTGAGGATCAAGGCCTTCGCCCATGACGATGGTCTCGGCGAACTGGGCTGCCCGGCCCTCGAGCATCTCGGCCACCCGGTACAGGACCTGGCCGCGGTTGTAGGCCGTCGCGCCGGACCACCGCCCGAACGCGGCCCGGGCCGCGGTCACCGCGTCCCTGGCGTCCTTGCGTGATGCGCGCGCGGCGTGGGCCAGCAGACTCCCGTCCGTTCTGGATACGGGGTAAGACCGGCCGGACTCCGAGCGCGGGAACGCGCCGCCGATGAACAGCTTGTAGGTCTTGCGGATGTCCAGGCGGTCAGTCACTGTGCTA